>CESL01030961.1_pt1 | contig 32992 bp, 41 predicted proteins | sample 531221 | NCBI WGS metagenome assembly CESL01 (sample SAMEA2622197, study PRJEB7988) | marine metagenome | biome: marine biome (ENVO:00000447); feature: mesopelagic zone (ENVO:00000213) & marine oxygen minimum zone (ENVO:01000065); material: "saline water (ENVO:00002010), including plankton...
CGTAGGTCGTCGGTTCGATTCCGATCGGCCCCACGTTAAAATTAATTATGTTTTGTGTTTCTTAGGACATTCATAGCTGAACCAGCTTTAAACCATTCTATTTGGGAATCGTTGTATGAGTGGTTTAATGGAATTTCTTCCGTTGTACCGTCTTTGTGATTAATAGTACATTGTATTGGTTTTTTCTCAGAAAAATTTGATAATCCCTTTAAGCTAATTTTATCATCTTCTAGAATTTTTTCATAGTCCAAAGGATCTGTAAATGTTAGTGCAAGTAATCCTTGTTTTTTAAGATTTGTTTCATGTATTCGGGCAAAACCTTTCGTGATCACGGCAACACATCCTAAAAATCTTGGTGTCATAGCAGCATGTTCCCTACTACTTCCTTCTCCGTAATTATTATCACCAATTATGACCCAAGGTAAATCGTCTTTTTTGTAATGTCTAGCAATCTGAGCGCAATTCTCAATGTTTTTTGTCACCTGGTTCTTGGCTTTTCCAACTTGATCATTAAATACATTAACTGCACCAAGTAACAAATTATCACTTAACTTATCCAAATGACCACGCAAACGTAACCAAGGACCTGCGGGTGAAATATGATCAGTTGTACATTTTCCTTTAGCTTTAATCATTATTGTTAGATTTTCAAAATCTTGACCGTTCCACCCAACAAATGGCTCTAGCTTCTGTAGTCTTTCACTATTAGGATCAATTAACACTTGGATTGAATCAGAATCTTCTGATGGTGGAACATAGACATCATTAGCAACCAAAAATCCATTTTTAGGCACATCAAGAGCTTTTTTTGGTGGTTCTAATTTGAATTCTATTCCATCATCAGAAACTAAATGATCTTCCATTGGGTTAAAAGAAAGACTACCACCTAAGGCAAAAGCTGTTACTATCTCAGGACTAGCGATAAAATTCATAGTTTCTCTCTTTCCATCATTTCTTCCTGGAAAATTTCTGTTAAATGAAGTCACGATAGTGTTTCGTTGACCCTGTTTTAGCTCTGGTCTATGCCATTGACCAATACATGGTCCACACGCATTAGCAAGAACTGTTGCGCCTATAGATTTTAATGAATCAATTTGACCATCACGCTCAATTGTAGAACGAATCTGCTCAGAGCCAGGAGTAACAAGCAATGGAATTTTTGCCTTGATGCCTTTTGATTTTGCTTGCTCTGCAAGACCTGATGCCCTAGACATATCTTCGTATGAAGAGTTTGTACAACTACCAATCAGTGCAACGGAAATCTCATCGAGATAATCATTATTTTTTACATCATTAGCTAATTCTGAAATTGGTCTTGCTAGATCTGGTGTATGTGGTCCTACTACATATGGCTCTAGTTCAGATAATTCAATTTTAATTATTTTATCAAAATATTTTTCAGGGTTATCTTCAATCTCCTTATCTGATACAAGGAATTCTCTATACTCGTTTGCTAATTCAGCAATTTTAGACCGTCCTGTGGATTTTAGATACAATTCCATTCTTTTATCATATGGAAAGATTGAGCATGTTGCACCTACTTCTGCACCCATATTGGTTATGGTTGCTTTTCCAGTACAGCTAATTGATTCTACGCCAGGACCAAAATATTCAATTATAGAATTTGTACCGCCTGAAACTGAAAGCTGTCCTGCAACATACAAAATAATATCTTTTGCTGAAGTCCATCCACTCATCTGACCCGTAAGATAAACACCAATTCTTTTTGGATAAAGTATCTCCCAGTGCATGCCAGCCATTGTTTCAGCAGCATCAACTCCACCTACACCAATTGCAAGCATTCCTAATCCACCTGCATTAGGAGTATGTGAATCTGTACCAATCATCAAACCTCCAGGAAACGCATAGTTTTCTAAAACTACTTGATGAATAATTCCAGCACCTGGTTTCCAAAAACCAGCTCCATATTTACTTGCAGAAGATTCTAGAAAATTATAAACCTCATTATTTTCATATATTGCTAATTTGGTATCAGCCTTACCTTCAGTCCTTGCCTGAATTAAATGATCACAATGTACTGTTGTTGGTAAGGCAACGGATTTTATTCCAGATTGCATAAATTGTAACATTACCATCTGACCAGTGACATCTTGTAACGCAACTCTATCAGGTTGAAGAAAAACATAATTTGCATCAGCATCAAGAATTTTTTCCAAATATTCATCATCTAAATGACCAGCAAGTATTTTTTCTGAAAGTGTTAGTGGTCTGTTAACTGTTTTCCTGTAAGATGCAATATTTTTTTCTAATTTTGTATACACAGATTTTACCATTTCAGGAGTTGTTTCAATTTGCATGTTTGAACACTTTAGATTAATTTTTTATATTTATAAACGGTCAGTGGTAAAAAATTGAGAGTTTTTTGAATACAGTTATAAGAGAAATGTGATTATATGCATTGTTGATTTTTACAGTAAAAAATAGTCTAGAAAAATTCGAGGGCTTGTCCTAATGGCTAAAAAAGGATTTCCGAGTTTTGGTATGTCACAAGCTGGGGCATTTGTCACAGCATTAAAAAATTATAATTTACCAGACTTTATTCTCAAACTAGTTGCTAAAGATACAAATTCTGAACTTTTGGAGAGGGGTAGAATATCTGATAGATTACAAAGTATGAATGACAAAGCACTAGAATTGTTAAACTCTATTTTTGTACAATGTGAAGATGATGTAAAGGGAACATACGCACAGTATAGATTTTTTGCATACGTTTCCAGCATGTACCATAAATGTGAAATTTTGGTGAATGAGACTATTCCAGGAAAATCTGGAAAAAATCATAAGGTTGCAGTTGCAGTAAAAAGTAATGGGATGTATATTGCAATTGCATTTAACAAGGCAACCGGAAATGCAGTTAACAAAAAATATCTAACAAACTTTTATGACATTGCAGATGACGTAAAAAATGGAATTCATGGTACGCAATTAACTGATGCTATTTATGGTTCATCTGTTGGATTCCGAGGTGATGCATTAGTAGAACTAGAAAGACTAAGCAAATCACGTAAACAAAATCCTGAGGATAAATTGGAATTCAAAACTGCAAACTTTGAGAATAGAATTTACTCAGTAACAAAGTGTTAAAAAAATATAGAATATTTTTTATCTTTTATTTTATTGCCGTCAACTCATTAACATTAATTGTAAGAAATTTTGGTTTATTATTAGTCACTGAAAAATTTTCGTCATATTGTAGAAATGGTAAATTAGCAAATAGATGTTTAGTCCATACATCATGAACGTCTTCTATATATCGTTTGTACTTACATCGTCTTAACATTTCATGACATATTTCGTGAGATACAACGGTGCAGTTTTTTTCAGCAAGAAATAATTCATCATCGTCAGAATTTGGTTTTTGCCATAATGACATGCCAAAATTCTCTGAATGAAATCCTTCTGCTCCCGCACAGTCAGTCCATATTGGTCGAAAATGTGTCAAATAAAAATGATAAATGTCTTCGCCTCTGCTACGATGATCACTTAACAAATCATGTGTATCCAATTTCTGTAAAATACTTCTGGGTTTAGTGATCATCTCATCATATTGTACATCAAAATCTTCTGAAAAATTTTCTTTTATCCATTTTTGGAAAAATTTAGCCATTTGTTTTACATATTCAAATTCTTTTTTACGTTCTTGAAGATCTTCTTCTTTTACTACCAAAATAAAATGTAAGAGCATTTTTGATTAAAGTGATTAGGTTTGACCCTCTATGCCCATAAGGGTTAAAGTGGATCTAATTTTTTCAATCTTACGAATCTTCCAAGTAATTGTCTCCCGTAATGCCTCTACAGTACCAGATTCAATTTTTGCAAGAATGTCATATGCTCCAAACGTGCCGTGAACTTCAATAACTCCCTCAAGATCTTTTAGTTGTGAAATTATTGCTTCTTCTGAACCAAGTTCACAATTTATCAACACATATGCTGTTGCCATAGAACCTATACAAAGACATGGTATATCAATTAACCTATCACGTTATAATTATTTTTGAGACATCTTTATAATATGATCCCAAATTGATTTTGGAACAGGCATTACAGATAATCTTGAAATTCGTAACAACTCCCAATCTTTGAATTGCTTTTGTTTTTTCATATAATCTAGTGTGATTGGGTTTTTCAAAAGTTTCTTGAATTTTACGTCAACTACTATAAATCTTTCATTGTCTTCTTTTGGATTTGGATATGGTTTTGATATGATAGTCATTATTCCAACCACTTGACGTTCATCTCCTGTATGATAAAAGAAAACCAAATCGTTTTTTTTCATATTTCGAATATGCTTTAATGCGAGATTATTATGCACACCATCCCATATTGTTTTCTTATCTTTTTTCAACTGCAGAATATTATAGCCACGTGGACCATCTGGTTCCTGTTTAGCTAACCAGTAATTTACCATAATGTTAGAAGATTTTTTCCATTTTTAAATTTAATAAATGTCCCCCGGTTCTGACTCACAAAAAATCATTGGAATAGCCAATGCCTCTTTTTTGCTCTGAAACCGGGGTAGCCCACAATGTGGCATGCCTGGGTGAATTAGAAATCATTGTAATCAAGACGATCTCATCATCCTAATCCGTCTGCATGCTTGCTCTATTGGGCAAGATTTTTTCTAACTAGTCAAATATTAATCCAGATAACGTTATTTCAAAACCTACGACTGATGTTCTTATCTTGAATTTATCTAACACATCAGAATTAATTTCACCGATAATTCCAATTGATTTTTCACCTACAAAAATATCAGAGTGTCTTCCATTAGCAAACATTGTGACATTATCTTTAGGAGTTTTTGTTTTGGAGTCAATCTTGAATCCAGTTTTGAGAATTGATTGCAAAACAGATTTAATCTCAGAATAGTTAGATTCTTTGTATGCAATTACACCTGCCAGATTAATTGTTTCATTAATTGGTTTTGCCTTCGAAAAAACAGTTCCAGTTTCAAAGAGTTTTTGAGGATATTGCTCGTGAATATTTTTTGAAATGTTTTCTATAAGACCGGGCAAAATCGAATCACGAAGAATCGTATGCTCTTGGCTTTTAGAATCCATCACAGATATCATCTGAGAAGAATCACGATTTGTAGAATCGAATAAAATTTTCTTACTTGTAAGACTTGAGTTTAATGCTTCAGTGAATCCAAATCCAACAGCAATTTTTGACACTCTTTCTAATTTTTTGGTCATAGAGCTCTTCTCACCTAATGTCTGAGAGGGAGAAAGTTTTGGTTCAAGATTTTCAATACCATATCCTAATACAATTTCCTCTACAATATCCATTGGACCAAATATATCAAATCTATACCTTGGAATTATACACCGTATTCTCTTTCCTTTTTGTGTTGCATCTAACCTGCATTTTTTTAGACTAGATATCATAGCAGATGGACTCAAATTTAATCCCAAAATTTGCTCTGTTAATTTTACATCATATTGTATTACCTTTGAATTTAATTTTGGTGTAGAATTTTTTTTACCTGAAATTGTTAATTGGGTTATTTCAAATCCAGCCATCTGTAATATTGTAGCCACAACAGATAGCATGTCTTCTGCAGCATCCTTGTCTAAACTAGTCACCTCTACAAGTATATTCTTAGTTTTTGTAGTGACAGTAGTCACAGCTGCATTGATGATTGGAGGGAATGAAATGGTATTATCTTCCGAATCGACAATGATCGGTACATTTTTTGAGTCGCCTAAAACCCAGCCATAATTTTTGCCAACTTCAGTTTCAGATAAAATTTGATCAATTGTGTTCTTAGATTCTGAATTTAGAGGTACAAAACTATGTTCACGCGTTGTTGTTGTATAGTTTAATGGAAACGATATCTTTTCAAGATCATGTAGTCCTATTGATGATTTTTTTCGCTTACGACCTATTCCAAAATGTAGATCCTCCTGCATATTCATCAGTTGCTTAATTGTTTCATCATCAATTATTCCATTTCTAGCAATTATTCCCGTGATAAACGGTCTAATTTTATGCACAGATGGATCCACTTTGATTTCAAACTTTCCATCTTTTTTGATATTTATTTTTTGAATACCTTTTTTTGTTCCTAAAAGACCTTGAAGTCCTAATGCAATTCCAAAATCGGTTGAGTAGTCAGGTCGGTTTGGACTATATTCAATTCTAATTTTATCACCATCTTGTGATTCAATATCTAAACCAAGAAATGGTAACGCATCAATAATTTTTTTCTTTGTTGTATTACCAGAAACTAATTTTTTAATTCTGTTAAGATTTAGTTCTACTACAGGCATTTTACACAGTCCTCAACCAATTCAAATTATTATTGTAAAATTCTCGAACGTCATCTAGATCATACTTTAGCATTGCAATTCTTTCTATACCACCTCCCCATGCTAAAACAGGTTTTGTAATTCCAAGTGGTTTTGTGACTTCTGGTCTAAATATTCCCATACCAAACAATTCAACCCACTTTCCAAGTTTTTCGTTATAGACCATTGTTTGTAATGATGGTTCAGTATATGGAAAAAATGTTGGCCAAAATTTGATTTTTGTAAGACCTAGTTGTTTGTAAAATTCTTTTTGTATTCCCATCAAATCTCTTAATGTTGTATTGTTACCACTTACAATTCCTTCAATCTGATTAAACTCAACAAGATGTTTGTAACTCACTTTCTCATTTCGAAACACACGACCCAATGAAAAAACTCTTGCCTCATCCGGTTTTTTTTCAGCTAAATATTTGATAGTCACACAAGTTGTATGTGTTCGCAAAACCATTTTTTGTGATTCAGTGAGTTGCCAATTATATTTCCAATTTTGTGAATGCGTTGCTGATACTTGTTTAATTTGTTTAGGAGTTGCGGGTTTTTCTGATTTTATATTTTCAAGATAAAACGTATCCTGTAATTCCCTTGCTGGATGGTCTTGTGGTGTAAATAATGCATCAAAATTCCAAAAACTTGACTGAGTTAAAGTGCCTTGAATTTCTGAAAATCCAAGTTTAACAAAAATTTCCCGTATTTCATCTATTGTATCTTTTAGTGGATGTGTCCTAGATGCAAAAACTCCAGGTACATCTGCTTCTACATCAATCGCTCCAGAGCTAGTAAGAGTTGAATCAATGTTTGATGCCTTCTCAGTTAGAGAGATGATTTTTGATTTTTCAGTGTTTTGTATTATGTAATCTGGTCTTTGCAACAAAAATTTGAGTGCAAGTTTATTTTCAATCTGTTCTTCTGATATTGATTTTTCTCCAATTAGTGAGATTAATTTCTCTTCTGGAGTCTCTATAGATTTTTCTTTTATTGAAATTTCCGAGCCAGATTCACTTTTGTCGATTTTGATCCATCCATTCTTTTTAGCATTTGCAATTGCTGCATTGAATCCAGCACCAGAAAGTGTTTTCCTAACCTCATCAAATGTCTTAGGTTCATCTTTTATCAAATCCATTAATTTTCGTTCTGGTAAACCATTCTTTAATGCGTCAATTCCATTTTGCCCGAGTGAAATTTCTATTTTGGATGTTTCCTTTACCTGTGCCAATTCCTTTAGCCGAAGCCATTCAATACCACGCCTAATTTGATCAATAGACAACTCTGTAGATTCAGAAAGCTGCTCAGGAGTTTGCTCTGATTTCTTTTGTAACGAATCAATAATTTTTTTTTCTATATCATGTAAAACCTGTGACACAGTACAACGTCCCAAAAAGACTTTTTAAAGCTTAACCTAAGTCAAACTAAATGTCATCAGATGAATTTGTTGTAACTCCTTGGCATGTTGAAGGTGATATAGATTATGACAAATTGGTTAAACGGTTTGGAACACAAAAAATCACATCTGATCTTCTTTCAAAACTTCAAAAAATTACAGGTGAAGACCATTTTATGCTAAGAAGAGGTGTGTTTTTTTCACATAGAGATCTAAACCTAATTTTAGAAAATTATGAAAAAGGTAAGGAGTTCTTTCTGTATACAGGTAGAGGGCCTTCTGGTCACACGCATATTGGTCATTTAGTTCCATGGGTATTTGCAAAATGGCTTCAAGACAAATTCAATGTCAATATGTATTTCCAATTAACTGATGATGAGAAATTCTTTACAAAACAAGAACTTTCGCTTGAACAGACAAGCAACTTTGCATTGGAAAATGCACTAGATTTTATTGCTTTAGGATTTAAACCAGAAAAAACAAAGATCATCATAAATACAAAGAATATCAAAACTCTATACCCAATTGCAGCACAAGTTGCAAAAAAAATCAATTTCTCAAATACAAAAGCTGTGTTTGGATTTACAAATGAGACAAATCTGGGAATGATTTTTTACACGTCTTTACAATCTGCACCATGCTTTATTGAGGATAAACAGGTACTGATACCTTTAGGAGTAGATCAGGATCCACATTTTAGAATTACACGCGACATTGCTCCAAAAATTAACAAAACAAAACCAGCATTGATTCATAATATTATGATTCCATCACTTTTGGGTCCGGGTGGTAAAATGTCTGCATCAGACGAAAAAAGTACCATCTATACTACAGACTCACCTGAAGTAGTTAAGAAAAAGATTAACAAATATGCATTTTCAGGCGGACAGCCAGATGTAGATGAACATAGAAAGATTGGAGGCAATCCTGATATTGATGTCTCATATCAATATTTACGAATTTTCTTTGAGCAAGATGATTCTAAACTGAAAAAAATCTATGATGATTACAAATCGGGTAAAATGTTAACCGGAGAACTAAAATCAATTCTTATTGAAAAAATTAACACGTTTCTGTCTCTACACCAAGAAAAAAGAGAAGATGCAAGAAAAAACATCGATGATTACCTGCTAAAAGATTGATCAGTACAAGTATTATCTGTCAGGATAAATATGAATCTCAAAAGTTGGCTAGTTTAATTTTTGTAAAAGGAGGACATGAAACATTTATCACGGAAGTTTTGAATGTATTTGATAACGAAGTAGTTTTTTCAATTAAAGATAAATCCGCTCACAGTGTTTTATTTAGAGATAAAGATCAGGTTGATATGTTTATTGATTTTATTCAGTCAATAGTTGACAAAAAGCATAAAATCTTAGACACCGCTACTGATGATGCCATTGTTAAGATCTTTAAAGAATGATTAGACTAAAGCCTTATCCATTTCTAGACTCATTATCTCCTGAACTTTTAGAAAATAGAGTTGGGTTGTATATGGCATTTGTTGTAAATTGTTATCAATACAAATCATCAGATATCTAACTGCCCTTTTTGATATATCAACATTAAATTTCATTGGAAGAATTGGATCCTGTTTTACTTTGATTTTATCTTGTAACCAAGGAGGAGCCATATCCTTTGTATCAGAAATTATCTTTTGATACCAAAATGATAGTTGATCGGGCTGTAGGCCTTTTTGAATTTGTGTAATATCGTTGTTTAATTTTTTAATTATTTGTGATGTGACTGACATGAAAAGTTTTTAAAAAAAAATTGCTATATCCCAATAACTCAAACATTAGCAAGTATTTTGTCAATTAACATATGTTACCTTGAGCGTCGATCTCTGAATTCCTTATTCTAGTTGTGGATATACGATTTCCATCCTTGGCTAAAATCATGGGAACCATAACTATAGTGACAGGCGACTGATTTTGCTTGAATCTTAACTTGTTAAGTAAATCTCCTTTACTACTTGTCTCCTCACTCACTACAAGTGCATCCACATTTCCTTCAATTGCAGCCGGACCAAAATCATTATCTAATTTGGCAATCTCAAATACATGATTTGGAAATTTTTCTTGTAATAGATATTCTAATTTTGAACACCTTGTTTGAAAATCATTAAGTAGTTTTTTCCCTTTCTTTTTTGCTAATTCATCTGATGTAAGACCAATAATCACCTTTTTTGATATAGAAAATCCCTTATCAAGTAATGCCATGTGTCCTGCATGAATAATATCAAAAGTTCCTCCAAGTGCAACTAGAGTAAATTGCATATTTTTAATAAATTTGTTTGAAAATAAACAATCCTATACAGTACAAACTAGTTAAAAAATGAAAATAAGTAAAAAGAGTTTGTTAGAAGTTTATCTTCTTTTTCGCATTCCAGTAATTGCAAACCAGTATACTAGTCCCGGTGCTAATCCTACTATAAGTGGAATCCAAACTGCTATTGAGGCTTCATAACCTGCCATGTTTACTTTTTCATTAGAAATGGTATTTAAATCCATCTCAGATGCATGAAATTCCAAATGATCGGTGGTTGTTTTTATATAAAATAAATGGACTCGCTGGGATTTGAACCCAGGACCCCTCGCGTGCAAGGCGAGTATTCTACCAGTCTGAACTACAAGCCCTCTGTTGACTCAATAATGCTGAGACTTTAATTGTTGTCTTTCTTCTGGCAAAGATTTTATTTGCATTTTAGAATAATTTTTCATGGTACTCCTAGAATCTGAAGTTTCTCTAAAAACTGGTGATCCAGCACCTAATTTCAGATTAAGGGGTATAGATGATAAAATACATTCACTCACCGAGTATGAAAAAAAAGGACTCTTAGTGATATTCATGTGCAATCATTGTCCATATGTAAAAGCCAAAATTGAAGCAATAAAAGAAATACATCAAAAGTTTAAAGATCAAATTTCATTAGTTGGAATAAATAGTAATGACTCTGAAAAATACCCAGATGACAGTTTTGAGAGTATGAAAACTATTGCCAGTGAAAAAGGCATAACTTTTGATTATCTTGTTGATGAAACACAAGAGATTGCAAAAAAATATGGTGCGGTATGTACACCTGATCCATTTTTGTTTGACTCGCAACAAAAATTGGTCTTTCATGGTAGAATTGATGATGCAATGAACCCAGATGCTGTAGCAAATGAAAAAGTTATGATAAATAATATTGAAAAATTCCTAAATGGTGAAAAAATTGAAAAAGATTTTGATCCATCAATTGGTTGCTCAATCAAATGGAAATAGCAGCAAACTTAAATGACCAAATCCAAGAAAATTTCTGAGGGCTCGTAGCTCAGCTTGGCTAGAGCGTTCGACTGATAATCGAAAGGCCATGAGTTCGAATCTCATCGGGCCCACATCATCTCATATATTTTCAAATTTTGTTTGAGACCACTGTATTATGTCTTCTAATTTTTCAGTTTGAAGATCAGATTTTAGCTTTATTTTTCTGCCGATTTTTCCTGATAATATAAGATACAGATTATCATCATTTTTTCCTTTTACAGAATAAAACGACTCGGAAAAAAATTTCAAACCTTCTTCTGTTTCAGAAAATACTACGATTAACATTAAACCCTGTTTTTTCTTCCATATTTTTGATAATAATTTAGTTAATTCTAAATCAAATAAAACATCAATTGATGCTGACATATCACCCAGAAAAAATACGTTCCAATCAGTAGAGTGATATGCAGCAGATGCTGCCTCTGCTTTTAGAATTGATTGTGAATCGGTAGAAATTACTACTACATTTTTTTCATTCTTAGAATTTTGTATGTCAAGATTAATAATTTGAATTGATTTTGATATGATGGTTCTCAGCAACTGCTCTTCTGCTCTACCAATTTTGCCCTCATCAAAATAATTCTGTGCTTGAGGAATTGCTGGTAAGATCACCTCAGTCATTAATTTAGTCACGTTTACATCAGAGTTCAGGCAACTTCTGATTAAATTGTAAACTGCCAAATCTGAGTATTTTGTTAAATAATCAAGGTATTTTTCTTGAACTCGGAAATAATCATCTGGAAATTGGAATTGCTCTATTCCTTCATGAACAAACCACAAATTTACATTTCCAATAGTTTTTTCAGCAATTACTCCCTCTGCAGAAAACACATTGAGATATTTAGTCATTGTAACGCGATTGATTCCCAACCTTTCAGAAATTTCAACTCCTGAAATCCCAATTTTTGAATCACGTAGTAACTTAATCAATTGAAACTTTAGTTCTGCCACATCATAACCGCGAGCCATATACCAATCTAGATTTTCACTATCGTATAAAGTCTAATTGAGATTTAAAATTATTTAGCCATGAGTTAATTATCTCTATTAAAAAAAAGTTAAATAGTTTGTACTTTATAATACGGTAAGGAAAGGTAAAATGCCAAAGCCAGGATTCAAATCAATTACAATTTCAGAAACAGTTTATGCCAAATTCTTTGATGTTTACAAAAAGAACAAAACTAGTTTGAATATGAAAGGCGTCAATAGTTTTGCTGGATACATCACATACATGCTAGAAGACAAGATACAAAAGGATAAAACATTTGCAAAATACTCACCAAAATTGGAATTAATCTCTATTGAAGATGACCGAGTTATAATCAAAAATAATATAGAAAATAGGATTGCTGAAATTGTATATCAAAGAGATGAACTTTATTGCCAACTTTGTGAAGTAAAAGATTGTCATTGCATTGGATATGTATGGTCAATTCCTGAAATCTATGAAAAATTAAATTCTAAAGGTATTCGTAATCACAGATAATACAGTGGAGGAGGAGGGATTTGAACCCTCGAACTCCTGAGAGACGGGATCACCCATTTTTATGATCTTAAGTCCCGCGTGTCCAAAAGCATAATGCTTTCTTTGGCCAGGCTTGACTACCCCTCCACTGCTAAAACAACAATTTGTGAGAAATTTAACGTTTGGTGTTTGGATAAGATCCACTCAAGAATTATAAGGATTCCATATATGCAAATTTCATGCTCCGATAGCTCAGCCTGGTAGAGCGTTACATTGGTAATGTAAAGGTCGTGGGTTCAGATCCCACTCGGAGCTTCAATAATTTTTTATGATGATTTCTTTATGTCCTGTTCTTTTTTGAGAATTTGAATTAATTGCCCTATTTGCTCTGATCTCTTTTATCTTCCATCCAGACGAAAATAATTTTTTCACAGTTTTCGAGTTTGAGTTTGAAAGTATCACATTGCAGCCTTTGGAGTTTAGCTGATTGGCTAGATCAGCCAATCTCTCAAGGTCATCTTCGGTGAAATCTCGATGAGTATAACTTGTAAAATTTGCAGTATCACTCACTGGTTGATATGGAGGATCAAAATACACAAAATCTCCTCTTTTTACATCTTTAATGATAGAACCAAAATCCCTGCATGAAATCTTGATTTTTTCTGACTGAAGAGCCTTACTTGTTGCTTGCAGATTTTCCTTATTCACAATATTTGGATTTGTATACCTTCCCAGTGGTACGTTGAATTTTCCCTTACTATTTACTCGGTATAATCCATTAAAACAGGTCTTATTCAAAAACAATAATCTAGATACTTTCTCAATTTGGTTTTTTGGCTCTTGACTTCTTACCTCATAATAATACCCTGTTGAATCTCTATGATAGTTTTTTGAATGATTCTCAAGTGATTCAATTAATTTCTCTAATCGATCTCTAATTGTGACATATGACAAAACTAAATCAGAATTCAAATCTGATACATTACATTTCAGATTAGGTATTTTTGTTAATAGATCAAACATCACAGCTCCACCACCAAGAAATGGTTCTAGATATGTACCAAATTTAGTTGGAAAGTTTTTCTCCAATTCTGACATTAATTGTCTCTTTCCTCCAGCCCATTTTACAAATGGTTTTGGTTCCGATATTGCAATCTGTGAATACTCTTGTGCCAAGGCTCAATACTTGCACAGTGATGTTTTCTAATCAAGAGTGAATCTATGATCACTAACGGTGAAGAATTAGTTGATCATCGGCAAATAGGTTAAATAGAAATTTCGTTTCTGAGGAAAATCCAAGGTAAAACCTAGGTTTAATCAATAAAATGAAAAGAGGAAATGGGTTTGTTTAATCCCACTTTGACCAAGCGGCCATCCATCTGTATGTCCACGTTGTGAGTTTACAACCCAAGGCTGTGAACGTCACTGATAGTACTGCTCCAGCACCTGCACCAAGTGCAACTGGGCTGTTGTAGAATTTACCTACCTGCGGCTCTATCGGTGTCATGTATGGTGGTAACGTCGGTCTTGGATACTTGAATGCAGTCTCTAGCGGGTCAGCCACTGTGATCAAGTTGACCATGTTGAATAGTGGTAATGACATTCCAACTAAGACTCCGCCGAACAGTATCAAGGAGTGCTTATTCTTCTTTGTCGCCCAGTAAGCCAGATCCAACAGCATTGCTGACGGAAGCCAAACTGGTGTAACGATGAAGTCGTATGGGTAACCTAATGCGAACCATGCACCTTTAGCAATCCAAGTATAGACTGTCATAATCAGCGCATAATACGTTGCGGTTCCTGGAACTCCAGTAAATGTCAGATAATATGACGCACCTACCGCAAGCATCAATGTTTGAGATATTGAGAATACTACAAACGATGTCCAGGCCCAATCAGTATAGAAGATGTAGTCTCCTGCATTGATAGTAAGCAGAGTAGAGTTTACTGCGACTACTACTATGAATAAGTAGTGAGTACATCGTCTAAGCCAGACCATTGAAATTATTCCTGATGGTTAGTATATAAAAATTTGGGATTCCAGTCTGATCGGCACGACTGAGACCGTGAATAAAAAGGAAAAAAGTCCTAAAGGACAGTTTTAGGTTAATGACCTACGAACATTACTATGAATATTGTGCCTATGAACGTACCACCAAGGGCAGCGCCAATTACACCATTACTATTCTTAGTTGTTCCTTCTTGCATTACTTTAACACAGAAAAGATAACCAATTGCTTCTACAATGGTCAGGACGATAAATGCATAATGTCCACTTGGTGTTGGATATGCCCAAGGATATACAAAGTATCCTGCTGCAGTTCCTCCAAATGTTGCTAACCATGCTGCGAGATAAGATGCTGTAATCATACCAGTCATGTTTTCTACACGACGACCAATCATCTTCTCGACGTCTGCAGAACTTGCTCCGCCTCCGCCGCCTGAACCAAATCCTTTTGGAAGTGTCATATTGAATTATCATTCGACAGAATCTTTTTAAATCTTTCCTAAATTACGTGCCTAGACCGATCTAATCGTAGGTAGAAAATTAAAAAAACAAAGTACGGAAATTCGTACCTGATTATGGTATGGATCTGCTGTACAATTTGCCTTCTAGAGCCATTTTGTACATTTCAGCAACATATGGGTTTTCACCAGGTGTTTCTGCACCTAATTCAACGAGTCTTGCATAGACTCTAACTACATATGCTAGAGCGCCCATGAAGGCTACGACTACACCCATGTTGAACATCCAATGATTTGGAACTGCGAAGATTTCTTCGACGAACCAAAAGTGCCACATCTCGTTAACACCAATTGTAAACATGGTTGCCAGATAACCTAGAATTGTCATCTTTAGACCAGTGTTCATTGAGTTATTTGGTCCTCTTAATACTGGAACTTTTCTATCATAGATTGCAACAAATCCCCATCCCAGTGGTAATGCTACAAAGTGAGAGTATAACCACCAATGTGCTGGAGTAAATGCAGAGTCTCTAATAGAAGTCTGATGAAGTGAACCATCGACAAAGTTGTCGACTTCTACGGATGCGGCTGTTGATCCCATAGCAATAACTACTAACCAGATTTTTTTCAATCTCTGGATTTCGACTTCCTTTGGGAGTAATGCCGGCATTTGTGCCATACATACTATACGTATCTTTTGGGATATAAGCCAAGAGTTAGTAAATATAATTTTTTTTTAGAAATTTTACAATTATTACTGTAGAAAATATATAAAATTTATATTAATACTGTCATTTGTTCAAATAATTTCATCCCATTTTATCAAGATTTCAATGATAATCATTGATGATTATCATTACGAATGATCTTTTTGTGATCGTAGTAGGAGTTAAAACTTAAATGCGCCATTTTTCTCGTGTACTATAGTTAAGGGATAATAATGGTAGATAAAATAACTATGGCATTTGCACTTGGAGCCGTATTAGTCCTAGGTAGTTTTGGACCAAACATTATAACAATGATTCAAACTGCTGAGGGTCACGGAGTACAAGCACAATTGCAGAGCCGTTTCATCAGAATAGAAGATGAGACGTTTAATAGACAATCCCTCCAAACTGGTGAAGTTCTGACTTTGAGCGGTGCATTTGTAAGTCTGGTAGATTCAGATATGCGTGCATGGTCATCTATATTTTCAGAGTCAACTAATGCTGGTAACAGATGGGAGATTCTAGCTAGAGACCCACCAGGTAACGTCTTTGACATTCCTGGAAATGACGTTGTTGATTATGAAATATCAGCGCGTGCTCTGGAACCAGGAGTTTACCATGTCCACACTCAATTAAACATTGAACACGTAGGACCAGGACTTGGCCCAGGACAGACAGTTGTTGTAGAAGGAGAACCAATTCTCAAACCAATCCCATACACCAATATTGCATATCAATCAATAATTATTGCAGTTGGTTATGTGATAACCTTTGCAACAAGACCTTGGCAAGTAATCTAAACTCAACTCTCTTTTTCCTTTTATTGACTGAACCTACGATTTAGTCTATTCCAAAAACTAGTTACTTAATTTTTTGATTTAAAAATTAAGTATTACTTAACAATTTACGTATGAAAATAACTGATATACCATCTTCTTTTTATTAAGATTTTATTACATATAATCATGGGATACAACTTTGTAATTCCTAAACTGGATATACGTGAAAGTTATTTTTTCGGCAAAGTTCAAATTAATGATAATGAATACAATGTAAATATTCAAACTGAGCGAAGGGGTAAAATTCTTAAACTCCCATTTGGGATGACTTTGAAAACACAAAAAGCTGTAGTTAGGATGTCAGGACCAAATGGTGTTGTTATTGAGGATCTTCTGCCATACAAAGGGGAATCAGAATGGGTGGAAATTGACTCTGACTTGATTACATTTTATGCGGCAGATCATCAGGATCAATTTGACAGATTAGAGATAATTGATGATTTCTCAGAAATTTAGAAAAGACTTTAAGGTAAACTAAATGAGTTTAGCCATGAATTGGCCTGGAATGGGTGATCCTACAAAACGTAGGAAAACACTGAGATTTCTTGCAATGACTGCAATAATTGCCATATCAGTTGGAGTTGGAAGTAGTCTGATTCAAGGTCAATTAAGCCAAAATGATCCACTCAAAGTCTGTATTAACGACAAGGATACACAATTTGTAATTTCTGCAACTCTGGAACTTTATGTTGATGGAAATGAAGCTGACGTGCCAGCAAACATTGGATTTGAAGATGGGTGTCATAAATCACTTTACACCATAACTGGTGATGGAACAATCTATGCTGAGTGGACAGAGGAATATCCATTTGAGATTGGTCATTTTCTTTGGTCGTGGGATTTCCCAATAAAAGATATGGAACTTGACAAATCCAGAGTTTTGGTAAATGGTCAAGAATCACCACATTTCATAAATGAGCTCTTAGTTGATGGTTATCACTATAGAGCAGAGTTTACATCAAAAGATTATGACGCATCAAAAGATGCAGACTTTATGCCTCCAGATCTATAACACCAAAAAATAACCAAAGTGTGAAAATAGAAAAGAAGGAAAGATTGAAGGTTTACCAGTATTTTCCATTATCTGGAATTAGACCAATGCCCTCGTTCTCAAAGTGTCTATCGAGTTCATCAACCCATCTTTCACGATTATCTTTGTATCCCCATCCGTGAATACGTACCCAGTACGCAATTAGTGCGAGTAGGAATATTGTGAACATTATAGTTCCAAAGATGTATACCATTACGTCGAAGAACAGTGGGTCGTAGTTTGGACCAAGCTGTCCAGTAATACTTGACAGTATACTCAAGATTGTTCCGAATATAGGAATCATCATAGAAACGAGCCTATGAGGTCGATATAAACATTTTCTCGTTTATTAGACATGTAGGGATCAGCACACGCTAGGAATTACGAATAAAATAGAAAATAGAGAGGTTTTATCCTCTACCTTGAGCAGCGTATTTTCCACTTCTTCCTCTAATGAAGAATGCTCCAGCGATACCGCCGAATATGGCTGCTGCAATTGCAGATGCACCAATTACACCGTCAGCTGCTAGATATGGAGTACCAGATCCAGAACCTGGGTTGTCTGCTGCATATTGAACTTTGGCTGCTGCTAATTCGAGTGTGTCTTCAAGGGACATTGATGGATGACCACCGTCTTGGTTACCTGCTCCACCAGATCCCATATACTGGGCAAATGCTGGGGTAACACCCATTGAAATTGCGACTGCAAAAACTGCGCCTAATGCTATTGATTTGTTCATTTGTATCTGTTCAAATGTGGCTGGTGTTATTATTTAACTTTTTTCAAATTATCAACAAGATACATTTAATTTCGTACCTAATCTAGCCTTGAAACATGGGTAGAATGCATACACACAATCATGGAAAGGCACATTCGATCAGACCTATAGAATTAAAGAAACCAGATTGGGTTAAAATGGAATCAAAAGAGATCGAAGAATTGATTATAAAATATGCAAAAGAGGGTATGACTTCAAGTTTGATTGGTATCAAATTAAGAGATCAACATGCAATACCACTTGTAAAACCTATTATCAATAAGACGATTTTACAGGTCATAAAAGAAAACGATCTAGTATCTGAGATTCCTGAAGATCTCAATAACATAGTACTCAGAGCTGTTAACCTGCAAAAACATCTAAAAGAAAACAAAAGTGATAATAGAAATGTTAGATCGCTTGAACTCATAGAGGCTAAGGTTCATAGACTCTCTACACATTACAAGAAAAAAGGAATCATTCCCAAAAAATGGAAATATAAGTCTGTAGTGGCACAACTTGAATAATGGGTAAAAATATACAAGAATCACTTTCATACTTTTCAGACAAAATTTCTGATGCTATAAAATCAAAAAAAAGTATTCTTGTTACAACACATATTGATTGTGATGGTATCACATCTGGTAGTATAATCACAAAAGCCCTAATCAGACAAGGCGCAAATTGTACTGTCAGAACTACTAATGAGTTTAGCCAAAATCTTATTGAGCGTCTTAAAAAAGAGGAAAAAAGGCTACATGTTATTACAGATTTGGCAGGAGGTTTTGCAAAAAATCTGGATGACAGTATCGGTGATAATTGGGTAGTGTTAGACCATCATCAAATTCCTGATGAGGAGATAGACAATCAAAATGTAATCAATGCATGGAAATTTGATATTGATGGTGGAACTGAAATATGTGCTGGAGGAATGGCATATTTGGCCTCTACTGCTCTAAACAAAGATAACAAGGATTTGTCTGGGATCGCAGTTGTTTCCGCTCTTGGAGATAGACAAGATCAAGGTACAAAAAAATCATTTTTAGGGAAAAACCAGGAAATTGTAAAAACTGCAAAAGAACTTGGGTTAGTTGACATTAACTTGGATTTACTTTTAGTAGGACGTGAAACAAGACCTATTCCAGATGCATTGGCATTTACATCACAACCGTTTATTGAAGGATTAACTTGGAATAGAGATGCTTGCCTGGCAATACTAAACTCTGCAGGAATTGAATTAAAAGATGGAGCTAGATGGAGAGTCACATCTGATTTAGACCAAGATGAAAAACGCAATATTATTGAGGGCATAACCAAGTTTGCACAGGGAAAAAATTCTACTGAAATAATGGATGAGTTAATCGGTTATACATACACATTTCCAAGAGAGGACAAACGAAGTTTCCTGAGAGATTGCAGGGAATTCTCAACAATGTTAAACTCTTGTGGAAGGATAGGCAAGTCAGGTGTGGGAATTTCCATTTGCATGGGTGACAGAAATAAGATGTTACAAGAAGGAGAAAAAATTCTTGTGGAATACAGAGGTATGATTCGTGAATACATGAATGTTTTAGGAAATGAGAGATGGAGAACTAATAGTGATGAAAATTGTGTTATGGTGAATGCTGAAGGCTTGGTACCTGAAACTATGACTGGGACAATTTCCTCGTTAATTGCAGGATCACCTAAAAATATTGGAAAAATAGTGATTCTTAGAACTGATAGTTCAGAAGGAACCGTAAAGTTTTCCTCAAGAAAGTCAATTAGTTGTAAATCAGATGTTAATTTGAGTGATCTAATGAGAAAAGGTGCAAAAAAGTTTGATGGAGTAGGCGGAGGTCATGATGCAGCTGCAGGAGCAAAAATAACTAAAGACAAATTAGATGAATTCTTAGATTATCTGGAAGAAAATGTCACAAAAATGCAACGTAGAGATCATAATTGATAACATTTCAAATGAAATGGCAAAAGCAGTTGAAAAATCGCTAGAGCCAGATAATGTAAATTTTCCTAAAGGTCTTTCTATGAAAGTAGAAAAAATTGATAACAAACTTGTCTTTAATTTTTCAAATAGTGGTAATATGAGCAAATTAATATCGACCATAGATGAAGTACTTGAACATACAAATCTTGCACTTGAGGTAATCAAATAATGCTTGATCCAAAAATTGTAAGGGATGAACCAGAAAAGATAAGAAAGATGCTCAAAGATAGGGCAGTAGAATTTGATTTTGAGGAAATGCTGGAATTAGATAAAAAAAGAAGAGGTTTGATAAAAGAAACTGATGACCTGCGGAAAAAACGAAATCAGATGTCAGTTGAAATAGGACAGGCCAAAAAATCAAACAAAGATACATCAACACTTCTTACAGCCATGACTGAAATTTCAAAAGAATTAGATGCTCTTGAGCAATCACAAAAAACTGTAGAATCAGATTACACTCATCTTGCGTTTTCAATACCAAACATGATTCATGAGTCAGTTCCAATTGGTTCTGATGCATCTTCCAACATAGAAATGAGAAAATGGGGAAATGCACCACAATTTGATTTCCAAGTAAATGATCATATTGATCTAGGTCAAAATCTAAACGTTATAGATTTAGAGAGAGCTGCAAAAACTGCTGGCGCTAGATTCTACTATTTGAAAGGTGGGTTGGTGAAACTTAGTCAGGCATTAATCTCATTTGCACTTGATTTTATGACAGAAAAAGAATACAACATAATCCAGCCACCATATATGATTAATAGAAAATCTATGGAAGGTGCAGTAATTGCTGATGACTTTGAAGATGTGATCTACAAGGTGCATGATGAGGATCTTTTCTTAATTGGTACATCAGAACATGCAATTGCATCAATGCACGCTGACGAAATTCTAGATGGAAATCAATTACCATATCGATATGCATCATTCAGCCCATGCTTTCGAAAAGAAGCAGGTGCTCATGGAAAAGATCAGAAAGGAATATTCCGTGTTCATCAATTTGATAAAATTGAGCAATTTATTTTTGCAAAACCAGAAAATTCTTGGGATGAGCATGAAAAAATGCTATCTATTACTGAAGAATTTTATCAGAAATTAGAGATTCCATTCAAAGTAATGCTACTATCAAGTGGTGATATGGGAAAAATGTCTGCAAAAACTTTTGATATTGAAGCATGGATGGCAGGACAAAATGCATACAGAGAGATCGTTTCGTGTTCTAACTGTCTAGATTTTCAATCAAGAAGATTAAAAATTAGATTCCGTGATAGATCAAATGAAGACACACAGTATGTTCATACATTAAACAGTACTCTAGTTGCGATAGAAAGAACCATTGTCTCTATTATGGAAAATTTTCAAACAAAAGATGGACACATAGAAGTACCGCAAGTTTTACAGAAATATTTTGGTGAAAAAATAATCTAACTCAGCAGAGTTTATATTCAGAAAGCAAAGGTCGAAAATAATTGGCACGAAAAGCTCGAAAAATTAAAGACAAGTGGAAAGAAAAAAAATGGGTACATGTAATTGCACCTGATTCATTTAACAATGTCACACTAGGTTATGTACCAATTACTGATGATGAAAATGCAAAAGGTCGAGTTTTAGAAGTGACATTATGGGATATTCTAAAAGGAGATCCCTCACAACATCAATACAAGATAATCTTTCAAATAGACAATGTAGTGGATGATAAAGCAAAAACAATTTTCAAAAGATTTGAGTATTCTAAAGAATTTTTACGAAGTTTGGTAAGAAGGGGCTCATCCAAAGTTAATTTTGTAATAGATATTGAAACAAAAGATCATTATATCTTTAGAATCAAAATACTTGCTTTAACACATAGACAACTAAATACTTCAAGACAACGTCAATTACGCTTAATCGCACAAGATACTATCAAAAAAATAGTGCCTACAATGGATATTGATGGCTTTGTTCAAGCAACATGTTATGGAAAAATAAATTCTGATATTATGAGTGCTGCCAAAAAAGTAATAAAACTTAGGCATGTCGGTTTAGAAAAAGTAAAATTAATCAAGACTGCTGAAGCACAAACAGTCCTTCTGGAAGCAAAAAATAAAAAAACTCAACCAAAGTAACCTTGTTTAATGTTATTACATGCTAAAGTGACCATTGATGTAATACTTCATGCAACTGAAAGCATAGAAAAAATTTTTGAATGCTTTTTAGAAAATTTTAGCCTGGAACAAAAGAATTTTAAGATTCAGAATTTGACGGGTCATTTTGACAACCCAATAATGTTGTTATCAATTAACTTAAAGAAAAATGATGCCAGTGTCTTCATCACAAATTTTCTTGGAAAAATTCGTAAAACAGACCTGGAACAAATTTATGAAAATATTGAAGAAAACATACCAAGTTCAGGCTTAAAATTAAAAATAAGTAAACAAAAAATGCTTGAAGGTAAAATTGTACTAGAAAACAGGGATGCCGTAAAAATAAACATTTCATGTCCAGTTTATGTTAAAAAAGATTCAAAGAAAATATATCAACAATTACTACAATTAAAAAATAATTCAAAATAACTTAATAAGATTCAAAATAATATCACAACGGGAATGATGAAATAAAAGCCGCTCCAGTCTGAGCGCCAAGCTCTGATGACGCCGCGACGAACGGACCCAATAATCCAATTCTTATTCTGCATTATTTTAAATAGTGATTACATGGTCAAAAATTGATGGAAACTGATTTTGATGTAATAGTTGCAGGTGGTGGATTAACAGGTACAATTGCAGCACAAGCAATATCCTACTATTCAAATCAGAATCTAAGAATTCTTTCAATAGATAGAAATCCAGAACATTTACCAGGTAGAAAATCATCACCTGGATGGACATGTGGAGATGCATGTTCTAAAGAGGCAGTAGATTTTATGACAGAAAGAATAAAGGTTCCTTGGACTAGTCCAGAAATTGAACATGATGTAAAAGGCGTTATGGCTTTTTCGCCTGACAAAGAAACGGCAATTCCATTTGATGGTGATGGTTACATGTTAAATCGTCAGAAACTGCCTGAAATTCAAAATGCTCGAACAAAAAAAATGGGAGTGAGTTTTGATTTTGAGATTAATCTTACGGGTTTGATTTACGATGAACAAGAAGTGGTTGGGGTTCAAGGATTGGATAATAAAACTAAACAACCTTACAAAAAAACTGCAAAAATTGTAGTAGATGCAACTGGAATTACTTCAATGCTTAGAAATCAACTTCAGAACTCAACGAAAATTGAAAGAAAGATCGACAGAAAAGATGTGGAATCAACTGGCAGACATATCATGTATTTTGAGCCGGGAGAAAAAGATCTGACAGAATTTGATCCTGACTTTTGTATAATTCATCTAGATCAAGACATTGCTCCTGGTGGATATGGATGGGTTTTTCCAAAAGCTGAAAATAAAGTGAATATTGGTCTAGGTGTAGAAAAATCAATCTTAGAGCAGAGAAATAAAAGACTTGGAAAAACCGACAATGTTGCATCATTAATGGAAGAATATCTACAAAGAAATAAAGCAATAAAAAATGCAAAACTATCACAAGATCCTGAAGACATTCACAATAACACAGGAGTTTTTCAAGTTTCTGTTAGAAGACAAAATGATTGTCTTGTGTCTGGAGGTTATATGTTAGTTGGAGATTCTGCTTGGATGCCAAAACCAATTGATGCAGGTGGAATTGGACCAGCATTAATTGCGGGAACAATTATTGGTAATAATGTTACACAAGCAATTGAGGCAAATGATGTTTCAGAAGCAAACCTTTGGCAATACAATCTTGATTTTATTGATGAGTATGGTTACAAAACTGCAGGGTTAGAATTATTCAGACGTCTAGTACAAACAATGACAAATGATCAAATTAGTTATGGCATGAAACATTTTTTGGGAAACCTTGACGTTGAGTCAATTAGCAAAGGTGAGCACCCAGATTTTTCTGGATTAGGGAAAATTGGAATGATAATTAGAGGAGCCATGAACAAAACTGTTGCTAATGGTCTCAAGTATACATCAGGTCAGAATCAATGGTTAGTAGAACATTACAACAACTATCCTAAAGAACCATCTGGGTTTGATGAGTGGAATAAAGCGTTACACAAAACTTTAGAGGAATCATTCATAAAAATTGCATCATTTGGCAACTAGATCTAATCTTAAATAAAGTATAGAATCAATCAAGAATACTTTGATGGAGGAACAACAATATCTTGATTGGAATAACTCTTTTGATATATTAGATAAGGCACATGAGCAAGGAATATTTGTATTAATTATTGGTCCCAAAGGTACTGGGAAAACAACTCTTGTAAGGGAATATGCAAAAAGAAAATTAATTAAATTACAATCAATAAATTTTAGTCTAAGAACAAGAGAAAGTCATCTTGTAGGAACAAAAAATCTCTCTAATGGTTCAATTGGATTCGATGAAGGTATTTTGGTCAGATCAATGAAAGAAGGTGGTATTCTATATCTTGATGAGATTAATGCAGCGGAGGCAGATGTTCTGTTGAGACTGGATGAAGTATTAGATGATAGACGACAAATAGTTCTAAAAGAATCCGATGGTCAAACTATTCAGGCAGAAAAATCTTGGTTTGTAATATCAACAATTAATCCACTAACACATGTTGGTACAAAAGAACTTCCACCACAGCTTTTGAGTAGATTCCCTATAAGATTAAGACTGGATTATCCCCCAGAAGATATAGAATTTGAAATTGTAAAAAAACATGTTCCAAATGCAGATAAAGAATCAACCAAACAGGGAATTAAACTTGCTAATACTCTAAGACAAGCAGCTGCAGTAGAAGAGTTGTATTATTCACCATCACTACGAGAAACTATTGCATACACAAAACTTATTCAAAATCAAACTTTACCAAAAGAAGCTGCTCAAATAGTATTTGGAAATGTGTATGCACAATGGGGAAATATTGAATTACAAAAAGTCAATGATATTATTACCTCAATGTATGAAAAATAATGTCATCTGTATCACTTCGTAATGACATACTAATTGAAATTGCAACGTTTTTGGTAAGACGTTGGTCAGGAAATGACCAGATAACAGTAGAATTCTCGAAAAAAAAAACTAATGAGACGAGAATTAAAGAAAATAGAGTAATTCTAATTCCTTTTCTAGATTACAATGGAGATGAATTTGCAAGATACAGACAATTTCGAACCGCTACCTGGTATGAGGGAATGCGGATCAACCACTGTACTAAGATGTTATCAAATGATCATGCATTTGGATTTATTCTAAATACGCTAGAAAGAAGGAGAATTGAACTCGTGGGAAGAAAAGATTGGCGTGGAATGGACAGTGAATTAATCTTTAATTATACATGGCAATGGATTTACAGACCACTATTAAATAATATTCTAGGAAAGGCAAGGATAGTTGAGGCATTTTATCAATACTTCCTGTTTGGTGATATCAAAGGAGAGATGCAACCAAGTCACTTTGAAAGAGTAAAAAAGGCAGTAGAATTTGCGAAAACAATTCTAGATAAAGCAATAGAAAATAGTTTTGACACTAATTGGATCGAAAAAAGTATTCCAAAAATTTTAACTATGTTAGATATTGATCCATTGATTACAATTCCATTGTCTATTCCTTTGAAGGGTCCGGGAATGCTGGTGAATCCTCAAGATTTTGAAAAAGCAGTACAAAAAATTACAAAAAATTTAGAAACTGAACTTGATAGTTTGAATTCAAAAAATCCAATTGAGGGAAAAGATGTTCTACAAGAATTCCATCTAATTAAGGAAGAAACAAAGAAGAATGAAAATAAGGGTTTGAGGTCAGAAATAATTGGAATACAGGTTCCAGAATACACAAATGTGGATGAAACAAAGATCTATGACCAAGATCTAATTAGTAATTTAAAAAATAAATTTCGGGAGTGGAAAACTGGTTGGAAAGAACAACACATGACTGAGGGTGAAGAATTTGATGAAGAAGCATATCTTGAAGGTCATGATAAACCATTTTTCAGTGATGTAAAAAAAGCAATAAAATCAAGAATTGTAATATTATTGGATCATTCATCAAGTATTACCGATCAGCAAACAGAATACAAGAAAACTACAATTGGCTTATGTGAGGTTTTAGCATTTCTAAAAATAAATTTTTCAGTGTATGCATTTAACACAATAAATAGACAAGTAGTTTGCTGGCTTATCAAATCAGAAGACATGAAATGGAGTAATTCTTCTGCAAAAAGATTGGCACAGATTTCTGCAAACGGTGGAACTCCATTGGCTGAAGTTTATGACAGAATGTTACCAGTCTTAGCATCAAAGAAACCTGATATTTTTCTAACTCTTTCTGATGGAGAGCCATCAGACCCAGACGCATTAAAAATGGTTCTAAAATCATACAAAAGTTTAGGTATTAAAATGACAGCCATAGGTGTTGGAAGAGATACATTTAGTTCAACTACAATTGCAAATAATTTAAAATATCTAGGATATGAAAAGGTCTTGGCAGTAAGTAGGCTAGCAGATATTCCTAATAGAGTGCTTAGTATATTATCAGAGTAATTATGAGAAAAAATTGTTCCAAGTGTGGTACCGAGTTTTCATGTGACAATAATTTGACATGCTGGTGTGCAAATTTTCCAAAAATTTCTCAGGATCAAATAGATGAAAAAGATTGTCTCTGTAGAGAATGCCTTTTAATTACATACAGAAAAAGAATTCTTGATGTATAGATTCTTAATTGTAAATGAGAATAATGTATACTTTTATACAATAAATTTGGTTTTTTATAATGGAATTTGAGGATACAAGACAACCTGATGTAAAAAAACCATTAATAATTGCAGCAATGCAAGATATGGGAAATGTTGGTTCGATTGTTGTAAATTTCATTAATAAGAATCTTGGAACTGCGCAGTTTAGAACAGCAACATCATCGCGTCCACCATTTGTTTATGATAAAGGTGGTTACATTGAGATTCCAGAGGAAAAGTGGGAGTATCGATATGCTAAAGACATTATAATTTTCGGTGGTGGTAGAGGTCAGCCACAAGAAAATGATGCACTCAATGAATTATGTCAGGATGTAATCAATGTTGCAAAAAAATATGATGCCAAATTCATTTATACACTGGGTGGTTATCACACATCACGATCATTCGGTAAGAGTCCAACAACATATGTCACAACTACATCACAGAATTTGTTAGATTTAGTTAAAAGATTAGGAATAGAAACAACGCCCACGGAATCAGTCATAACTGGCTTTAACGGATTGATCTTGGGTTATGCAAAACTAAATGGAATTAATGGGATTGGTCTTTATGGGGAATTACTTGAGCCAAGAATTCCTCAATACAGAGCAGCAAAAGCAATAATACGAACATTAGAAAAACTAACTTACCAAAAACTTGGCGATCTAAACGAACTTGATATGAAGGCAGACGCCATCGAATCACGATTTAAGGCAGATACTGATATGAATGATGTCTAAAAATAAGTTTTTGAACTAGTTAGAAGTTTATCTTTTGTTGATTGGCTAGATTAGGAAATATATTGAATACCTAACGTTTTATGACAAATGATTAAACGGTTTATTGTTTGTCTAAAATTGCTGGATGCCAATTGACATTTGAATATCTAAATTGTAAACATTGCTTAAGTTTAATTGGTATTATAACATAATTGTATCATGTTTGTATGGGTGGCCGCTGCAGCAGTTGGAATAATAATTGCTCTAGTACTAGTTTTCAAATATACAAAAACTGGCAAAAATGACATCTTAGGTTTTTCATATAAATGTAAAAAATGTGGTCAAACAACAAACGGACTTAAATGTCCACGATGTCAACCAAATACAAAAGACTGGCGATAAAAAATGATGTCAAAACCTGATTCAGAGATGGATGGAACAATTTGTAAAGAATGTAATCGCTTGATTAGTGACCACCTACCTGAAGAATTAGAAGAATGCATAAGAAAAACCCAATTTAAGAAATTAAAAGATGATGACTTGAGATAACGTCAGTTTTACATTGATGAATGGTTTTATGCATGAAAAATCACTTCAAAAGTCCTAAATTGGCCCTGAAATTATTCAATCACATGACTGAAGGAAGTGATATTGACACTGCTCTATTAGAGAAATTTGAAAAAGAAGTTCTATCACAAGTACCCCACAGAGAAGAGAGGGATGGAAAAGTGGAGATAGTTAATGCTACACCTTTGATTGATCTCACTGATGACCTCAAGGAATGTGCAAAGACAGTTTATGATGTAGATATTAATGACAAAGATTTCAAAATTTATGGTAAATTTGATGGTACACTACTTACAGGTTCAATCAAACTTAGGCCTGCTATCAACATTATTCATGATGCAATAACTACTGGTAAGATCAAAACTGGAACAACAGTGATTGAAGCTACTTCAGGAAACTTTGGAATTGCTCTAGGATTATTGTCAAAAATTGGTGTAACTGCAATTGCACTTGTTTCAAGAAAACTTCAGGAGGGTGTGTTTAAAGAATTAAGAAATGGTAATGTTAGAATTATGGATCTTGATATGGATATTTGTCCTGCTCCAGGAATGGAAGATAAGCAAGATGCTTTGGTTGCAAAAGCAACTGCTGCAAACATTCGTTCACAATTAATTGAGCTTGGATTTGAGCCTGAAACGTATGACAGCAATATTGCAGACATTGAAACACTTTTAGCTAAAAAAGATATTATCAATTTAGCAAAGTTTCTTGCAAAAATCTACAATTGTTTCTGTCCTGAACAGTACGATAATGATTTGAATGTTGAAGCACATAGAAGTGTAACAGGTGTCGAAATTGATCAACAATTACATGAAAATGGTGAGTCACTACAAGATTACAGTATTGTTTGTACTTTTGGAACAGGTGGGACATCTAGCGGTCTTAGTAAGTATTTTGATGAACAATATAAGAAAAAAGGAGTTCATGTAATTTTCCCACCTGATCAACAAGATGTTGCAGGTATTAGAACAGTAGGTAATGCTGATGGTTTGAAGTATTATAATCCTGATAAATATGCTGGAAAGCACCAAATAGATTTTGAACAAGCAAAACCACTTTTGAAATTTATGGTAGAAAGAGGACATGATGTGGGTGAGAGTAGTGCTCTTGAACTTTATGCAGCTTTACAAATGATATACAATAATGGCGGAAAATTTGTCGTGATGATTTGTGATGGAATTGATAAGTATAGAAAGAATTTTGAAAAGATTGGGAATACTGTTACTCCTACACAAGTTAGTCAACAAGAAGTTGCTTCAAATGCAAATGAGTATGATAAAGTAATTTGGGTACATACTCAATACACTCCACGTGAAGAAGGAATTGAATTACTTGCAAAATCCCTTGGTATCGATAAAAGTAAGATTGTTGTACCAAATGCTAGAACTGCACAGCAATTATTGTCAGGTCAACAAGTCCCAGAAGAAATTGATCATGCATTACAAGAATCTAAAGGAAAATCATTGATGGTGTGTATGGCAGGAAGAACATCACTAATGGCTGCCAACGTTTTGGCAGAAAAAGGTATTCAGACTGATACTCTAACTGGAGGAATTACTGGTCTTCCTGAGAGCAAAACTAAAGATCTCTCACAAATTATTGAACAAGTATCACAACTTTGATATTTATTAAGACACTGTAAATAATGAAAATTTATGAAGTGTCTTTCGGTTTGTCAACCATTTGCTGAATTAATAGTTCAAGGTAAAAAAACAATAGAATTAAGAAAATGGAATACCAAATTCCGTGGAGAATTCTTAGTTCATGCACCACAAAAAATTAGACTAGATGAATGTAAACGATTAAAGATAAAACCTGAAATGATAGTAGGTGCAATTATTGGAAAAGTGGAATTAATTGATGTTAGAGAATATGAAAATGCAGCACAAATTAAAATGGATTCGAAGAAGCATCTAGCGTCGAATGATGAAAGTGGTAACAAGTATGGTTTTATTTTACAAAATCCAAAACAACTAAGAGTGCCAATTCCATGTAATGGTCAACTGAATTTTTTTGAGTTTAGATCCGAACTAACAAAGATTAATGAAATCAAGACCGAACTTTTTGAAGAAGAGCATAGATACATGTGGATAAACCATCATTGATCTAGGACAAAATCATAAAATCGCATCTGTATATATAAAGGGGCTTTATAAAGAGGAAGAAATGACAGAAACAAAACCAATTGTTAGTGTAGAAAATGTCGTAGCGTCTGCTTCAGTTGACCAAAAGATTGACTTGAATGAGATAACCAAAAAATTTCCAGCTACAGAATATCATCCGGATCAATTTCCAGGTCTTGTATTTAGATTGCAAAGTCCTCGTACTGCAACGCTAATCTTTAGAACAGGAAAGATGGTTTGTACAGGTGCAAAATCTGAAGAGATGGCAGTAAAGGCTGTAAAAACAGTCGTTCAGCAATTACGTAAAGGTGGTATTAAAATAAAAAAAGATGCTGTCATAACAGTTCAGAATATTGTTGCCGCAATAAATCTAGGAGGTAAAATTCATTTAGAACAGGCTGCTAGAAAATTGCCTAGAAGTATGTATGAACCTGAACAATTTCCAGGATTAATTCATAGAATGCTTGACCCAAAAACAGTCATCTTATTGTTTGCCTCAGGAAAACTTGTCTGTACTGGTGCAAAAAAAGAACCAGATGTTTATAGATCTGTTCACAACTTACATTCCACACTAGAAGAAAAAGATCTAATGATCTATGATGCATAAAAACTTCAACTTTCTTTATTTTTAAATTCTAATATTTTTTGTGAACCATATTTTTCAAACAAGTCATCATATAGTTTTTTTCTAGTATGTATGAGGTTCTTATCACTATCATACATTTTTGTAATGAAACAGGCCAAGACTCTTTCATTATTATCATCAAAAAATCTTACACTATAACTAACCCTATCCGGTTTCTCCTCAACAATAAATTTTGCAGTGCTTAGCGATTCTGAATTTATATGCATATGACAAGGTCCATCATTTTCGCCTATTGTAATCCATGCTTCTTTTTGAAATAGTTTTAATCCATTACTTCGTATTTCGCTAACTACACCATTACTTTTAACAATAAATAATACGTCATCAATTTCAGTTAAATCATTTAGAAGTTCTTTTAACATAAAAATTATCATTATTCTGGTTATTTCAATTTTTTCTAATAGATGAAATCTAATACATAATTAATTTTGATCTAGCTCAGTCTCGATTTCTTTTAATGCTTTATTTTTAGGATCAATATCACGTATTTTCTCACAACATTCTTTCACCCCAGATTTATTTTTTTGATTTAAGAAAACACTTGCTTTGATAGATAATGCATCAATATCATATTGTCCAATCTCTAGAGTCTTATCCATATAGTATATTGTTTTTTTTGCATCACCCAAAATAAAATAGATTGTACCGATGATAAATGATATATCTGGATCATGTTCCAGTGTTTTTTCAATTTCATGTCCATATTTTAATGCCTCATCATATTTTTTTTCTTTAACGAGTTTTCTTAATTTTCGTCTAGGATTGCTTTTGAATAATCCAGTCAAATATTGTCAGAAGTTTACTTTGATGAATTTTCTGACTGAAGTTTGTCCCAATCAGCTAAAAATGCTTTCAGACCCTTATCGGTTAATGCATGGTTTAACATCTTACCTAATACAGTAGCAGGCAAAGTGACAACATCTGCTCCAGTTTTTGCAGCATCAATTACATGTTGTGGATGTCTTACACTTGCGACAAGAATTTGTGTGTTAAAATCATAGTTTGAAAAAATCTGCTTGATCTCTTTGATCAAATCCATCCCAGTATGACCAATATCATCTAACCTACCAATAAATGGGCTAACATATTTTGCACCTGCTTTGGCTGCCAAAAGTGCCTGGTTTGATGAAAATATCAGAGTGACGTTCACGGGGATCCCTTGCTCGCTTAAACTCTTACATGCTTTCAACCCTTCTCCTGTCATAGGACATTTAACGACAACATGTTCACCATACTCACGAAGTTTCTTACCTTCTTCGATCATACCATCATAATCAGTACTGACAACTTCAAGGCTAACATCACCCTTGATAATCTTGGTAATCTCTTGCATTACTTCATGTGGATCACCGCCTTGTTTTGCTAGAAGACTAGGGTTTGTAGTAATACCATCTAATAAGCCCATGTCATTATACTTTCTAATTTCATCTAAATTAGCAGTATCAAGAAAAATCTTCATTATTTCTTACTCCGAATTTCTTTTACTGTATTTGCTATATTAATTGATGTTATGCCATGTTTCTCAAGTAGTAAAGGTATTTCATTATCACGTGCTGATTCCCCAAACATATCTTGTGCACCAATCCTCTTTATTGGGACTGGATATGATTCAGATACTACTTCAGATACTGCAGAACCAAATCCTGCCATAATGTTATGTTCTTCACACGTGACAATTCCACCAGTCTCTCTTGCAGCTTTTTCTAAAATATCTGTATCAATTGGTTTTATAGTAAAACAATCAATGACTCTACAAGATATTCCTTCTTGTTTGAGTTGTTCTGCGGCATCTAGTGCCATCTTTACTGTAATTCCACATGCTGCAATTGTGCAATCAGAACCATCTCTTAATGTAACACCTTTACCAATTTCAAATTCTTGCGATTCATCATAAATTATTGGAA
>CESL01083678.1_pt1 | contig 30783 bp, 39 predicted proteins | sample 531221 | NCBI WGS metagenome assembly CESL01 (sample SAMEA2622197, study PRJEB7988) | marine metagenome | biome: marine biome (ENVO:00000447); feature: mesopelagic zone (ENVO:00000213) & marine oxygen minimum zone (ENVO:01000065); material: "saline water (ENVO:00002010), including plankton...
GAGCGACAGCCTACCTCTGACTGCCGCCAATCTTTGCAACAGAGCCCCCTTGTCTCCATCAAGGCAAATGCTGCCTGAAAAGAGCAGCTTCCCAATGTGCTACGGCACCGAGTTCACCAGCCGGGCGATCCTGAAGTGGGCCAGCGAGAACAAGGTCGAGTGGCATTATATCGATCCCGGCAAGCCGCAGCAGAACGGCTTTATCGAATCGTTCAACGGATCTCTGCGCGACGAGTTGCTCAACGAGGAACTGTTCGACAGCCTGGCCGATGCCCGGCGCAAGCTGGCCATCTGGCGCTACGACTACAACCACGTCAGGCCGCACTCGTCATTGGGGAACCGAACGCCGGCACAAGCGCGTCGGGCGTTCTTGCATGATGGAGGCGTCACCCCCGACGCGCTTGTGCCGGCGAACGCGGACGAATATCAAACCGGCGGACTCTCGTTATGACCGCGGGACCAACGGGGGGCAGGTCACGCCACATCGCCGGGTACACTGCCTCGATCCTTGCCATTCCATTCGAACGTCGCGTTTGTCGAGTAGCGAAATGTCCGCTGGGTGCCTCGTCCATCTGTCGTATCGATCGGTGTACGTTCGTTGAAAAGATTGGCGCTGGTGCTTGCCTTGAGCCGAGGGACGATAGGGAAGCTGAGGTCGAATTGCGCGCCGCTGTTCCAGCTATTCCCCGAATTTACGTAGTTGTAAACGCTGGTGCCGGCGGCATTGACCAGATAATTCTTACTCCAAAGCTGGCGGGTCTCGCGCAAGTAGACGGTGGCCCCCGCTTCGACCTTGCCGGGCCGAAACTGCACACTGGCCTCATAGGCGTTTGTGCTCTGGTCCTTGAGATGGGGGTTCCCTTCGAAGAGGGTGTAGGCATCCTCGACCGTTCCGTAGGGCCGCAGATATTCCAGCGGAACCCTGTCTATCCGCTTGCTGAAGCTGGCCCCGAACTGCAGCTGTTTGTTGAGCTTGTAACTGGCATGAAAGCTTGGAAAAAAGTTAGCCCGGTTGATACGGATATCGTCGGCACCATGACTAGAAATTCGGCGCCGGTTGGCTTCACCGCGCAGGCCCGGTGCGATCGTCAAGGAGCCAAATGTTTGCTGAAACGAGGCATAGGCGGAAAATGTGCCGCTGCGCGCATCGTACGCATCGTTCATGTCGGAGCCGAACGAGCCGGTGCTGTCGTTACTGATGAACCGATAGTGCTGCGTCGTGTCGTCAAGATGCCAGGCGCTGCCCATCGAAAGGATCTGTCCTGGAGCCATGGGATGTTTCCAGTCGATTTGCATATCGATCGACGTCGAGGGTTTTTGCAGGTCGATCCGGTAACGGCGCCCATCACTGAACCGGGCATTGGTAACGTCGTGCACGCCCGGGTTGGTGTAAAACTGGACAGCCGCGTTGAGAGCTTCACCTTCTCGCGCGCCCGCGTGGTCGAGGTTCAATTCTCCAGTAACGAAGCTTGCGACACTGCTGAGGCGGCGATGCTCTGAGAACGGTGAGAAATCCGGGGTCACAGCAAGATAATTGACCTTGTCCGTAACGATATCGTGCCCGCCGCCGCCCAGCTGTGCTGAAATGCTCGTTTTTGAGTCCAGCTTGTAGGATGCCTTACCGCTGAGACGTCCAACAGTGCCATCATAGGTAAACCGCCCGGTCTGGCGGTTGACTGTGGGCGCGCCGCTATCCGGGGGTTGAGTAGCAACGGAACAGAAAACCTACATAAGGCAGCACGCCTCAAGGCCGCGGGCCATTCCGGAATGGCAAAAAGTGGTGGAGAGCGGTCATTCAATCCGCGCCACTCGTGCATCAAGCCACGTCAGTGATCCAAGCGCATCTTTCATTGCCGCCTCGGCATCGTCGAAGAGACCGGAAGCGTGAGAACGCGTCCAATATCCGTCCACACCCCCACCATGATCGTAGAGGTCGATATATACCTCTTCGTAATGAGTGAAGAAGCCATCAGCACGTCGCATCAAGCTCCAGCGCCTGTCACCCTCTTGAGGCTTGTCGCCCCGCTGATTGGTCGCCGTTTGCACTACTTCTGATTGCGTCTCCATTCAGCGAGGCTGACACGTGTCCGTAATGTCGGCAACGGGGCGGAACCTGCCGAAACGATCGCTGTCGAGCCGCTACCGTGAATCCGTGTCCCGATAATGTACAGGGGCCCTGCTGCTTTGTCTGCAATGGCGGGCGCGCTTCCTGCGCAATTGTAGCAGTACCGGTCACGCTCATAGCGAGCATACCTACAAAATGTAGGATGCGGGAGAATTGCGGACGGGTAGACATAAGGCTAAGCCTCCGAATATCTATTATCGCATTGCATTCAGTCATATAGGGCGATCAAGCGAACGGCTATCACGTTGTGCAGGCCCAGCGATTTCCTTGCAAATGAAACCCTACCCGCTGCGCATTGGCGATCGCTGGCGGCTCGCCCTTGCGCCAGAACGCCCGCATCTTGGCCCGTTCGTCCAGATGGGCGTCAGCGACGATCGCGCGCGCGGCCTGAATGAACTGCCCATGCCCGAACACATAGACCAGCGAGGCGGGCGGCATGGCGGCGAGCCGCGCCAGCGCGGCCTCGCAGCGCCGTAGCAGGGTGGCGAAGCTCTCTGCCCCTTCCCCGTCGCAATAATCAGGATCGGCCGCGTTCCAATAGCGTTCGAGGTGCGGCATCCGCTCCGCGCTGCGCGTGCCGTTCCAGCGCGCCGGTTGCAGATAGGTGAACTCTTCGATCGGCCACACTTCCACCGGCACGCCGGGAAAGCGCGCGATCGTCGGCGCGGCCGTCTGCCGGGTGCGGGTATAGGGCGACGTGACGATGAGCGCGGGCGCTTGCGTCCAGCTCGACGCGACCGCACTCGCCTGTTCGTGGCCGCGCTCCGTCAGTTCGATCGTCGCGAGATCATGGCACGGCACGCCGGCGTTGCCGGTGCTTTCCCCATGCCGGATGAAGATCGCTCGCATGGCTATTTCAGCAGATGGGCGGCGGCCCCCTGCCCTTTCAGCAGTTTGACCGCCGTTTTGTCGAAGGACACGAACGTCTCCCCGCCGTGGAATCGGCCGTCGAAAGCGATCACCCCGTCCGCAAAGTCGCCGCCCGCATCGAGGATAGCCAGGCCCGCTTCCACCGCAGGGCGATTGACGACGACGTTCTCCGCGTCGATCACGCCTCGGATCGCGGCGGCAATTTCGGGCCGGGTTTTCTTGTAGAGTCGTTCCAGAACCCAGGCGAGTTCGCACAGTGAATGCACGCTGATGGCAACGTGGCTTGCGCTTTCCATCGCTTCGACGGCGGCGAGGCCCTGCGCTTCGTCGTCCGCCAGCACCAGGCGCAGCAAGACGTTCGTGTCGGCCGTGATCTTCATTTACCGTCCAGACCGGCCACACCCGCAGCAGCGCCCGCTTCCGCAATAGCGTCGTTGATTTCCTCGATCGTGAACCGGGGACCGTCGCCCTTCCCCTTGAGCATCCCGTGCAGCGCCCGCCACGAACCCTTTGGCTGGTCCGCTTTCAGTTCCGCCCGCCCATCGGGCAGCAGGTCGAGCCTGATCTTGCCACCGGGCTGGATGCCGAGATGTTTCAGAATATCCTTCCGAAACGTCACCTGGCCCCGCGTGGTCACGCTTAATGTCGTCATGGTCATTACCTCCATATAAGGCAAGGTAATGCAGAAACGCATTATTTTTCAAGGCCCAAATCCTGATAGCCAATAATAATAAGCGACTAAGCGACTAAGCGATTAAGCGATTAAGCGCCTGCCGCTGGCGCGGCACCGTGGCTCTACTCGCTTCGCTCCCCAAGCCCGCAAGCGGTCTTGGCCCAAGGTAACGATCCACATGGCGGGGCGAGATCGCTGCGCGGATCTCGTGGGCGATGTGCCGGCGTGCGCCGGCGTCGATGTTTGTTTGAAGGGGGAAGGCGGTCCCGGCCGCCTCTCCCCCGCAACGGGATTAGACGGGGCCGTGCCTCGCTGCGCTGCGGCCGCTCCACCCCCGTCGAATCCCGCTGCCCCCCTCTCTCGCCGGCGTTCTTGGCCGTCCGTGTTCCGGCCGATGGCATGGCCATCGCCGGACAGGCGATTTGAAGGGAGTAAGGACGATGACCCACCAAACCCGTGAAAGCTGGCTCAATGCGGTGGCGCAGGGCGTGGCCCCGCTGTTCGAGGCGCTGGACGCCCCCCTGCCCGACCGCGTGCGCGTGGCGATCGGCTTCACCAGCAGAGGCGCGAAGGGCAAGGCGATCGGCGAGTGCTGGGACAACCGCTTGAGCGCGGACGGACATTTTGAAATCTTCATCCGCCCGGACCTGGCGCACGCGCCCGACGCGATGCCGGCGCAGATCGCGGCCATCCTCGCGCATGAGCTTGTCCATGCCGCAGTCGGCATCCCGGCAGGGCATGGGAAGGCGTTTAAACGAGTCGCCCTTGGGCTGGGCCTAGTCGGGCCGATGCGCGCCACCACCCCCGGCGAGGCGTTTCTTGCGGCCATCGCGCCGATTTTGGAGAGCGTCGGCCCCCTCCCCCATGCCCGCCTCGACACGGACGGAGAGTCGACCGCGCCGAAGAAGCAGAAAGCCCGGATGCTCAAATGCGAGTGCGCGACGTGCGGCTATACCGTCAGGACCGCGCGCAAATGGCTTGAGCAGGCCGGAGCGCCGCTTTGCCCGATCGAGGATCACGGCCAGATGCAGCATGAACCGCTGGATGATGACAGCGAGGATGAAGGCGGCGACGCGGAAGCCTGACATACCAAGCGGATAAACCACTAAGCGACTAAGCGATTAATGGCGTGCCTTGCCTACTAAGCGACTAAGCGATATAGATCGCATAATCGCTTAGTAGGGAGCCATCATGCAAACTTGGGCTATCATCGCGCAGAAGGGCGGCCAGTCGAAGACGACCATCGCGACCGCCTTTGCCGTCGAGGCCGCCCGCGAAGGGGCGGCGGTCGTGATCCTCGATGCCGACGATCGGCAGGGGTCCGCGCTCTACTGGTCAGAGCGGCGGGATAGCGACGATGTCATGGTGAAGGATAGCAGCGTCGCAGGCCTGCCGCTGCATGTCTCACGCGGCCGCGATAGCGGCAAGGTGGACCTTATCATCATCGACACGCCGGCGAACTCGAAGGACATCGCCATGCTCGCGGCCGAACAGGCCGATTTCGTGGTGATCCCGGTCGCGCCGCGCGGCCTCGACGTTCATTCGGTCCTCCAAACCGTCAAGCAGGTGCAGCAGGCGGGAACGCCGTTCGCCGTGATCCTGACGCAAGTGCCGCACCAGGGCGGGGAGGGGGACGAGGCGCGCGCCGGCTTCGCCGCCAAGGGCGTTGCCGTGTTCGATAGCGTGCTGCATTTCCGCAAGGACTTCTACAAAGCGACGCCGATCGGCAAGACCGCGATCGAGCTGGACCCTGACAGCAAGGCGGCAGCAGAGTTGCGCGCGGCTTACGCCGAAGCTAAGCGACTAAGCGGTTATGCGAATAAGCCACTAAGCGAGGTTGCGTAATGGCCAAGAAATCGTCTGCCCTGGCCGGGATTTTCGATGATCCGGAAACCGAGGTTGCGCCGCCGCCTGTGCCCCAGGCCGCGACTGAAGCGATAGCGCCGTCGACGCCGGCAGCAGCGCCATCTTCCAAACCGACGAGGGCAGAGGCGGTCCCAAAGCAACGGGGCAGGGGAGGGCAGGGGGCGCGCAGCGATCCCGGCGAAAGCCCGGCGCGGCGCAGCAGCCACCCCGGCAAGAAGCCCGTGCTGATCCATATCCCCGAGGACATGCACCGCACCTTGCGGCAATTGAGCGTCGAGGAAGGGGGCGAGCCGCTGACCGTCATCACCGAGCGGCTCTTGCGGCAATATCTCGTGACGCGCGGGCATACCCGGTTCGCCCCGTGAGCAAGCGCCGCGATCCCAATCCCACGTTCGACTTGTTCATTCCGCTGATGAACGACCTCCCGCTGAAGGATCAGCGGGAGGTGATGGAGCGCCCGTTTTTCTCGCTCCAGAAACGTAAGCGCCTCAAGCCGATCGAATATCGCAGCCCGGACGGCGAGGCGTGGGTGAAGGTCGAGGCGATGCCCGCCTACGGCATGGCGACGATATGGGACGCCGACATATTGATTTGGGCCGCGTCGGTCCTCAACCGGATGAAGGAGCAGGGCGTCAACGATCTGCCCCGGACGCTGACCACGACGACCTACGACCTGTTGCGGGCGATCCGGCGCGGGACGGGCGGGCGCGACTATACCGAGCTGCAGGCGGCTTTGTCGCGCCTGGAGACGACTTCCATTCGCACGTCGCTGCGCGCGCCCAAGCGCCGCACCGAAGCGCAATTCGGGTGGCTGGACGGGTGGAGCCTGGAGGTCGATCCCGCGACAGAGCAACCGCGCGGGATGACCATCACCCTGTCGAACTGGGTCTATGAGGGGATTGTCAGCGAGCGGTCGCTTCTCACCATGCACGTCGATTATTTCCTGCTGACAGGCGGGCTTGAGCGGGCAGTGTATCGTATCGCGCGCAAGCACGCCGGCAGTCAGCGGGGCGGATGGACGTGCCGCGTCGAACTGCTGCGAGAGAAGGCCGGGAGTGACGCCCAGCCCAAGGAGTTCAACCGCATGTTGCGGAAGATCATCGAGGCCGACCAACTCCCCGAATACACCATGACCATGACCAAGACGGTCGAGGGCGCGCCGGCAGTACTGTTCGAGCTGCGCGGCGCGGCCGAGGCAGCCGAGCTGCACGCTAGACTAGAGGCCGAACGCGAGCGCCATGAGCGTTACGAGGCCGATCGCCGCCGCGCCGGGGAAGTGGACGATCTTATGGACCGCCTCGCGCGGGGCGGGGCACGCTAACTATCGTGGTTTCACACACCGCTGCCCCAGAAACAGGGGCAGCCTGCCCCGGATTTCGGGACAGCGAGTCGTAAAGGGTCGGCAAAACTGTGAATCCGGCCCCTCGCGAGGGCAATTATCGGGGTTTCACCCACCATTTGACGACTCGAATGTGTCGCTGAGTCGCTTGCCAAAAGGGTCGGGGTTTCACCCACCATACCATCGGGGTTTCACCCACCCCACTATCGGGGTTTCACCCACCGAATCACGGGGTTTCACCCACCGGCGAAATGGATAAGCCATTGAATTGAATATCATAAAACCTTGGTTTTTCCGCCTTAACTTACTTAACGATTCCTATTTTAACAGAATCCTTTAACGCCACGACAGCGCCTGCGGCCTGTGGATAACTCCAGATCCATCGGTGTGTGCCTGCGACAAAGACAGTAACACCGCCTCTTGGGGGCTTCGCCCCCGCCGGCTCGCGGCCTTTGGCCGCCCCGGATCGCTAAAGCGATCCTCCCACCCGGCATCCCCCATGAGATGGAGCCGGCTTCGCCGGCACACTTTTGTTTGTTTAGAGATGATAGCAATCGTCGCGCTCCTATCGCCAGCACACCGCCTAAACCAACCGTTGCAAATGGCTTTCCAGAAAAGCCAAGCGGATAGGTGGCGCTGCGATCGGGAGGGCAGGGAAGGCGGAAACGTCACCACAGGCGCGATTTCCGGGCCGCCTAGTTCCATTTCAGGCGTCGGATAAGGCTTCGGGCGTCGGAACCGCTTGCGGCGCTCTACGAGCCTCCCAGGGCGTGCCGATTTTTCCGGCGCGAGATCCGTTTAAACGCCTCCCCGCCTGATCGGATGGGCCAGCGACCATCCGCCGTTGAATATTCGCCACCCGATGATCCCGGCACCGACACCGAGCAGGCCACCCACCAGATAGGCAGACGGCGCGTCGTGCGGCACGAAGAAGCCACCGACGACATAGCCGCCGATCGCAGCGGTGCGCGTCACCGCGCCGTAGATCGCGGCGACCTTGCCATGATCGGCGGGCGGGCATTCGGATTGCAGCAGGGTCCGTACGGCGACATTGTGAACGCTGTTGGCGCCGCCGCCGGCGATGAAGGCGATGCCAACGATCACAAGGCTTACAGGCGCGAGACCGATCAGCAGCATGGTCGCGCCCATGATCGCGGCGGTTCCGAACGCAGCCAGGCCGATCCTGCAGCCGATGATCCGTTCGGCCAGGGCCGCGCCGACCAGCATTCCGGCGGCCCACAAAGCGGTCAGCACGCCGAACGTGGCAGGGCCGCTTTTCAGGGTCATGATGATAAGGAACACAAAGGCGACATCGGCGATGGCGGTCGCAAACACTTCAAGACTGAGCGCGCCGGTCACCACCATCACGCGCCGATTGCCGAGCAGCGGCCGATAATCGGCGAGCAACGTGGTTTCTTCCGTCTCATGCTCCTGCGGCGCGCGGCGCAGACCGCTCATCGCGACTACGAGCAGCAGCAGGGTGAAGCTGGCGGCGTCAATCAGGAGGGCGTTTGTCGATCCCATCCAGCCCACCAGCACGCCGCCGGCGACAGGACCGGCGAGCATTCCGAGGCTGCGGACGACTTCGAGAAAGCTGTTGGCCCGCGCGAGCGTCATGCCGAGCGCGCTTGCCAGAACCGGGATCAGCGCGAAGGTGGCCGCGCTGGTGATCGTGAACAGCACACTGAGCAGCGCGGCCCCGGCGAGCGTGAATGCTGGATAGTAGGCGATGAGCGCGATCGCCGCCGCTTGTAGCGCCGACACGACGACTAGAACGCGGCCTGCGCCTCTGCGGTCGATAAGGCGGCCCGCCCAGGGTGCGGCGATCAGGCCCGGAAGCAACTCGGCAATCAGCAGCGCCGGCACGCCATAGGCGCGCGCGCTTTCGGCGGTGCGGAACATCAACGTCAGCAGCGTGATTTCATCGCCGATGGTCGAGATCGTCAGCGCCGCGAGGACCAGCCACCCCCAGCCCTGACGAAATTCGATGGCTATCGATCCCTGTGTATTCTCCATCGGGTTTCCTGCACCGGATCGAATCTCATCGCATACGGGCCTTCGATCAGCTATGATAATGAGGCTTCGTATGTGGTCATCACATGCACCGGGTCCGCCGGGCTGTTAACCGGTGGACCCACTTACTCCAAATTGATCTTGGTAGCGGGAAGGAAAGGCAACAAGCGCCCGCCGCGCTTCCACGACGCAGCGGGCGCTTGGGTCGCCCTAAGTGCATAAGGCGTTCCAAGACCCTGGCGACCGGAGGTCATTTTACTGATCTCGCGCGCCTGTCGCCAGAATATATCCAGAATATATTCGGATATATTCTACGCCGTCATTTTACGCCTGATCGAAGCTGCCCGCGAACTCGCGCTGGTCGTAATATCGGATTTTCTGGACCCGGAGAGGGTCCTTGCCCTGGATCAATAGCAACTGCTCGTCCGGCCCCATCCGCATGATTTCGTCAGGGTTCATGAGGTTGCGCGCGCTGACCTGGGTGCTGGTCGAGCGGGTATGCTTGGCCCGCTCAAAAATGCTGCCATGCGTCTCGGAATACCCCGCCGTGCGAAATTCGAGGGTTTCCTGTCCCATCGACTTGGACAGCAGCTCGGCGGTCGCGTGGTCGTTCACCCCGAACGCCTGCAACACCCCGGCATTCGACAGGAAGGTGCCCGCGCGCTCGCCATAGAGGGCGCGCAACTGGTGCATATCCTGCAGGATGGGCCAGAGCTGCAGCCCGTATCCGGCCATCAGCCCCATGGCGCGCTCGACGGGTTCGAGCCTGCCCAGGGCGGCGAACTCATCGAGCAGGAAAAGGACGGGCCGCGCCGGTTTGACTGCCGAGCGGGCCATGTCGGTCAGTGCCTGAGCGATCAGCAGGCGCAGCCAGCGCGAATAGGCATCGAGACGATCGGGGGGCAGACAGAGAAACACCGTGGAAACCCCCTCTTTCAACCCTGCAAAGGTGAAGTCAGAGGCCGATGTGCTGGCGACGATGCGGGGGCTGTCGAGAAAATGGGTATGGCGCTGGGCCGAGGACAACACCCCTGCGGCTTCGCGATCGGACTTGCCGAGGTGGCGGTTGGCGGCGCGGGCTATGAGGCCGCCGGCGCCGTGGCTGTCCTGCATGCGGGCGAGCAGATCGGCAAAATCCTTGGGTGCGAGCGTGAGATAGTCGCGCACCGTCGCCAGGGTGCGGCGCTCGCGATCCTCGTGGACCACGCCATAGAGGATCAGGCCCGCGATCAGCGCCTTGGCTTCCTCGTTCCAATGCGCCTCGCCGCCTTGCCCTGCGGAATCGTGGACCAGAGCATCGGCCAGCGTCATGGCGTCTTCAGCCAGATCGAGGCTTTCCGGGTCTAGCCGGTCGAGCGGATTATAGCGGGCGGCGGGTTGCCCGGAGACGCCGAAGGGATCGAGGCACCAGACCTTGCCCTTGGTGGCGCGGGTGCGGGCGGTGACGCGGGCGTTCTCGCCCTTAGGTGTAGGCGCTTGCAATCATAACGGCGTCTGCTCGCAAACAGCCAGATTTCCTGCTCACGCTATCTGCCACTGGCGGGTGGCATCCTGCTCGAATTATCTGCCAGTGTGCTCGCCATCATCCGGCGCTGCTTGCAAACGGGGCGTCATGCTCACGCTCCCCGCCCGTGGGTTCTCCAAACCCGTCGCCGGCACGCGCTTTTGCGAAGCAGGTTTTCAGAACAGTTCTGACAAGCGGCGGGCGGCAGAAATGCGTTGCGGTCATGGCCCGCCGGCAAGGTCGTCAGAAAGGAAGGTTTTTGCGAACAGCGGGTGGCGCATAGAACGGGCACAGATATACGTTTACGACTGAACCAGTCGAAGCGCGCTGGCCGCGACCGGCCCGAATGGGATGGTATTATGGGAATGCAGGCTGCTGATGTTCGCAGTTGCAATATGGTCCGATCAGTGACTATCTAGAGGCCTTCGACGGACCCGGATTGATTCGGGTGGCTCGGCCCGGCGCCTATCCCCGGGATAACCTTAGCGAATTTGGGCCTCGCTTCCGAGCATCGTTGATTGAACGCGTCTGACGGCGTGCGCCCCTCGCTATTGCGATCAGGTTTCTACATGACATTTGCTACTTCGCTTCGACGCGAATGGCTCTCGAACCCGCGCGCCGACGTGCTTGCGGGCATCGTCGTCGCGCTCGCGCTGATCCCGGAGGCCATCGGCTTCTCGATCATTGCCGGCGTCGATCCAAGCGTCGGGCTGTTTGCCTCCTTCTCCATCGCCGTCATCATCTCGCTCGTGGGCGGACGCCCCGGCATGATTTCGGCCGCAACCGCCGCCATTGCGGTTCTTGTCCTGCCGCTGATCCGCGATCACGGCGTCCAGTACCTCTTTGCCGCCACCATCCTCATGGGACTGATCCAGGGCGTCGCCGGCTTCCTGAAGCTCGACCTGCTGATGCAGTATGTGTCACGCTCGGTCATCACCGGCTTCGTCAACGCGCTCGCGATCCTAATCTTCATCGCGCAGCTTCCCCAGCTAACGAACGTCGGGTGGGAAACCTACGCGATGGTCGCGGCGGGCCTGGCGATCATCTACCTGTTCCCGCGTCTGACCAAGGCGATCCCGTCGCCGCTGGTCGCGATCGTGATCCTGACGATCGTCTCGATCTATGCCGGCATCAAGGTCAACACGGTGGGCGATATGGGCAAGCTGCCCTCGTCGCTGCCAGCGTTCGGCATCCCACAGGTGCCGTTCACGCTGGAAACGCTGCGCATCATTTTCCCCTATTCGCTGACGATGGCGGCGGTTGGCCTGCTGGAATCGATGATGACCGCGCAGATCGTCGATGATCTGACCGACACGCCATCGAACAAGCGCCGCGAGATGAAGGGGCAGGGTATCGCCAATTTTCTGACCGGCTTCCTCGGCGGGATGGGCGGCTGCGCCATGATCGGGCAGTCGGTCATCAACGTGAAGTCGGGCGGCTCCACCCGCCTTTCCACCTTTGTGTCGGGCGCGTTCCTGCTGTTCCTGATCGTCGTACTGGGGCCGCTGGTCGCCCGCATTCCGATGCCGGCGCTGGTCGCGGTGATGATTATGGTGTCGATCGGCACCTTCTCCTGGGGATCGATCAGGAACCTCAAGAGCCATCCGTGGCAGTCGTCGGTTGTCATGCTGGTGACGGTGCTGGTTGTCGTCTCGACGCACGATCTGGCGCAAGGCGTGGTCGCAGGCGTGATCCTGTCCGGTCTGTTCTTCGCCAGCAAGGTCAAGCGCCTGTTCGACGTGGCATCCGAGCTGAGCGCGGATGGCAGGACGCGGACCTACCGCGTCTCGGGTCAGGTGTTCTTCGCCTCGTCCGAGCGGTTCGCCGACGCCTTCGACTTCAAGGAGGTGCTGGACAATGTGGTCATCGACCTGACCGCCGCGCACTTCTGGGACATTTCGGCGGTGGGGAGCCTCGACAAGGCGATCCTCAAGTTCCGCCGCGAAGGCACCCATGTCGAGGTCATCGGCCTCAATCAGGCGAGCGCGACGATGGTCGATCGCTTCGCCGTCCATGACAAGCCCGGCGCCGAAGCAGCGCTCGGCGCCCACTGAGGAGAGGGCTTATGAACCGCATATTGGCCTGTATCGACGCATCCACCTACGCGACCAGCGTCGTCGATCTGGCGGCCTGGGCCGCTACCCGGCTCGGGGCCGATGTCGAGCTGCTGCACGTCGTCCAGCGCAAGGATGCCGTGGCATCGCGCAACGATCATAGCGGCGCGATCGGCCTCGGTGTCAAAAGCGAGCTGCTGGAAGAGCTGACCCGCATCGAGGAAGCGGCGGGGCGTCTTGCCATCGAGGAAGGGCGCATCCTGCTGGACGCAGGCGGCACTCGCTTGAAGGAGCAGGGCATCACGGTCGCGTCGATGCACCTGCATGGAGGGATCGTGGAGACGATCGTCGAGCGTGAAGCCGATGCTGCATTGGTCATCATCGGCAAGCGCGGCGCGTCGGGCGAGTTCGCGACCGACCATATCGGCTCCAAGGTCGAACGGGTCGTGCGTGCCAGCGACAAGCCGGTGCTGATCGCCTCACGCGAAGCCAAGGCACCTGACGCGGTGGTGATCGCCTTCGACAACAGCCCCGCCGCCTGCCGCGCTGTCCGTCATGTCGCTACCTCGCCGCTGTTCGGTGGTTTGCCAGTACACCTTGTCATGGCGGGGCCGGATGATGGCAAACACCGCGACCAGCTCGGCGCAGCGGCAGCAACGCTGCCCGCCTGTTCCGAAACCGTCCTGCGTGACGGCAAGGTCGATGCGGTGATCGGCGATCATATGGCGGCGCATCCCGGCGCGATGCTGGTGATGGGTGCCTATGGACACTCGCCGCTTCGCACCCTGATCGTCGGCAGCACGACGACAACGATGATCCGCACCGTTCGCGCCCCGGTACTGTTGGTACGCTGACATAGCCGGGGACGCGCCGGACCTTGATGCGCGGCGTCGGCAACTGCTGGCGCTTCGCGATCAGCTCGTCGCCGATGATGCGGCGGCCGAGGAAACGCGCGCCCCGGTCACGCTCGATCAGGAAAGCGTCGGCCGCCTGTCGCGGATCGACGCCATGCAGGTGCAGGCAATGGCACTGGCGGCGCAGCGGCACCGGCAAGCCGAATGTGCCGCATCGACGCCGCACTGATGCGGATCGACAGCGGCGATTATGGCTGGTGCGTCCGCTGTGGTGAGGAAATCGAGGCCAAGCGCCTCGATCGTGCGCCCGCGACGACGATGTGCCTCGCCTGCGCCAAGGAGGGCTAGGCCCGAAAGGAAGGCATCATGCCGACCGGAACGATCAAATACCTCGACCGTGGTGGGGCCTGGGGCTTCATCTCTCGTGACGACAAGCAGCCCAAGGTCTTTGTCCACGTCCGAGCGGCGGAGCGCGCCGGGTTCACTGAGCTACGGCGCGGACAGCGATGGCGCTTCACGCTCGTCGAGCGCCCCAAGGGCGGGCTTGAGGCCGATGATCTGGAAATGCTGTTCGACGAACCGCCCCCGCCCGGACGATAAGCAGTTTCCCAAAAACGAAGGTCGCGTGGGACGGCTGACGGCGGCAAGGCGCGCTCGATGGCAACGAGGTGCCATTTTCCCGAAATGTGTTCCCGATTGGCTTTTCCCGAAACTGCCCGGTGCAGATGGAGAAACGGGACAGCCTATGGCCGTCTGATCGACCTCCCGCTGGCGGTCGAAGCTGTTGGCAGACAGCGTGAGTGCGACGCCTCGTTTGCGAGCAGCGCCGGATGAGGGCGAGCACATTGGCAGCTAATTTGAGCACGGCGCCACGCGCCAGTGGCAGATAGCGTGAGCAGGAAATCGCGCTGTTGGCGAGCAGACGCCGCTACGATTGCGAGCCCCTACACTTAGGGTCGATGCAGATCACCGAGCGGTCGATGGTCAGCAGATTGGGAATGATGGTGCCTACGCCCTTGCCGCTGCGCGTAGGGGCCATGGTCAGGAGATGGGCGGGGCCGTCATAGCGCAGCAGCTTGCCGGTTCTGAAGGATCGACCAATCAGGAGATCGCCCTTGTTGCTCGCAAGGGCGCGCACGTCATCGATTCCACCGAAGGCGGCCGAGCCGAGCAGCGCGTTGCGGCGACCCTTGAAACCATATTTCCAGACCAGCACGAGGAAGACAACGAGCGCCACCCAGGCGATGGTGCTGGCGATCGAGGTCGGCATCACCTTTTCGAGCAGCCAGGCCGTGCCGAACAGGACGGCAAAGGCTCCGCCGGCAGCAAGGATACAGCCTGCGTTGCCCTCTTCTCCGACAACCGGCCCACTCATTTTTGCGGGTCCAGAGGGCGGGTGAACCAGATGAGGCGCAGCCAAGGGACGGGCTGGCCGGGGCGGCCTTCCCCGATCAGAGTCATATGACTGGCCACGCCATGTAGATCAGGCAGGGAGGCCATGCCCCCGAACCGGAAAGGGAGGTTCGCTAGGACGGTGTGTGCAGTGTCGTTGAAACCGATGATCTGGGTGCGCTGGTCGTTGCCTTCCGCGACCCACAGGCCAACCCAGTCATAATTCTTGCGGCTAACCTTTTGCGCGGTGACGAAACGAAATCCGGCGATCGTAGGGGTGCGATCGGGGCGGGGCGGGACATAGCCCTCGACATAGCCGCTCTTGCCGATACGCCCATTGGAGACGGCGACGATTCCGCTTTTGCCATATTGGCGATCCCAGGTGATCCAGCATCCCGACGAGCGGGAATGCACCGGGCCGGGGGATTGATCGAAGTCGGCAAAGCGCGGATCGTCCGATTGGAGCATCAGCCCCCAACCGTAGCGCAATTGTCCAATGCGCCCCTCTCCGGGGGCAGGCCATCCGGTGTCCGTGCGGTAATGGCCGCCCAGTGCCTCGACGGGCAGGGGCGTGGAGGTAATGGCGACAGCGTTGGAGGGTGCATCCGTCACCGGACAGGCGGGGGGCGTGTCGGCGGCGCTGGCGGGACCAGCGACCAGACAAGCGGCGGCACCAGCCAACAGGATCGCGCCGGAGCGGCGCAAGGATAGGGTCAGGCTCATTGTTCCTCCCGTCCACGTTCGAGGTTCTTCAGGCGAGCGAGCGGCGTGATCGGCAGCGCCGGGTCGGCGTCAGGATGATCGAGCAGCTTGAGGACGATGGCCGTGGCGAGGGGAGGGGGCACGGCTTCGGCGCGCAGCATTTCGAACAGGGCCTGTTCGCCGATGGTGAGGTCCATGCCTTCGATCGTGAGATTGGCGCGGGCCTCGGCATCGGCTTCGCGCCACATTGCGACTTCGGCGGGGGTGCCGCGCACATAATCGAGCGTGCGGACCTGGTTGCGGATCGTTTCGATATCGAGGCTGTTCATTGATGGTCCTTCCCGGTGCTATGGCGGTGCAGATAATCGAGGGCTTCGCGGGCGGACTGTTCGCTCGGAAAGAGAAGATCGAGCCAGCTCTGGCTTTTTTCTGACCAGAGGCCCCATGCGCTTTCGAGTTTCTTGTCGGGGCGTTTCATGACGCGGTAATCGTCCAGCCTCATTGCGAGTCCTCCTGCTCCTCCGCTTCCGCGTCGAATGCGCGACGCCCACGCCGCTTCCAGAGCACCAGCAGATCGCCGGCTTTATCCTCCCGCACACGTCCAGCCAGTTCGAGCATCGCGCCATAGAGGGTGGCGCGATCGTCGTCGGCCAGTTCGACGAGGCCGGCTTTCTGGACGAGGCCGCCCAACTCTATGAGATGGCGCGTGCGCTCGCGTCGGGCCATGACCCATCCTCTCGTATCAGCGCGACGCGCGGCGTCTTCAAGCCTGTTCCTCGCTTGCGCCAGTTTGCTTGCCGCCTTCGCCGTCGCCGCCAGTGCGTCGCCAAGCCTTGCGCCCGCGCCCCTGAAAGAAGGCCGCGCCCCGCGAGCGCCACGCCTCCTTTTCTTCCGCGTTAGCCGATCCCACGGCGGCGAGCAGCACGCCCGCCAGCATGTCGGGATCGAGCGCATCTGCCCCGGTGGACGTGACCAGCTCGCCTAGTTGCTGCACCTTCTTCGCCTTGAGCGCGCGGGCCTTGTCGCCCAGCGCCTTCAACTCGGCGTCATAGTCGCGGACCTTGCGCATATTCTCTCCCTCGCGCCCATGATCGGGAGCCGCAGCGTAGCACGATCGCAGGCACAGGACAGCGGTTCCGAACAAAAATGCGGCCAAGTCAATCACGCGAACGGCAGAGAGTTTGAGTGCGCGCTTATACGTCGTTGCCGACGTGCGCTCAGAAAGGCAGTATAGGGGCTGTTATGGCGATCTACCATTTCTCGGCCAAGGTCATCAGCCGCGCCAACGGATCGAGTGCCGTTGCGAGCGCGGCCTATCGTGCGGCGGAACGACTGCACGATGACCGACTCGGGCGCGACCATGATTTCTCGAACAAGGCCGGCGTCGTCCATTCGGAAATCATGCTGCCCGATGGTGCGCCAGAGCGTTTAAACGATCGCGCGACCTTGTGGAACGAGGTCGAAGGGGCTGAGAAACGCAAGGACGCGCAGTTGGCGCGCGAGGTGGAGTTCTCGATTCCGCGCGAGCTGAACCAGCAACAGGGCATCCAGCTCGCCCGCGAGTTTGTCGAAAAGCAGTTCGTGGAACGCGGCATGGTCGCGGACATGAATGTGCATTGGGACATGGGGCAGGACGGGCAACCAAAGCCGCACGCGCATGTCATGCTGTCGATGCGCGAGGTAGGGCCGGAGGGCTTCGGCCAAAAGGTGCGCGAGTGGAACAGCACGGCGCTCTTGCAGGAATGGCGCGAGGCGTGGGCCGATCACGTCAACGAGCGCCTGGCCGAGCTGGATATTGATGCCCGCATAGATCATCGCACGTTGGAGGCGCAGGGGATCGACCTTGAGCCGCAACACAAGATCGGGCCGGCGGCGTCGCGGATGTCCGAACAGGGGCTTGAGGCCGAGCGGGTCGAGGACCATGCCCGGATCGCGCGCGAGAATGGCGAGAAGATCATCGCCAATCCGCAAATCGCGCTCGATGCGATCACCCGGCAACAGGCGACGTTCACGCGGCGCGACCTGGCGCAGTTCGCGTTCCGGCATAGCGACGGCAAGGACCAGTTCGACCAGGTGATGAGCGCGGTGCGGACCTCGCCCGAGCTGGTGGCGCTGGGGAAGGACGGGCGCGGCGAGGATCGGTTCACGTCGCGCGAGATGATCGAGACGGAGCAGCGGTTGGAGCGCGCCGGCGATCGGCTTGCCGATCGGGGCAGGCATGGTCTCCCGGCAACGTCGCTGCAAAATGGGGGGCGGGACGCTGCCGGGAGTGATGGCCTGATGTTGGGGGACCAGCAACGGGACGCGCTGGCGCATATCACCGGCAAGAACGACCTGGCAATCGTCGTCGGCTATGCCGGCACCGGCAAATCGACCATGTTGGGCGTGGCGCGCGACGAATGGGAGCGCGCCGGCTATCAGGTGCGCGGCGCGGCGCTGTCGGGGATCGCGGCCGAGGGTTTGGAAGGTGGCTCCGGCATCCAGTCGCGCACGATCGCCAGCATGGAATATCAATGGGGCCAGGGCCGCGAGCTGCTAGGCCCGCGCGACGTGCTGGTGATCGACGAGGCCGGCATGATCGGCACGCGCCAGATGGAGCGCGTGCTTAGCGAGGCCGAGCGGGCAGGGGCCAAGGTCGTTCTAGTCGGCGACGCCGAGCAGTTGCAGGCGATCGAGGCCGGCGCGGCGTTCCGCGCGCTCGCCGAGCGTCACGGCGCGGCCGAGATCAACGAGGTTCGCCGGCAGCATGAGGACTGGCAGCGCGACGCCACGCGGGCGCTGGCGACGGGCCGCACCGGCGAGGCGATCCATGCCTATGAGCAGCACGGCATGGTCCACGCGGCCGAGACGCGCGAGGCTGCGCGGGCCGAGCTGATCGACACATGGGACGCGCAGCGCCGCGCCGATCCGGACAAGACCCGGATCATCCTCACCCACACCAATGCCGAGGTGCGCGATTTGAACCAGGCCGCGCGCGATCGGCTGCGCGACGCCGGCGAGTTGGGGCAGGACGTGCGTATATCGGCGGAGCGGGGCGCGCGCGACTTCGCCAGCGGCGACCGCATCATGTTCCTCAAGAACGAGCGCGGCATGGGCGTGAAGAACGGCACGCTGGGGAAAGTCGAGCGCGTGTCGCCCGACAGCATGGCCGTTCGCCTTGACGATGGCCGACAGGTGGCGTTCGACCTGAAAGATTATGCCCATGTCGATCATGGCTATGCCGCGACCATCCACAAATCGCAGGGCGTGACGGTCGATCAGGGGCATGTGCTAGCGACGCCGGGGATGGACCGTCATTCGGCCTATGTGGCGCTGTCGCGGCACCGTGACGGGGTGCAGCTCCATTACGGCCGTGACGACTTCGCCGACGATCGCCGGCTTGTCCGCACGCTGGGGCGCGAGCGGGCGAAGGATATGGCGTCGGATTATCCGATGTATCGGGACCGGGACGCCGAGGCACAGTCGTTCGCCGATCGGCGGGGATTGTCGGGCGAGATCCGCGTTGCGGATGCGCCCGAGCGGAAGGGCGTGGAAATCCTCGCGCCCCGCGCGGGAACCTCACGCCAGATGGGCGAGGATTCGCGCCCGCGTGATATTGGCGACGGCCGCGGCGCTGGCGAGGCGAAGGCCGCGGTCGAGCGACAACCGCGGCGGGGAATGTTCGACGGTTTTCGGCCGCGCCCGCCCGAACGGACTGGCGAGCGGACGGCCGAGCCGGTGCAGGGCGCGAAGGAAAAGGCGGCTCCCAAGCGCGGCATGTTCGACGGGCTGAAACTCCCATCGCGCACGCCGGCGCCGACGCCGGCGAAAGAAACGCCAGCGCGTGCCGAGCAGGGCCATACCCATGATTTTCGCCGCGCGGTCGAGCGAGCCTCGCGATCGGCCGAGGCGGTGTTGCAGGCGCACGCATCAGGCGGGCCGGTGCTGGAACATCAGAAGGTCGCGCTCGAGCGCGCAGGGCAAGCGCTGGACCAGCTCAGGGCGGGAGCCTCGCGCGACCTCGCATCGGCGATGCAGCGCGATCCGGCATTGCTCCGCGAGGCGGCGGCGGGCCGCAGCGGGCCGATGATCGAGGCGATGGCGCAGGAGGCCCGCGTGCGCGCCGATCCCCATTTGCGCGCTGATCGGTTCGTGGAACGCTGGCAACAGCTCTCTCAGGACCGCGACCGGCTTTATCGCGCCGGTGACATGACGGGCCGCGAGAAGGCTGGCAAGGAGATGGCGGGCATGGCGAAAAGCCTTGAGCGCGATCCCCAGGTGGAATCGATCCTGCGTAATCGCACCCGCGAGCTGGGGCTTGAGATCGGCATGAGCCGGGGCCGTGATATGGGCGGCGGCGAGCTGGGCCGCCAGTTGACGCAGGAGCTTGGCATAGACCGTGACCGGGGAATGAGCCGCTAGAGCGGCAGTAGTTAAAAATGGCCTGCCGGTCCAATAGACCGGCAGGCCTGGCTTATGGACTCGCATTCGCAGTCGAGCCCTTCGGGTCGCATTTTTCCTTAGCATTTGATTTCGCGCGACGTTGTGAAAAATTGTCAAATATCGCCGGGAGGAAGCGCGAATGCAGAAAGAGGATGATGGTTTCAACAATTCGGAGGCAGACGGCGATCCGGCGGCTGCGTTTGCGCGGGTCGAGGATCGGTTGGCATCGGTGCATGGCGAGGTGGCGTTGCTGCGCGCCGCGATCGAGGGCCTGACCGCCGCGCGCGAGAATATCGAGATTCCCGACTATGAGCCGACGCTGGAACGCACCGAAAAGATATTGATCGCGCTCACCCAGCGGATCGACCCCATCGCCAAAAGCCCGCTCCTGTCGATGACGCCCGATGCCATGGCGGGCCAGATCGCGACGGCGGCGAGCGGTGCGCGCCGCGAGGACGCGCGTCTTGTCGCCGAAGCGCGCGCGGGGCTGGACCAGGCCGCGCGCGAGATTGGCAACCGGCTTGCATCGGCGCGGCGCGGCGACGAGCAAAACCGCTGGCTGTATGTCGCCGGTGTTTGTGGTGTGGCGCTGGGGCTGTTCCTCTACGCCCTGCTCGCCGGCCCGATCGCGCGGTGGACGCCCGATAGCTGGCGCTGGCCCGAGCGCATGGCGGTCCGCGTGCTCGATGAGTCTGGCCCGTGGGCGGCGGGGCAGCGGTTGATGCAGGCGGCCGATCCGGAGAGCTGGGCGCTGATTGTCGCGGCCTCGCCGCTGACGGATGCCAATCGCGAGACGGTGCAGAAATGCCGCGAGCAGGCGGAAAAGGCAGAAAAGCCGGTGCGCTGCACGATTGAGGTGAAGGCCGGCAAATGATGAGGGTCTTGGCTATATTATGGCCGGACTTCACATGCTTGCTGGATCATTTTTCACCGCGATCATGAGGTGATTGAGGTTGCACGATGCTTTCATTCAGAAGGTCGCATGGTCGCACGTCAAGCGCCTGGGCGATCTCCCACAGCATGAGGAGGGTGACGTTCTGCACGCCGCGTTCAACCGCGCTGATGTAAGCACGATCCACGCCCATGCGGCCAGCCACCGCTTCCTGGCTTAACCGAGCTACGAGACGATGATGGCGGAGGTTCGCACCAAGAAGATTGCGGATGTCCATCCGCAGCTTAGACAGGATTCGCGTATTAACGCGCTACGCACTATAATACGCGGATCGTGCGGCGGAGCGGACGACATTCATGGACATGATGACGTGTCATGAAGCGCGGTCCGGGGCCGTGAGAGGGAACCGGTTCAGCCATAATGGCACATCATGCGGCTGATCCACATGGAAGGGATACCATCTATGTCGATAAGCCACAGAAATCACACATCTTCATTATTCGTCGCTTGCATAAGCTAAAGCGCGGTCGCAGCGCATGAACAGCCACCTCCCTGTCGGCCGACTGGCCGAGCATCTTGAATCCCTGTCGAGAGAACGCGCCTGGTTCGCGATCGTCGCTGCGACGACAGGGGTTGCTGCCGCGAATTTCTCCTTCCCGGCGATCGGTTTTGCCCCGCTTTACATGCCGGTCATTTGTGGAGCCTGCTGGGCGCTGGGTGCGCGCGAGGGCTATTTCGTGGCGACCGTCACGGCGTTCCTGACAGCCGTTCCGGCGCTGCACGCCCCGCCCGAGCTTCCGCCCGCGCTGCTGGCGCTGCGCGTCGCGGTCCCCGTCGCCGCCTTCCTGTTCATCGCCGCCGCTGTCACCAGTTTCCGGCGATCCTATGACCGCGAATTGTTCAACGCGCACCGCGACCGCATGACCGGCACGCTCAATAAGGAGGTTTTTCACCGCCGCTGCGCGCAGGCGATCGAGGATGCGAGGCATACACGCCGAACGCTCCTGCTCGTGCTTCTCGACCTCGATGATTTCAAGGCGGCGAACGACCGTGCCGGCCACCTTGCCGGCGACGAAATCCTGCGTGCTTTCGCCAAGGGGGTATCCGCGATCATGCGCCGCGAAGATTTGATCGGCCGTATTGGCGGCGATGAATTTGCATTGCTGGTGCGCGTGCCGTCGATCGCGGAGGGCCAGGGCATTGCCCGCGATATTCACGCCCGCCTGTCGGCCGTGCTGGCGCAATCGCGCTATCCGGTGACATGTAGCATGGGCGCGTTGCTGATTCCGCCCGAAGTGCCGCGCACCATAAGCGAGCTGATCCACGCGGCCGACCAGGCCATGTATCGCGCCAAGCGCGGCGGCAAGAATGCGGTCGAAATCGATGATGGCACCGAGCCTCAGGGGGCCGCAATCCTCCCCATTGCCATGCAGCGCCGGGAGGGGGTTGCATGATCGATCTCGCCCTCATCGGCCGGGATGAAGAAACCAAATGGATTCCGGGTCAAAGCCGGATGTGGCTTGACGACACTTGCCCTCACGAAGCGTCAGGCCGGTCCGGTCTCCGCCAGCTATACGACAAGATGGCGCTGGCGGGGCGGGTGAGGGGCAACGAGGCCGGTAGGCCGCCCCTCGCCCTTATGGTTGTCCCACTTCCTGACAGTGCATGGGGTGCCTGAAATGGAGCAGAGCGCGACACATGGCAGCGATCCCGATCCCCTTCGCATAACGGCCGACCCCGCCCTTGTGCGGGCAATCGGCGGCGCGTTGACGGTGTTCGCTACGTTGATGGCGCGAAAGGGGATCGAGTCCCTTGAGGAAACCGCCAACCTTCTTGGCATTTATGCGGTATTGACTGACGAAATCGCGCCTGACGAGGCGCTCATACTCGGCTGCTGGGCCGGAATGCTGCGTGACGCGGCGGAAGGGATAAGTGTCGAGTCGACCAACAAGGGAGGGGATCAGCAGGGAGATCAAGCGCAATGACATCACCGGGCACGAGGGTCAGCCATGAGGCGGCCGTTCTGATAGTCGAGGACGGACCGCTTGTGCGAGCCTTTGCGGCCGATATTCTCATGGACGCGGGCTATCGCGTGTTCGAGGCGTGCGAAGCGGCCGACGCGCTCACCATTCTTGAAGGCCGTGACGACATTGGAACGGTATTCACCGATATCGAGATGTCGGGAATGACCGGCCTGGCGCTCGCGGGCGTGATCACCGAGGGTTGGCCGGAGATCGCCATTCTCGTAACCTCCGGACGGATTCAGCCCGATCCCGGCACGCTGCCTGCTGGCGCTGCTTTCATCGCCAAACCCTACAAAGCCGACGCGTTGATAGGTCAGCTTGCCGAGCTGGTGGCGCGCTGAAGCTCGCAACGGCAATCAAGTTTTGAAGCGGATGTGCGCCGATGACGAGACTCAGGGCATGATTATCGGCATCGAGGACGGATGGTTTAGCCATGACCGTTCCGGCCATTTGCAATGGTCACAGCTTGGCCGACAGCGGGCCTTTGTCTTCTGATCCCGAATCGACGGCCCCGCCCTGACAGGCGGGGCCGATGTTGTTTGGAGGGTCTGACAAGGGCGAAAGCGGCGGCGCGTCCCAGGGTCCGCGCGGCCGCACGGGTGATTCCGTCAGCCGTTGGCCGACTTCTTCGGGCGGCCGCCCTTGCGGCCGTTCGCCCGCGCAGCCGCGACCTTGGCCGCAGTGCGCGATCGGCCGCCTTGCGCGCCTAGCTGCTGCGCCATCCATTGCTTCGAGCCGAAAACGCCTTGCAACAGTGCGGGTACGTAGAGATCGGTGTCGAGCTTGGGCCAATGCAGGCCCAACCCGGCAGCGCTAACCTCAATGTCGGTCAGCGCATCGGGGGGAGCGTCGGCCAAGCCTTCGGCGAGCCGCGCCGGAAATGTCAGCTCGACACCCGTATTCAGCGCCACCACTACGCGCGCGCGGCGGCGATCGTAGCGCGCCGAGACGGCATGGCCAGCGGCGCGCAGTTCAGTCATGCGCTTTTCGGCCTGATCGAACTCCTGTTCAGTAACTGCCATGAATAGCACTCCATTCCGCGCACAGGGCTGCCAGCGCCGCCTGTAGGGCATCCTTGATGCCGCCTAGCGCCGGCAGTTTGAAACCGTAGCTCTCCCGCAACTCCGGCGGACCATCGGTGCAATGCAGGATGAAAACCGCCTCGCCGTCCGCCCCTTTAACATGGACATGAGCGGGACGATGATCGTTCGGATAGATCACGACCCGCAGGCCATCTATGCGCAGGACAGTCGGCATTGCCGAACCTATATCAAAAACCCAAGCGCTAGGGAATAGTTCCGCCGCTTTGCTGCGCTCTGGCGCTAGGGCCTGTCGCCCGTTGGCAAAGACCAATGATCTCGGTGCGGTCTACGGCGTGCCGCTTAAAGGTTTCGGCTCTTTGCTCGCAGCCTCTGGCCTTTGCCAGCAGATGAGGTATGCGATAGCGTGACGGGATGGACCGCCCGCCGCCTTCCAATGATGACGATGGAAGCCTTGAAGGCAATGCCACCGCGCGCCGCTTGGCAGCTGCAAAGTACCTCCTGCATCTCATGAGAGACCCCGAGGCCCGACAGCGCGCGATAGATCGCCTTGGTTTCGATCCAGTCGAGAAGGCTGCAGAGTTGATGCGCGAGAAGCTCGGGTTCGACCCGGATGACTATCAGGGGCAGGACGAGCTAGCGAACGACGCCTGAGGTCCAGGAGCATGGCCATGCTCATCACCTACTACTTTTCAACGCTGGCTGCATTTTAGGTCGATCGCGCCCATTGCTAGTTGTGAAGGCGATCCGCCTTCGGCCGCTACTTCCTCATCCAGACAGCGCTGCCTTTGCGTGCGCGTGTCCTTGGGCTGCTCTTCTACCACGTAAATGGTGCGACCATCCGGCGCGACCACGGTACGCACCGGCGGCTGCTTCGTGCGGGTATCTCCTCGCTGCGCTGGCACGACATACACGGTTCGGCCATCTGGCATGGTGACGACACGCGGCTGTTCTCTCGCAGACTGCGCGGCAACCGGCCCTGCTGCTGAGAGCAGCACGCCTATCTTCACTGAATTTGCCAGTATACCCATACGTTTTCCTCACCAATCGCCAGAATATGAGCTTGAGCGCCAGCGACCGCAACCGAGCGACCACGACAAGTTGATTGGCGTCGTCCCCATCCTTGGGGCTACTTTTCAGGGGCGGGCAATGACCCCGCTAACGGGAGCCGGATAACCGTGAGGACCGGCCCCACGACCTGAAAAGGAGAGATCCATGAAAATGGCGGTTCGCGCCATGCTTGTCGCATTGGCGACGCTTGCCCTGGCAAGCCCATCGTTCGCAGCGACCGTTGCACCAACGAGCTACCCGTTCATCCTCAAAGTCGATTCCTTTGGCTCTCTATATGTGATAATGTCCTTTATCACATACTAATGCGGGGCGGACATGAAGGCGGTTCACGACAAGATAGAAGGCCCATTCGCGATCGAGGAGGATCTAGCTCTGTACGGCATGGTGATCGGCAGTGCGACGCTGCGCAGCGGCATCAAGCTGATCCTGCATGGCACAATCGCCGGCGACCTGATCCTTGAGCCAGGAGCGCGCGCCATCATCCACGGCACAGTCGCCGGGCGTATTTGCAACGAGGGCGGGCGAGCCGAGATATTCGGCTTTGTTGATGGCGTCGAAGACCTTTCCCCGGACGCCGTAACGGTCATCGACACCGCCGCCCATGTTCGCGGTCGGCGATGAACCAGCTCGCCCCTCTCCCGTCACCCAGCTTAGCGCTGCCCGCGCTCATCGCGTCGGCCGATGAGCGGGCGCGGCTGCGCTTCCTCGAGTTCTTCGCCGTCACCATCCGCAATCCCCATACGCGCCGTGCCTATGCGCGCGCAGCGGGCGAGTTTTTGGCTTGGGTAGCGGCGCGCGGCATCACATCGCTCGCCGGCTTGCAGCCGCTTCATGTCGCGGCCTGGATCGAGGCGCTGGGACGCGAGGTGAGCGCGCCCACCGTCAAGCAGCAGCTCGCGGCCGTGCGCCACCTGTTCGACTGGCTGGTGACAGGCCAGGTCATGCCGACGAACCCGGCCGCGTCGGTGCGCGGGCCGGCGCACAGCGTCCGGCGCGGCAAGACGCCGGTGCTGGCCGCCGACGAAGCGCGGCGACTGCTGGATGTGATCGATGCGACGACGCCGGCAGGTTTGCGCGATCGGGCGCTGATCGGGTTGATGGTCTATTCGTTTGCCCGGATCGGCGCGGCGCTGGCGATGCGCGTGGAGGATGTGTTCGTGCAGAATCGGCGACTATGGGTGCGGCTGCACGAAAAGGGCGGCAAGCGCCACGAAATGCCCTGTCATCACAACCTTGAGCATTATTTGGCCGAATATCTCGATGGCTGCGACTTGCGCGAGGACCGCAAAGGGCCGCTGTTCCGTACGATCGCGCGCGGGACCAAGCGCTTAAGCGACACCCCCCTGCCCCAGGCCAATGCCTTCGCGATGGTGCGCCGTCGCGCCGTCGCGGCCGAGATCGAGACGGCGATCGGCAACCATTCGTTCCGCGCTACGGGGATCACCACCTATTTGAAGAACGGCGGCACGCTGGAGACAGCCGCGACGATGGCGAACCACAGTTCGACCCGCACTACCCAGCTCTACGATCGCCGGCCCGATGACGTGACACTCGACGAGGTAGAGCGGGTGTTGATCTAGGCGGCGACCGGCGGCGCACATTCCCAGCGGCCCCCCCGCCATTGAAACCCGACCCGTTGCGCGTTGCCGATCGCGGGCGGCTCGCCTTTGCGCCAGAACCCAAGCATCTTGCCTCGATCGTCCAGATGGGCGTCGGCGACGATCGCGTGCGCGGCCTGGATGAACTGCCCATGCCCGAACACATAGACCAGCGATCCCGCAGGCATGGCGGCGAGGCGGGCTAGGGCCGCGCCGCCGCGCCGGAGCAGGGTGGCGAAGCTCTCCGCCCCCTCCCCGTCGCAATAATCAGGATCGGCCTCGCTCCAATAGCGTTCGAGATGAGGCATCCGCTCGGCGCTCCGCGTGCCGTTCCAGCGCGCCGGTTGCAGATAGGTGAACTCTTCGATCGGCCACACTTCCACCGGCGTATCGGGGAAACGCGCGATGGTAGGCGCGGCCGTTTGCCGGGTGCGGGTATAGGGCGACGTGACGATGAGCGCCGGCGCTTCGGTCCAACTCGCCGCGACATGATGCGCCTGTTCCTGGCCCCGCTCCGTCAGCTCGATCGTCGCCAAATCATGGCAAGGGATGCCGGCATTGCCAGTGCTTTCACCGTGGCGGATGAATATGGCCCTCATGGCTTCCCCTTCATTGCGGGCAGATTGCTATCTAGGCGATATACAAAAGATAGCTATGTTATAGCGTTGCGCATATTTATGCTTGTATCCGCAAGGAAGCGGCAGGCTATTCGAACAACTCCGAATGCGTGCCGGCGCGCACGAAGTTCACCAGGTTTCCCTCGATCGTGTAGATGAGCAGGAAGTCGCCGCCGATATGGCACTCGCGATGGTCGCTCCAGTCGCCTTTGAGGGCATGGTCCAGCCATTCCGGGCCAAGCGGCGCGTCATTGGCGATAAGGAGCATCATCGCTTCCTTGAGCTGCTTCATGTTGTAGCGCCCGCTGCGCGACAACCGCTCCCAATCCTTCACGAACTTCTTTTCGTAGGAGGCCTCTCGAGGGAGCGAAGCACGCTTACTGCTGGCGGGCTTCTTGGTCGAGGGCATCAAACAATTCCTGAGGATCGGTGAAGCGGGCGCGGCGGGACTTCATCGTTGCGCGAGAGGCTTCGATGGCTGCCCGCGTTTCGGCGTTCGGCACCTTTAGCTCGAAAGGCAAGGCGTGATCCTTCGCGATCCGGGTGAGCGTCATGCGGACCACATCGGATACGGTCAGTCCCAGTTCGGCCAGGACGGCGGCGGCTTCATCCTTCAATGTTTCGTCGATGCGCGCGCGCACGAAAGCGGTAGCGGCCATAAGAACCTCCTGTGATCCGTCTTCATTGTAGCTCAACTGAGCAACAGTTACAACCATCCTGCGCCTGCCGCTTGCGCGGCACCGTGGCTCGAGTCGCTGCGCTCCCCAAGCCCGCACACGGTCTTGGCCATTCGGTGACGATCCACATGGCGGGCGAGATCGCGTGCGCGGATCTCGGGGACAAGGGTGCCGGCGCGCCGGCAGGTTGGGGGCGTTTGCGGGAGGGGGCGGAATCCTACGCTAAGGATTTGGGCCAGCGATATTCCCCGGTTAGATTGATGTGTTCCCATCCCAACGGCGAGACGTGGGCGAGTAGATCAGGCGCGATATGGGTACCGCTGGCGGCCCGGGTATTGACGACCTCGCCGAGCTTCATGGTGTTCCAGAATATGATGATGGCGGCGAGCAGGTTCATTCCGGCGATGCGATAGTGCTGGCCTTCGCCGGATCGATCCCGGATTTCACCTCGGCGGTGGAAGCTGATGGCGCGCTTTAGGGCGTGGTGGGCCTCACCCTTGTTGAGGCCGATCTGAGCCTGGCGCTGGAGGCCGGCATCAAGAATCCAGTCGATCATGAACAGGGTTCGCTCGATGCGGCCCACCTCTCGCAATGCGAGGGCCAGCTCATTCTGGCGCGGGTAAGAGGCGAGCTTGCGAAGAATCTGGCTGGGGGCGACGATCCCCGCTGCGATCGTCGCCATGATGCGCAGGATGTCGGGCCAGTTGCGCTCGATGAGCGGTTCATTGATCTTACCTCCGACCAGCGCTCGCACATTGGCCGGCGTCGCGTTGGGCGTGAAGGCATAGAGTCTTTTCTGAGGGAGAGGGCATCGCGTGGAAGGTACGCCAGACAACGCTAAGCGAGAACATTTCAAGAACCGTATGATGGCCGTTACCGCCGGAGGTCGCTAAGCCCCAGTTCTTCCCACATCCATGTAAAGTCATAGGTGCCCATCGGATCGGCGGTGCCCGATTTTGCCGCGCCATTTTCGATATATTTGAGCCAGTCGGCTACCTTTATGGCCGCTTCGACCTCGACCTGAACGACCGGATTGATTTTGGACGGCTTGCAGCGTGAGGCGGCTGATCGGCCTATAACATTTGGGTACACCCCAGAGTGATAGGGCCGAGTGACACCATTCGTCTGTCACAAAAGGGTGGGTTTGCGCTCAATGTGACGATACACTGCAAGAGCCACCCTAATGTGACGGATTTTGCACTTGGCTCGTATCGGATATGCCCGCGTCAGCACCACGGACCAGGATCTGGATATCCAGATTGGCCGCCTCAAGAATGCAGGTTGCGAAATTATCCGTTCCGAGACCGGATCGGGGGCCTCGCGGAGCGGGCGCACGGAACTGGAAACGATCATGCAGTTTATGCACACCGGCGACGAGCTGGTCGTGCTGCGGCTCGACCGGCTCGGCCGCTCCACGCGCGATGTCCTGAACCTGGTGCATGAGCTTGATGAAAAGGGAGCTTCGCTGCGCATCCTTGAGCCAGAGGTGACGACGGCGGGCGACATGGGGCGAATGGTCATCACCATACTCGGCATGGTCGCCGATATGGAGCTGAAGTTCATCAAGGATCGTCAGCGCGCCGGGATCGAAGCGGCGCGCGCCGAAGGCGTTTACAAAGGCCGGAAGAAGAACGTCGATGACGATGAAATCCGCCGTCGCCTTGCCGCCGGCGCCAGCAAGGCCCGCGTTGCCCGCGACCTGAAGGTCTCACGAATGACCGTCTATCGGGCGCTCGACATTATTCCGTCACAGACCAAACTGCCGGAAAAGCCGCCCACTGCCAGCATCGCCCTGCATCTGATTATCGAGAACTTCAACAAGCGTGGAAGAGGTAGAAAACCCGCTCGGGAGCGGATTGAGGCGATGCTGGAACGCGACTACGCCATGGTAAAAAACGGCAATTGTGATTACAAACTGACCGTCGCCTATGACCCCGATCCGGATGGCATTTCCCTTGATGAGGAAATCCAAAGCCTCCTCTCCGAGATGTTCAACATCGCAGAGAGCTACAATTGCTCCATGGAAGCCGATATCTACGAGGTCGGTGGTCAGCAACGGTCCTGGTAGAATCAATCAAGCGTTCAGTGTTCGTTCTTCAACCTGGCCAAAATCGCAGATTCGGGCCGACTGGGCCTACCTGGTCGAAAGCGACCTCGACGGGCGGCCCTTCAGCCACGATGAGCGCGCGCTGGTTTATGCTCGGGCCAAAGGCGACAATTCCAGCCATCCCTTCGGCACGGAACTCGACGTCTATGGCCGCGAGTACAAATGGCTCGCCCATTCGATCGCGCCGTCGCGAGAGGCGCAAGGCTGTACCCGCGTTGCGGTTGGCACCGATCAATGCAGCCGGCCTTATTTGGCGGCGCGGCTCAACATCTCGGCGATGAGCTTCGGATCGCTCGGTGGCAGGGCGATCGAAGCCCTCAACCTCGGGGCAAAGATCGGCGGCTTTTATCACGACACCGGCGAAGGCGGCCTTTCCGACCATCATCTCAAGCATGGAGGCCATGTCGTCTGGGAGATCGGATCGGGCTATTTCGGATGCCGCGACCGAGAAGGGCGTTTCGATCCGCTCGCTTTTCGAGATGCCGCCCGCCGCGATGAGGTCGTGATGACCGAGATCAAGCTCAGCCAGGGCGCGAAACCGGGCTATGGCGGCTTCTTGCCCGCTGCGAAAGTGACCGACGAGATCGCCACAGTGCGCGATGTCCCCGCGGGGCAAGACTGTGCGTCGCCCGCCTACCATACGGCCTTCTCAACCCCGATCGAACTGGTCGAGTTCGCCGCGAAGATGCGCGAGCTGTCCGGCGGCAAGCCGGTCGGCCTCAAGCTCTGCATCGGCCATCCGCACGAGTTGTTCGCGATCGTCAAAGCCATGCTGGAGACTGGCATTCTGGTCGATTACCTCGTCGTCGATGGGGCTGAAGGCGGCACCGGTTCAGCACCGATCGAACTTTCGGACAGGGTGGGTATGCCCCTCCGCGAGGGCCTGATCCTCGCGCGGGCTCTGTTGCAAAAATCGTGAAGCTTGAGCATGCTTGGCGGAGAT
>CESL01083159.1_pt1 | contig 30164 bp, 30 predicted proteins | sample 531221 | NCBI WGS metagenome assembly CESL01 (sample SAMEA2622197, study PRJEB7988) | marine metagenome | biome: marine biome (ENVO:00000447); feature: mesopelagic zone (ENVO:00000213) & marine oxygen minimum zone (ENVO:01000065); material: "saline water (ENVO:00002010), including plankton...
ATGTTCAGGAAAAAGCCTTAAAATTAGTTACCTGTTTAGAAAATGAACGACTAACTTTTTCTGAAGAAATGCAATATAAAAAATGGAAACGTTGTGTTTACTTAATTTGGAAAGATCCCTATATGGCGGCAGGACAAGATACATTTATCAATGATCTTCTAAAACTAAATAAGTTTGAAAATATAATTGCTAAGGATCGATATCCGGTCATCGACGAGGAGCAATTGGTCGAGTATTCACTAGATGTGGTCTTGTTGTCCAGTGAACCCTTTCCCTTTAAGAAAGATCATTTAAAACAGATAGAACGATTGGGAATTCCTGCGATGTTAGTCGATGGGGAATACTTTAGCTGGTATGGCTCAAGATTAAAAAAGGCCTTTGATTATTTTAGAAGTTTAAATTAATAATCAGTCGCCCAATCTTCCACTTCAGGATAATGCATAGGTCTTAATTCACTTAATATTTTCTTTGCTTTGGCATTAATCCTATCACTACGCTCCTTATCTACAAGAGCCAATTTATAAGCCCTGTGCATAAGCTGAGTGTATTTCTCACACATGCACTCTTCTTTTGTCTTTTGTTTGAATATTTTAAACATAATCCAGTCGTTCTTCATCAATAGAACAAAGATAAGCCTGAGTTGCTTTAAGATATACTAAGTAGCAGTTAAGGTTAATTTAAAGTTTATAGATTAAATTGCCATTATGTTAAAATATTTGAGACTTCTTAATCTTGTAGTGAAAATACTCGCTTAAGTAGTGTGGTTGTACGCGCAGAAATATCATTCCGAATATCTTTTTCTTCTACCGCGATCATGGTATAAACGCCATTTAAAGCTTCTGAAGTTACGTAATCTGACAGGTCTGGATTCACCTTATTGGTGAGCGGAATACTATTATATTTCTGTATGATATTGCTCCAAATCTTATTAGCACCAACTTTATCTAGAGAAGAGGTAATTACAGGGCTAAATTTATCGTAAAGTTGTGATTGTGTTTTTCCTATTAAATATTGGGTGGCAGCATCATCCTGCCCAAGCAAGATATTACGCGCGTCTGTAAAAGTTATTTGCTGCACAGCGTTTACAAAAATAGGGGTAGCTTCCTTAACAGCATCTTCAGCAGCTCGGTTTAATACTTTTAGGCCTTCATCAGCCAGATTACCTAAACCTACATCTCTTAAAGTTTTATCCACTTTTTGAAGTTCAGGCGGTAAAGTGATCCTTACTAATTCATTTTTAAAAAAGCCATCTTCACGGGTAAGTTTGGTTACCTGTTTGTCGATCCCAAAATCTAAGGCCTGGCGTAGTCCAGAGGCAATTTCAGTGTTAGTCATCCCATAACCGCTTTGGGGTAATTGGCTGGCAATGTCCTGCAATTCAGCACAAGAAAATAAGGTGAAAATAGCAATAAGGCAAAGTAATTTTTTCATGGAGCTTTTTTTCAAATATAAGCTATCTAAAGTAGATCTATTATTATAAAAATTTATGAATAAATTAAAATTATCAATTTCTATTATTAAAACATCCTATTTACCTTTAAAAAATTGAAACTAAAACTAGAATTATGTCTAACGAGAAAAAATTAACCACGGCTTCCGGAAGGCCTTTTGTAGAAAAGGAAGATTCGTTAAGCGTGGGTAGAAGAGGACCACTATTGCTTGAAGATTATGTGCTTCATGAATCTATGGCTCACTTTAACAGAGAACGAATCCCAGAGCGGGTGGTACATGCCAAAGGTTCCGGTGCTTTTGGAACTTTTACCGTAACCAATGATATTACTAAATATACACGGGCCAAAATGTTTTCTGAAATTGGTAAGAAAACCGATATGTTGGCAAGGTTTTCTACCGTAGGTGGTGAAAAAGGTTCTGCAGATTCAGATCGTGATCCACGTGGTTTTGCACTTAAATTTTATACGGAAGAAGGGAACTGGGATTTAGTAGGAAATAACACTCCGGTATTCTTTATAAAAGATCCTAAGAAATTTGCCGATTTTATACATACTCAAAAGCGCCATCCATTCACTAATATGAAATCTCAAACCATGCGTTGGGATTACTGGTCATTAAATCCTGAATCACTGCATCAGGTACTTATATTGATGAGTGATCGTGGTACACCTTATGGTTTCCGACATATGAATGGTTATGGGTCGCATACCTTTTCTTTAATCAACGACAAAGATGAACGTTTTTATGTGAAGTTCCACTTTAAAACCGATCAGGGAATTAAGAATTTTACTGATGAGGAATCTGTGAAGATGGCAGGTGAGAATCCAGACTTTGCGCAACAAGATCTTTTGGAAAACATAGAAAAAGGGGATTTTCCTACCTGGACATTAAAAATACAGGTGATGCCTGAAGAAGAAGCTCAAAATTATAAATGGAATCCATTTGACCTTACTAAAGTTTGGCCCCATGACGACTATCCTTTAATCGAAGTCGGAAAGATGGAACTGAACAAGAATGCAGATAATTATTTTGCGCAAATTGAGCAGTCTGCTTTCGCGCCCGCACATATCGTAGATGGGATTGGTTATTCTCCAGATAAGATGTTACAAGGACGTTTGTTGTCTTATCCAGACGCGCATCGTTATCGTTTAGGAGCCAATTATGAACAAATACCGGTAAATCGTTGCCCTTATATGGTAAATAATTATCAACGTGACGGTTTTATGCGCGTTGATGGTAATGGCGGAAGAAGCGAAAATTACTATCCAAACAGCTTTGACGATATTAACGTAGATGAAAAATATAAATTAAAAGCACCAAGGATAACTGATGCAGAAGCTGAATGGTTTGACCGAAATTCTGCGGATGCAGGGGATAATGATCATTATACGCAACCCGGTAATTTGTACCGGATTATGAGTGATGAAGCGAAATCGAATTTGGTTTCAAATACTGTTGGATCAATGAGCCAGATTGAAGGCGAAAAGAAGGATGAAATTATAATGCGCCAGCTGTGCCACTGGTTTAGAGCTGATCCTGAATTAGGGGGGCGAATTGCCAGCGGACTTGGAGTAGAAATCAATATGGAAGAATTTGCACGATAAAATTTAAATGTATTGAATAAAAAGCGCTCAATTTGAGCGCTTTTTTTATGTGAAAATGATGGTCTTATTATTGAAGACCATCGTTTTTCGTTGAATATGGAGCTTGATGCCCCGTGAAAAAACGATTTTTTCCAAATCCCTTCCTTTTAAGATTAAATCTTTTATGGAGTGTGAATGCGAAATCCGGGTAATATCCTGCTCTATTATTGGACCCGCATCAAGTTCAGCCGTAACATAATGGCAGGTGGCCCCAATAATTTTTACTCCGCGTTTATAAGCCGAATGATAAGGCTTTGCGCCGGCGAAAGCAGGTAAAAAAGAATGATGGATATTAATAATATTGTTGGGGAATTCACTGATTAATTGATCTGAAACAATCTGCATATAACGGGCCAGTACAATAAAATCGACTTCAAATTTCTTTAGCAGCTTCAGTTGCTTTGCTTCGGCTTCAGCTTTGTTATCTTTAGTAACAGGTACATGGTAAAAAGGGATGTCGAACGCCCGGGCTATGGACGCAAGATCCTTGTGGTTGCTTAAAATAAACGGAATTTCAACATTTAGTTCTCCGGCTTTAAATCTCCCTAAAATATCGTATAAACAATGATCGTATTTAGAGACAAAAACAGCCATTTTTAAGATACGTTCTTCTGCAAATAGCTTCCAGTTCATATTGTAGGTTTCGGCGATCTCTTCATCAAATTCCACTCGTAGATCAGCAATATCATATTCAGTTGAAAACTCATTCTCCAAACGCATAAAAAAGATCCCGTTCTCGGTATCTACATATTGATCGATGTAAATAATATTTCCTTTTCTATTATGGAAGAAATTTGTTACGGTAGCGATAATTCCGCTCTTGTCTTTACAATTTATAAGTAGGGTAACTTTAGGCATGATAATGAGATCGTTTCAGTTTTTTTGTTTGCTAAACCAACCTGGACTTAATAGGTTTTACTCGGTAATCCAGATGAAATGCTCCAAGGCTAACCTCGGAATAAAATAATTTTTAATCGCTGCCTCAGCTCTGAGGTAATATACTTTTCTAAATGCCTTGTAAAATCGCTATTGGATAGGTTATTTATCAGTTTTTTAAAATGTACTCAAAGCATCGAATATCAGTAAAATTAGTTTAATCGCTTTAACTGAACCAATATGAAGTAAGATTTATGCTTTTTTCATAATAATCAAAAATTATTTACAATTTTCGTAAATTGCGACTTATAATTTCACTCTTTATTGAAAATGGAACAACAGACTCCGTATTTACCTAAACATAAAATAAGAATTGTTACTGCAGCTTCACTTTTTGATGGGCATGATGCTGCTATCAATATTATGCGTCGTATTATCCAGGCTACCGGTGTAGAAGTAATTCACCTTGGCCATGATCGTAGTGTTGAAGAAGTGGTAAACTGTGCGATACAGGAAGATGCTCATGCCATTGCGATGACTAGTTATCAGGGCGGGCATACCGAGTATTTTAAATACATGTACGATTTATTACAGGAAAAAAATGCCGGTCAAATCAAGATTTTTGGCGGTGGCGGTGGAGTAATCCTTCCCGAAGAAATTAGAGATCTTCACGAATATGGGATTACCAGAATTTATGCGCCTGATGATGGTCGGGAACTGGGATTACAGGGAATGATCAATGACCTGGTAAAGACTGTAGATGAGGAAGTACCGTCCTTACCTAAGGATACCGATGTTGCTTCCAACTTAAAATCTAAGAACACAAATACCATTTCCCGGTTAATATCGCTTGCTGAAAACAAACATGATGAATTTAAAACACATTTTGAAGCGGTTGCCGAAACCGAGAAAAATATTCCGGTATTGGGAATTACAGGAACTGGTGGTGCGGGGAAATCCAGTCTGGTCGATGAATTGGTTCGTAGGTTTTTAAGTGATTTTCCTGAAAAACATATTGGAATTGTTTCTGTAGATCCTTCTAAAAAGAAAACCGGTGGCGCTTTACTTGGGGATCGTATTCGTATGAATGCAATAAATCACCCACGCGTGTATATGCGCTCGCTAGCAACACGGCAAAGTAATCTTGCTTTATCTAAATATGTACAGGAAGCTGTTGAGGTCCTGAAAAAAGCGGAATACGACCTTATTATTCTGGAAACTTCTGGAATTGGACAATCAGATACAGAAATTATCGATCATTCTGATGTCTCTTTATATGTAATGACACCAGAATTTGGTGCCGCGACTCAGTTGGAAAAAATCGATATGTTGGATTTTGCCGATTTGGTAGCAATCAATAAATTCGATAAGCGCGGTGCGCAGGATGCTTTACGTGATGTAAAAAAACAATATCAGAGAAATCACCAGTTGTGGCATGAAGATGCCGAAAAACTTCCGGTGTTTGGTACCATCGCTTCGCAGTTTAATGATCCCGGTATGAATACCCTATATCGTAAGATCATGGATAAGATCGATGAAAAAACAGCTTCAAAATTAGAATCTACTTTTGAAGTAACCCGGGAAATGAGCGAGAAGATTTTTGTGATCCCTCCTAAGCGTACCCGTTATCTTTCTGAAATTGCTGAGAATAATCGCGCTTATAACGAAACAGCAATAAAGCAGTCGGATATTGCACAAAAACTTTTTGGTATTTATAAAACCATATTGAGTGTTGCCAATATTTCTGAAGAAAAATATAGTGCGCATCTTGATAAAAACGGACTAGTACAGGAAGAATTGCTAGACGATACTCAAACCGAAAATCATGAATTTCTAGGTCTTCTATTTAAAGAATTTGATCGTGTAAAAATGGATCTTGATCCTTATAACTGGGAAATTATTCTGGGATGGCAGGAGAAGGTAAACAAATATACCGAACCTATTTATTCGTTTAAAGTACGGGATAAAGAAATTAAAATTGAAACACATACCGAGTCCCTGTCACATACGCAAATTCCAAAGATCGCTTTGCCAAAATACTCGGCATGGGGTGATATTTTAAAATGGAGTCTACAGGAAAACGTACCGGGAGAATTTCCCTATACTTCAGGATTATATCCATTTAAACGCCAGGGAGAAGATCCTACTAGAATGTTTGCCGGCGAAGGTGGACCCGAGCGAACCAATAGAAGATTTCATTATGTAAGTTTAGGTTTGCCGGCAAAGCGTTTGTCTACTGCTTTCGATTCGGTTACCCTTTATGGAAATGATCCCGATCATCGTCCCGATATTTATGGGAAAATAGGGAATGCCGGGGTCTCTATTTGCTGTCTGGATGATGCTAAGAAATTATATTCGGGCTTTGATTTGGCGCATCCGTATACGTCTGTAAGTATGACGATTAACGGTCCGGCACCAATGTTACTTGGATTCTTTATGAATGCTGCTATCGACCAGCAATGTGAAAAGTATATCAAAGAAAATGGTTTAGAAGCTCAGGTTGAAGCTAAGCTAAAAGCCCTTTATGATGATAACGGCATTAAACGTCCCTCTTATAAAGGAGAGCTTCCTGAAGGGAATGACGGTTTAGGTTTGATGTTATTAGGACTAACCGGAGACCATGTTCTTCCACGGGAAACATATCAGGAAATAAAAATCAATACCCTTGCATCGGTTCGTGGTACGGTTCAGGCCGATATTTTAAAAGAAGACCAGGCACAAAATACCTGTATTTTCTCTACGGAATATGCACTGCGCTTAATGGGCGATGTGCAGGAGTATTTTATTAAAGAGAAAGTAAGAAATTTTTATTCGGTTTCTATTTCAGGCTATCATATTGCTGAAGCCGGAGCCAATCCAATTACGCAGCTGGCTTTTACGCTGGCGAATGGTTTTACGTATGTAGAATACTATTTAAGCCGTGGAATGGATATTAATAAATTTGGACCTAATTTATCGTTTTTCTTCAGTAACGGCGTAGATCCCGAATATGCGGTGATTGGCCGTGTAGCAAGAAAAATTTGGTCTAAAGCTTTAAAACATAAATATGAAGCGAATCCAAGAGCACAAATGCTAAAATATCATATTCAGACTTCAGGCCGTTCTTTACATGCGCAGGAAATCGATTTTAATGATATAAGAACAACGCTTCAGGCATTATATGCCATTTATGATAATTGTAACTCTTTGCACACCAATGCGTACGACGAGGCGATCACAACACCGACCGAAGCTTCGGTACGACGCGCTATGGCAATTCAGCTTATTATCAATAAAGAATTAGGATTAGCAAAAAATGAAAATCCTATTCAGGGTTCTTTTATTATTGAAGAATTGACCGATCTGGTAGAGGAAGCGGTGTATGCCGAGTTTGATCGTATCACTGAGAGAGGTGGTGTCTTGGGTGCAATGGAAACCATGTATCAACGCGGACAAATACAGGAAGAAAGTTTGTATTACGAAACCTTGAAGCATAATGGTGATTACCCAATTATAGGTGTAAATACGTTCCTTAGTTCTACAGGATCGCCAACGGTAACTCCTGGAGAGGTGATTAGAGCAACTGAAGAGGAAAAACAAAACCAGATCAAAATCTTAGAAACCCTGCATAAGGCTAAAGAAACGAAAGCAGAGGAAGCTTTAGAAGCTATCAAAAAGGCTGCTGTACAAAATGAGAACATTTTTGAAGTTTTAATGGAAGCAACTAAGGTTTGTAGTCTTGGCCAAATCACCAATGCGATGTTTGATGTTGGTGGGCAATACCGAAGAAATATGTAAGATAAATATTCGCTAGGATACTATCTTAAAATACCAAAAATCAACATTTTAAACCATCTTTTTTTTATTGTGAAAAAAGATGGTTTTTTTGTTTGTAAATCGATAATTCCACTCTAATTTTGCCGGCTTTTTAAAATGAGTTTTGCAGTATAATTTTTAAAGAATCTGGTAGTCATGGAAAATGTTTGGTTATTTGCAATTGCGGTGTTTACCGGTTTTTTTGCAATAAATAGTCCTATTGGAAATATCCCGGTTTTTATTAGTCTAACAAAGCAGGCTGATCGTAAAACCCGAAAGAATATTTCTAAGAAAGCAACTTTTACCGCTTTTATCATTGTTTCTGGCTTCGTGATTTTAGGTAAATATATTTTTAGCCTTTTTGGGTTAACGATTCCTGCCTTTAAAATCACGGGGGGGATTCTTATATTTTTTGTTGGTTTCGAAATGATTAGAGCGCAGGAAGCCAGTATTGATAACCAAAGTGAAATTAACTTTAATGAGGGGATTTCTACATCGCCATTGGCTATACCAATTCTTGCCGGTCCCGGTTCTATTGTAACTGCCATGAACTATACCACCAATGCCGGTTATATAGATTTGTTGGTTATTTTAGTAATGTTCGGTTTGATTATGTGGTTAAATCACCTGGCATTTATTTCCAGCGACTATCTGGTTAGGTTTATTGGGCAAAACAAAATTGTAGTAATCGAAAAGATTATGGGATTAATCATTGCGATTATTGGTACCAATATGCTTATACAGGGAATAAAATTAGCATTTTTTAGTGGAGAAACGCTATCCTAGTTTTTCTGATTTTGGTGAATCCAATCTGAAATTAAATGCTCAAAATGAAGAATTTCTCTTCGAAGTAAATCTAAAAATTCGGTTTCTTTAATACCGGTAATTTCTATATTGCGGCAATTGGATTTAATTCTTTTTGCCACTTTTCGTATCTTCTCGATACGTTTTAATTCTAATTCTTTTGTTCGGGCTGTCATCACACCGGCAATCCCGGGAGCGAGTTGCAACGATTCGGTTACCAGGCGGCCTGCATAATTATGGGCGGGCACTGAAGAAAGTTCCATTTCAATAACATGTCTATTGTCAGAAAAATAAGAAGATACAGCACTCGAAATTTTAAAGATTTCTAAGGCTTTCTTGTAAACTGGCAATTGGTAAGCATTCATAACGGGGGAATTTCTTTTATAAAATTACCTAGAAATCTCTGAGATTGTATTTAATATTTAAGGTGAAAACGTTATTTTGTTTTAATTTTTAAATATATTTGGTTTGTTTACCTTAAATATGAATATAGATAAATTGAATTGGGCGATACTGGAGTCTCTTCAGGATAATGCCAGGCTTTCTTTTTCAGAAATAGGAAGAAAAGTAGGATTAAGTTCCCCGGCAGTGGCAGAGCGTGTAAAAAAAATGGAGGATGCTGGGATTATAAAAGGCTATAAAACCGAAGTTTCATACCAAAAAACAGGACACCATTTAAAAGCGATTATTACCTTACGTGCTTTTATGGGGCGATTAAAACCTTTTCTGGAAAAGGTTACAGAATTCAAGGAGGTAATAAATTGTTACAGAATTACCGGAAACGAAAATATTATCATGGAAGTCATTTTTCAGGATCAGGGGCATTTGGAAGTTTTTATCGATAAATTGATTACGTATGGCGAAACTAAAACCCATATTATTTTATCGAATGTCATCGAACATGCACCGGTAAGAAATAGTAAAATTACTTCGTCCCACTAACAAGGTACATTAGGGAACCACCTGCAGCATGATACTGCTCACGTTGTACGGCACCCATAATATGATCTGATCGCGTGTCGTATTTTTCCTGATATTCGAAATAAAACGGCATATATTCTTCGCCGGCTGCATTAAAATAGTCGATATCTTTACGGGTTTCAGATTTCCAGGCGCTTCCCTGCATCCATTGTTTTAGAGTAGCGATTTGCTCTTTATTATCATAAGGAGGATACATGGCAATCGCTTTGTCTGATAATCTAACCTGAATATCCTTAAGCGCTTCAGATGCAAACCAGCCGGGTAATAAATCACCCAGAGAATTATCGCCTTCACCAAGTTTCTTTTTCCCTTTTTCGATAATTAGGCGATATTTTATATGATCTAAAGTTTCTTCAATACTATCGTTTTGAGAAATAGAATTCTTAGTAAGCGTTTGAATGATATTATTAGGCTCTACGCAAAGTAAAAGTCCGTTTGGTTTGAGCACACGGGTCATTTCTTTAAGGGCCTTTTTAGGATTTTTAAGGTGAATTAAAACCGTTTGGCAGGTTACAAAATCGAAAGCTTCATCTTCAAAAGGTAGGTCTTCAGCATCACCTTTCTTTAAATTAAACCCAATATTCGATAATTTAAAGTAGTCTTTGAGTGCGCTATTTTTTTCAAACCAATTACTATCGTTATCGATAGCCGTTATATTCGCTTTTTCGGCTAAATATGGTGCAAGGGTTTTTGTCCAGTGTCCCTGCCCACAGCCAACATCCAACATGTTCGAAAATTGATGTAATTCTAGCCTTTGGGCGGTAAGATCAAGAAAACTTTTGTTCCACCAAAAGTCACGATACGATCCAAAATAATTGTGTGAATGTCCTTTTTGCAATGCGAATAGTTTAGTGGAACAAATATACTTTAGTCTTCAGGTTCTACCAAGTGTAAAGTTTTTATGAAAAATAAATTGTTGATACCCTGTAAATTAACAGTTATTAAATTATTGTCTTAGATTAGTTAAATTTAGGTAAATTGGAATTTCTTTAATAAAATTTTCAGTGATTAGACTGTATCTTTGAGAAAAAATAAAAAGGATTATGAAAAAGTATACAGTGTTGTTTTTAATCTTGGCAGTAATAACCGGTGTTGTTGGATTCACGGGATTGCGATTTACCGGTATTGAAGTTATACGCGTAGTTTGTTTAGTCGCAGCAGACCTTTTTGTAATTTCATTGATGGCCAAATTATTTTTCCCAGATAAGAAATTAAGATTACAAAGAATAAAAAAGGAATAGAATTTGCACTTGCAAAGGGTTTAAGCTTTCACAGTAGTGAAAGCTTTTTTTATGCTTTCAATTTAAAAACAAGTTATATTTACTAGATAATGGAGATTAAATATTCCAGTGCCATCTCGATAACTATTTGAAGTGGGATGTCTCAAGAACATTAATTTTCTCATAAATGCTTGAAGGCTTGTTTTTTGGTAATTAATTTGATAATCCAACACCTATGTATAAACAAACATTAACCTGTTTTTTAGCTTTACTACTCTCAGCAGTAGTATGTGCGCAAGAGATAAGACTGCAAAAAGGAAATGTAACCGATAATGTAAGAATTAATGATTCTACAAATGCTACTTATGCTGTTTATCTTCCCAAATCTTATAATGTGGAAAAGCCGGCTCCCGTTATTTTCCTTTTAGCTCAAGATGGAAAGGGAAGGGAAGCAGTGCAGTTGTTTAGACAAACGGCAGAAGATCAGTATTATGTGATAGCAGCAAGCAATCAAAAAATGGAAAACGATTCTATTCAGGAAGATATACTACAGACCGTAAAATTTATGAACGGATTTTATCGTACCATTAAAGTAGATCCTAACTTATTGTATATCGCCGGTATTAATAAAGGGGCAGAAATCGCTTCTGCTTTGCCGTTAATTAACGAGAATATTAGTGGTGTTCTAGCCATGAACAAAACCTGGATTAATGGAAAGTTTATCGAAAACAGAAAAAAACCTTATGTTTTTTCAGCAATATCGGGCACCAGGGATTTCTCCAGATTTGGATTACTGGAAGTGGCAGAATTTTTAGAAGGAGAAGACTTTCCTACTGAAGTTAATTATTTTGAAGGCGGGCCAGAGTCCTGGCCGGATACTTATACCATTAATAATGCTGTGGCGAAATTTACGCTGGAGGCGATGAAGAATGGCGGAAGAGAAAAAAATGATACCATTATCAATACTATATTTAAGAATGAAATTAAAGCCATCGACAATTTAATAAGTAATGGGGCCTATTATACAGCCTTTCTACAGCTGAAAAAAGCAGAAGAGAAATTTGATGATTTTAATCGTTTTGACGATCAATTAAAAAATTTGAAAAAGCGTATTCGAAAAGACAGGACTTTTAAACAACAACGAAGAAAATGGTTTGATGTAAAAGAGGAAGAAGCTTTTCAAAAAGAAGACTATGCTCATTTTCTGGAAATGGATATTTTAACTAACAATTTTGATAATATTGGTTGGTGGGCAGAACAGATGGAGAATTTAAAGGCAGGACAGCAGCAAAAAAATACGATAGAAAGAAATATGGCCTACCGACTTGAAAATTATTTAAATGATTTGGTTAGCGCGACTTATAATAATGTGATAGTTTCAGAAAGTTTTATTGATACAAAGATTTTTATTTCCATCCTTAAAACGATCGTAGACAAACAAAACCCAGAAGGATATTTAAGTATTATTCAACTCGCTGGACACGATGGTGATGCTGGGACGGCCATGCTATATTTAGAGGATCTTTTAAAAACAGGTTATAAAGATTTTGATAGGTTATATACGATAGAGGGCATCTTGGATTTACAGATGAGTACTGAATTTAATTTATTAATTGAGGAATATGACGGCGAAGCAAAATATATCATATTCGATTCAGAAAAAGATACCGAAAAAAATGAAGCAACCAGAAGTAATTAATGCTTTTCCGATTCATACCTTGCGGGTACGCCTAGGTTCTTGATTTTTCCGCAGTATAAGCTCAAATTGTGAATTTTGCTAGAAAAAGATATATCCTATTTCAAGATTGTATACTATAAAAACCAAAAATAATTGATGAAAATTACCATTTTTAGCTGTGTATTTTTATTAATTTCATTTCTGAATTTTGCACAGCAGTCCAACGAAAGTCAACTTGAAAGTATAATAAAATTTCAGCACGATCTTAACGAAGAATATAAAGACCCGGAAGAATCACCATTATCTGAAGATGAACGATTGTCGTTCACGCAACACGATTTTTACGAGATTGATACTTCTTTTATTGTAGATGCTCAATTTTTGAGAACTCCTTATGAAGCTAGTTTTAGAATGCAAACCTCTTCCGATCGTCAACCCGTGTATGTGAAATATGCCGATCTGTACTTTACCTTAAAAGGTAAAAAGATGAAATTAGCGGTGTATCAAAGTCAGTCTTTAAAAGAGAATCCAGAGTATTTTGATTATTTGTTTTTGCCATTTACTGATCTTACTAATGGCGAAGGTTCCTACTCAGGAGGAAGATATATTGATTTAAGGATTCCCGAAGAAGGGGTGAAAAAAATTAGTTTAGATTTTAATAAAGCTTATAATCCTTATTGTGCGTATAGTGGCGGGTATTCCTGTCCTGTGCCCCCTGCTGAAAATAACCTGGATATGGCTATTACAGCAGGAGTAAAGGCTTACATTAAGCATTGACAGGTGCATAATAAAAATTGAGACTAAAAGGAGATAGGTTTATTATGCATAAAAATTTGGTTAGTTAGTTGTCGATTTGTTGATTGATTAGAATGAATAAATCGCTGCAACTAAAAATGATGATAAGTTATCCTGCATCATAAGATCAGAATCCATAAAAGGTTTAGCGCCATCTACGCTATCCAATCGTAATTCAGGTTTGATCATTAGGTTTCCGTAGGTATAACTACCGGTTAATGTAATAGCTGTGGTATTAGTATCGGCTCCATAAGCTGGTCCACCATCAGCTAATTCATTAAAATATTCAGCTCTTAATCCAATAGTAAAACTATCTGAAGTACTTAACTGCGGATAGATAGCGGCTCCTGCAAATCCCTCCCCGTCTGTAGTTTGGTAGGTTCCGTTAAATCCTAAATAGAACGCGTCACTTAGGTTCCATCCCGTAGTTAAATCAACTTGAAATAACGCATCATCAGATAAAGACTGCTCGCCATAAATTAGATTTAAATAAGCACTACCAGCATCATTAGCATAGCCTAACTGTCCACCAAAGGTATATTTACCAATAGGATTGAATTCCGTATAATCAGTTGGATTCATTACCGCTAACATGGCACTCCAGTTTTCATCTATGGTAAAATCTGCTTTTAAACCTGTATGAGAAAATGGCCCATAAGAAAACATATAAGAAGTGGAGTAGTTAAAGTTGGCGGCAGGTGAAATAACCTCATAGCCAAGAAAGGTATTAAAGTTACCAAATGTTAAGCGTACTTTATCACTAAGATTATAGTAAACATATAACTGGTTTACAATAGCTGGAGAACCGGTAGATAAAAATACGGCATCTTCACCACGAGGTCCAACTACAAGATCGGCGACAAAGCCAACTTTATCCCCTTCGTAGCCCAATATAACATTGGCCATACCAATGGCAAATCCAGGGTCGTTAGCAAAAGAAGTTACTGGTGCAGCGGCTGGCTCCAGAGGATCGCCATTGTCGTCATATACCGTTTTGTTTATACCGTTAAAGTTAGTTCTAAAGTAAGCATCTACAGTACCGGAGATACTAAAAGGACTTTTACTTTCTTCTTGTGCCTGAAGGTCTATATTTAATAAGGCTATCAAAGAAAATACTAGAAAAAGTCGGATATTTGCAAAAGTGAATTTTAACATGTTTACATGATTTAGTTTGTTCGACAAAAATGAATTAATAGTAAGCAGTAAGAAAAATTCATAGTAGAGGAGCACTCCGCCAAGTGCTCCTTCTTTATTTTTCAGACTGTAATAGTAAACGTGTGTGCTTGTTATATTTTAATGTGTGGGAGAGTTATTATTTATCTCTTCCAAATTCTGGATAAGAATCGATACCATGTTCGTGAAGGTCTAATCCTTCTAATTCTTCTTTTTCGGTAACTCTTAATCCCATTACTGCTTTAAGAATAGAAAGCAGGATAAAAGTTGTGATCATTGCCCATGCGCCAATAGAAACCACACCAATAGCCTGTACGCCAAGCTGTCCAAATCCACCGCCATATAGTAGTCCGCCATCAGTAGCAAAAACTCCTACAAGTAAAGTCCCTAAGGCACCTACAACACCGTGTACAGATATGGCACCAACAGGATCGTCGATTTTAAGTACTTTGTCAATAAATTCTATAGAGAAAACAACAACGATACCAGAAATAATACCTATTATAAATGCCCCCATTGGGTCTACGGCGGCACATCCCGCTGTAATACCTACAAGACCGGCAAGTGCACCGTTAAGTGTCATAGAAATATCGGCTTTTCCGTATCTAATCCAGGTAAGAAATAAAGCAACTACAGCTCCGGCAGCGGCGGCAAGGTTGGTAGTGATTACAATTCCAGCCACATTATTTGCACTATCTCCAGAGATAGCCAGTTCTGATCCGGGATTAAAACCAAACCATCCTAACCAAAGTATAAATACACCAAGTGCACCATAAAGCATGTTATGACCAGGAATTGCATTAGATTTCCCATCGGTATATTTTCCTATACGGGGGCCTACTAAAGCCGCAGCTACCAATGCAGCCCATCCACCTACAGAATGAACAACTGTAGAACCGGCAAAATCGATAAATCCTAGTGCAGTTAACCAACCATCTCCCTGCCATACCCAGTGACCCGATATAGGATAAATAACGGTTGTCATTAATAGAGAGAAGATAAGATAGGTAGAAAATTTTGTTCTTTCCGCCACAGCACCAGATACGATAGTTGCCGCGGTAGCACAAAATACTGTTTGAAAGAATAAATTATGCATATCCCCACGAACATCATAAAATAAACTGGGGGTTCCTATAAAACTACCAATAGAATCTCCATACATAATAGTATACCCAATAGCCCAGAAAGCTATAGAACCTACGGCAAGGTCCATGAGGTTTTTCATGATAATATTCGATGTGTTTTTTGCGCGGGTAAAACCGGCTTCAACCAGTGTGAATCCTGCTTGCATGAAGAATACCAGTATCCCACAAATTACAATCCACATTAAATCTAATACAGCATCTATTTCCATAATAATTTAGTTATTTCTATGTTAGTTAATTATTTAAGGGAATCGGTCCCTTTTTCTTTAGTACGTATACGGTAAGCTTCGTCGATTGTGGAAACGAATATTTTACCATCACCAACAGAACCTGTATAGGCAGATTCTAAAATGGCATTTACAGTGTTGTCCAGGAATTCGTCTGAAACGACAATAGATAATTTTCGTCTTTGTATATCGGTGGTACTATAAGATACCCCGCGATATACATGACCTTGTTTTTCGTTTCCGACCCCTGTAACATCCCAGTACGTAAAAAAGACAACCTCAGTGCTGTGTAAGGCTTTTTTTACTTCGTCAAATTTTGACTTTCTGATAATAGCTTCAATTTTCTTCATAAGAATTTCAGGTTTAGTGATTTAAAAGTATTAAAAATTCTTAAATGAAGTTAAAAAAATAGGGGTTAAGCTTAAAGAAATGTGAATATCAGAAAATTACCCCCGTCTTGTTATGGGGTGTACAATAAAAAAGTAAAAATTGAAGTCTTAGGTAGAAACTTTCTAAATGCTATTACACCAATTTTGAAAAATAAAGACCAATAGCTGCTGCCGCAATTCCAAAAATTAAACTTCCTATGGCATAAATTGCAAAATTGTAGTAGTCGCCCGATTTTAAAAGGGCTTGATTTTCAAAGGAAAAAGTAGAGAAGGTGGTAAACCCGCCACAAAAACCAGTGGCAAGAATAAGGTTGGTCGTATTATTAAGATTGTTGTTTTTTATGGCTATTCCCAATAATAGACCAATAATAAAACTGCCTAAAATGTTAACGGTAAAAGTGCCCCAGGGTAAGTTTGTTCCTCTGCCATTTAAAGCTTTACTAATCAAATAGCGGCATACGCTGCCTAAACCTCCCCCAAGAAATACTAAAATAGCACCTTTAAACATTCAGCTTTAATTTACCGGAATATAAATATGAGTCACCCAATCAGCAGGATTTGGGGTTGTATCAGGATTAGTTAGATAAACTTCAAAAGGTTTTGATTCTTCCGCAACTTCAAGTCCGTTTTTATCAATATAATCATAAGCCTTATTCCAGGCTTCTTCCAAATTGTCATATTTACCTTTTAAAACGGTTTTCAACACTTTTTGATTTGGCATGTTACCATTTAGAACATTGGCATCCATTGGGGTGATTACTTCGCTAGGTGTAAAATAACCTGCCGAGAAAATAGCGGTACCATTGGATTGATTCCATTCATTATAAAGAACAAAAAGATTCCCTATTTTTTCAATGTTCTGAGATTGCATGAAATTCGCTACTTCAATAACCATAGGTCGCATTTTTTCATTTACCTGACTGATTTTACTTGCAGTGGTAGTATACATATAATAACCTCCTCCATGATTTACAACACCATCCACACTAATGCTGTACTGATTCATCTTGTTAGTAATTATTTGCTGCATTTTAGTAAGTCCTTTTTCTAATTTAGGTCGCATAATCTGGGTTAAGGATTCTTTGGCTAGAAGAAAGGATAGTTTTTCCTTAAAGTTTTGCTTACCTTCCATACCCCAGGTTACTTTGGTTTGATTGTTTTCCAGGGGTTCAAAATTCCAGTAGATTTTACCGCTAGTATTGGTAAAGGTTTGTGCTAAGGTGATTTTTTGGATAATCTCTTTAAAAGGCTTGGCTTCTAAAGTTTCTACTTTTCCATCGCTTAATTCATCACTTTCCCAGGAAAGCACAGCCCCTTCTCCCTGTATGGTATCTCCGTAACTTATAATCAGATGGTCTGATTCCTGATTCCAGGGATCCCAGTATTCCCAGTTTTTAAGATTATTTACTTCGTTAAAGATAATTTCCTGAGGAGCATTAAAAACCTGAGTCTCTTCAAATTTGTAATCTCCATCTTTGGTTGCTATATAAATAGAACCTCCAATAAGTACGATAAGAATTAAAAAAAGTAAATACTTAAAAATCTTCATGGGCTTATAAAATCACAGTTATTGCTAAGATAGTAAAATAGCGGCGAAGCATTTATTTTAAATATAGCTTAATTACAAATAACAGAAGTATGAATGCAATAAATCCTATTAATACAAAAATACTGTTCTTATAATACTTACGATGAAGGTTTAAATCTTTTCTGTACATAAAAATCATTACAATGATAAAAGTGATAAGAAAAAATCCTGCAAATATCCACTGTCCTGTGCTAAACATTTTATCTATTTTTATGCAAATTTAAACGAATAAGCTAATAAAGTAATGAAAAAAAGAATTGATGCGGTTACGCAATTTCATAGTGCCTTTGGATTAGGGGTAAGTGAGCAACCTATAGCAAGTTTGGGAGCGGCTAAAAACAAGCTGAGGTTTGAATTAATGAAAGAAGAAAATGAAGAATATCTTGAAGCAGCACAGAATGGCGACCTTGTTGAAGTTGCTGATGCCCTTGGAGATATGCTTTATATTTTGTGCGGTACCATTATCGAGCATGGTATGCAACATAAAATAGAGGAGGTTTTTGATGAAATTCAGCGTAGTAATATGAGTAAACTGGGGGCTGATGGGAAACCAATTTACAGAGAAGACGGGAAAGTATTAAAAGGACCTAATTATTTTAAACCGAATATAAAGGAAATTCTTGATAAATAATCTATCGATATTCCAAAATATGAGGAGGTTCATAACGATAATTTTCTAGGGTAAATTGATTGTCGGTATTTATGTTAAAATCCAGGATATTACGACCCCTGCCCGGCATGTTAGGAAAAATGGCGAAGGATAAGCGAATATTATCAAATACAAAATAATCGTTGCTAATTATAAGTCCCATGCCAAATTTGGTATAAAGGTCATTACTGAAAAAAGGTTTTGGGACTTCACCAATAAACCCAAGGTCAAAATTTATAAACGGGCTCATCCTAAAACCCAGCCAACTAAAAGGCACGTAGGATTGTGTCTGAAAATTAAAAACAAACTTGCGCGTTCCAAAAACCTGATGGGTATCAAAGCCATAAATCCCATCTTCATCATTTATGGAGATCCGGTCTCTGATAAAATCTTTTCGGTTAATACCAACTACGACGTTAGACTTTGCGAATTGCCTGAAAAACCAGTTACCGACCCTGAAAATAGGAGAGAAATAGGTGGTTCCGAATCTAAAAAGTGATTGTCGTGCTGTATTTTTAAAAAAGTAACTTCCGTAGCCAAGATTGGTTGCTAGATAACCAAAGTTTTTAATGTAATCTGAATAGGTTAAATCGATCCCTAAATAAAAGTAATTCTGATTGCCCGCATTTCGCTGAATTCCAGAATTTATAAAATAGCTGTGACCAAGCGAAATATCTTCGATATCTCCATTTCTAAAAATATACCGATCTCGCGTATAGTTAATATCTCTAATTCCCACAGAACCTAAAAGAACATTGTTATTCGAAAAATACGCAACAGAATCTATATTCTCTCCCGGTCTGTCTAAATAATCCCTTTTGGTGTACCTTCCCGCTAATATGAGGTTGGTTGGTAATTTTTCTTCAGAATCTTTATTGGCAACAGGAATGGCGTAACCGCCCCATACATTAAAATCCCTGTATTTTAAAGGTTCTAGAAGTAAGGTATCCAGATCACCAAGATAAATATGTTCATCATAAAAGCTTTGCCTGATGCTTATTTCTCCCGCCCAACGCGCATAGGGAGAATAAAATTCCCGATCTATACTTGCAAAATTTTCATATGTACCATCAACATCTAAATCCCTTAAAACTTCAGCATTGATGTAGGTATTGAATAAATTCTGAGCTCGATATCCTAAGGTATATCCTGTGCCTATTTCATTCTGATAGCCCTGCTTGTAGGCTAGAGTAGTGCGATGTCCCAAACCAAAACTATTGTATTCCCGTAATCTTAATTCACCTTTGCGGCTGGAAACACTGCCATCTGCTGATATGCTCCAGCTGTCCAACACATATACATATAAATCTACCATGTTTGGATCGCCCGTAACATTGGTGGGGCGTATTAGGGTTCTCCTTATATAATTTTGTGCTCTTAAAACACGCTCAGATTCTAAAACTTCCAAAGAATCCATTTGGGAGTTTTCCTTGATTAATAATAACCCTCTAATGGTAAACTCTTTGGTGCGTGCATGTAAAACATTCCCTATTTTCTGGATTTTTTGAGTAGGCTTTACAGCGGTGTCCTTTTCGCTGTATCCAAAAGGATCCAGCGAGGTAATATAAATTTTACGTATGGTTTTTCCCTGGTATTTTGAAAAATCACGTTGTAGTTGGTTTTCTATTTTTTTGGTAGCTGTTTTAGCATCTGCAGGGTTTACAGGATCAAACATTAAATCGTAAAGCATCCTGGTAAATTTACTGTTCTTCGTTTTCTCCTGAAGTTGTCTGTAGAAATTACGATCTTTGGCTATTTGAATAGAATCACGAACCGGAAATCGCTGCAGACTATCATTTTGAGCAGATACTTTTAGGCAGAAGAAGAATAATATAAGAATACAGTATCTCAACTCTAAATCTATTTTACAAAGGCCAAACTTATGTATTTTTTTTGAATGGAAATATTTAGCCTATGTTAAAGAAATAAGACTTGTAAACACAAAAAATGCGCTGAGAATCAGCGCATTTTTATAGTTTTTTGGTGCCAAATGGATTTATAACCCGGAGCCTGGTTCGCAATTGTTTAAAAACTCATTTGCTTTTGCCAGTGTTTTTATTTTACCTCGTATCTCCAGCCAAACTTGTCCTCTGCCTGATTATATTGAATTTTTAATAACTGATCCTTAAAAGATTTGGCATACGAATCTTCAATTTTTGGTAATTCGTATTTTTCGCCTTTATAACCAAAACCTAAAATAGGTGTCACAACAGTTGCTGTACCCGATCCAAAAATTTCTTTTAGTTCGCCCGCATTCGCCGCTTCAATAAGTTCAGAAACTTTTATTCTTCTAATTTCAACATCGATATTGGCATCTTTGGCAAGATCGATGATACTTTTTCTGGTAACACCGTCAAGAATTCTATCACTAATTGGAGCGGTAACCAATTTATCACCAATTCTAAAGAATAGGTTCATGGTACCCGCTTCCTCTAGATATTCGTGTGTGTTCGCGTCTGTCCAAATAATTTGTTGATAACCTTCACTATTTGCAATATCTGTAGGGAAGAATTGAGCGCCATAATTCCCGGCAGCTTTTGCAAAACCAACCCCTCCATCTGCAGCACGGCTATAATCCTCAGAAACTTTTACGCGAACTTCACCGCTATAATAGGATTGTGCAGGAGAACACAAGATCATAAATTTATATTCACTAGATGTAGAAGCAGATACACCGGGTTCAGTAGCGATGACAAAAGGACGAAGATACATGGAGTTTCCAAAACCTTTTTGGATCCATTCCTTGTCTAATTTTAGTAGTTCTTCCAGTCCATTAAAAAAATGACCTTTAGGAAATTCAGGGATAGCAAGACGTTTACTGGACTTATTAATACGTTCAAAATTTTGCTCTGGTCTAAAAAGCCATACTTTATCCTCATCGTCTTTATACGCTTTCATTCCTTCAAAAACTGCCTGCCCATAGTGAAATACTTTGGCAGATGGGTACATTTGTAAAGGTCCGTAAGGAACAATCTCAGGAGTTTGCCAGGAACCATCCTTATAATCACAAACCATCATATGGTCGGTAAAGACTTTACCAAAGGTAAGATTACTAAAATCTACACTGGATAATTTAGAAGAAGATGCTTTGGTGATTTTTACTTTCGTCGCGATGTTTTCCATTTTATATTATTTAAGAACTTCAAATTTACCTAAATAAAAGTAAAATTAAAATCTAAACTTTTGGTATTTTTGGTGATATTCAGGCAAAAACCAATAAGGATTTAATATGAAAAAAATTATATTTTCAATTGTACTGTGCTGTGCACTGATAGGGTGTAAAAATTCAGAAGAAAAGCAAGAAACTGTAAAGACTTCAACCAGTAATGAAGAGTTGGCCTACGCAAGGTTTGGTGACGACGTTGATACAGAAGCTGCGATAGATGCAAATACAATGGCCAATCAATATGCCCAGTTAAAACCCGGGGACACTATTACTACCAGTTTTACCACTACGGTAAACTCGGTTTGTAAAATGAAAGGCTGCTGGATGAATCTAGAAATCCCAGGAGATGAAGATGTTAGCGTAAAATTTAAAGATTACGGCTTTTTTGTACCTAAAGATATCGAGGGGAAGCAAGTGGTGGTTGAAGGAAAAGCATTCCTTAAAGAAGTATCTGTAAAGGATCAACAGCATTTTGCCGAAGACGCCGGTAAATCTGCACAAGAGATTGCTGCCATTACAGAACCTAAGCAAGAATTGGCATTTTTAGCTAATGGAGTACTTTTAAAGCAGTAATATTTGGAACGAAAAATCATTAAAACCGGAGACGGTTCGTCTACTATTCATATTCCAGAATGGAATGAACAATACCATTCCAAGCATGGTGCTTTGCAGGAAGCGATGCATGTTTTTATAAGAACTGGCTTGGATTTCACGGTAGCCGAATTTAATAAGAATGAACTTTCGATTTTAGAAATTGGCTTTGGAACCGGTTTAAATGCATTACTTACCGCTTTTTACGGGGACGCAATAACAATTAATTATACCGGTGTTGAGGCGTATCCTGTAAAACCTGAAGAATTAGCAATTTTGGATTATGCATCTGTATTACCAGACTTTAAAACTGCGGCAGAGGTGTTTAATAAAATGCACCATACCGAATGGGAAAAAATGCTGCCTATAACTGCTCATTTTAATTTAAAGAAACAGGAAAAAACATTTCAGGAAATCGATGAGCGTGCTATTTTTGATTTAATATATTTTGATGCATTTGGCGCAAGGGTCCAGCCTGAATTGTGGACTGAGCCGATTTTTCTAAAAATGTATAATTCATTAAAATTAAATGGAGTTTTGGTAACCTATGCAGCGAAAGGAAGCGTTAGAAGAGCAATGCAAGCGGTAGGGTTCACGGTAGAAAGATTACCTGGCCCGCCGGGGAAACGGGAAATGTTAAGAGCCGTTAAAAAATAGGTGATACCGCTGTTAAAGCTCGCTAAAGTAATTTCTTAGTTTGCAGTATAGCACTATCTTCAAAAGAAAAAAATGCGGGTATTAATCACTGGAGCTACAGGGCTTATTGGTTCAAAAATTTCAGCATTATGCCATGAGAAAGGCATAGATGTGAATTATCTTACAACTAGTAAAGATAAAATTCAGCATAAAGATCATTATCGCGGATTTTTATGGGATCCGCAAGGTGGAGAGATCGATAAACGAGCAATCGAAAACGTGGATGCGATAATTAATCTGGTGGGTGCCAGTATTGCGCAGCGATGGACGACTGAAAATAAGCGTAAAATTTTAAATAGCAGGGTAGAAAGTACCAACCTGCTTTTTGATACCTTATCAAAAAACGATCACCAAATTAAACACATTGTTTCAGCCAGTGCCATTGGGGTATATCCAAGTTCTTTACAAAAGCTTTATTTTGAAGAAGAAGAAAAGATAGATGATTCATTTGTTGGCAAGGTAGTGGTACAATGGGAAAGTGCAGTAAACAATTTTAAAGATTTAGGACTTAAAGTTTCAAAAATAAGAATCGGACTGGTGATGGCTGAAAATGGCGGAATGCTGGAAAAGCTAAAAGAACCGGTTAATTTTAATATTGGAGCACCTTTAGGTAGCGGAAAGCAGTGGCAGTCCTGGATTCATATTAAAGATCTGACCCAGATTTTCCTGTATGTTTTAGAAAATCAACTTGCGGGTACTTTTAATGGTGTAGCACCAAATCCGGTGACTAATAAAGAAATGACCCAGGAAGTAGCAAAACAACTTGATAAACCTTTATGGTTGCCAAATGTACCAAAGTTTGTGCTTAAAGCTGCATTTGGAGAGATGTCCACGCTTTTACTATCTAGTCAACTGGTAAGTAGTAAGAAAATTGAAGGACAGGGATACCACTTTGAATATGTGCATTTGCAACCGGCACTAGAAGATTTGTTATAAGAAAAACTTCTTATAAAGACAATCAAAAAAAAAGAAGCTTTGAATAAAGAACACTTTTCTAATGATACCTTATGGGTTGGATTGGAATTTGTGTTCACTTTTAAAAAATAGAAAAGCCGGCAATTTGCCGGCTTTAAGTCTTATATAAAAATTAAATTAAGCTTTTTTATCAGCTTTAATATCTAATTTTAAAGTAATATCGTCGTAGATAAAATTATCACCTAAACTGTCAAATACAGATTTAGATCCGTAGTTCACATTCCAGTTAGTACGATCTATAGTAAACTCTTCACTGGAAATTTCATAACCATCGTCAGTTTTGTTGATTGACACCGGAAAAGAAATATTTTTGGTTTCATCTTTAATCGTAAGGTTTCCTTCCATCATGGTTTTACCATCTGTTTCAGAAATTCCTGTTACTTCAAAAGTAGCTTCAGGAAATTCATTTACATTAAAGAAATCACCTTCTTTACCTTCTACAGTACCCATTAAATGTGCTTCAAGATTTTTCTTGTCGTCACCTTCAAGATCTGTAACTTCTATAGACATCATATCTATCGTAAAGTTTCCACTTTCGATAATACTGTCGTTAGCCTTAAAAGTTCCTTCTTCAACTTTAATAGTACCGGTGTGCTGTCCTGCAGGCTTCTTACCTATCCAGCTAATAGAAGAAGCTGTAGTATCTACAACATATTCCATTGATTCAGCTGTTGCTTCTGCTACTTCTTTAGCATCTTCAGCTTTGCTATCATGATTGTTATTGTTTTTACAACTTCCTAAACCTACGATAAGGCTTAAGGCCATAAATCCTTTTAAAATGTTTTTTTTCATTTTGTTGAAATTTAGTTTTTTTGCAATTTGGTTGAAGCGCAAAAGTAATATGAATTAAATTTTTTTGTATTAAAAAATTATTAAAAATTATCGGTGACATTTTGACACAACTAAGCGCTTGGCAATAAATTTGACTATTGTTAAGCATCAAAAAACTGATAGAAAAAAATGACAAAGAAAGCTAACGATAAAGATCAGGACACAATAAAGGATCAGGTAGAGGAAAATATCGATAAAGCAATCGATGAGGTAGAAAAAGAACAGGCAGAAAAGTCTGAAAATAAAGAGGTAGCAGATGAAGATACTTCTGAAACAGATAAGTTGAAAGAAGATCTTCAAAAAGAAAAAGATAAGTTTTTACGTCTTTTTGCTGAATTTGAAAATTATAAAAAGCGAACCTCCAAAGAACGTTTAGAACTTTTTAAAACTGCCAATCAGGATGTAATGCTTGCTATGTTGCCAGTTTTAGATGATTTTGACAGGGCTTTAGTTGAGATCAATAAGACTGAAGACAAAAATCTTTTAAAAGGGGTAGAACTTATTCATAATAAGTTCAGAGAAACACTAAAAAATAAAGGCTTGGAACCTGTCGAAGTTGAAAGTGGAGACACTTTTGATGCCGATATTCATGAAGCCATAACGCAAATTCCTGCTCCCAATGACGATCTTAAAGGGAAGATTGTAGATGTTGTGGAGCGAGGATACAGATTAGGAGAGCGTATTATTCGTTATCCAAAAGTTGTTACCGGTAAGTAGGGAGTACAACTTAAAAAAGTAAACTTAGACCATGAAAGAGGATTATTACGACATATTAGGAATAAGCAAAGGTGCTTCGGCAGCTGAAATCAAGAAAGCCTATCGCAAGATGGCGATCAAATATCACCCGGATAAAAATCCAGGTGACAATGAGGCCGAAAATAAATTTAAGAAAGCAGCTGAGGCTTACGAGGTATTAGGAAACGAAGAGAAAAGAGCTAAATACGACCGATTTGGACATCAGGCCTTTGAAGGCGGTGGCTTTGGCGGCGGAGGTGGTATGAATATGGATGACATATTCAGCCAGTTTGGCGATATCTTTGGCGGCGGCTTTGGCGGCGGATTCTCAGGTTTTGGTGGCTTTGGCGGTGGCGGTCAACGTCGCGCAAAGGGAAGTAATTTAAGAATTCGGGTAGCGCTTACGTTAGAAGAAATAGCTAATGGAGTAGAGAAAAAAATTAAAGTAAAGCGTAAAGTTCAGGCGCCTGGAACTACTTATAAAACCTGTTCTACCTGTAATGGTACAGGACAAGTAACCCGCGTGACCAACACGATTTTAGGTAGAATGCAAACTGCTTCCCCCTGTACTACCTGTGGTGGTAGTGGGCAAATGATCGATCAAAAACCGGCAGATGCAGATGCACAGGGATTGAAAGTTCAGGAAGAAATGGTTTCTATTAAAATTCCTGCCGGCGTAGAAGATGGAATGCAACTAAAAGTCTCTGGTAAAGGGAATGAAGCTCCTGGAAATGGAATTCCTGGAGATCTTTTAGTAGCTATCGAAGAGAAAGCTCATGAAAGTTTGCAAAGAGAAGGTGATAACCTGCATTATGATCTTTATATAAGTATTTCTGAAGCTGCTCTTGGCGCATCTAAAGAAATCCAAACCGTAAACGGAAAGGTGAGAATTAAAATTGAACCAGGTGTGCAATCCGGAAAAATTTTAAGGCTTCGTGGTAAAGGTGTAAATAGTTTAAACGGTTATGGTAAAGGTGATTTGCTGGTTCATGTAAATGTTTGGACGCCAAAAACCTTAACTAAAGATCAAAAAGAGTTTTTCGAGAAAATGGCGAATGATGAGAACTTTCAGCCGAATCCCGAAAAGAGCGATAAATCATTTTTTGAAAAAGTTAAAGATATGTTTTCTTAGAACTTTTATTTTAAGAAAAAATTTATATATTTGATTCTCACTAAGACTTTTAGTGATAATTTTTCTTTTTCATAGCAATTTTTTTCCCATCCTTAATTAAATTAAGGGTGGGTTTTGTTTTTTAACATCGCCGTTAAACCTTTTCTAAACCTGTTTTAAACAGTTTGTAATCAGGTACGTTCTTTAGTAATTTTCAAAAAAATCAAAAACGAAAATTATGAAAAAGAAAAATTTGATTCTATCTGTTGTAGTTATATTATTAACTACCCTCACCTATGCACAGGAAGAGAAATTCTTTGAAATGGTGGATGATACTAACGAGTATACTATCGTAGAATTGGCTGAAATGGACAGCAGGTTTTCTACGTTTCTAACTTTTCTTAAAGCTTCAGGATTAGATACATCGGTAGAATATGTAGAAGGTTATACTATTTTCTTGCCTACGAATCAGGCTTTCGAAGATATGAAACTAGGGGAGTTGTCTCAACTTACGAATCCTGAAAATAAGATAAAATTAGTAGAATTTGTAAAGCACTATATCATTCCTCAAAAAGTGCTTAAAAATGAGTTTAATAGCTCGCAAGTCATTACGGTTTCTGGAGATAAATCGATTAAAATTAATACTGAGCTGAATGGCCAACATGTAGCCATTGGGGGTGCAAATATCATAGCCAGCGATATCGAATCTAAGAACGGAATTATTCATGTGATCGATCAACTGGTAACCCCAACAGACTATTTTGCTACCAGTTATTAAAAAATAAATTTTAAAACATTCATAAGCTTCCTTACACTAAGGAAGTTTTTTTATACCTAAAGCTGAATTTATAAATTATCCAGACCAATTTTCAAGTCTGTAATAGTATTTGAATATCTTTACACCTCTAAAGTTATTTTATGGAAAATCTTTTGGTTGCAGAGAACATCTATAAACGATTTGGAGGTTACACTGCACTAAATAATGTATCGATCACCATACCTAAAGGGAGTGTCTTTGGTTTGTTAGGCCCTAATGGTGCAGGAAAAACCACATTCATCAGGATAATCAATCAGATAACGATGCCAGATGAAGGCCAGGTATATCTTGATGGAAGACCTTTGCATCCAGAAGATATACAGCACATTGGTTATCTGCCCGAGGAACGCGGATTGTATAAGTCTATGAAAGTAGGGGAACAGGCGCTCTATTTGGCCAGGTTGAAAGGACTTTCTAAGGCTGAAGCTAAGCAACGATTGCAATACTGGTTTGAGAAACTGGAAATTACCGGATGGTGGGATAAGAAAATCCAGGAACTTTCTAAAGGAATGGCGCAAAAAGTACAATTTGTAATTACGGTGCTTCATAATCCAAAATTGTTAATTTTTGATGAACCTTTTAGTGGTTTTGATCCCGTAAACGCTAATATCATAAAACGTGAGATCTTAGAATTAAAAGAAAAAGGCGCTACAATTTTATTTTCAACACATCGTATGGAAAGCGTAGAAGAACTTTGTGATTATATGGCGCTTATCAATAAGTCTAATAAATTATTGGATGGTAAGGTTTCTGAAATAAAAAAAGAATATAAAAACAATACTTTTGAAGTAGGATTAGAGAGCGAACACGAAGCAGCTTTAATGGCCGAGCTTCAGGAAAAATTTAAGGTAGGTGCAGCTCATTTTAAGAGTATTAATGATGATCTTAAAGTAAGTATTCAGTTACAACCTCACGAAAATCCTAATGATTTAATTCAGTATTTATTAACCAAAGCAAGGATCAATCATTTTGTAGAAGTGATTCCTTCGGTAAACGATATTTTCATCAAAACGGTTACTCATAATGCGTAGTTTAAAACTTATCATTCAGCGGGAATATTTAGCGAGAGTTCGTAATAAAACTTTTATCGTAATGACATTTCTTAGTCCGCTTATACTGGTAGGAATGTTTGCTTTAATTGCTTATTTAAGTATGCTGAATAGTAGTGAACAGCATATTATTGGACTGCACGATGAAACTGGTTTATTTCTAAAAGAATTTCAGGATGATGAAAATCTTCAATATTTAAATTTCTCTGATAAAACTTTAGAGGAAGCCAAGAAAATCGTCCGTGAAAGTGAATATTACGGACTTATACATATTCCGAGAGCCGACAATAATTATGATCTTACGGGAAAGGTAGAATTTTTTGGGGAAGAATCTCCCGGTTTGGGAACGGTTCAGAATATAGAAAAAATCATTTCCAATAAATTACAAAGAAATGAGCTGATTCAACGTGGTATAGATGTAGCACAGATCGATGCTGTAAAAACAAAGGTCGATGTAGAAATTCAGAATTTTTCCGGAGAAACAACCTCGAAAATGGCGAATTATCTCCGAATGTTTTTTGGAGGTGCAGCCGGATACTTATTGATGATGTTTATTATCATCTATGGGAATATGGTGATGCGATCTGTTATTGAAGAAAAAACAAACCGAATAATTGAAATTATAGTGTCTTCAGTAAAACCTATACAATTAATGTTAGGGAAAGTACTGGGCACCTCATTGGCAGGAATCACACAATTTACGGTATGGGTCATTTTAGGCGGAATTCTATATACGATAGCCGGATTGTATTTTGGTATTGATTTAATGAATGCACAACCCGGCCAGATAGATACACATCAATTAAATATTCCTGAAGTGAACCAATTGGTTGCCGATGTGCTTAACTTACCAATCTTTAGTTTAATTGTTTATTTCCTGATCTATTTTTTAGGCGGATATTTTTTATATAGTGCAATCTATGCTTCTATCGGTGCAGCGGTAGATAGCGAGACCGATACGCAACAATTTATGCTACCGGTTATTATCCCATTGATGCTTGGGATTTATGTTGGATTTTTTGCGGTAATAGAAAATCCTCATGGGACGGTAAGTACGATTTTCTCAATGATTCCTTTAACTTCTCCTATAGTTATGTTAATGCGTATCCCATTTGGAGTACCATGGTGGGAAATTTCCCTATCTATTCTTATATTGCTGCTAACCAATACGGCAGTGGTATGGATAGCAGCAAAAATATACCGTGTTGGTATTTTAATGTATGGTAAGAAAGCTAGTTATAAAGAAATTTATAAGTGGCTTAAATATTAGAATGCAAAACGAAACGGCCAATCAGATTTCAGAAGTATTAGAGCAGGATATTTGGGGAAGTATAAAAGAGTTTTTAAACTTTAACCTGCTTAGTCAGCCATTTAAACTCACCGTAGGTGTGGTTTTACTGGTGATTTTTGTATTTATTTTAACCTCTGTTATTCTCAGGCTTATACGTAATTTTATTGCGGGTAAACTTTTAAACGAGGACAAATTAAAGTTTATAAGTGCTTTTAAGTTTGTAAAGTACGTAGTTTATCTTATTGTAATTTTAATTACCCTAAGCTCAAGTGGGGTTGATATTTCGATTTTACTAACCGCTTCAGCCGCTTTATTCGTTGGAGTAGGTTTAGCCTTACAAGAACTTTTCCAGGATATTATAGGGGGGATTTTTATCATTTTAGATAAATCCCTATTGGTAGGTGATATAATAGAAATAGATAATAAAGTTGCCAGAGTTTTCGAAATTAAATTAAGGACAACCAGAGCGCTTACCAGAGATGATAAA
>CESL01157027.1_pt1 | contig 29945 bp, 25 predicted proteins | sample 531221 | NCBI WGS metagenome assembly CESL01 (sample SAMEA2622197, study PRJEB7988) | marine metagenome | biome: marine biome (ENVO:00000447); feature: mesopelagic zone (ENVO:00000213) & marine oxygen minimum zone (ENVO:01000065); material: "saline water (ENVO:00002010), including plankton...
CGGTTATGCAGTCCGTTCAACTTCCAAATGTTGGTATTTTGCTGTCAAAAAAGGGGAAGGATAGTGAGGGTGCGGGAGTAGGTCTAAAGGCTTTTGTGAAGTACCAATACATAGGGAGCGATGCCAAATGATTAAATGGAATTCTTCTTATTTTTTTATTATTAATTTTGCAAATTCACTTATAACATCCTCTCTATGATAGAAACCATTAAAATGTTAACACTTCGCGCCCTTGTTAGTGATGAAAGCCTTATGTATGGGCTTGTTCTAAAAGGAGGTAATGCTTTGCAATTGGCCTATGGAATGACGGATCGTGCATCAATGGATATTGACTTCTCCATATCCGGTGATTTTACAACGTATGAAATTGGAAGAATAGAGGGTATTTTAAATGGTCTTTTAAATAGCGAGTTTGAAAAACATAATCTGATGGTATTCGATATAAAATTTTACGAAAAACCAAAACAACGAGACGTAAAAGAATGGAAGGGATATAAATTAGAGTTTAAGGTTATTGGCGCAGATGAATTTGATCCAAGTGACATTGATAAATCCAGAAGAAACGCTTATGTAATTTATGATAATAATTCTACTAAATTCCAAGTGGAAATAAGTAGTTATGAATATACAGATCCTAAAAAGTTAGTGGAAGTAGAAGGGACTGTATTTTATGTTTACACCCCTGAAATGATTGTAATGGAAAAAGTCAGGGCACTTTGCCAATCAATGCCTGACTATAAAAATATAATCCCAACTGCCAAAGTAAAAGGTAGAGCTAGGGATTTTTATGATATTTGGAACATTTGTCAAAACTATAAAATAGATTTTAAAACGGAGGAAAATAAAAATATGCTAAAACATATATTCGAGGCAAAACGTGTTCCCCTGGAGTATTTAAATTATTTCGAAAAGTATAAAGATTTACAGAAAGAAGATTGGAACAACGTAGTTGAGACTTTGACTATTGGAAGTAAAGAGGGGTTCGATTTTTACTATGATTTTGTATTACAGAAGGTAGCAGAGCTTAAAATCCCATAGGAAAATAGATTCCCCATTTTTTATTTAATTTCGTTTTGGACATATTATAAGTGAGGTAAAAATTAATGTCTGTTTTTTTATCGAGAAATAATGATAATAGTTTATTATCACATCCTGCCTTTTCAAGATAAAAACCTATAAGTTGATGGTAGGGGTAGATGTAATCCAGTTGATCTAAATAGTGATCAAGAATATTTAAATCAACATCTTTTATTGCATTTTTAAAAGCCTCCAATACTTCAAATACGCCACCGGAGTATGCCGGTCTAACAGCAATATCAATTAACGTACGCTCCAAATCGGTAACTCTAATTTTCTTTATCGTTTTTACTCCAACATCGATTGAATTAGTCTTTTTTTGTAAAAAAGTATAGCGATAATTATCTTCTTCCGACTTGTAGATTTCAGTTGTCATTCGCTGTGGCTTGGAAAATGCCTTATCTACAGCAGCTTGTTCCAAATGAATAGTATCAGTATTATAAGAACCATACTGATCGAAACTAACAAAAATGGTTTTTGGAATCTGTAATGTAATTTGATGAATCTGCATTGCTGAAAAATTACTGAGATACCCATCCTTTTTAATTGTTAGTCCCTTTTGAAAATGCGTTGCGTGAGATTTATTCCAAAGCTGTTTAATAGAGCCACTAGATTGATGTGTTAGTTTTTCCTTGTGCAGGATATCATTTGCTTCGAGAAAGGAGAGAAAATGTTTGTAATTCCGATAAGCTGCAATATTCCAATCTAAACGATGACGATCAAAGATATCTATAAGATCGTTTCGGGTGTAAGATAAAAGTGGGGCTTCCTCAAATAAGGTTTTAATATCATCTTTAGCCCGCAAAAAGGACTCTACTTTCATAACTTAAATATCATAGTATTATATATAATACTATGAAGCAAATTTATACATTTTTTTTGAGAAAAGCAAATAAACGTATCGTATCATCTTTAAAATACTCGTAAAATATATATTATAATATCATATATGATATTATAATGCTAAGGTATAAGAAAAAACATTAAAAATCAAGTTATGGATAAAATTATTTCGAGAAAGTAGAAATCATAAGATTTGATTTCAATTAATTACAATCAGTACAGATACATATGCCCTAATGAAAAGAACCAGCATTCTGTACTTATTCTGTACTATGTGAAATAAAAAAAGGCTTCACAGAAATGTGAAGCCTTGTCTTTGCTAGTAGCGGGAACTGGACTCGAACCAGTGACCTTCGGGTTATGAGCCCGACGAGCTACCTACTGCTCTATCCCGCGATATATATTGTATAATATCTTATTTCAGTATGTTTCGATATCGCTTATTGCGTTATCGGGATGCAAATATACAACGCTTTTTTACTTCTCCAAAACTTTTTTTAAAAATTTATTGATCTCTTTTAGCTAAAATAAATTTCGATAGTTATTTTTCTATTGATTCAATGAGCTTCAAGAAAAATAACCTACTGACAGCAAACAAATTAAACAGTCTGATTATTGCTCAATATTTTCTGCTGCAAACTCCATTAATTCCCCATCTTGAAAAGATACCGTAAACTCTATAGGATTACAGCAATTCTCGCAATCTTCAATATAGGTTTGGCGTGTTATCGAAGGATCTAAAAGTACTGAGATTTCCTCCCAGCAATACGGACATTGAAAAAAGTGCTCAAACATAATTAAAACTCAATATTTAGCAACTGGCCGGTTAATTGTAATAATTGAAGTTCGGCTAACTTTGCATCATATTTCGCTAAATTAAGACTCGTTTTGGCATCCAGCAAATTAATCTGTGCCTGTCTAAATTCAATAGACGAAATTTGCCCTAAGCGATACTGTTCTTCAGATCGGTTAAAATTATCCTGATTAGTGAGCACGTTTTCTTCCTGAACACGATAAATGTAAAGCTTATTCTCATAATTCCCCAAGGCATTAGCTATATCCCGTTCTACTTGTAATGCTATCTGTTTTTTTTGAAGTTGTTGGTTTTCTTTATTGATTTTTGCATTCTGAATAGCCACACTGGTTTGCCCTCCATCAAATAAATCCCAGGATATATTAATCCCCGCAGAGAGTCCATCTGTAGTCGTGGTCGAACCCGGAAAAAATGCAGTAGCCGCACTAATATTCCTGTTCCAACCATAAGACCCCGTAAGTCCAACCGTAGGAAGATATCCAGATTTGCTTACTTTAATATCATAATCGCTAATAATGATGTTGCTTTGTGCTTGCAGCAAACTCACGTTATTGTAAGCTGATTGTTCTAAAAATGATTCGATTTGCAGCTGCGGAATAAAATCGACTAAAGTATCTACCTGAAATTCACGATTATTGATATCCCGGTTTAAGATCACATTTAAGTCCCTCTTGGTATTTTGTAATTGCTGACGGGTTTCAATAATATTGATACTATCTGTATTTACATCTACCTTTGCATTGAGTACCACCAGATTATTGGATTGCCCATATTCAAATTGATACTGGGCTCTTTTCACTCTCTCCTGGGAAATTTGAAGGGTTTCCTCTAACACCTCCATATTCTGGCTTAACCTGGCAACTTCATAATAAACGGTTAGTAGCTGAAGAATGGTATTTTCTATAGTTTCTCTGGCTTCTAATTGAGAAAGATTATATTGCTCTTTTAAACTTTTATAATTATAAAGCCTACCCAAACCATCAAAAAGAGTATAATCTAAATTTATTGAAGTACTGTAAGCTTCTCCTTCAATCCCCCTTTGATCTACATTTTCACCTCCTTCTGGCTCGGTAAGTCGGTCATTTAGGTCATAACTATATCCTCCCACAGCTCTTAGACTTGGTAAATAGCCAGAATTTAATATACTCTGATTATTTTCTGCAATGTCCACATTATTACTGGCTATTTTAATACCGAAATTACTTTCTAAAGCTCTGGAAATTACCTCTTCTTTAGTAAGCAGGGAATCCTGTAAAGGTTCCTGCGCGTTTGCTGAAAAAGATAGCCACCCGAAGATAAAGACCGTAACATATATAATCTTAGTATTCATCTCTATTTTTTTCAGCTTCATGTAATTCTTTTATTGTTCGCTCTACAGACTCCCGTTCTACTCTTTCTCCGCTAGCAAGCCACTTAGTCTCTACTTTTATACGATTGGTAATTGATAATAATAACGGCAGCAGGAAAAGGGTTAATAAAGTAGCAATCGCGATCCCATAACTAATGGAAATCGCCATTGGTTTTAAAAATTGCGCCTGTCTGCTCTTTTCTAAAAGCAAAGGCGCCATACCGGCAATGGTGGTTAAAGAGGTCAAGAAAATAGCTCTAAAGCGTGATTTACCGGCTTCGTAGATTGCCTCTTTAAATTTCAATCCATCCCGTAAATTACCATTGTACCTTCCTATAAGTACAAGTCCGTCATTAACCATAATTCCCACTAAGGCAATAATCCCCAAAGCTGAAAGCATATTGATAGGAAAATCATGAATCCAATGGCCCCATGCCACTCCAATTACACTAAAAGGAATCATAATCATTAAAAGCAAAGGCTGACTGTAACTTCTGAATGTAAATGCAATGGTTGCATAAATAAGAAAAAGAATAACAGGCAACACTGCACTAGCTGAACTTACCAGTTTTCCGGCTTCACGATTCTGTCCCTCATAGGAAACACTCAAACTAGGATATTTTGCTAATAAATCTGGCATTACATTTTCCTGAATATCTGCCAAAATATCGGTAGAGCTTCCATTAGGATCTTCCATATCAGCACTTACCCTAATTTCACGCATCCCATCAAGGTGGCTTATCGATTCGGTACCACGGATAATTTCATAATTCGCGATTTCATCAAATGGCACACGATTACCACTAGGAGTTACAATGCGCATATCATCCAAATCGTTTATTGAAGATCGATTTTCAAGATCGTAACGCACCCAAACTCTAATCTCATCCTGACCACGCTGAAAACGCTGTGCCTGTGTACCAAAAAAGCCATTTCTAACCTGTCGCATCACCTCAGCCAGATCCAATCCTAAAGCATACGCGTTCTCTTTTAAATGGATATTAATCTCTTTGATCCCTTTTGGATCACTATCACTAACATCCTTTAATAAAGGATTATTCTCAAAAATCGTTTTCAATTCTTCCTTCGCTGCTTCAAGTTCGTCAAGATTGTTTCCTAATAGCGAAACCGAAACCGGAGATCCCCCAAAATTCCCTCCAGACCCAAAGGTTAGGTTTTCCACTCCATAAACCGGTCCCACTTCATCCCGTATAGCATTGGTAATTTCTGGAGCTCCAAAATCACGCTCTTCCCCTGGCAACAGGTTTACCTGTATAGAAGCTTTATTATTCCCGGGCCCCACTCTTTTAATGGTGTTTTCAATAACCGATAGATTTCCGGTCTGCCGTTCGGTAAAATCTTTGTTTACACGCCAGGCTGCTTCTTCAACCATAGTAATAATCGAGTCGGTTCTTTCAGGATTAACCCCCTCAGGCATTAAAAGATCAATAGAAATCCTGTCACTGGCTACACTTGGGAATAAGGTAATTCTAATGATATTCCCGCCAATCGCTCCAAAGGTGAGAATTAAAACGGCTAATAAAATGCCAATACTCAGTATTTGCTGTTTAAGCACAAAATCTAAAGTAGGGGCATATAATTTATCACGAAGAAAAATCATGATCCGATCCCCTACTTTATTGATATCCCTCATTTTGCCGAAGAATTTTCCTATCGCTGTTTTAGGCTTAGGTGCATCACGCATTAAAGCCTTAGAATGAGCAATATGTGCTGGCAAAATAATAAGGGCTTCAATTAAAGAAACTACCAAGGTTAACATTACTACCGTTGAAACTTCACCAAAAAACTCTCCTATCCGGCTATCCAGAAAAAGAAAGCTGGCAAAGGCCAATATTGTAGTAATAATTGCTGAAATAATTGGCGGCACCACTTCAATAGTACCATCTAAAGCTGCTTTTATAGGGTTTTTTCCGCTTTCAAAATGCTGATAAATATTTTCTGAAATTACAATCCCATCATCCACCAGTATCCCAATAACGATAATCATCCCAAAAAGCGAAAGTACATTGATCGTTACATCGAATTGCTCTGCAAAAATGAACATTCCAAGAAATGCTACCGGCAAACCAAAAGCTACCCAAAAAGCCAATCGCGTATTTAAAAATAGGGAGAGAAAGAATAATACCAGCACAATGCCCATTATTCCGTTTTCTACCAGTAATTGCGTTCTTTCCTGTAACCGAATAGAGGAATCAAAAATCACATCTAACTGAACGTTACTGCTTTTGCGGTTATAATCTTCTATATATTCATTTACCTGGGCGGCGGCGGCAAGTAAATCTTCAGAATTAGTATTACTTATCGTAATATTTACACTCTGATTACCGTTAAAAAAAGAAGCATTTGGTGTTTCTGAAAATTGATCTGAAACCCTGGCAACATCAGATAATCTAATAATTTCTCCGCTGGTTGTGGATTTTAAAACCAGATCCTGTAAATCTTCAGCGTAATAGGCTCGATTATTAGCTCTAATTAAATAATCTTCGCTGCTGGTTTTAATGGTTCCTCCCGTAGTTAATATATTAGCTCCCGAAACAGCTTGAGCCACTTCTTCAAAAGTGAGGTTATAGGCCAGAAGATCGTTTTCCCTAACTGCAATTTCAATCTCTTCTTCAGGGAAACCATCGATTTCAATCTGGGAAATCCCATCCATCATTCGCAAATCGTTTTCAATTTGCTCACTAATTCTTTTTAAGGTGACTAACGGAATTTTCTCTCCACTAATAGCAAAACGAATCGTAGGCCTTATGGACTCTTCTTTAGCTACGATTAAAGGCTCCATACCTGTTGGAAAGGTAGGAACACGATCTACTGCATTTTTCACCTCGGTAAGCATTACATCGATATTCTCGTCGCGCTCGATTTCTACCGTAATGGAGCCACCGCTTTCTCTAGCTACAGAGGTTACCCGTTCTATACCATCTAAACCTTTTAAATTATCTTCTATTTTAAGGATAATCCCTTCTTCAATTTCCTCTGGTGCCGATCCTGGGTAAGTGACATCAATATTTATCATTCGGCTTTCTTCCAATGGAAAAAACGAAGATTTTAAAGTAAAGGCCCCAATGGCTCCAAACAAAAGGAAAGCTATAATTACGATATTTACCGCAACTTCGTACTTAATAAAGTAGCTAATTAGTTTTCTCAAAGCTATTCGGTTTTTGCGGTATCCCTTATTTCTTCAGCATTTACCAGTTGGCCGGCATAAGCTCCAGGAACCGATGCAGCAAGCATCTTAGTACCATCTTCCAGGCCTTTTACCACAACCGTTTCTGTACTAAAATATACCGGATTTACTCTTACAAGATCTAACACACTATCTCTAACAATATAAACCTTAGAACGCTCTACCAGTAATTCCCTGGGGATTTCCAGTGCATTAGGCTCTTCCTTTGCATCGAGCATTGCTTCTAAATACATCCCTTCCTGAATGTCTTGTCCTTCTACACGAATAAATACCTGAATGGTTTGTGTCTCCAGATTTACTCTCCCATTAATTCGGCTTACCATACCGGTGTATTGCTTTGTTCTATCCAGGTTTTGAAGTTTAACCTCTTTCCCCACACTCAGCAAATCACTAAATTTCTTAGCAATAGAAACCTGCAATTCATACACTGAAGGATCGATAAATTCCCCTAATTTTTGCCCAGATCTAATTAGTGTCCCTTCTTTCACTAAAGCCTCGGTAAGAATACCGTCAAAAGGAGCTACATGGGTGTATTTCCTTAAACGCTCTTCCAGGTTTTTAATATTATAATAGGCAGAAACAATCCCACGCCCACTAATAAAATATTTTTCTTTATCGGTTTCAACCTCTGGAAGCGCAGGTACGGATTTATTGATATCGAAATTATTTAAATATTCCTGCCATTTTTCAAAGACCTCAGGATAATCTAAACGCAAATCGGGCATAATAGCAGTAATGCTGTTATACAAATCACTTTTAGCTGATTGTACGCTAGCCGCATATTCCGCAGCATCAATATTCAATAAAACCTGACCTTTTTTATATTGCTGCCCTGGTAAAAAATTATGCCTACTACTTCTAAAAATGCCCTGCACTTCAGAGTAAAGTTCAAGTTTTCGTAGCGCAGATACATTTCCATTAGCGGGAATACTAATGGGCACTGTATCATTTTTTACTGTTTTTACAAATACATTTTTTACAACCTTTTTTATTTTAGGATCTTCTTTTACATTACTATCGATGATCCATTTAGCTGCAAAGATGGCCCCGACGATTAGTAGGAGTCCAAGTGCTGAAAGAATTATTTTGCGTATATCCATAACTTATTTAATTGGACTCCTAAAACTCGTTAAAGTTTAATCGAATATCATAATTTTTTAAGAAATTAGCTAATCTCCTCTATTTCTAGCTGTAATTCTTCCCATTCTTGCATTAAACTTTTAAGATGCTTCTTCTTATCATTATAGCTGTCCAAAAAATTTGACTGAGCAATAGTTTTCTCATAATTGGTTGCTAGCTCCTGATCCTTCTTTTTTAACTCCTTTTCGATTTTGGAGATTTTAGACTCTATTTTACTTAATTTATTATGTAGCCCTTTTAATTTTTTTTGATCTTCATAGGATTGCTTTTCTGTAGCGATTTTTTTGGCTGCGGTTTTTGGAACTTTATCCCTTTTCTCTACTGCACGCATATCTTCAAGTTTACGCTGTTCCAGATAATAATCAATATCCCCTAAATACTCTTTTATTTTTTTATTTCTAAACTCGTAAACTGTACTGGTTAACCCCTGAAGGAAATCCCTGTCGTGAGAAACGATAATCAAAGTACCTTCAAAGTTTTTACAGGCTTCTTTAAGTACATTTTTCGATTTAATATCAAGATGGTTGGTAGGTTCATCCATCACCAAAACATTAAAAGGCTGCAATAGCATTTTACAAAGAGCCAGCCTGTTTCGTTCCCCCCCAGATAACACCTTCACTTTTTTATCCACTTCATCTCCGCGAAATAAAAATGATCCCAACATATCACGAACTTTAGCTCGATTACTCTCATTCGCAGCATCGACCATCGTATCATAAATACTTTTTTCCCCGTCTAAATAATCTGCCTGATTTTGAGCAAAATACCCCAACTGAACATTATGACCTAGTTTTAGGTTCCCCGAATGAGAAATCTCATCGATGATAATTTTTGCCAATGTGGTTTTTCCCTGTCCGTTTTGCCCAACAAAAGCAATTTTACTATCTCGTTCTATAAGTAGATTAATATCCTCTAAAACCTGATGTTTCCCATAAGCTTTCCCCACGTGTTCCGCTTCTACCACCACTTTACCAGGTTGCACCGAAACCGGAAAACTGATATTCATTACTGCATTATCATCTTCATCAACTTCAATACGATTAACTTTATCCAACTTCTTTATTAAAGATTGCGCCATGGAGGCTTTAGAGGCCTTTGCTCTAAATTTTTCGATAAGTTTTTCTGTCTGCTCTATTTCTTTTTGCTGATTCTTTTGGGCTGCTAATTGCTGTGCTCTAAGCTCCCCCCTAAGCTCAAGATACTTAGAATAAGGCTTCTTATAATCGTATATTCTTCCTAAAGAAATTTCTATGGTTCGGTTGGTCACGTTATCTAAAAACATCTTATCGTGAGAAACCAGAATCACACAGCCAGGATAAGAATTCAGAAAACTTTCTAACCAGATAATACTTTCAATATCCAGGTGGTTGGTGGGCTCATCCAGCAATAAAATATCATTATTTTGAAGCAAAAGCTTAGCAAGTTCTATCCTCATTCGCCATCCTCCTGAAAAAGTATCGGTAAGCTTTTCAAAATCCTCTCTTTTAAAACCAAGACCAAGTAAAACTTTTTCAGTATCGCCTTCGTAATTATAACCACCGATAATTTCGTATTGATGGATCACATCGGTAAGTTCCTGAATTAATTCTGTATACGAATCACTTTCATAATCGGTACGTGTTGCTAATTGATGATTTATATCGTTCATTTTAGCCTCCAGCGACTTAATTTCTTCAAAAGCCTGATAAGCCTCATCCAAAACGTTACGTCCCTGTACAAAATCGATATCCTGCTTAAGGAATCCAATTCTTAAGTCTTTGTCTTTGGCGATTTGTCCGCTATCATATTCCTGTTCGCCAGCAATAATTTTTAGCATGGTAGATTTTCCCGCTCCGTTTTTACCTATAAGACCTATACGATCACCGGCACCTAAACGAAAACTAATTTCCTGAAATAAATATTCTCCTTGAAAAGAGACTGAAAGATTATGAATATTGAGCATTATTGTAACGAATGTAACTTAAGGTTCGTGCAAAGATGATTAAATTTGTAATGCAAAAAAAATATTATGAAATTCTTGAAAGGCACTAAGTTATACAGCATTCTTACAGGCACCTGTCCTGTATGCCATGAGGAGAGCATGTATAAAGAGAAAAACCCTTTTAAATTGGGGCAAGTATACGAAATGCATGATCGTTGTTCGCACTGCGGAACCAAATATAAAATAGAACCCTCTTTCTTTTACGGCGCAATGTACGTAAGCTATGCCGTTGGCGTAGCCTTTGCGGTTGCCGCTTTTATCATTGCTCATTATTTTCTAGGCGGTGGACTGCTTACTTCTTTTTTCGCTATTGTGGGAACACTAATTGTCTTTATGCCTATCATTATGCGTCTCTCAAGAAATATCTGGATTAATTTTTTCCTAAATTACGATAAAAATGCTGCTTCTAAAACGAAGCATCAAAATGACGATTTATAAAATTTCTTTTGAAAACGTGTAATATCGACTTCTGGTGGCAACGGAATTTCATCTTCAATAAAATTGAGAAGTTTTTCTGAAATTAAAGGTGCTATTAATACTCCACGGCTACCAAAACCATTGCAAACAAACAGGTGATGATACTCTGGATGATTCCCTACTAATGGTCTACGATCTGAAGTGGCGGGCCTGATCCCGGCAACCTGATCCACTATTTCGTATTCACAGGTAATCAATTGATCTAAATCTTGCTGTAATTTTTCTTTTGCTTGTAAAGTTGGTTGCTGCGTTTTATCCTGATGATTGTAAGTGGCCCCAACTTTATATAAATTTTTTCCCAGCGGAAGAATAAAAATCGATGACTTGACGGCTTGTTTTAATTGAAGAGCTGCTGATTTAATCACCAGATACTCCCCTTTGTTCCCTTGCAAAGGCAAATAATTGAAATAAGGATTGTTTACCATGCCAAATCCTTCGCAAAAAATAATATTTCTGGCCTCAGTACCATCATAAGAAACCGAATTCTCATTCAATTTCAGCTTATCATAATCGAAAGGCTTATTTTTTAATAATTGATGTTTCTGAAGATGTTTCTTATAAGCGCTTACGAGTAAATTAGTATCTAAAGCACCCGTTTTCTCTACTTTCCCAAAGGAAAAATTGCCAGGAATAAATGGGTTAACCTGTCTGATAAGTTGTGTATTTAAAAATGGAGAAAGCCGAAAATTATCAGCAGCTTCAAACCAGTTATTTTGTTCTTCAACCGAATGGAATCTACGATAAATATTAAGAGGCTTAAGCAGATCTTTGCCAAGCTTTTTTTCCAGTTTTTCATAAAAGGGCACGGAATAACTTATTTGCTTATCGCCTTCCCACGCAAGGGTAAACCTTTTTAAAATCACTGGATTAAAAATACCTCCTGCTACTTTCGTAGAAGTTTGAGAGTCATCTTCAAAAACAACAAAACTCCGTTTTCTTGCTTCCAAATGATTAGATAGTGCTATACCACTAAGTCCTAATCCAACAATAATATAATCCAGCATATATAATTTTTAGCAATACAAAGTAAGAATAAAAAAAGCGCCCTTAAAAGGCGCTTTTCATATAGTTATTAAGAATCATATTTTAATAATTCCACATATCCTGTTCAAAATTGCGGATTTGTTCTTTTATACGCTCAGATTCTAAAAGCTGCATAAAGCTGTTATCAACAATATAATCATTGATTTGTCGGTCTCCCTGCACATTATCCTCTTTATAGATTACAGAGTTAAACCTTCTGGAGTTTAAAAGCTGATCGTAAGAAACCGTAGTATTATTACCAATATAGGCTTTAGCTTTATAAAGTACTTCCCTTGCATCTGGATACCAAACCCAAAAAAGGTCTACAAGGTCATTTAGCTCTGAATCGTCAATAAAGTTAACATCTGGTGCACGAGGAGCTATACCTAAAATTCGGTATTTAAGCTCTGCCTGTCTCTTATCAAAATACCAGATTCCTCGAATCTTATATTCCTGTATATCTGCTGCACTTAAATCCCTGCGATCAATAAATTGCTCATCGACCTCCTGACCCGCGTTGTACTGCTCTATTCCGTGATTAGTAGTATCTACCCTGGATAAGGTTGCCTGAATATCCTTTAATGTTCTTTTCTCTGTAAAATAAGAATCTGCATAAATATTCTCGATCTTCCCTTCCTTGATTGCTCTAACTAAAACATCATATAAGGATCTTCTATTAGCAGAAATGTTTAGTGTATCTACCGGATAGTACAAAGGAAAATTAACGCGCTCATCCAAATCAATAATCTCCCAGGTCCCTTTAGACCATAGCACATCACGATCATCTACATAGCCATATTCCAGGGGTTTCTCATCTGCGGCTTCTGTAAGCTCTGCATTTGTTGATTTCCCAATATCTTCTGGCTTTTTTGCATTTAAAATATTAGCTGTTTGCGACAAACCGGAAAAACCGATCAGCAAAAACAAACTATATATTATATATTTCCCTTTCATAATACTTTCCTTTTCTTAATTCGTAAGTTCTATAAAGACCGGAGCGATCTTTTTAAGCTTGTAACCACTGTTGGTAGTTAATGAGGCATCAATATCAAATATCTGAACGGTTTCACCTCTACCTGCTCTACGTAATGCTGCTTTTGCAGCATTGTCCAATCTGTTTCCTCTAACTGTAACTGTAGGTTGTCCTGAAACTTTAAAGCTAAAGCCGGTAACTCTTAAACCAATATCAAAATCGAAATCTGGTAGCTCAGCTCCAACTTCAGAACCTTCTAAGCTATTTCGTTGCATTTTAACAGAACCGGTTTCCCTTCTTATTGATCCAACCGGACTTGGAATATCCTTAATCCTAAAAGTTGAACTAGAAGGATAGCTTTTTCCATCTATTGTTCCTGTAACATTAATCTTTACTTCTCTTTGCTGAAGTGTAGTTACATCCATTACATAACTACTTCCAGAAGTTCTGGATAAACCAGGTGCACTAGCTTGAACATTATTATCTGGGACACCAGCCATAGAAATAGTTAATGGGTTTTTAACCCCACGGTATAACACATTCATTTTATCAGCAGAAATTGTTGCTGAATTTGGTTTTGGAATCACTGCAAATTTCTGGTTAACCGGAACCTCTATAGGCTCTTCTCCTTCATTAAATATAAGTCTACCCGTAATGCTATGATCGCCGGCATTTCCCACAGGAACATTCAACACAACTTTCCCTCCCTGTAGCGAATAATCATTATCTGATAGCGTTCTACCATCTAATTTTAACTCTATTTTATTAGGTTTTGTGGTCTCATCACTTCTACCAAGCACAATTGCTCCATCAAAAGTTTCTCCCTGATAATAAGCAGATTTAGGAGCTTCTAATAAGGTGGTGTAATTGGTCATAGAAACTTCTTCTTGTAACTGCCCTGCTAACATTGCTGAAAGCACATCATTCTCTGTAGTTTTAATATCAGATTGTATCTGGGTTAATTGAGTAATAGAAGCTATTAAAGGAAAACCTTCAAAATTATATGTTAGCCAGGGCTTTTTAGTCCCTTCGCTATCTTCGCGCTCACCAGTATTGAATTTACGCTCAATTTCACTGTTCAGGGTACTAAAACCCTCACCCAAAGTATTGATTACTCCTTCACGATATTCGTTAATTTTAGCTACAAATTCCTGTCCCTCTGGAGAAATCTTACCACCTTTAAAAAATTTCTCATCCAGAATATCTGTTTTATCCATCGCCTGATAATCCTGAGGATCATCTAAACTTGAGGTTAGATCATTTTTAACGCCTTGGATATAGGTGTCTAAATTCTGAGAAAGTTGATTTATCGTCTCAGCCTTTTGAGCTAACTCTGCATATTTTGCGGCTTGCTCATTAGCTTTAGATTTTAATCCCTGCATAGCAGCGACATTTCTCTGTTCAGTAGTGGCGTTAGATTCCTCTAACTTTTCATTCATAGAGCCAAAGGCTACCAAAACCTCTTTCGACATATTAAGTGCCATCATCGCGATGAACACCAAATACATCAGGTTGATCATTTTCTGCCTTGGGCTTTGTTTTCCTGATGCCATTTATTTTATATTCTAATTAGTTAATTATAAAGTCTAAAGATTATGCTCTTCTTTGACCGTGCATAGCAGTTAGCATACCACCATAAACACCATTCAAAGAAGCCAGGTTTTGGGTTAAAGAATCCATTTCGGCTTTAAGCTTACCGGCATTCTCTGCCACGGCTTTGTTAATTTCAGCCTGTCTGGAAGCCGATTCCACCTGAACTTTATATATACTATTTAGAGTTTCCATTTGAGTAGCAGCAGTAGTTAATTCCTGGCTGTATTTCTTCTGAGAAGCCATTGCATCTACGGTTGGTGCAATACCTTTAGCAGCACCTTCAAAATTTCGTATGCTATCTCCAAGACTTGTCATTAATGCAGCATCTACTTTTGCATCTCGCAACATATCATCTAGCTTTTTAGAAAGCATTCCCTGAGCGTCTTTAGTTTCTTCGATCACTACTTCTTTTTTTCTTGGAGAAGTAATCGCTGCACTTCCCTGGGCTAATTCTGGATAAACAAGGGACCAATCGTAACCTTCATCTACAGGTTCGAAAGCAGAAACGGTAAATACTAAAGCTTCTGTACATAATCCAAGGATTAACATTTCATTACCAAAAGGCCAGTGCATAATTTTAAAAAGCGCTCCAAGGATAACTACAGCCGCACCAAGACCGTATACCATATTCATAACTTTTGCTCTAGTTTTTGATTGTGCCATAATAAATAATTGCTAAGTTTTAAAGGTTTTTATTTAGGGGATATTGATTTATCTTAAAGGAGGTTGTTGGTTTAAAGGAACATCGTTACCTAAATAATCCTGTACCGTTCTAAAACCAATATAACTTCTTGCTGAATCTGCATATTCATAATCTCTGGAAGAAACTTGTAAAAAGTAAGCTACATCTTTCCATGATCCTCCTCTAACTACTTTTCTTGGGTCGTCATAATTATTTACCGTTGGGTTCATAGAAGACATATAATCGTAAGATGCGGCATCATAAGATGAGTTTACCCATTCTGCAACGTTACCGGCCATATTGTACAATCCGTAACCATTAGGATCAAAAGATTTAGCTTCTACAGTATAAAGAGCCTGGTCTGCGGCATAGTCCCCTCTTAATGGCTTAAAGTTAGCCATAAAACAACCCCGATCATTTTTTGTATAAGGACCTCCCCAAGGATAAGTCCCACCTTCTAAACCTCCACGAGCAGCATATTCCCATTCTGCTTCAGTAGGTAATCGATAATGGGGTACATTGCTATCTCCTCTGGATTTACGAAAATCATTATTGTATTTTGTTCTCCACTGTGCGAATGCCCTGGCTTGTTTCCAGGTCACTCCTACTACCGGGTAATCATCAAAAGCACTATGCCAAAAATAATCATTGTGCATAGGCTCATTGTAAGAGTAATTAAAATCTTTAATCCAAACAGCTGTATCTGGATATACTTCAACTACCTCGGTTTTCATATAATTACGACGTTCACCTTTTCCCTTTACCGCTGCTTCAACATCCATCCAACTGTACTTAAACTTTAGGTTTTTAACATCAATAGTTCTCGTACCGTTGTAAGCATCCTCCTGCGGAATATATAACTGATCCATCACTCTGGCATATGCCACATCCGGATAGTCTTCGGTATCCCAAATAATGTCTACGTCTTTATTAAGTTTACGGTTTTCATAAGCATCCATTTCACTGCCTGTCCCATAAGTTTCAAGCATATACTCCTGATATGGCGTTAAATTCGATTCGTCTGCATCTGCAAAGGCATACTCACCAATTCCGCTTGCTCCCGGAGTTGCGCCCTCAAGCTCAGCTTCCATCGCCAGCATTACGCGCACCACAGAATCCTTAACGTAATTTACAAATTGTCGATATTCTGCATTGGTAATTTCGGTTTCATCCATATAGAATGAGTTGACTGTAACCGTTTTTGGTGGGGCATTTAGTTGTCCTGCTATATCATCATCAGATTTCCCCATTATAAATGACCCTCCAGGCACTAAAACCATCCCAAAAGGCTCTTCAGGGTTCCATCTTTTTCCTTTCGCACCTACGAGCTGTCCCCTGTCATTACTTCCACAACTGTAGATTAAAGCAAGAACAGCAACTAGCGAAACAATTTTCTTCATAATACTTTTTAGGTTAAGACATCTCAATTTAAGGCAGTAAACCTATCTAATTATTTTCTAAAAAACAATAGTTTTAAGAAAATTACAATATAACCAGGCCTAGCCAAAATCTATTAAACTTCGTTTTTTCTTTTTGCTTTATACCATCTTTCTGGAATAACCTGATTACAGGCTTCCAAATAATCCTCCTCACTACAAGGTAATAACGTACTCCTTTTTAATTTAGTATTGCGATTAGCTACGTAGGGAATTTCAATCCACCAACGACCGCTAAGCGGACTTTTAAAAAATACAAGTACATCATCATCAACAGGCACCTGATACTTAACAAACTCTTGCTTAGCCGCTACCGTGTTTTCATTATTTCTATAATTTACACCTTCAGCAAAATACCAAATCATCTGTGCTAAAAGCATATTAGATAATTCCCCTAGTGCCGAATTATATTCAAACACACCAAAAGAACTCACCTTATCACTAAGTCCGGCATATCGTGAAATGGCACAAATCTCTTTTCCATTAAACCCGTTTGGTGATTTAAAAAACGAACTTCCTAAAGAGCCTGCTTCGATACTATTTATATCTATACTCACCAGATTCGCGGCTCTCATTATAGGTTCTATTAAAGAAATATCATTGCTAATCTCACCCAACCGATAAGCATCAAAAAACAGCCTATCCATCAATTCTATTTCTTCCTGAGAATTAAAATAGGTTTGATAACCTATATTGGAATAATTAAAAAGGTTATAAGGCTCATTCACTATAATCTTAGACACATAAGATTTATTGGAGATTACCTGTTCTGCATCACCAAGGTCGAAACGGGCATCTACATTTACAAGGTTCACCATCTCATCTAGAGTATCATAAGCGCGATATTGCGCATAAATAAGATCCTGAGATCCTCCAAGAATCACCGGGATCACCTCCATTTTAACCAATGCAGCTACTGTTTTTTCTACCGCAAAATAGGTGTCTTTTACAGTATCGCCTTGCTGTATATCTCCTAAATCTGCAATATTTAAATGCCAATTCCCCGGAAACAAACCATAAAAGGCTTTTCTAATTCCATCAAAATTCAGCAAACTATCTTCATAAGATTCAGCTAAGCGATTTTCACGAATTCCAATAATAGCGATTTGCACATCACTAAGATCAGGAATCCCATTTAATACCGAATTAAATTTTGCTTTTGCACCTATGCTATGCTGACTTAAATTTTTAGCATAAGCAATCAACTCTTCACTTACAGGACTTAAAAAATCCAATTCCATTCAGTTACTTTTTGGATGTTTTTTTAGTTGTTTTCTTTGTTGTTTTTTTAGCCGCAGTTTTCTTTTTGGTCGTTTTTTTAGCAGCTTTTTTCTTTGGTGCTTTCTTGGCGATTATATCTTTGGCCTCTTCTAAGGTAATTTTTGTGGCATCAACAGTTTTAGGCAATTCTACTTTAGTCTTACCTTTTATCACATTAGATCTTCCCCATCTGGCTTTTTCAACTCTAATACCTTCGTCTTCCCAATGGTGAATTATTTTTTCACGTTCTTTACGTTTCTTATCTTCAATAAGTTCTACAATATCTTCATCAGAAAGATTGTCGAAATCGTATTTTTTATTCACATTAATGAAAATACCGTTCCATTTTAGGTAAGGACCAAAACGCCCCACTCCTTTTTGAACCGGCTTATCTTCATATTCGTAAATTGGAGCGTCGGCTTTCTCTTTTTCTTTAATAAGTTCCATGGCCCGGTCAAAATCCACACTCATGGGATCTTCTCCTTTTTCTAAAGAGACATATTTTTTACCAAATCTTACATAAGGACCATAGCGGCCATTATTTACTTCAACTTTTTCTCCTTTATACTCACCGAGTTCCTTTGGAAGTTGAAAAAGATCCATCGCTTCCTCGTAAGTAATTGTATCTAAGGTTTGATCTGGACTTAAACTTGCAAATTTTGGCTTTTCATCATCCTCTACAGATCCTATCTGAACCATTGGCCCAAATTTTCCTAAGCGCACACTTACCGGCTTACCAGTCTCCGGATCTTCTCCTAAAATTCGTTCCCCTACTTCACGATCTGCGTTCTTGGCAACATCCTGAACATGTGGATGAAAATCAGTATAAAAATCCTTCATCATTTTTGTCCATTCCTCATTTCCTTCAGCAATATCATCAAAGCTTTGCTCTACTTTTGCGGTAAAGTTATAATCAAGGATATTTGAAAAATGATTAACTAAAAAGTCGTTTACTACTTTCCCTACTGCGGTTGGCACTAATTTACCTTTATCACTTCCCACGGTTTCTGTTAATTTCTTTTCAGATACTTTTCCGTTTTCCAGGGTAAATTGCGTGTATTCACGTTCTGTTCCATCCACAGAACCTTTTTCAATATAATTCCTATTCTGAATAGTAGAAATTGTAGGCGCGTAAGTCGACGGTCTACCAATTCCCAGTTCTTCTAATTTCTTAACTAAGGAAGCCTCGGTATACCTGTATGGCGGACGTGTAAAACGCTCTGTAGCATTAATAAAGATATTCTGGAGTTGTTCATTAACCTTCATATCAGGTAACATTCCGTTTTGTTCTTCAGAATCTTCGTCGTCACTGCCTTCTAAATAAACTTTTAAAAATCCTTCAAATTTCAGCACTTCTCCATTAGCGGTAAATACTTTATCGTGCTTATTAGCTTCAATCTTAACATTGGTACGTTCTAATTGCGCTTCAGACATTTGCGAGGCGATAGCACGTTTCCAGATCAATTCGTATAAACGTTGTTCATCGCGATCTGCCCTTACGCTGTGACTGGCAAAGTTTGTTGGACGTATTGCTTCGTGAGCTTCCTGCGCTCCCTTTGTTTTACCTTTAAATTGTCTTGATTTTGCATATTCTTCACCGTAAGCCTTTAAGATTTCGCGATGAGCACCTTTACGGGCATCATCAGAAAGATTTACACTATCGGTTCTCATATAAGTAATATGACCAGCTTCATAAAGACGTTGTGCTAAGGTCATGGTTTTACTTACTGAAAAATATAATTTTCTGGATGCTTCCTGTTGTAAGGTAGAAGTAGTAAACGGTGGAGCCGGAGATTTCTTAGCCGGTTTTTTTGTTAGATCGGCCACCTTAAAATCGGCTCCTAAATTATCTTTTAAAAAGGCCTCTGCCTCTTCCTTGGTATCAAAGTTCTTAGGCAATTTAGCCCTAAACGTTTTACCCTCAGCGTTAGCAAATTCAGCATCAATCCTATAAGAAGCTTCTGGAGTAAAATCTTCAATCTCACGCTCACGCTCTACGATCAGTCTAACCGAAACACTTTGCACCCTTCCGGCAGAAAGACCTCCTTTTACCTTTCTCCACAATACCGGAGAAAGCTCATATCCCACAAGCCGATCTAAAACACGTCTTGCTTGTTGGGCATTTACAAGGTTATAATTAATCCCTCTTGGGTTTTCGATAGCATTTAAAATGGCAGATTTTGTGATCTCGTGAAAAACAATCCTTTTAGTGCGGTCGTCTTTTAATTTAAGTTCTTCTGCCAGGTGCCAGGCAATAGCTTCTCCTTCGCGATCCTCATCACTCGCTAGCCATACTGTTTCTGCATCCTTTGCTAAACCCTTAAGTTTCCTAACAACATCTTTTTTATCCTTAGATACAATATACTTAGGAGAAAAATCCCCTTCGGTATCTACACCTAATTCTTTTGTTGGAAGGTCTGCGATGTGCCCAAAGCTAGAAGCCACCTTATAATCTTTCCCCAAAAACTTTTCAATCGTTTTTGCTTTGGCAGGAGACTCCACGATCACTAAATTTTTTGCCATAGTTTACATTTTTGTAAGTGCAAAAGTATATCAATTTTTTTTGAACCTGGTAAATGAAATATTAAATAGGTTTAAAAACAGAAGTATAATAGGCTATTATCCCCTTAATTTGAAAGCATTTTGCACTAAAATCACATGCCCGCAACATTGCGGGCATGCAAAAATAAACCAAACATAAATAACAATCGTAATTAAGAAACTTAATAGATTGATTTTATTATCTTTACACCAGATTACAACTAGTGTTTACCCCGATCGACAATAGTCATGATTAGGCAGAGTTATTTCATAGGTGTTATATTCTTTTATTGACATTGTCAATAATGATCGGGGTTTTAAAGTTATTTTCGTTTTTCGAACTTTTAATTATCTTCCTTTTTTCCCAGAAAATCTATAATTTTTATTTCTAAAAAAAACCGGATATCAGTTTGTTTACCGTCTTTTAGATACCCGGATTTAAAAAAGGTTGCGTAATTATTCTAAAAAAAATTACTGCCAGTTTGTCACAAGAAGCGTAAAGCTTATCTTTGCCACCTAATTACCTAAGCTTAGTATAGCATTATGGAGAAGATTATTGATGAAAAGCAGCAGGGAAACTCCCTGATTATGGAGCCAAAGACAGAAAATAAGCGAAAGCTTTTTATAGAATCTTATGGTTGCCAGATGAATTTTAGTGATAGTGAAATTGTAGCTTCTATACTTTCTAAGGAAGGTTACAATACTACCCAACAACTGGAGGAAGCTGATTTGGTTTTGGTAAATACCTGCTCGATCAGGGAAAAGGCAGAACAAACTGTTAGAAAACGTCTTGAGAAGTATAACGCTGTAAAACGTATAAACCCGAATATGAAAGTTGGGGTTTTAGGTTGTATGGCTGAACGTTTAAAAAGTAAATTCCTAGAAGAAGAAAAAATCGTTGATCTTGTTGTTGGTCCTGATGCTTATAAAGACCTTCCTAACCTGATTAACGAAGTTGAAGAAGGTAGAAATGCGGTAAACGTTATTCTTTCTAAAGAAGAAACTTATGGAGATATTTCACCTGTGCGTCTACAAACAAATGGTGTTTCTGCTTTTGTTTCGATCACTCGAGGATGCGATAACATGTGTACCTTTTGTGTAGTGCCTTTTACACGTGGTAGAGAGCGTAGCCGTGATCCACAAAGTATTATCGAAGAAGTAAACGATCTGGCAAGCAGAGGATATAAAGAAATCACCTTACTTGGGCAAAATGTAGATAGTTATCTTTGGTATGGAGGTGGCCTTAAAAAAGATTTTAAAGATGCTACGCCAATGCAAAAAGCTACAGCAACAAGTTTTGCAAGCCTTTTAAAAATGGTTGCTGAAGCCCAGCCAAAAATGAGAATTCGGTTTTCTACCTCTAACCCACAGGATATGACTTTGGATGTAATTGAAGTGATGGCTGCTCACCGCAATATCTGTAATTACATTCATTTACCAGTACAAAGCGGTAGCGATAAGATGCTTAAAAAGATGAACCGCCTACATACTCGTGAAGAATACTTTACATTAATTGATAATATCAAAAAACTAATCCCGGATTGTGGAATTTCGCATGATATTATAACCGGCTTTCCAACCGAGACAGAAGAAGATCATAAGGATACACTTTCTTTGATGCAATATGTAAAATATGATTTCGGATTTATGTTTGCGTATTCTGAAAGACCTGGAACCATGGCCGCCAGAAAATTTGAAGATGATATTCCCGAAGAGACCAAAAAAAGAAGACTTACTGAGATTGTAAATCTTCAGCAGGAACATAGTAAATATAGAACCCAGCAATTTATTGGAAAAACAGTTGAAGTTCTTATCGAAAAGTCATCTAAAAAATCTGATGCTCATTGGAGCGGTAGAAATACGCAAAACACGGTTGTAGTTTTTCCTAAAGAAAACTATGAGGTTGGTGATTTTGTAAATGTAAAAATTAACGACTGTACCAGTGCAACTTTGATAGGAGAGCCGATAGGATACAGTGAGAATAATTAAAAAAGTTTTGTTTCAGTTTTAAGAACTATTCAATAACATTTAACACCGCATAACTTTAAATGGAATCAGTACAGGCCACCAAGCAACGTTTTGGAATTATAGGAGACGATCCAAAACTAAACAGGGCAATAGAAAAAGCAATACAGGTTTCCCCTACAGACATTTCGGTATTAGTAACCGGGGAAAGCGGTGTGGGGAAAGAAAGTATTCCTAAAATCGTACATTCATTATCACATCGTAAACATGGCAAATATATCGCCGTAAACTGCGGAGCTATTCCCGAGGGAACTATAGATAGCGAACTTTTTGGCCATGAGAAAGGCGCCTTTACCGGTGCAACCCAAACCCGTAGTGGTTATTTTGAAGTAGCCGACGGCGGAACCATTTTTCTTGATGAAGTAGGTGAATTGCCTCTCCCTACCCAGGTTAGACTTTTACGAGTTCTGGAAAACGGAGAATTCATTAAAGTAGGTTCATCCAAAGTTCAAAAAACAAACGTTCGGATTGTGGCGGCAACCAACATCAACATGTTCGAATCGATCAAAAAAGAAAAATTCAGGGAAGATCTTTATTATCGTTTAAGCACGGTCGAAATTCACTTGCCGCCTTTAAGAGAACGTAAAGGTGATATTCATTTATTATTTAGAAAATTTGCTTCAGATTTTGCTCTAAAATATAAGATGCCAACCATCAGACTAGAAGATGATGCCGTACTTCTAATGCAAAAATATCACTGGGGGGGAAATATTCGTCAACTTAGGAATATTGCCGAACAAATTTCGGTTTTAGAGAAAGAACGCTCTATAAACGCCAAAGAATTAAAGGAGTATCTGCCAGATATGGGCAGCAATTTACCCGCAGTAATTTCAGATAAGAAAAAGGAGGCCGATTTTAGTAATGAACGAGAAATACTTTACAAGGTTCTTTTTGATATGAAAAATGACCTTAACGACCTGAAAAAACTTACCTTAAAATTAATGCAGGAAGGTAATTCTAAAGAAGTTAGGGATGAAAACGAAGGCCTTATCCAAAAAATTTACGGAAATGGAGATGAAGATGCTGAAGATTTTAACGTAGAGGATTTGGATGGTGATAATCTTGAAGTCCTGCAAATCCCGCAGCAGAGCAGCAGAGCTGAAAATGAACCAACAGAACACCTTTCTGAAAAAGACAAATATCACTTCGCCGAAGAAATCCAGGAAGAAGAAACGCTTTCACTGCAGGATAAAGAATTAGAACTGATTAAAAAATCGCTGGAACGCCATAACGGCAAACGTAAAGCAGCGGCTGAAGAATTGGGAATTAGCGAAAGAACCCTGTATCGCAAAATCAAACAATACAATTTGTAATTATAGAATTTCGTTTAAAAAAACAGAAATTCACGATCTATAACTATGAAGAAATTAGGCCTTATTTTATCGATTCTTAGCATTTTAACGCTGGCTTCCTGTGGGATTTACTCCTTTACAGGAGCCAGCACGGGAGATGCTAAAAGTTTTCAGGTAAATAATTTCCAAAACACGGCAGATTTAATTGAACCAGGAATTGAAAGAACCTTTAAACTAAACTTACAGGATTTAATTCAGAATCAAACCAACCTTACGTTAACAAATAATAATGCCGACCTCATTTTTGAAGGTGAAATTATCGATTATTACATCGCCCCTATGACGGCGACTGCACAAAACACTGCCGCTCAAAACCGATTAACCATTGCCGTACAGGTTAGGTATTATAATACATTAGAGCCGGAAAAAGATTTCGACAGACGTTTTTCGTTTTATTATGATTATCCGGCAGGACAACAATTGGTAGGCCCCACGCTAAATACGGCGATCGAAGAAATTTACGACAGGATTACCCAGGATATTTTCAATGCTGCTTTAACCGACTGGTAAAATAAGTGATGGATTTAAAAAATTTCACATATTTATTAGAACACCCCGAGGAAGTTTCTCCTCAGGAAACCCGTGAGTTAGAAGATATTCTAATGAATGCACCTTACTTTCAGGCAGCGCGTGCAATTCGGCTAAAAGGCTTAAAAGATGCCAATAGTCCTTCTTATAATTCGGCCTTACGAAAAACTGCAGCATATACTACCGACCGTGAAATTCTTTTTGAATATATAAGCTCTGCCAATTTTAACCAAAATCGCATAGCTCACCAGATAAAAAAACAAGACGAAAAACTGAATAATCTTGAGGTTTATGAACCTATAGAAGTTTTGGGGAGAAAGAGTATGGCCATGGGTGAGGCCATACAAATGAAACAAGACGAATCTGAAAAAGTGATGGATCCTGAACTTTTTGAACGTTTTAAAAACAAAAACAAGGAAGAGGAGAAAGAATTACCAGAGAACCAATTAAAGATAGGACAACCTTTACAATTCAATAATGCTGAGTCACATAGTTTTTCAGAATGGCTTAGGTTAACTTCAGCAAAACCTCTTAAAGAACCTGAACAGCAAAAACCTGCTGAAAAAGAAGCTCCTGAAGATATTCAGAAGAAATTTGACATTATTGACCGTTTTATTTCAAAGAACCCCAAAATAAAACCGGCTAAATCTTCGCCTAGAGCCAGTACCCCAGATCTTTCTAACCCAGCTCCTGAAGCTTTGATGACAGAGACTTTAGCACGTGTTTACCTTGAACAAAAAAATTATAAAAAGGCAATTCAGGCCTATAAAATTTTAATTTTGAAAAATCCCGAAAAAAGTGGTTTCTTTGCAGACCAAATTCGGGCAATCGAAAAATTACAGGAAAATAATACAGATAAAGAATGAGCACATTCACAATTTTTTTAGTTTTAATAGTTATCGTAGCATTTTTGCTAGTGGTAGTGATCATGGTGCAAAACCCTAAAGGTGGAGGTTTATCCTCTTCTCTTGGTGGTGGCGGTCAACAAATTGGTGGCGTACAGAAAACAAACGACTTTTTAGACAAAAGTACCTGGACACTGGCAACCGCTTTATTAGTACTTATCCTAATTAGTAATGTTTCTATAATGGATGGTAATAATGGTTTTGGAGATTCTAAAATCTTTGATGAAGACGAAGTAGAAAATGCTTTACCTGAAGCCACTCCAGCTCCAGCACAGCAAAATGAACAAACTCAAACTGCTCCTGCTGCAGATAGCGCTCAATAAAAAAATAAACCCATTTATAATAAAATGCCAGCTTGTCACAAAGCTGGCATTTTTTATTTATTAATGTCAGCTTTTTTTGAGTGGCATAATTTTCGAAATATTCAACAACGAATATTTAAAATTAATTAATCAAAATAAATTTAAAGAAAATGGGACTAAACATTAAACCGCTTTCAGACAGAGTTCTTATCGAGCCTGTAGCAGCTGAAACCAAGACAGCTTCAGGTATCTACATTCCAGAGACTGCTAAAGAAAAACCTCAAAGAGGAAAAGTTGTGGCAGTTGGCAAAGGAACTAAAGACCATGAGATGACTGTTAGTGTTGGTGACACAGTTCTTTATGGCAAATATGCCGGTACCGAACTTAAACTAGAAGGTACAGATTATCTTATCATGAGAGAAGACGATATTCTAGCAATCGTATAATTTCTTTCTCAAATTCAATTTAATTAAAATTAACCAATTTTTAGCTGAATTTTTCGGCTACTAAAATTTATAATACAATGGCAAAAGATATAAAATTTGACATCGAAGCACGTGACGGTATTAAGCGCGGTGTAGATGCTTTAGCAAACGCAGTAAAAGTAACTTTAGGACCAAAAGGTCGTAACGTAATTATCAGTAAATCTTTTGGTGCTCCAACCGTAACTAAAGATGGTGTTTCTGTAGCTAAGGAAATCGAATTAGAGGACGAGCTGGAGAACATGGGAGCTCAAATGGTAAAAGAAGTGGCTTCAAAAACTAACGATCTTGCCGGTGACGGTACTACTACAGCAACTGTTCTTGCGCAGGCAATCGTTAAGGAAGGCCTTAAAAACGTTGCTGCCGGTGCAAACCCAATGGATCTTAAAAGAGGAATCGATAAAGCAGTTGAAGCTTTAACGAAAAATCTTTCTGAACAAACTCAGGAAGTTGGTGATTCTTCAGAAAAAATTAAGCAGGTTGCTTCTATTTCAGCAAATAACGATGAACTTATTGGAGAATTGATTGCTGAAGCTTTTGGTAAAGTAGGTAAAGAAGGTGTTATTACTGTTGAAGAAGCTAAAGGTACCGATACTTACGTAGACGTAGTAGAAGGGATGCAGTTTGACAGAGGTTATCTTTCTCCTTACTTCGTAACTAACAGTGAGAAAATGACTGCGGACCTGGAAAATCCTTATATCCTTCTTTTCGACAAGAAAATATCTACCATGAAGGATTTAATGCCAATTCTAGAGCCGGTAGCACAATCTGGAAAACCGCTTTTAATCATTGCTGAGGATGTAGACGGGGAAGCATTGGCTACTTTAGTAGTAAACAAATTAAGAGGTTCTCTTAAAATCGCGGCTGTTAAAGCTCCAGGGTTTGGAGATCGTAGAAAAGCAATGTTAGAAGATATCGCTATCCTTACCGGTGGTACTGTAATTTCTGAAGAAAGAGGATTCTCTTTAGAAAATGCAACTATTGATATGCTTGGTACTGCAGAGAAAGTAGCTATCGATAAAGATAACACTACCGTTGTTAATGGTTCTGGTGACGATAATGCTATTAAAGAGCGTGTAAACCAAATCAAAGCACAAATTGAAACTACCACTTCAGATTACGACAAGGAAAAGCTACAAGAGCGTCTTGCTAAATTAGCCGGTGGTGTTGCAGTACTTTATGTAGGTGCAGCTTCAGAAGTCGAAATGAAAGAAAAGAAAGATCGTGTGGATGATGCACTTCATGCAACCCGTGCGGCGGTAGAAGAAGGTATCGTAGCCGGTGGTGGTGTAGCTTTAGTAAGAGCAAAAGCTGTTCTGGAAGCTATCAGCACAGAAAATGCAGATGAAGCAACAGGAATACAAATTGTAGCTCGTGCTATCGAATCTCCACTTAGAACAATAGTTGAAAATGCAGGTGGTGAAGGATCTGTGGTAATAAACAAGGTTCTTGAAGGTGATAAAGACTTTGGTTATGATGCCAAGACTGACACTTATGTAGATATGATGAAAGCTGGTATTATCGATCCTAAGAAAGTTACTCGTGTAGCTTTAGAGAACGCAGCTTCTGTATCAGGAATGATCTTAACTACAGAATGTGCGTTAATCGACATCAAAGAAGATAATGGTGGCGGAGGAATGCCACAAGGAATGGGTGGCGGTATGCCAGGAATGATGTAATCATCACTCATTAAAAAACAAAGCTGTCTTATTCGTTTAAGGCAGCTTTTTTTTATGCATAAATTGCAAAATACATATAAGAGAGACAATACTTGAGGATCAGTAATCTCAAGATATGCTGCACAGAATTAAAAATAGAAAGATTGCTATTCAGGGAAAACTAAAATTTACCTGATATCTAAAAATAGGGAAACTATGTTAAAGCTTTTCAATGGTGAATCATTTACAGTTACAGTGAAACCGACATAACACACCCACTGAAATTAACGAGTTTCGTAAGGAAGAAATATTAGTATTTTTTAAGACTTTTTATTTAATGCAAAAAAGCACCTAAAAAGCCAGCCTTAAAATCACTCCAATCCATAATTATCTGAAAAACAACGATTGCCAGAATAATTAAAACCGCCGTTCTTAATTTTGCCTCTGGTTTTCCTTTCTGTTCCATATCCATATAAAAAACGTTTGGACTAGCTAAATTATAAAAAAATATTAATACTCACCAACAATTTGGCGTCCATGATAAGCACATGCACCGATACTTTTATGCATTTCGTCTAAATTTCCAATAGTTATCCTTCCGGCAGGCATGATTTCCAGCTTATTACCTGCGACAACTATCATCTTTTTTAAAATTGAAATTCCTTCTTTTGCAGTTGCTTTCCCTCCAGAACTAAGAATAGTTGATATCCCATTAATATGGGTTAATCCTTCAGTAGCTTTTAAAATATCAGGGGTCTCATCGATCGCTTTATGGATTACTATTTTTAACGGACTTGAATGTGCTGCCAGTGCAGCAATTTTTCCTAAATCCAATTTATTGTTTTCCTTTAAAATCCCAAAAACTACTCCCTCTACCCCTATCACTTTACAAAATTTGATATCCTGCATCATCTGATTAACTTCGGAAGCAGTATATACAAAATCGCCTCCGCGCGGACGAATCATTACTCTAATAGGAATTCTAAGTTGTTCTTTAGCTTTTCGTATAACATCCCTTTCCGGGGTAATACCATCCTGCGATAAATCTGCACATAGTTCTATTCGATCTGCGCCCTGTTCTTCAGCTTTTAAAGCTTCATCTAGAGATTCTACACAGGCTTCTTTTATGAAACTGGTCATTTTTAAAGGATATAATTTAGTGTAAACCTAAGAAAATTAATCATTGTGTAAGTTGATCGCTAAAGATTCAGCATAAATTATAATCATCACGAACTTGTTTTAGGGCTTTATGGAATATTGCTCTACCTTACCTTAAAGCCTGGAAGTAATTATCTGGATGTAACGTTGGTTTAATAGACACACGTATAAATGATTCTCTAAAAGGTAAATTTTAAAGTTGCTAAAACCTGTGATGGCCGTAATCGATAACTACTTTGTATGTAATAATATTGATTGTTACTGGCGTTGATAAATTGATCGGTATTCAGGATATTTCGCCAACTAATGTTTAAATCCATTTTTGGCTTCTCAAAAGTAAACTGATAGCTCAGGTTCACAAAATAATTATCTCCATTTTCAGATAAAGAATTGCCATAATATTCACTACTTACACTTAAATACTGATTATTCTTAGGATAAAAATAAAGATCTATGGTATGTTGCTGCGTTTCGATTTGCTGAAAATCACGCTCTCCAAAACCCGAAGTATAAGTCGAAAAATTTCCCGAGTAATTCGCAATTAACCAACTGGAAACTTCTGCATCGATGCTCCCTCTCAGATTAAAACTCTGTGTATTCACCTCAGCCAACGTATTGTTTAAAAGTTGCTGGCGTTTTGATAAGTTATAGGAGGCGTTCAATTTAAATGTTGTTTTTAATTTTCTAAAATATTTACTACCGCCAGCTTTAAAGCTATGATTATCGAAGCTATTATCTCGCACCACCGCTTCTAAAATCCTTGTTCCATTTTCACCAATATTAGAACTGTACAACAAGTTATTTTCAGAATAACTATAGGAATAAGACGTGTTTAAAAACAGTTGCTTTAAGGGATTTCGATAAGCTATCCCGCCGCTATAATATTGTCGTGTTTCTTCAGAAATTGGCGCGTTGTACCGATTTAAATTTCGATAATTATTCAATAAGAATCCATAATATAACTGCTGAAGTTCTCCAAAATCATAACTTAATCCTGCTGAAGCATTAGCATCCCAAAAGGCTGAAAGCTTTTTATTCACAGAAAATCTAGGCTCAAAAACCAATCGATCTAAACTTCTTTTTTCTTCAAAATTTCGGTCTTTAAGCTGAAAACTTTTAAATTGAAACGGCGTACTTAA
>CESL01071720.1_pt1 | contig 29793 bp, 38 predicted proteins | sample 531221 | NCBI WGS metagenome assembly CESL01 (sample SAMEA2622197, study PRJEB7988) | marine metagenome | biome: marine biome (ENVO:00000447); feature: mesopelagic zone (ENVO:00000213) & marine oxygen minimum zone (ENVO:01000065); material: "saline water (ENVO:00002010), including plankton...
TCTACTCCAAAGACAACTTTTCCAAATAATTGAATGAATCTTCTGTAAGAATCCCATGAGAATCGAGGGTTGTTTGCTTGTTTTGCAAATCCTTCTACGGTCTTTTCATTTAATCCTAAATTCAAAATAGTATCCATCATTCCTGGCATAGAAATTGCAGCACCTGATCTAACTGAGACTAATAATGGATTCTTTGTAGAATTCCATTTTTTACATGTCTTTTTTTCCATTTTAGCAATATTCTTCATTACTAATGGCATTACGTCTTTTGGAAGTTTTTTTCCATTTTCATAGTACTTGTTACAAACTTCAGTTGTTATTGTAAATCCAGGTGGGACTGGCAGCTTTAGGCGGGTCATCTCACTAAGCCCTGCACCTTTACCGCCTAGAAGCATCCTATTTTTAAAATCTGCTTCTTCAAAAGCGTAAACTGGTTTTAATTTTGCCATTTAGGAAGATTCGATTTGAGCTGTTTTTAAACTAATGCCCTTGAAAATTCTTCTATTATTTTTTCCCAGTTTTTTGCTTTTACAATTCCACTTGCTACCAGAATTCCTTTTGAGCCAAGTTGCTTTGCACGTGCAACATCATTCCCAGATACAATTCCAGCACCACACAAGAGTTTTGTAGAATTTTTCGCAGATTTTACACCATCAACTGCATTTGTAATCAGTTGTGGTCTTTCAGTTGATATTGCTCTACCTGTCCCAATTAATTCTGGTGGTTCTATTGCAATAAATGTAGGATTTAATTTTGCATATTTTTTTGACTCATTAACATTTTTCACACAGAGCACTGTTTTTAATTTTAGGCGTTTTAATCGTTTAACGAGATTTTTGATTTCTTTTTCAGGTATTCTATGCTCACTATGATTAATCAACGAACCATTAATTTTGGATTTTTTGACAATTTCTGGAATCATAAATCCAGTCGTACTTCCAACTTTTTTGTCATCCAGATGCTGTGCAAGAATAATCACATTGAATTTTACTATCAATGGAATTAGATGGTGTGGTGGTGCTATTGCAATTGGAATTTTATATTTTTTTGATATTCTTTGTGAGATTTTTGCTAATTTGATAATTTTTTCTCCTGAAATCTCATCATAATTTTTGCAATTTATGATAAACATTACTTCTCAATTGTTTTGTATTTTCTCTCATATTTTAATTTCATACAAAGAACTGTCATTGTAAGAAACATTGCTGCAACATTAACACCCATTACATACACATCGTCTATCTCAATTCCGTAAACTAGCCATAAGACAGCACCCGCAAAGATACAGATCATTAGATATGATGAGACATCATTCAATCGTTTTGTCTTATATCCTTTGATAATTTGTGGAACCCATCCTGATAAGATCAGAATTCCTGCAAGAATTCCTACAATACCTAAAGTAAAATCATCAAGAAACATACTAACTAATTCCAGAAGAATTGATCTAACCCTGTTTGCTTTGGCTTACCCAAAATTGTGTCAAAATCTAAATCCATTGATGAGGTAATTTGCTCTAATGTTCTTTCCATAAATTCCATATATTTTGAAGAATCCACTTCGTCAGGTTTTGCCATTTCAACTGGTTTCACACCTGGTTTATTGATAATCTTCACATATGATATAATATCACCTTTTTTGATCTCTCGGATTGCCTCAAGTTGTTTGGCGGCACGAATATGCTGTGGAACTGTCTTTACATATTCCGATGGAGCCTTACTAATCATTACATTAAATGCAAGTTCTGGAAGTGGTATTTTCTTTTCTTGAATCTTTTTTGCATACTCAGAAATTTTTTCTGTTATCTGTTTTTTTGCATTTGCAAATTCATCCTCATTTTGAACTGCAGATAAAATATCTAACAGTTCATAAAATAGTGTTTTAATAAATTTTGGAGTATGTGATTTTTTACCAGTTAATCCTTTTACATCAGCTTTACCATCTTTTGTTACACCTAGATAATTTTTCTTTCTATTACTTAATACAACATAACGGAATTCTTTGTCGACTTCTAATTCAACACTATGATCATTTTTAGCTCTATTAATGAGCATTGTAATTTGCTCCTTTGATAGATCTTTTACAAAAATAGAATCAGTATCACCATATAGAACGTTGATTCCATTTTTTTTACATTTTTCAATAGTATCTAAAATTATATGTCTGCCAATTCCTGTGGTTGATTCGGCGGCAGGTAAATAGTATAATGGAAATATTTCTGCACCCATTACACCATAACTTGCATTTAGTATAACTTTCAAAGCCTGTGTTACTACTAGATATAACTGTCGTTCTTCTTCTGAAATATCAGATTTTTTTGACTGGCTTTTGTAATAATTAACACGTAGATCACGTAAAGAACCAATAATTAATGACGTTAAACCATTTCTCTTTGTGCATACCCAATGATTTGTTTGTGGTATCACATTTTTCTTACATTCCTCATGGATACATCTTACAGTCTCATATGAGAGGTTGTTAACTTTGATTATACTTGGATATAGGCTTGCAAAATCCATTACAGTAACATCAAAGTGAATACCTTCAATTGGCTCAACCACCATTCCACCTCTGTATTTTTTATCTTTAATGACTGCGTCATTTGCCATACCTGCAGATTTACTATCGAGTTCATTTCGACGTGGTATCAAAAAATTGTTTTTTCTATGTTCATAATACATCAAACTTCTAATCCATTGCGATACACCCATTCTCGCAATGTCATCAATTGGCATTCTTGCTATACGAGTTATAACAACAAGTAAATTCATCAATAAATCACTGTTGAAACTAGTAAGTTTGTATGTAAGTCGTGCATCATTTTGGCAGTATTTTGCAATCTGATAATATGTCATATCGTCAATTTCCACATCATGATTGATTTTCTCCTCACCTAGTATGCCCTTACATACACTATTCAAAGAAAAATCAGTGTATTTTTGTCCAAATGCATAGATTTGAAATGCTCTATTTGAGAATGTTCGATATAGATCTAAATGCACTCCTTTTTGCAATGTTGCTGAATCTCTCATCATGTATAGTGGATTCTTCTGTTTACTAATTCCAATTTTATTTGCTCTATTGTAAAGATATGGAAGATCAAATCCATCGCCATTGTACGTGAGTAGTACAGGATATAGTTCAATTAAACTAAAAGTGGCTTCAATCATTTCTTTTTCAGTATCATAAAATGTTAATTCAATCCCAACATCTAGTTCGTTCTCACCTTCTTGTATTCCATCGCGTCTTAGAACAAAAATTTTTTTGAGATTACCACTACCTTCAAATCCAACAGCCGTCACTCTTTTTTCAGCAAGTTTTGGATCAGGTATTCTGCCTATTTCTGATTCTACTTCTATGTCAAGACTTAGCCTTTTTATTTTTGGAATAGGCTGATTCAGCAATTCTGCCCAATCTGATATTGCATCTTGAAATTCTTTTGTATCAGTCATTCCGGAGTTTGATAATTTATCCCAGAGTAGACTTTTTAATTCAAGCTTGGTGTCATCTGAAATTTCAAAGTCAGTTGGTATAATTTTGTCATCAACTACCTTGTAATATTTACCAACAATTAGCCTGTTATCATAAAGATAATTTTCATAATACTTTATGTCTGATTCCCATGTTTCAATTTCATTTCGTATGCTTTTTGTAGTCTGTGTTCCTCCTATAGCAAGTGGATCTTCTACAATTATTTTAGAAACTGTAATGAATTTATCTTGTAATGTATCACGTTTTGTAACTTCTTTAATTTGTATTACATCTTGCCTTTCAGAAAGAAATTCTAATTCGTCAACTGAAAGTTTTGAATAACAATATGGTTTGTGACCAGTTTTATCAGTCCACAAAAAAATTCTTTCTGATTTTGGTTCATAGAATTTTAGCACTGCTTTTTTTTGCCGACTATTATATGCTGCAGAAATTAACAATGAACTAGGAACATTCTTTATATCATCAGACTGGATTGCCTGTTCTTGAGGTTGCATGTCTAATTATTTACGGTAAGCTTTTTTGCCCAACCTTCAATCATAGTCCTGTTCAGAATCTCAATTTTTACACCAGCTTCTTGAATCAGATCATAATCCGTTTCAGGATATTCATTTAAACAAACAAATTTTTTAATTCCAATCGTAATTGCCATTTTTGTACATTCTAGACATGGTACAAATGTGGAATAAAGTATCGCACCTTTTACACCAGCTTCTATTCCTAGTATAGCACAGTGCATTATTGCATTTGCTTCAGCGTGATTACAAAGACATCGCCCAAGACCTTCACCAGACTTGATTTTTCCATTCATTCTATCAGTGCAACGTTGGCATCCACCCTCATAGCAGTTTTTTATTCCCGGAGGAGTTCCATTATATCCAGTTGCAAGCTGTCTATTTTCTCTAACAATAACAGCCCCAACTTTTCGCGTCATACAATTAGAACGAAGTTTTGCCAGCTCTGCCTGAAGCATAAAATATTCATCCCATGAGGGACGCTCAAAAGATTTAGTCATAAAATTTCTCTGTTTACCTGTAATATAACATTCATTACAATTCTAAATGAATCAAGTTAGACCATCAGATAACAAATTTCTATTAGAAACGATAAAACCTATGAATTATTAATTTTTTTGATGACATCTGAGTATCTAGAACACAACTTAGTAAAGCCAAACTCAATTGAAATGAGAGACTATCAAGTATCACTCGCATCTCAAGCAAAAACTCAGAATTCATTAGTAGTTCTACCAACAGGTCTCGGTAAAACTACTATTGCGTTACAAGTCATTCTAGACATCTTATCACAAAAAAAGGGCGGCGTCCTATTTTTAGCACCAACAAGAGTTTTGGTTAACCAACATTTTGAATTTTTGAAGGAGCATGTTTTGCTTGATGATATTGGAATTGTGACGGGTGAGGATTTAATACCAAAACGAAAAAAGTCGTGGTTTAACAGTATAGTTTGCGCTACACCAGAAATTACAAGAAATGATCTTCAACGTGGCATAGTACCAAATGAGCAGTTTAGTTTGGTAATTTTTGATGAAGCACATCGTGCAGTAGGTGATTATGCATACACATCAATAGCAGCAAACTTTTCTAGTAATGTACTATTTCTTGCAATGACTGCCACATTACCAAGTGACAAACAAAAGGCAGACGAAATTGTAAAATCACTTAGAATTAACAGGGTATTACAAAAAACAGATGAGAGTCCAGATGTAAAGCCATACATTCAAGAAACAAAGACAGAGTGGATAAATGTTGAATTACCGTTAGATATGAAAGCAATTCAAACATGTTTAAAACTTGCATTAGATGAGAGATACACTCTGTTGAGAAAAAATGGCATACAGTTATCTATAGAAAATAAATCTCTTTCTGCCTTACTACGTGTACGTCAGTATGTATTAACACAAAATAGAAGATCAGCCAAACCACTCTTCACAGCAATTAGAATAACATATGCATTGAATATACTTGAAGCTCATGGAATTACATCATTTCTAAAATTTTGTGAGCGGACACAAAAGAAAAAAGGTGCAGGCATAAAAGAATTATTCGAGGTGGATCCAAATTTTACACGCGCAATACAATTGGCTAAAATTTCACAGTCAAAAGGAATAGAGCACTCAAAAATTCCAAAACTTCTCGAAATTGTTTCATCTATGAAAGATAAGGTGTTAATTTTTACAAGTTATCGTGATTCCGTAAATGTAATAAATGAAAAATTAAACGAGATTGGCGTAAGATCTGAAATCTTAATTGGAAAATCTGGTGAAACTGGTCTTAAACAAAAAAAACAAGTTGAAACTGTTCAAAGATTTCGTGATGGAGAAACTAAGGTGTTGGTTGCGACACGTGTAGGTGAAGAAGGTTTAGATATTTCTGAAGTAAACCTTGTAGTTTTTTATGATAATGTTCCAAGCTCAATTAGGTTCATTCAGAGAAGGGGAAGAACTGGCAGAAAAACATCAGGTCGATTAGTTGTTCTAATTGCTAAAGATACTATTGATGAAGTGTATTATTGGATTGGTAGACGAAAGATGGCATCATCCAAAACTATGGGCGAAAAATTATCAAAGAAATTAGAAGCACAGGAAATCACCAGTGAATCATTAGATAGTTTTCTTTAAGATTTGTCTTCTGAATCATCGTCATTATTGTGATTACCAGGACCAAGCATCTCTTCAGGTTTGATGTTTTGGTCCCACTTACCTCTAACACCCTTTAACAATGCAATAATTCCACCAGATATGATTACAATCACTATCACAAATAGCACATTTTTCTCTTGTAGGTATACATCACATTCAATTTTGATAGGCGGTTGATCCTCTGGATATTTGTAGCATTCTGAAAACTCTTTAGTTTGAACTGTAATCTCTGTAAATTGTGCACCAAACACACCTAATACTATAAAACCAATTGTAATTGCGACCAATCCGATCATAATAAATCTCATATCACTCATATGCATTATTTGATTTTTGGATATTTTAAGAATGTCTAACATTATATTATACTTCAAGAAGAACTCAATCAAATGTCAAATTGGGCAAATTTTGCAATAAGTGCAGTTAAACGTGGACCAGGATTAGGTAAGATTAGCCAAGTTCAGATTCATGAGGATAAGGGAAAAGAATTTGGACCCGCAATTATTGTCGATAAACATGAAGTTGCGTCTGATATAAAACGTGGCAAGAAATACATCACAATTTTTAGGACAACTGAAACAGATTGGGAGCAAGGAGATTATGTCAGAAGTTATGTCAAAGACGGTGAAGCCCATATAAGAACAGATGATAACAAGGTTGATTCAGATAATCTTGGCATGCTACCTGATATAGAATAGAAATGTCAAAAATCAGCCAAATTAATTATGATGTTCAGTTTGAACCATTTTTTTCAAATTTTACATTCAATGGAATTGAAATCATTACATTAACAACCACACCTACTAACTCATTTACAATAAATGCTGCAGAACTTGATATCAAGAATTGCCATATTATTCATAAAGGTAAAACCATTAAAGTAAAAACTCATTTAGATGCAGAAAAAGAGATTCTGATCATTTCACTTTATGATAAAACACGAAAAATTTCCGGTAATGTAAAAATCTGTATTGAATTTATTGGATCATTGAATGATAGATTATTAGGATTTTATCGTAGTAAATACAAAGATACATTGGGAAAAATTAAATATCTAGCAACAACTCAATTTGAGGCAGCTGATGCACGACGAGCATTTCCATGTTGGGACGAACCTGCAATAAAAGCCACATTTGATGTTTCACTTCTAGTGGAAAAAAACATGACAGCCATATCCAATATGCCTGAAAAAACAAAAAGAAGTGTTAATTCTAAAACATTAGTTGAATTTCAAAGAACCCCAATAATGTCAACATACCTTTTGTACCTAGGAGTTGGAGAATTTGAATTCTTACAAGATAATCTAAGGAATATCAAGATTCGAGTTATAACAACCAAAGGTAATAAAAAGAAGGCAAAACTATCGTTGGACTTAACAAAAAAGTTTCTGTCTGAATATGAAAAATATTTTGGGATAAAATACCCCTTACCAAAACTTGACATGCTTGCAATACCAGACTTTGCAGCAGGAGCAATGGAGAATTGGGGAGCAATTACGTTTCGTGAAACTATATTGCTCTATGATCCAAAAACATCTTCAACCAGAACTAAACAATACATTGCAGAAGTTATTTCTCATGAGTTAGCTCACCAATGGTTTGGAAATTTGGTCACAATGCAATGGTGGAATGATCTCTGGCTGAATGAGAGTTTTGCTACATTTATGGCTACTAAGATAGTCGATAAATTTTATTCTGAATGGGATCTTTGGGACCAATTCTTGGATGATGCAATGAACACTGCTATGAGTCTTGACTCTCTAAAAACATCACATCCAATTGATGTCGATGTAAATCATCCATCAGAGATTAGATCAATATTTGATTCTATATCATATGATAAGGGTGGTTGTATATTGAGGATGCTTGAGCATTTTGTTGGAAAGAAAAATTTTCAGAACGGTCTTAAAAAATACTTAACAAAATATCAGTACTCTAATGCACAGGGCAGTGATCTTTGGAATTCAATTGGAAGTGTTTCAAAGCAGCCAATTGATAAAATGATGAAGACGTGGATTAAGCAAGTAGGGTTTCCATTAGTTTCAGTGTCAAGGAAAAATTCTAAATTATTATTAAAACAATCAAGATTTCTTTTAGAAGAAGTAAAGTCATCTAAAACTGGCACTTGGTCTATTCCACTTATTATTGAAGAAGGGAACAATAGAACAAAAAAACTAATGACAAAAAAATCAGAATTAATCAAACTCAAAAATAAACAAAGAAATTTTCTCATAAATCCAGGCAGAAGTGGGTTTTATCGTGTTAAGTACGATACTGACACATTAGATAATCTATCACTTCTAATCGATGAGAAAATACTTGATTATATTGATAGATGGAGTATTCAGAATGATTATTTTGCTCAAGTAATATCATGTAAAGCAAATGTGCATGAGTACCTTGACTTCACCAGTGCATATTATGATGAGGATAATTATATTTCATCATTAAGTTTGGCACACAATCTATATTCATTATACATAATTTCACACAAGGAAAAATTCTCCAATGAATTAAGACAGTATTCAGTAAATTTTCTTGGAGCAATTATTGATAGGCTTGGCTGGGATAAAAAGAAAAACGAACCTCATACAAATGCACTTCTACGTAGCTTTGCAATAGTAGGGCTAGGAAAATTAGGAGACGGTGAAGTGATATCAGAAGCAGAATCACGATTTAAAAATTTTTTAAAAAACCCGAACTCACTTTCTGCAGATTTACAAGAAGTTGTGTTTTCACTTGTTGCATGGAATGGTGATGAATCAGTGTACACAAAATTCACAGCACTTTATAAAAAAGCAAATTCCCAAGAAGAAAAATTACGATTCCTTACTGGCATGTGTAATTTCAAGCAGAAAAAATTACTGATGAAAACACTACAGTTCACACTAGGCCCAGATGTTCGTTCACAGAACATACAGATGCCTATAATGAGAATAACCTCAAATATTTATGGAAAAGATTTCATGTGGCCATGGCTAAAAAAGAATTGGAAAAAAATCGTGACTAAAGCTGGGATTGGAAATCCTCTATTAAATAGAGTCGTTGCAAGTATTGGACATGTTGTTGTAGCCAAGCAAGAAAAGGAAATAAGAAAATTTTTCAAAGAAAATCCTGTACGTGGTACTGAGAGAACATTAGAACAGATGTTAGAACGTGTACGTGTACACTCAAAACTTCTTTCTGTATTAAAAGAAGAATTTGCATAAATGTCATCAATAAAAAAAACATCCAGTATTATAATATCTGCAATCATTGTGACAGGAATTGCACTCGGAATAGCAAATCAATTAAAATCTGACGAAAATGATATTCTATCACAAATTGAGTTTGATGCAGTTTACATAGAAAATGATAACATAGTACAAATAACATTTGAAGACAAGTCAAGTGACACAGAATTTGTAGTTTTAGAGATTTTGGGAATGGATGTCACATATCATAAGGAGTATGTTCTAGATGATAAGTCAGGGTTTATTGAAAACATGTATCTAGAAAAACCTCCCAAATACGGCTGGAAAACGATTCCTGTTGTATTAGATATACAACATTCTAAATTTGGAAATATTGGACTAAAAACTGAAATTCATGAAATAGATCAGCCTATTCCTACGATAATAATAGAACAGAAGTAGTTATTTTTCTAGTGTATTCTTGAGATTTTTTAGGGATGATGTATAAAACTCTGAAAGAAATTTTGTAAAGGTAATGAGTTTAGATTTTTCTTCTTTACTTGAAAAATGTGATTCCCATGTCACTACAACACCATTATCAGTTCTATTCATAGAAATTGTTGCATGGTATGCAATTAATGGTAGTCCTGATACTGCAATATAGGAAAAATATTTTTTTGGACGCCAACCAACAATATGTTCCTCTACGTTAGAACCGTCTTCAAATGAGATTAATCTTATTGCACCGACACCACGTTTTTTTGTAGAAAGAAATTTAGTTGACTTTTGACCTTCAAGCCAGCTTAATGATGTGATTTTACTTACATAATTCCATATATCATTAACACTGCTTTTTATCACGACACTTTTTTTTATAGAATTTGTTTCCACTGTATTGAAATGTCTGTCAAATGTATATATGAGATCTGTTATTGCTTTACTACATGGTATTTGGTTGGGGTAAGAAAAAGCAAGTTGTTGAGGAAACAAGAGAAAAACCAGTTTTGCCTACACATAAGGAAGCTACATTAGAAAACATTCCAGACATACTTGAGGATATCACAAATTTACGTCAGAAGACGCTTGTTATAGAAGTCAAATCGTTTCAAAAAAGAATAGAAGTAGATCGAAAAACTTTGTTATTGATTGCTGATGAACTAGGAAAAGACAGTCTAAACACCAACGAAATGGATCCGCATCTAGTATTACTTGTAAATCGTGGAAAAAAAGAGGTTATATCATCAATACAAAACGAGTTTAAAGGAACCTTCCCTGAAATTAATTCATTTGATAATGTATTAGGTTTTCAAAGAAATGCATCTAGAGGTATTAAGAAAGTTGGTGATATGCTAGGTAAGCATTCTCGTGTTATACACATTTTTGCCAAAAAATATGCAAAAAAGCTCAAAGGTGATCTAGGTATACTCACAGATAACCTGAGTGAAGTTAATGAATTGATATCAAACTATAACTCAAATCAGGAATTATTAGAAAGTATTAGACATTCATTAAGTGATTTTTCAAACATAAAAAAAGACATAGAAAAACAAGAACGGAGAAAGATGGAATTAGAAAAATCAATAGAGGAAGAACAACAAAACGAGGCAAAACTGCAAAAAGACATTGAAGAGATGGAGTCATCAAATAACTATAAAGAATTTTTAGACATTAAAGAAAATATTACCTCAGTATCAGTTGAAGAAAAATCAATTAAGAAGAAAATTGAAGAACAATTTCTAAAAATATCTAGACCGTTGAACAAGTACGTTTATGTCTCAGCACTTGATAAACCACTCAAAAAAATAACAGAGAATCTTACATTATCACCTTATGATGTTTTGTCAGCAGAAAATATGCTTGACATTAAAAAAATCTTAGATGCAGTTAGATCTGGAATTGAATCAGGTTCGGTGTCTGTAAAAGATGTTGAAAAATCTAAACAGTCCATAAACGACATTCAGGATTTACTTCCACAGTTAATTGCACAAAAAGCAGAATTTATTCAAAAAAGGGATAAACTAAACGAAAGTCTAACTATTTTTGATAATGACAGATTAGTCACATTAACTCATAACTTGGAAAAATCTAGATTTAATATTTCAGATAGAGAATCCAAAATTTCTATAATTCGACAGCAAATTGATTCTAGTAAAAGCTCTGTTCATGATATGATTTCAAAACTAGAATTAAATCTAAAACAGGCATCATCTATTTCCTACAAGATATCATATAGTGAAAATGATTTTTAAAACTAAAAAAGTAGAGAGAAGTGTCACACTAACAAAAGAATCACAAGATGGAATTCTATCTTATTGCAAAATGAATCATCCTGATGAGATGGTCTTAATTTTAAAAGGAAAATCAAAGAAAGGTAATATTCTAGTTGAAAGTTTGGTAATCCCACCATTTTCAGAAACTGGTCCAACATTTGCTGGATTTCCATCAAGTTTTTTGCCATTGGATTTGAGCTACATAGGAATGGTGCATTCGCATCCAGTAGGCTCGGCAGAACCATCACTTGAAGACTTGAATAATTTTTTTGGCTTGGTCTCACTAATTGTTAAAGCACCATATAATGAAGAAGACATATTTGCTTGGGACAGCTCGGGAAATCCTATACCAATTTCGGTTTCCTAACAATCATAATTATGACTAAAGATTTCTGACAAAACCTTATATTCAATTTACAAGAAGAAGAAACATCTTGATTAATTACAAGTCATATTTGATATTCTTATTTGCATCGTTAGCTGTTAGTATTGGTCTCCAAATGATTTTACCATTTCCTTATGGTCTTGGTGCTGCATTAGCAATATTCATTGCATTCCCAATTTTACTAAGAAGAAGAATGATGAATCGTATGAGAGGTGGATTCGGTGGTGGTTCAGGTAGTTCTGGTGGATTTGGAAGTGGTTTATTTGGACAGAATAGCGAAAGTTCTACTAAGGTGAAGTATGAATGTCTGGTTTGCCACAAAGTGTATAATGCCAGAGAATGTCCTAGATGTGGTTCTACAATGAAACGTGCAATGTTTTAGATTAATCATTATGTCAGAAGTAGAATTATCACTAGATATAATACGAAAAAAAGTTTTCTTTCATAATTCTATTGATGTTTGGATTTCTGCGTGTGAAGAGAAAGATGTTGATTGGTTTAATATTGAAAACTATAAAAGATTCATTGCATATTTACTTGAAAATAATCTTCAGATGAAAGCTTTCAATCTGTGTGCACATGAAGCAGGTGCAACAGAAGAGAAAAAAACAAAATTTACAGATATTCTAGATGAAACCAAACAGACTGATCCAAACTCTGCAACATACACAATCAAACTAAGTAGTAGTACAATTGATATAATCAGAAAATTTAGTTTTAAAAATTAACTATCTTTTTAATTTTGGATTTACAATTGAATCTAGTGCATTTCCTATGAATACAAACGCCAGTCCTGTTATTGCGATTAATATTCCTGGTGGTACAATCCACCACCAGAATCCTTGTGCAGCCGCACCATACGTGTTTGCATCATGAAGTATCTGTCCCCACGTAGGAAATGATGGATCGCCAAGACCAAGAAAACTCAATCCAGCTTCTGTGGTGATTGCTGCCGGAACTGATATTGCAATACTTGCAAATGCATATGGAAGTAGCTGTGGTATGATATGTTTGAATATTATTTTACTGTCTTTTTGACCCATAATTCTGGCAGCCTCTACATACTGCCTTGTTTTTATTTGCAGTGACATGCTTCTAGAGACTTTAGCTACACCAACCCAGCTAAATATCATCAAAAATCCAATCATCAGGAATATACTATTACTAATTGTCACTGCTAATATTATGAGGAATGGTAATGCAGGTAGTGCATAAATCACATCATTAAATCGCATCATTGTTTCATCAATTTTTTTACCTTTGTATCCAGAATACACTCCATAGATTAATCCAGCAACAACAGAGCCAATTGCGACAGAAATCCCAATAAATAATGCAAGTGGTGTTCCCCAAAGAAGACCGACTGCAAGATCCCTTCTAAGTTCATCAGTTCCCATTAGCCCAAATGCTTTACCACCAAGAATAATTTTTGAATCTATAGTTTCACTTTGATTATTTATTCCATACGTGTTAACTACAAATACATAATCTCCTTTCAGAATTTGATTTGTGGACGTATTTGAGAATATAATATCAGTCACACTTTTTTTAGAAATATCGAAATCAAATGTATCTGATTTCATATTCAGATTCTTTTTTATCATTGCATCTGTTGAAAAAATTCTTTGTTTGTAAACAGTCTCATTTTCAGAAAAAGGAAGTGATGTAGATAAGAGATTCATTTCCAGTCCATCTGGGCGAAGTAAACTTAATGAAACTAAATGTGATCCTGAATACTTGGTCTCAAATTCATATGCAAAGTCACTTGGAAAATCATCAAATTCAAAATTTACAAGAAACTGGTGTGATGTGAGATACATATTATCAGAATTTGATTGAAAAATATCAGGTAGTAGAATTTTATGTTCGGGAGTCTTTTCGCTTGTAAAATAGTTTACCCAAATTGGTATTGATACTTTTGGATAACTTAGCCATTTTTCTGGATTATTCCATTCTTGAAAAGTTGATACTGGAATAGTTATTATTGCTATAGCTGATATTGTAACTAGACCGATAATTATTGTAATCCCAGCTATTCCGAGTGTGCTTTTGGCAAAATCACGCTTAAGATCACCAGCAGAAACACTACTCATATTCCAGTCCTCACACGTGGATCTAAGTACCCATAAAGAAGATCAGCTATAAAGATACTAATTAAAAACAAAACTGTCAAAACATAGGTAGATCCGATTATCACGGGTAAATCCATAACGCTTATGGCTTCAAAATACAATCTTCCCATTCCAGGCCAATCAAAAACAGCTTCGGTAATGATTGCACCACCTAAAGAACCAGATAGGCTAAGTGCAAGAATAGTCACAATTGGTGGTGCAGCATTCTTTAATGCATGTTTGTATATAATTTTCTTTTTGTTAATTCCTATAGTCTTTTTTGCAGTGATAAAATCCTCTTGCATGACTCCAACCATAAAGTTTCTAACAAGATATGCCCACGAACCAAATCCAATTAATACAATTGTTATGACAGGAAGTGCCATGTGATACAAGAGTGATAAGATGTATCCTGGATCACTTGGTTCAATATCAGGAGTTGCTCTAGCTGGAAAAATTTGATATACAAATGAGAATACAAATATCATTAACATTCCAACCCACCACACAGGAAAACTACTACTTATGATTGCAAACATAGATGTGATCCTATCAGTTTTTGAACCAATTTTACTACTTGATGCTGCTCCCAACATAATTCCAATTATTGAAATTATTATGGTTGCAGTAGTGAATAGTAAAATAGTCTTTGGGATTTTTTCAAGAAGTATGTCACCCACATTAGAAGAGCCAGTGTCACTTGTAAGAAAAGTTGCATTACCAAAATCTAACATCATAATCTTCAACATCGTGTATCCAATTCTTTGTGGTGAATACCATGGTGTATCAAGACCCAAAATGTTAATTCTTTCATCAATTTTTTGCTGAATAAATTTTTCAAATTCCTCTGGATTAGTAAAACTTTTGGCAATTGATGGATTATCAGTTATTTCAGAGCGGACTTGGAACACTATACCTTGCTTTAATATCGTATCCATGTTTGAGCCAACAAGTGCTATTGTTAGCAAAAGTGTAATCATTAGTACACCAAACATTGTGATCCCTCTCGTCACCAAGTATCGCTTTAAGCCCAATATTGAAAATTATTCTAATTTACATATAACATATTTGGATAACAACGCTGCAGGCGTAAAATAACTTAAAAGCCACAAGAACGAATTTCCAAAATGCAAGAATTTGCCAATTCACACTCATTGCGAGATGGAATTTTTGAATTACTGTCATCTGTAAATATAGCAACAAAACAAAATATCGAATTACTTGATTACATAATTAATTTATTTAATAAAAATGGACTATCCAGTGATTATTATGGTTATCACAATATTGATCATGAACTTGAAGTGACATACGTGACATTGATGTCATCCATTCATTCATTCAATCAAAAAAAATTTGAATTAGATGATGTGAGATATTTATTTGCATCTTCACTTTTACATGATTTTGATCCTGGAAAAGCTGTTGATAGACCACATGAAAAAAGCGTAATAGATTTTATCAATAATGATACAAAAATTCAGAAACTATTACAAGATGCAGATATTGATTTCAATCTTGTTTGTGCATTAATTTTACGAACAGTCTATCCTTGGACTGGAGAAATTAAATCCAAAACAGAAGAAGAGATAAAAAATTATTTAATTTCATCATCTCATACAAGAGGCGATGTTGAGAAGCAGTATCATTTTATGAATCTTGGACATTTTTTATCTATTGCTGATCGAGTTGGTGGTTATTCTTTAGGGGATTTCTCAAAGGCTATGGAGATGGCTAAAATGAATGCACATGCATCAGGATGGCATCCAGCATTAATAGTAAGAAGGGCGGTTTCATTTTTTGAAGATATGTTAAACAATGAATCAACTGTATGTGAACAAGTACTTAATGGAATACCAAAGCACATGAGAAAAAACTTTCTTGATAATATTGTAAGTTTTATGAAACTTCGTCAAGAAGAAATTCAAGTTTATAATAAATTCACTTATGAGGGTTTGAAACTTGTACCACGAATTGAAAAAAATGCACATAACGACGAGTTTATCAATTCATTATTAGAAATTTATAAAGAACTTCCTAAACCATTACAGTTTGCACGAGAGGATTTCGTAGAATCAATTCATGATAAGGAGACAATTTTAAACACATTACGTGTTGGTGATGCTAATGGTCCAATAATCGGTTTTGCTAAGGGTGGACCATTAGAGCAATATAATTTTCAAATTGATCTTAATGATGAAAATTATGGGAAAGATAATACCGTATTTTTAGAACCAATTGCACTGAAAAATGGTTATTGGGGATTCCATGGCGGTCGTGAAATTCGTCAGTTATTTTTGATGCAGGGTCAGTCAAGGGGTTTTTCGTATATGACAAGTTTTGCTATGCGTGATGTTATACAGTATAGAATTGATCATGAACAACATATAGAATTTGTTAAAAAATTTGATCCAGAACGATGGGACTACTATAGAGTCACATTTTAGCTGAAAATATCTATTAGTGTTTTGTACTCTAATTGTGAATAAAATATTTGATTTAACTCAATCTGGAAAAAAATACCTAGATGAAGGAAACTATTCTGACGCACTTAGATGCTTTGAGCAAGCATTATCACTTGATCCAGCAAATCCAGATTTGTGGAATCTTAAGGGTATGGCATTACGTAGTTTGGGTAGATATGACGAGGCATCATTTTCATATAACAGATCATTAGAGATCGAACCAAGAGACAAGGAATCCTCATAATTAAATCATGTTCATAATATAATTATGCTAAATGATTATATTGCTTCTCAAAATTTGAAAATTTACATGGCAGACAAAATCCAATTTCAAAATATAATTAATAAAATATTCAAAATCAGCAAAAAAGTTAGGTTTGTCACCATTATTTCTGACAGTGGAAAAATAATTTTATCTGAGATGAAATCTGATAAGCATTCATTATTAAAAAAAGAGAATGAAGAAAAATTTTGTAGAGAAGTTGCGCAAAGAAAAAAAATGAGAAAGGAATTTGATAAATCTCTTGGAAAAGTTAGATATGTTAATGTTGAGAGAGAAAATATATCACAAATTGTGGTATATGTCAAGTCAAAATCAATTTTTGTCACAGTTGAGCCTGAATTAACAGTTGATTCAAAAGCAGTGTTAGTTTCAAAAATTAAGAAAATAACTACATCTATTAATTAATAATTAGTTTAACATGGCAAAAAATAAGAAAATTTTAATCGATGAGATGGATGATGGAATGGACGATAAACTGAAATCAATTGGGTTTGATGCGTATAGTGTGAAAAAATTGCGTGCAGATGGTATAAAACTTCATACTGATTATTCGATACTTAATTATGCAAAAAAAAATAATATGATTTTAGTCACTCGTGATACTGAAAACGGCCAAGCATGTGAGGAGAATAATTTACCATGTATTTTATTAGATAATGATGAAATTTTTAAAGTTGTACTAGAAAAATTAAAACATTTATGAAATCTTAATTCTTTTATTTTGGTAATTCATTCTCTATATCATGAAAGTATGTAGTGGAAGAAAAACTGCCTATCTTAATGGGATGTCTTATGAAGAATGTAAAAATTTGGCAGAAGATATCACACAACAATTGAAACTTAAAATAACATCTAATGGAAAAATGACTTGGTCTGAACTAATGAATGAAACAGGGCATGATGAGTTAATCTATAAGTTGACTCTCAAATACTTACGTCGAGATGGATATGATATTGGAAACTCAAAATTACCTGAAATAAAACCAATTAATTAATTTGACATTCGTTATTTGTAGCATTACTGATCCTTCTTGCCAAAATGAATGGTGTTAAAAGTAGTATAGGTATGGTGATTGCAATAAAAAGTGTTTGAAGTTCTGAAATTGCAATAGTGAAAGCAACTGCACTTGTAGCACCTACAAATAATGACAGAAAAGAACCAACGCATGTAGGACATGCTATAAACAATCCTGTCGTCGCAGCAACTCCTCCAAGCCCACCAGTTTTTTTAGAGATCGAGATTGCACTAACCGCTAATGCTGTATTTGATGCCACCAAATATGAAACTGTCATTTGCAATACAAGATTTAACGGAATAACTTGAATTCCAATGTGTTCAGTTAGATATGCAATAAATTTAGGCATAAAACCTGGTGCACCACAGCATGGTGTAATATGTGCTGATGGAATTGTTGCACCATAGTGATATGAAAATATAACTTCTGGTTGGTAAACTAGAATTCCTGACGTCATGGAGAAAAACACACCGTACATGATGAATGTTATAATAAACACTTTCTTTGCTTTGAGATTTAATGTCACACTAGAAATTACTGTTAGAGGATTCTGTGATGGTTCTAATGCCTTTCTTTTTTGGTATCTTCGTAATCCTATACCTATCACAGTAAACGACACAATAATTAAGATATAGAATACAATTGAAAGTCTCTCAATTGAGTTTATTGCATCAGGTGTTAAACCAGGATTCTCAAATCTTGAATATATTAAAAATAGAATCCCAATTGCAACTAGTCCCAAAGTTATTAGTCTTTTATCACTTTGACTACCTGATGTAGTCTTTGTTCTCATACAAAATACAATTACACCTTCAATATTTATTTAATAACATATTATATGACTAACAAGTTGAAAATTGATCAGGTACAGGATCCAGATTACGAGGTTGTAACAATATCAAATTTGGGGTTTGTGGATCCATATGGAAATGAAGGATTAGTAGTTTTAACATCACCTGATAAAAAGGAGTTTTATATGCGTGCGTTCTCTGGTGAGGTTTCACGTCATATAGCAAGTTTTCTTGATGGTGATCACGATTCAATTCCAACAATTTACAAGATGCTAGAGGACATTTGTGAGGCAAGTGAATTATTATTAGTGAAGGTAAAAATTTATGAAAGCGGAGACGCACTTAGAGCAAATCTATACCTCACTGGAAAAAGGGATTTGGTTTTAAGAAATTATCGTGCATCAGACGCAGTGACACTAGCAGTTTACTATAACATTCCAATTATGGTACGAAAAAATATGTTACAAGATCCTATTGAAAATTCTACAGAGTCTTCTAAAGCCAATTAAAACATATCAAGACTAATGATTCTTAGGTGACAATATCACTCAGTCTATCCTCTTCTACGGCTTTTCTGATTTCCATAGCAATTCTTCGACCTACACCAAATGTGACTCCATACTGATATTTTGTATATGGGCTTGTTGTTGCAACTATTGGGTTTCCTGGTACCCGTAATGATACATCGTATACAATCATTTCAAGATCTTTAGTAATTACACTTTGAAGCGAAAATGGCCCTATTATTCCAGGAGAATATTCTTTTTTTGTTGCACGCACAAATTTATCACCCATTTTAAAGACTTTTTCTAAGAGTGATTCTCGTATACTAGCTGGAGTATGCCCAACCTCAATATTTTGCAGAGGAATATCCATCTCAAGTTGTTGTTTGGCAGGAAGTGCATTATAATCATGGATATTTGTTTGCAGTCTTCTTTCAATCCCAATAAAATCAACTTGATCTGAAATTGGTGTATAAAAATAATTGAAATTTAGGTATGTTCCTATAGCAAGTTCTTCAATAGTGGCTTTCTCTAAATCTTTTTTTGCAATAATTCCCTTTTTGATTTTTTCTTCAGATTTTGCTTTATAATCTGCATAAGACGTGACAGTGAAAAATGCACGTTCCAAACTCCTATTTTTTTCCATCACTTTTACAATAGCAGGTTTGTTTATTGATTTTGGACTTTCAAATATTTTTGGATACTTTATGCCTGCTTTTTTTAATAAATAGTATTGATTTCTTTTATGATCACGCTCTTCTGCTTGGAATAGTTTTCTATTACCAAAGATTGGAACTTTTAGTTTGTTCTCTAATATATCATATCCAAGATATGCAGTAAGTGAACGATGTGGTACAAGTAATGTGTTTGTCTCTCTTAGTAATTTCTGATTTGCAGAACTTGCCATATCCTTGAATTTATCTACAATTTTAATACTATCTGCAATTCTGTTAAATCTTTGATAAGGAATTTCCCTTCCCTTTTGACAAAAAACAATCGTTTCAATGTCCTCATCTTTTGCACCATCCATTATTTCCAATGCAGAATGACTACCTAAAACCCCAATTCTTAGATTTGTATATTCAGATACAACCCGCTGCATTTCTGATCTTTTTATCATACATGTTACCCTTGAATTACGAAATTAAATGTTGAGTTATGAGGTTTATTTTTAGATAGGTACATCTAATAATTTTCTATGAGTGCAGAGATGATTCTAGTTGGAGTTATTTTATTTGGCGGTATGGGCGCAGCAGCTGTAAAAATTTGGCTAAATAAAAGAAAAGAAAGAATTGAACAAGAATCGCTTGATGAAAACCACGCGTAATTTGTGATCTTCTTTTATATCATGTATAAAACGTAAATCAACATTATGAGGCTAGTAATTGGAATTACAGGAAGTACAGGTGTAATTTATGGAATTAGAATGTTAGAAATTCTGAAAAAATTAAACATTGAGACTCATCTGGTAATGTCAGAATGGGCAGAAAAATGTATTTCAATGGAAACACAGCATGACGTTGGATATGTAAAATCTCTTGCAACTACAATTTCTGACGAAAAGAATATGGCTGCAAGCATTTCAAGTGGGACACATAAAACTGATGGAATGATAATAATTCCATGTAGTATGAAAACACTATCAAGTGTTGCAAATGGTTATGATGAAACACTTGTTGCAAGATCTGCCGGTGTTACATTAAAGGAATCAAGGAAGCTGATTTTGGTAGCAAGAGAAACGCCACTCACTGCCATTAATCTAGAAAACATGCTAAAACTTGCAAGGCTTGGTGTTATTATCTTACCACCAGTCACAGAATTTTATACCAATCCTAATTCTATAGATTCAATGGTGGATCATATAGTTGGAAAATGTCTAGATCAATTCAATATAGAACATGATCTATTTGTACGATGGAGCTCAAATTAAGCGAGAAAATTTACATGAGACAAATACTGGGTTTCTATTGAGTAAAATAACTTTTGAAAAAATAGTAAAGTCCGATCCTACTACAGTGTTTAGTGTAGTTTCAAATTTTGAAAATTTTGAGAAATTGTTTCCTAACTATTATCCATCAATTCGAATTAAATCTGTGAGGGATGAAAGTTCCTTAGTAGCTGAGCATCTAAAATTATATGATAAAGAGTTTGTAATAATGGCAAAACACCTTATTGAACCACCAAACAAGCATGAAATGCGTGTAGTGGGTGGTGATATTAAAGGAAGTTATATCATAGAAAATATTTTTCCATTAAATTCAGAAACAAAAATGATTGTTGAAGCAGAAATTATTACTTCAAAACGATTTGGTACAATTTTGAAGAACAATGATTATACTAAAGCATTAGAAGACTTGTATGATAAAATTATAGATGTGATAGAAACGAGTTAATCCTTCTGCTCTTTGAACTTCTTTAGTTCTTCATCAGCCTCAATTTCACCTTTTTTGTATTCACCTTTGGCTTTACCAAATGTTTTTGCTAATTCAGGAATCTTTTTTGCACCAAATATGAAAACTGCAGCAATGATAATGACAAATATCCATTCCTGACCTGCAATGAAATTGAAAAGGTTTTCAATCATCATTTTCAAAATGTATTTTTCTCATTTAAGTCTTGACAGTCTGTCTTTCTTTACGCTCAACTATGAGCATACCTGCAAGATAAAGTGCAATCATCGGACCTGCAATGAACCACATCGTCACTCCACTTCCATCAGGTGTGATAACTGCCCCAAATATAACAATTGCAACAATCGCATATCGAAGATTTCTTCTCCAAAATTTTGAATCTGTCATTCCTGACATGCTCATTGCATACATAGCTAATGGAAGTTGAAATGAAATTCCAAACGCCAATAAAAATTGCAGTACAAAGGATACAAAATCCATTATATTCAAAAATGTGACAAGTCCTGCAGATTCTCCATACTTGTAAAGAAAATCCAGAATATACGGTATGACAAAGCTGTATGAAAATATACAACCACCTATGAATAGTCCAATCGCAGGAATTGTAATAGTTCGTCCAACATTAATTTCTCTTTCTTTTAATGCTGGTTTCAAAAATGTAGCAAATTCTCTTATCATGATTGGTATACTCGCAACAATTCCAACCAATGCAGCAATGTAAACTTGTGAAAAGAATGCCTGTCCTGGAGCTGTTTGTATTAATTGAACTTTATCAGGAACTAATTCATCTCTCATTGAGTTTGTAATTTGCGCTGCTATATTATCAAGTGGTTCAGGCGTTGGGTAGTAAAGTGTCATTCCTAGGACGTCTATCGGCGTTGCATGGAATGTTAATAGGAATACTGTAATTATACCTACTGAAAGTGCAGATCTAAGTACTCGTTTTCTTAGATCCTGTAAATGTGGATAAAAATTATCTATTTCTGACATCTGAAAAACTATGTGTTACACTCATTACAAAAATGTTTCAAATTAAGTTGGAATAGGCAATAATTTTGCCTCAGGAAAGCCCCAGTCTTTTAATTGTTCTTGTGTTGTATCATGTAGTTCCATACTTATGATTGGATTTGCATTTAATTCATTTTCAAGATCTTTTGCCAGATTTGCAATCTCTTTTGGGTCATAGATCTCGTTTGAGTCTTCCAGGAATATTCTTTCACCTTTTTCTACTACATCTCCATTGAATCGTTTCTTCAAAAATTTAGTTATTGATGGCAGTTCCTTTCGTTCAATATTGTTATAATAATATACTATGCCTTTCTTTGAATCATAGTCAAGCGGAGTTCCATGTCTATACAGAAACACTCCAATGAATTTAGCCTCAGCCTCAGGTTCACGCACACATTTAATTTCCCAATTTAATATTTTATCGGGATTGTATGTTAACTTTTCAACATCATCATATGTTAGTTTCCAGTATCGAAATTTACTCATTGCAATGAAATCATTATACCATTATAAATTCAATTGCATCTATTATATTGTAAAATGGTAATAACATTTAACTTGAAATAAGAAATGAATATTTTATGGTAAACTATAATGTTGATGTCATAATTGAAAATAAACCCGGAATTAATGATCCCGAAGGCGAGACAATCTTGAATGACCTTGTTCTAAAAGGAAAATTTTCCAATGTTAAGAAAATTCGTTCTGCGAAAATGCTTAAATTTTCTATCACTGAAAAGAACAAAAAACTAGCAGAATCTAAAGTGTTAAAAATTTGTGATGATCTAAGAATTTACAATCCATTAGTTAGTAAAGTAACTGTAAATGTTAATCAATCTTAATCTGTATTGATACTTTTTATCGTACCATCAACAAGTAGTTGATCGCGAAGGTATGCTGCTAAATCAGTTTGGGTTATGACTCCAACTAATTTACCATCTTCTAAAACCAATAGTCTTCGTATGTTATTATTTAGCATTTTTTGAATTGCATCTTCAATAGATGTTGTTGGTTCAACCCATCTGAATTTGTATGACATTATTTCCGAAATTGGTGTATCAGATGCCTGTTTGTCTTCTGCTGCTAATTTACGAACAAAATCTTTCTCACTTAGAACCCCTATAGGTAATCCATCTTTTATTATCACAAGAAAACTAATGTCATTCTCTGAAATTATTTTGGCAGCATCTGCTGCATTTTTATCATCTTCAATAGTTATGACATCTTTACACATTATATCCCTAATTTGACCCATAATCACACTGTAGATTTTGTAAATAAAAAGATGATTACGTATGTGATAAATTTTATACCTCATATTTCAACAATTAGTGTGAAAGTCGGGGTTATCGTTTTTCCTGGCAGTAATTGTGATCGTGATATGTATCACGTCCTAACTGATGTGTTTAATCTAGATACCCAGTATTTTTGGCATGAAAAACATCTGCCAAAAAATATTGACGCTGTAGTTTTACCCGGAGGGTTTTCCTACGGTGATAGACTTCGTGCAGGAGTAATTGCCGCACATAGTCCAATTATTTCAGATATAAAAAAATTAGCAGAAAAAGGAATTCCAATTTTAGGTGTTTGTAACGGTTTTCAGATTTTGGTAGAATCTGGTTTATTACCAGGTGTACTTTTGAAAAATGATTCTTTGAATTTTATGTGTGAATGGACAAATTTAATTGTGAAAAATAATATGACACCATTTACCAATAAACTTGAACTTAATCAAAAAATCCCCATACCAATTGCAAATGGTGAGGGGCGATATTTTGTAGACAAACAAATGATTAAAAAACTTACAAAGAAAAACCAAATCGTTTTTTCATATGAGAATTATGTAAATGGATCAATGGGGCAAATTGCTGGAGTATGTAATGAAGATGGAAATGTTGTTGGTATGATGCCGCATCCTGAGCGTGCTGCAGAAAAAGAAATTAATCCAAATGATAACAAACCATCCACATTAATCTTTGAATCATTGATACAATCTATAGGAGCAAAAAATTGAGTCTACAAGAACATGAAATTAAGCATATCAAAAATACGCTAAAACGAAAACTAACTAAAACAGAATTACAGATCATTGCTGCAGAATGGTCAGAACATTGTTCATACAAGTCATCAAAGAAACATCTTAGGATGTTACCAACTACAGGTCCAAAAGTAATCAATGAGAAAGGATATGACTCTGGAGTTTTGGATGTTGGTGATGGCTATGTTGTAACAGTTCACATTGAAAGTCATAATCATCCTTCAGCCGTAGAACCATTTGGTGGTGCAGCAACAGGTGTTGGTGGAGTTATACGTGATATACTATCTGCTGGTACAAGACCGATTGCACTTTTTGATGGATTACGTTTCGGAGATATAAAAAATGACTTACATGCAAGATGGTTGTTTAAGAATGCAGTAACTGGGATTGCGGATTATGGGAATTGCTTAGGAGTTCCAACTATTGGAGGTGAGGTAGAGTTTGATAGATGTTACAAAAATTATGCATTAGTTGATGTAGCAGCTGTTGGGTTTGGAAAAAAAGAAAGACTGATAAAAAATCATGCAAGAACTGGAGATTTGGTTGTATTAATTGGAGGTTCAACTGGTCGTGATGGCATAGGCGGTTCACAATTTGCATCAGATTCATTGGAGAGTGAAGATAGATCAGCTATACAAATCCCTGACCCATTTATTGAAAAATTGATCATTGAAGCAATTCTAGAGGCAAGAGATGAAAAATGCATTAACGCAATGAAGGATTTAGGCGGTGGAGGTTTATCATGTGCAGTTTCAGAAACTGCAGAAAGTCTAGGGATTGGAATTGAATTAGATGTCGATAATGTTCATACTAGAGAATCAGGATTATTTCCAGATGAAGTAATGATATCAGAATCACAAGAAAGAATGCTTGTTATTACAAACAAGAAAAAAATAAAAAAACTAAAAGAAATTTGTAATAAATTTCGAATTAAGTGTTCAGTGATTGGTCGTGTGAAAAATGATAAAATGATGCATGTTAAACAAGGAAGAAAAACATTAGCACTACTTCCAGCAGATTTTGTTGCCCGTGCACCACTTCTTGATAGAAAAAAATCAAAACCAAAATATCTTCAAAAAATAAAAACTCACAAAAATTCAAAAAACATTTCAAATTATTCTAAAATAATTTTAAAGTTACTTTCTAGCCCAAATATTAGTAGTAAACATTGGGTGTTTAGACAATATGACCATGAAGTTGGTATCAGAACTGTAATAAAACCAGGTTTTGATGCATCTGTTCTTAGATTAGATAACGGAAAATATCTTTCTGTAAAAATTGATGGCAATCCAAAACATTGCTATCTTAATCCAAGGGATGGTGCAATTGGCTGCTTTGAAGAAGCGTGTAGAAATGTAGTTTGTACTGGCGCAGTGCCAATTGGAATGGTTGATCATCTTCAATTTGGAAATCCAGAGGATCCAGAAATTTTCTGGACATTTATGGAATCACTTGAAGGGCTGACTGATTTTGCAAAATTTCTTAAGATCCCATGTGTAGGTGGAAAAGTTAGCTTCTATAACGAAACACCATTAGGTCCAATCAAGCCCACTCCTTTGATAGGAGTTTTAGGAATAGCCAACAAAACTCCATTGCACCAAATGCCACCAAAATCTGGTGATTATCTAGTTATAGTTGGCAGTACAAAAAACGAACTTGGTGGCTCTGAGTATTTTGAATATATCGATGATTTTATTGGTGGCGTTTGCCCAACAGTTGATTTTAAGAGTTCAAAATTAAATATGTCAACCGTATTATCATTGATTAAACAGGATCTTGTAAAATCTGTTCATGATTGCGCTAAAGGTGGTTTATCAATTGCGTTGTCAGAAATATCAATTTTTGGTAATATTGGCTGTGAGATTGATATTGGAAAATCACCATCAGAAAAAAATCTTAATTCAGAACAACTACTATTTTCTGAATCACACTCCAGATATCTATTAGTTGTGACTCAGAAGAACATCAAAAAAATCAAACAGATTCTTTCAAAGAAAAAGAATCCCTTTGGTGTATTGGGAAGTTTTACTAGCGATCAAATTGACATTAAACACAAATCAAACTGTTTGGTAAAGATCAGTGTTAACACAGCAAAAAGAAAATATTTCAATGCGTTAAAGGAAATGTTAGATAATGGTTAAAGAAAATTGTGGGGTAGTAGGTATTTTTAGTAACGGTGATGGTAATGTTATTCCAATGGTTCTAGATGCATTGCGTGCATTACAACATCGTGGCCAAGAGGCATGGGGATTAGCGATTCCTAATAAGGCACCATTAAAAAGAATTGGTTTAGTTTCTGCATCTTCTAATGAATTTAAAAAAATTACTGAAGAGTATGCATCACATGCTGCTATTGGCCATGTAAGATATTCAACTGTAGGAAAAAGTGATCTTGAAAATGCTCAGCCTCTAAAAGTTAAAGATTTGTGTGTAGCACATAATGGAACAATTTCCAACGTGGAAGAATTATCTAATCTAGTGGGTGGCTGTACATTCACTCCACAAAATGCTAGTGACACTTTAATTGCAGCACAACGTCTAGTTTCATTAATCACTGAAAACGGTAAACTTGGAAGTGCATTGTCAATTTTAAAAAATGAGATGGTTGGCTCATATTGTTTTACTTTTCTTTCAGACTCTGATGCAGTTTATGCTGCACGTGATCCAAAAGGTTTCCGACCAATGGTTTTGGGTCACAAAGATCAGGATGATGTAAATATAGTTGCGTCTGAATCGTCTGCCTTATCTGCAATTGGTGCAAAATTAGTCAGAGACGTACTTCCTGGCGAATTAATAAAATTCAGTAATGATGGTTTAGAAACAGAAATGTTTTCTGATGATAAAAGTTGTGCTCACTGTTCATTTGAATTTACTTATTTTGCTCAACCGTCAAGTAAGATGGAAGGAAAAAATATCTACCTTGCAAGAAAAAGAATAGGTCAGTTTCTTGCAAAAAAATATCCATTAGACGATGCTGATCTTGTAATACCTGTTCCTGATTCGGCAAGACCTGCAGCACTGGGTTATGCTCAAGAACTTGGGATTCAATTTGATGAAGGGCTTCTTAAGGACCGTTATAGTAAGAAGGGACCGTTACGAAGTTTTATTGAACCACATCAAAGTGATCGTGTTGAAATTAATAGATGGATAATTCCTATCAGAGAAGTAATAGAGGGCAAGCATGTTGTTGTAATTGATGATAGTCTTGTACGCGGTACTAGTTCAAAAGCAATTATCAAAGCATTACGTCGTTCAGGTGCGCGAAAGATTAGTATGATGATTACATACCCACCAATTAAATTTCCATGTTATGCAGGAATTGATTTTCCATCACAAGAAGAACTTGCTACTTTTGTAGATGGAAAAGAGTGCACCGAGCAAGAGATGATTGAGAAAGTTAGAAATGATATTGGCGCTGACTTTTTAGGTTATAATGATGCAGAAAATCTAGCTAATGCAGTGGGAATACCAGTTGATTCAATGTGCTTTACATGTACAACTGGAAATTATGAACCACTAGGAATAACTCCCGAATTTAAAACCAGAAAAGAGATGAAAGGTGAATAGATGAATACTGCATATGTACTTGTTCAATGCAAAATTGCTCATGAAATGGAGATACTCAAAGCATTGTTAGATATTAATTGTGTTAAAGAGGCAAAAGGGACATTTGGGTATTATGATATTTTTGTTAAGATTCAAGCAGAAACAACTTCACTGATAGAAAATATTATTACGGCAAAAATCAGAACTATTCCCAATGTCACAGCAACAACTACATTATCTATAATACCAGAACAGGATCCTAGTAATGACTAAAGAAACACGTTCTATCGATAAAAAAGGATTCTCGAACAAATTTTTTGAGGATCTTGATAAAGAGCATGATAATGCAAAAATCATGGCTAAGCGTCAAAAAGAATTAAAAGAAAAACATAGAAAACCATACCAGAATTAGCTGGTTTTCTCACAGGAGGCAAAAAAACCAACTAATCAGGTTATCACTATTTACATAATTTATATAAAAAATTGATTCTGGACTTAAATACTAATTTTGTAAATATGATAGGATGAATCTTCGATGTACAACATGTGCACATGCATGCTGTGATCAAAAGAATTGTGGTTGTTCATGTCATAAGAAATCATTTCATAGAACAAATCAGGTTTTATCTAATGTTATGGATGTTATATCCAAACCAAAAATAAAATCTAGTAAAATAATGAATTTTACCTGGCATAGTAATATTCTTGGCTCAATGATGCGGTTAGAGTGAGAAATCTCTTAAACCAGTCATTTAATATTTTATTATGGGAAATTACAAATTTGTGATATTTGGTGTAATAGCATCTCTTGTCGGAATTTCAGTTGCAATATTTGGTGTTTTAACAATGGGAAATTTTTCACAAGAGACATATTCAATTTCTGTTGATCCTACAAAAGAAAAACAAACTCTCTTTATCATGGCAAGAGTTTCAATACAAAATACTGGAACCGGTTCATTGACAAATGTTCAGATTAATTATGGTGAAGGTGATAAAGACTATTTGGGAACATTAAAGCCAGGTCAGTTAATAATCGTCTCGCCACCACAAGATAACTCATTACAGTATGTGATAGTAAGTGCTGAGCCAGACATCTATGTTAGTAAAGTGTATAGAGAGCCAATTGGAATGCCAGGAATGATGGGGTCATAAATGAAATTTCTTACTTCTGGTAAAGTAAAGGATGTCTATGAGATAGATGATACTAATCTTTTATTCAAATTTAGTGACCGTGTTTCTGCATATGACGTTAAATTTCAAGATGAAATTCCACAAAAAGGCAAAGTTTTATGTAAATTTGCAGAGTTTTGGTTTGAAAACTTGGATGTACCGAATCATTTTGTTAAAACAAATTCTGATACAGAGATTATAGTTAAAAAAATGAAAATGCTTCCAATTGAATGCGTCGTACGTGGTTATTTCTATGGAAGTATTGTTTCAAGGTGGGAGAATGGTGAGGTATCACTACCAAATGATATCTCACCTGAATTAGCTGCAAAATTGTCAGAGCCAATCTTTGATCCTACAACAAAATCTACTCATGACGTTCCAGTAAATCGTGATGCAGTCATTACACAGAATCTAGTTACGCCTGAGGAATTTGATTGGTTATCACACGAATCTATTCAAATTTATAAAAAAATGGC
>CESL01039781.1_pt1 | contig 29649 bp, 23 predicted proteins | sample 531221 | NCBI WGS metagenome assembly CESL01 (sample SAMEA2622197, study PRJEB7988) | marine metagenome | biome: marine biome (ENVO:00000447); feature: mesopelagic zone (ENVO:00000213) & marine oxygen minimum zone (ENVO:01000065); material: "saline water (ENVO:00002010), including plankton...
AACATTTACTTGAAAAAGAACAACATATACTTAGCGAAGAAGACAGTAAAGTAGAAATACCGGCTGTTTCCCTATTAAATAACTTTGTAAGACGCATAACCATGACAACGGCCTGGCTAAATGCCTTACTGATTGTAATAATCCTGATACAGGTATCGTTGCGTTATGGCGTTAAGAGCTCATTCGAGCCTATCTCACAATTTGTTGGATACATAAACTCTATGGCCGCAGGACTTGGATTTAGAAGTCTTCTAGTGCCACTTGAAGAATTTATATGGCATATATATGCCCTTGCATTTATGTTTGGTCTATCTTACGCAGTAACTACTGACTCCCACATTAGAGTTGATATTATTCACCATACACTTGAAATCAAAACGCAAAGAATAATTGAAGTTATTGGTATTGTATTTTTGATGATGCCTTTTATCGTGATTCTTTTTGACCACAGCCTTGCATGGACACAATATGCATACAATATCGCTGAAGGTTCAGAAAACCCTACAGGGTTACCATACCGTTGGGTTGTTAAATCAGTTATCCCAATGTCTATGGTTTTACTATTTATTTCTGCATTAGCTCGCCTTATTCATAACGTAGTAATGCTTGCATGTGGTGAACCAAAAGACAACTCAAACCTAACCAGCAAATCTAAACTTCATAGCTGGTTTACGCCAAAATTTAATCAACAATAAGGATTTATTATGCATTTTCTGCCCGAATATTATTTAGTTATTGCAATGTTTGTTACATTCATTGCTCTTATATTTACAGGATACCCAGTTGCCTGGGTTTTGGCTGGTACCGGAATCCTTTTTGCTGGTGTTGGCTATATCACTGATATACTTGATTGGACATTTACTGGTCTAAGTTACAACACACTTGGGTTACTAACTGGAAGACTTTATGGCATTATGTATAACTGGGTTCTAGTTGCCCTACCAATGTTTATTTTTATGGGGCTTATGCTAGACAAGTCAGGTGTTGCTGAACAAATGATGAAATCAATGCAGCGTCTCTTTGGTAATGTCAAGGGTGGCCTTGCTGTTGCGGTAACCCTTATTGGCATAATCCTTGCAGCGTCAACTGGAATAATTGGTGCATCTGTTGTATTACTTGGTGTAATGTCACTACCAATAATGCTTAAGCAAAATTATGCAAAACCTTTAGCTCTTGGAACTATTGCAGCTTCAGGCACACTAGGAATACTAATTCCACCATCAATTATGCTAGTTATTATGGGTGATCAGCTTGGTGTATCTGTTGGTGACTTGTTTATTGGAGCGGTTTTCCCAGGACTAATACTGGGTGTTTTGTATATCGGTTACATATTAATTTATGGACTAAGATATCCTGAAGATACTCCACTAGCTGCTGATCATACTGATATTAGATTAAAAGATGTTGCTCGTGTTTTGTTAGATATACTTCCCCCTGCGCTACTTATATTGTCAGTTTTGGGGTCAATATTTATGGGTATAGCAACAGTAACAGAAGCATCTGGAATTGGTGCTTTAGGTGCTACATTGCTTTCTAAGTTTTACAAAAAACTTGATTTTTCTGTCTTCAAGGAAGTAGTAATGAATACCATGAATACTTCTGCCTATATTTTTGCTATCTTTGTTGGTGCTACAATTTTTGCACTAGTATTGAGAGAGTGTGGAGGAGACGAGCTAATCGAGACTACCCTTACAGGTTTAGGTGTTGGCCCGATAGGTCTTATTATTACAGTATTAGTTGTTATATTCTTGCTCGGTTTCTTCCTAGACTGGATTGAAATTAGTTTAATTATATTGCCTCTTTTAGGACCAGTAATTGGCGCTTTAGATCTTGGAATTAATGGTTATGATGTGGTTGATAATCCTAATCTGGTTTGGTTTGCGCTCCTGGTTGCGGTTACACTACAAACATCCTTCCTTACCCCACCAGTTGGGTTTGCAATTTTCTATCTAAAGGGTGTTTGCCCTCCTGGAGTAAAGCTTACACATATATATAGAGGCGTAATTCCCTTTATTTGTTTACAGCTTACAGGACTAGTTCTGATATTTATATTTCCTGAACTGGTTACTTGGTTACCATCGATCGCTTACGCGAACTAAATATATTTGGCTATGAAATAATGTTATAAATTTTACCTATAACTGCATTCATAGCCAAAACCAAACACAAGTCAACTATTGATAAAACGCTATTATTTTCATTAAAATAATATAAATTTTTTAATAAAAAACACTTAACTTAAAAGTACAAAAACACTTAAAATTACGGTTAATTTTTATGTATTTTTTTTTGCTAATTGATGGAGAGGTTTAATGAGTGATTGTGTTGTATGGCTGCATGATGTAGGCATAACAGATGTTGAAACTGTTGGCGGAAAAAATGCATCGCTTGGGGAGATGATAGGCACACTTTCAGACAAAGGTGTTTGTGTCCCTGGTGGATTTGCAACTACTGCTTATGCATTTAATCAGTTCTTGGAATACAACGATTTAACCAATAAAATAAACAGCATATTAGCCGATCTTAACCCTGAAAACATTAGCCAGCTTACCAAAACTGGGGCCACTATTCGGGGCTGGGTTGTTGATGCAGAGTTTCCTGATAGCTTGCTATCTGAAATTAGTAATTATTATTCCCAACTTGAGACAAAACTAGGCTCCAACGCAACCTTCGCTGTTCGTTCATCTGCTACTGCTGAAGATTTACCAGAGGCATCATTTGCTGGACAACAGGAGACCTACCTAAATGTATCTGGTATTAACAATATTCTTGATTCTATAAAGATGGTTTTTGCTTCTCTATATAACGATAGAGCTATATCATATCGCGTACATCAGGGATTCGACCATGAAACGGTTTCTTTATCAGCTGGAGTTCAGCAAATGATTCGTAGCGATATTGGCTCAAGTGGTGTAATGTTTACTCTAGATACAGAGTCTGGATTCGAGGATGTAGTTTTTATTACTTCTGCATATGGCCTAGGTGAGACTGTAGTGCAAGGATCAGTCAATCCAGATGAATTTTACGTACATAAACCCACATTAAAGAGTGGCAAAGATGCAATTCTTAGTAAGAATATTGGCTCAAAAGAAATAAAGATGGTTTATGCTAAGAAAGGTTCAAATGAAAAAGTATCTATAGAGTCAGTTCCAAAAGACATACAGCTAAGCTTTAGCTTAACTGAAGCACAAATAAATACCTTGGCAGAGTATGCCATAATTATTGAAAATCATTACCGTAGACCTATGGACATTGAGTGGGCACTAGATGGAAATGATGGGAAACTATACATTGTTCAAGCTAGACCTGAAACTGTTAAGAGTAGAGAAAACTCTTCTAGCACTATTGAAAATTACAAGCTAACTGATGAAGGCAATTTAATTGTTGAAGGGAGAGCTATAGGAAGTAAGATAGGTAGCGGACCAGCAAGAGTCATAAATGATATATCTCAAATGGATGAAGTTCAAGATGGCGATATACTAGTTACTGATATGACAGACCCAGACTGGGAACCGGTAATGAAAAGAGCCTCAGCAATTATAACTAATCGTGGTGGACGTACATGCCATGCAGCAATTATAGCTAGAGAGTTAGGGGTACCTGCTATTGTTGGGACGCTTAACGCAACAAAACTAATATCTAGCGGTGATAAGGTTACCGCTTCTTGTGCTGAGGGCGATACTGGTTATGTTTATGAAGGTTTATTGTCTTTTGAACAGAGTAACATTCCAATTGATAGGCTACCTGAAATAAATACAAAAGTTATGATGAATGTTGGCAACCCTGGACGTGCCTTTGATTTTGCAAATATTCCCAATTCCGGTGTAGGCCTTGCACGCTTAGAGTTTGTAATTAATAATACAATCGGCATTCACCCCAAAGCGCTACTTGAATTTGACGAACTACCTGCAGAATTGCAGGATGAAATTAAAATACGCACTGCAGGCTATGAATCGCCTGTTAATTTCTACGTATCTAAGTTGTCTGAAGGAATAGCAACAATTGCAGCTTCTTTTGCAAATAGCCCTGTTATTATTAGAATGTCTGATTTTAAATCTAACGAATATGCCAACCTATTTGCTGGCGATAGATATGAACCTAATGAGGAGAACCCAATGATAGGGTTTAGAGGTGCATCTAGGTATATTTCGAATGATTTCAAAGATTGCTTTGAACTTGAATGTAAGGCAATAAAGAGAGTCAGAAATGATATGGGCCTAAAAAATGTAGAAATAATGATTCCATTTGTTAGGACTTTAGATGAAGCATCTAAAGTAATCGAGCTATTAAAAGAGAACGGCCTAGAGAGAGGATTAGATGGGCTTAGAATAATCATGATGTGTGAGCTTCCATCTAACGCAATCCTTGCTGAAGAGTTCTTGGAATACTTCGATGGCTTCTCAATAGGGTCAAATGATATGACTCAATTAACTCTAGGTATGGATCGTGACTCAGGACTAGTTGCAGAAGGTTTTGATGAAAGAAACCCTGCAGTCAAAAAAATACTAGAGATGGCTATAAAGGCATGCCATAGCAAGAACAAGTATGTCGGCATTTGTGGACAGGGACCATCAGACCATCCAGACTTAGCTGAGTGGCTACTTTCTCAAAAGATCAGCAGTATATCTTTAAACCCTGACACGGTTATAGAAACCTGGACAAAACTTGGTAATCAATAACCCAAAAACAAAAAATCATAGCCCGGTTAGGACTGTTTTTTTTGTTTCTGACCGTACCGGAATAACCGCTGAAGCACTCGGAAATAGCCTTCTTACTCAATTTGAAGGGGTAACATTTAATAAGATTCATTTGTCATTTATTGACACCTCAAAAAAAGCTGAAAATTGCGTCAAACAAATAAACGAGGCATGCATAAAGGATAGCAACCCTGCTCTCATATTTAGCACACAAATAGATGAAAAATATAGAGATATGATGGCAAAAAGTAATGGTGTGTTTTTTGATTTTTTTGAAACATTTATCTCCAGAATGGAGGATTCTTTGGGTTCAAAGTCTATACACACTGCAGGCAAGCTACATGGCTTAGATAGCAACCAAAATTATAACAGCAGAATCAATAGTGTAAATTTCTCTCTAGCCAGCGATGACGGTATGAGTATAAAAAGTTTTGACAGAGCTGACATAATATTGATAGGCGTATCTAGATCTGGAAAAACCCCAACATGCCTATTTATGGCTCTACAATATGGGATCAAGGCCTCTAACTATCCTCTAATCGAGCAGGATTTGAATACTGACAAGTTACCATCAATATTAAGACCATTTAAAGACAAGCTTTTTGGTTTAACAATCAACCCTGTCAGATTAAAAAAAATTAGAGGAGAGAGAAGGAGTAGTAGTGATTATTCATCACTAAAGCAGTGCCAAAGCGAAGTTAGACGTGCAGAAGATATTTACCACTCCAACAAAATTCCATATATCGATACTACACAAATATCAATTGAAGAAATAACTGCAAAAATTAGTAATAAATTTTCATTAAGATAACAATATAAATTAGCAATGTTTATACAAATATTTGTAATAATTTTCCCAATCCTTGCGATAGTTACTGGTGGCTACTTTTATGCAAAAAAATTTCAACCAAATATGGAAGCTGCCAATACCCTTAACCTGAATATTTTTGTTCCAGCGCTATTATTTTCTATATTCACAAGCGAAGACTTTAATCTACTTGATTATCACTCATTGGCAATTGGTGGCTGCGTTGTAATTATAATATCTGGACTGTTAGCACTCATTGTATCTAAAGTTTTTGGGTTCAACACCAAGACCTTTGTACCCCCTGCTATGTTTGTAAATTCTGGCAATATGGGCCTACCATTGGCATTGTTTGCTTTTGGTAAGGCAGCTATACCTGCAGCAGTTGTGCTATTTTTTATTGAAAATACATTGCACTTCACATTGGGGATAAAAATTATTGATAGGAAAAGTTCAATAATTAATGTGCTACGTATACCTATGGTTGTAGCCAGTCTAGTAGGTGTCGCTATTAGCTTAGTACAATACAACATGCCAGAACTAATTATCACGCCAATTAGAATGATAGGTGAGATTGCTATACCGTTAATGCTTTTCTCCTTAGGAGTAAGGCTGATTGATATTGACTTTAATGATTGGAAGATTGGTATTGTTGGTGCAATTTGTAGACCATTAGTTGGGATATTTTCGGTACTACTAATTTTGCCATGGCTCTCATTAAACGAAATAAATAGCACACAACTAATAATCTTTGCAATACTTCCGCCTGCAGTTCTTAATTTTATGGTGTCAGAAAAATACAATCAAGAACCAAAAAAGGTTGCTTCAATAGTTCTTATTGGGAATGTGTTTAGTATTATAAGTGTACCAATTGCACTTTATTTCCTTCTCCCTGGAATATCTTAGAAATTGGCTATAAATTAATTAGTTTTATTTTGTCGATACGTTTTAATTTTTTTATCTCTGACTCACGCTTCAAAGCTGCACTTCTGCTTATAGCATTTTCCTGAAACACTAATCTGCAGGGTTTATTGGCTTTAGTATATTTAGCGCCTCCTTTTAATTCTCCATTATGCTGCTTTATGCGCTTTGAGAGGTCATTTGTAATGCCACAGTATAGATGGTCATTTGCACAACGTAGTAAGTACACAACCCATTTAGATGAATCAACCACTAATCAATAATTGTAATTAGCGTTATATTGCAAGCGCTTTCTGGCGAAACTTTTTCAAAATACCTATCGTATAGCCATTTGGCTGCTGTTTACCTTCAAATACCAATGCTAGAGAGGCTAAATAAGCGTAACCGTTATAATCTGGAGCCATCTTTTTATAGTTTTCATCGGATTTATTTTGCTCATCAACAACCCTTGCCATCTTTTCAAATGCCGCTATAACTTGTTGATCAGAGCACACCTTATGGTGCAACCAGTTAGCCATATGTTGAGATGAAATGCGTAATGTAGCTCTATCCTCCATCAACCCAATATGGTCTATATTTTGCACCTTTGAACAGCCAATACCTTGGTCTATCCAGCGAACAACATACCCCAAGATACTATGCGCATTATTCTCAATTTCAGTAATTATTTGTTCATTAGATAACTTTGTTGTATCTTTCAATAATGGAATATCGAGTAATGAATCTCTATCTATATTAATATCATTTATTATTTGCTGTTGTCTTTGAAAGACATCAAAATAATGATAATGAGTGGCATGTAGAGTAGCAGCTGTAGGCGATGGAACCCAGGCACAATTTGCTCCCGCCTCTAAATGAGCCTTCTTGGTGTCTAGCATTTCACGCATTTGATCTGGCTGAGCCCACATGCCTTTGCCTATCTGAGCTCTTTTATAAAAACCAGACTGTAGGCCTATAGCTACATTGTTATTTTCGTACGCTGAATACCATGCCTCCTTTTTAATATTTTCCTTACGCCTCATTGGTCCTGCTAGCATTGAGGTATGGATTTCATCTCCAGTTCTATCTAAAAAACCTGTATTAACAAAAATAACCCTATCTTTTGCCTCTTTTATACATGCCTTAAGATTGACACTTGTTCTACGCTCTTCATCCATAATTCCTATCTTGATAGTTTTGTCATTTAATCCCAAGGCCTTCTCAACCAACGCAAATAACTTAACTGTAAATGCAACCTCCTTTGGTCCATGTAGTTTTGGTTTTACAACATACATACTTGATGGTGCGTTTTTTGGAATATCTTTTAAATAGTGGCTAGCTATTAAGCCAGTTACCATTGCATCTAAAACACCTTCAAATATTGGCTTATTGTCTATATCTTGGATTAAATCGGTTGTCATATGTATGCCTACGTGACGCACCAATATTGTACTAATGCCACTTAAATTATCTTTCTTGCCGTTAGTGTCAATATATACTTTTTCATTATTCAATTTTCTGGTCAGGGATTTTCCATTTTTAACAAAATTTGATTTCAAGTTACCCTTTATTAGGCCCAAATAATTTCTATACGCCCTAACCTTTTCATCATTACTTACTGTTGAGGCAGAATCCTCAAAATCAACAATTGTAGTAATGGCAGATTCTAAAATAACATCAGATATAGCGCTCGGATGATAGCTAGCATTTTGATCCAATACTACTTCAATAAGGAGGTTGTTGTTTCTAAGCAATATCCCTCCATCTTTATTAATGCCTACATATTTTTCATTGTCTGCTAGAGCTACAATTTTGTCATTATTTAGCTTAAATAATAGCTTATTAGTGTTCTCCTCAACGCACTTAATCTGTCTATATGAAGCGCCTTCAAGTGGGACAACTTGGTCTAAAAAATCGCATGCAATTTCTACAGTTTTATTGGCGCGTTTCAAGTTCAAAGAAGACGATTTTGCCATGTCACCCTTATTAGGTATAACATCAGTACCATAAAATGCGTCAAATAGACTGCCCCACCTAGCATTAACGGCATTTAACAAAAATCTATCATTGGAAACTGGAACAACTAACTGTGGTCCGGCGATGTTGTAAATTTCTTCAGCTACAGGCCCGACATCAATTGCAAAATCATCTGGCTCTGGCAACAGATAACCAATATCTATTAGCAATTCTTTATAATCTTTAAAGCTAAAGTTGTCTTTATTTTTTACATGCCAATTGTCAATTTTGAGCTGTAAATTGTCTCTTTCTTGAAGTAACCCCTCATTCTCTTCTTTTAGTTCCTCTACAATCGAACATATAGAGTTAAAAAAATCATCGGCATTTATTTTTAATCCACTAACTACTTCTTGGTCAATAAATTTATAAAAGTTATTGTCAATATTATGCTTATTAAACGAACTATAGCTATTTTTTGCCATTATATTTTTTCCTCCACTACTACAACCCCATCCAAATCAGCATATATATAATCTCCTGGAGTAAACCTAACGCCAGAGAAGTTAACCTCTATATTACTTTCCCCGACCCCTTTTTTTATACTTTTCAATGGGTGAGTGCCTAGTGCCTTGATACCAATCTGCATTTTGCCCAAGATATCTGAGTCTCTTATCAATCCGTATATAACTACACCCTCCCAACCATTTTTTATAGCTTTTTCAGCTAGCATATCTCCCAACATTGCACAGCGATGAGAGCCTCCAGCATCAACCACAAGAACTTTACCAGTTCCATCTTTAGCAACTGCCTCTCTAACTAATGAGTTATCCTCAAAGCATTTAATGGTTGCAATGATTCCAGAGAAATTAATTTTTGCCCCAAAATTTCTATAATTCGACTCTAGATACTGTACCTTTGGATGCAATTTATCAGATATATCTGTAGTCCTTTCCATCTTTATTCCTCTTCATATATTTCACACATTCTGTATTTATCTTGGTAAGGGTAATAGTCGCCTACACCACTTTTTTTCAAACTCTCCTGAACTGAGCACCAGTAATTTGCATCTAAGAGTTTGCTAAATTTACTATCAAAAATTTCTTTTTTATTTTTGTCAGGAAACATAAAGAATCTGAATTCTTCTGGGAAAACATCACTATCAGCAACTGGATACCATGGCTCTAGTGACAATTCATCGTGTTCATTCCTTGGCTTAGGGATTTTTCTAAATGTTGGCTTGTTCATAGGTGTAATTTCATCATAGTCATAAAAAACAACCCTATTTTGCCTAGTTACACCAAAATTTTTGGTGAGCATGTCTCCAGGAAATATGTCTGAATTGATTAACTCGTCAATAGCCCTACCATAATCTTTAATAATATGTTTAAGGTCATCATTCTTTGCATTTCTCATAAACAAGTTCAGCGGTATCATTTTGTTTTCTATATATAAATGCTTGATAATTAAAAGATCACCATCAATTTCTAACTTTGATGGTACTTTTTCCTTCAGCTCATTCATTAGTTCTGGACTAATATCAGAAATAGGGAATGCAACATTTGAAAACTCCCATGTGTCTGCAAGCCGGCCTACCTTGCAATGGCTCTTTACAAAAAAATACTTTTCTTTGACCGTTTTTGGGGTGCACTGTTTTGGTGGTGCAAATTTGTCGTTAATTACTTTAAAAACATATGGAAACATAGGGAAAGTAAAAACCGTCATCACCATACCCTTAATGCCGGGAGCTAATGTAAGTTTTTCATTGGTCAATTTAGAGTACTGCAACAAATTTCTATATAGCAAATTTTTGCCATGTTTGTGGAGACCTATCGAGCTGTACAATTCAGGTTTGTTTTTTTCTGGCAATATAGACTGTAGAAAATCAACCACCGCAGCTGGATAAACCGTATCAATAAAGAAATATGACCTTGAGAAACTAAATACTATTGATATATCCTTAATTTCAGTAAGCACTGCATCAACAAAAATGCCTTTCTCTTTGTCATTTAACATAGATATTAATAATGGAGATGTGCTCATATTCTGAAACACAACCTTCCCGACAATGTAGGCCCCTTTCCTTCTATAGAATGGCGATTTAATAATCTGAAATTCAACAGTGTCGTCTTTTGCCAAATTTAATTGTTTGACTATTTGTTCCTCTAGACGATTAATATCTCTATCTAAATCCACAAAATTTACATTAAAAGAAATGCTCTCTATAATATCTCTAAGGGTGGTAGCTATAGTGTCCCTATCAAAGCAATAGCTAGACACTATTGGGTCATTCAAGTCAATGAATTCAGTAGATATACTAGGTTTAACAAAGATAAAGTTATTTTTATAGAAGCGTTTATCAAACAATCTACAAAATACAGAATTATAAAAAGTTTCTGCGAGTTCTGGTTGCTTGTAAGTTGAAATTATTCTTGTATATGTTAACTTGGTATTTGACCATAACATCTCGTCGAACGAAGAAACATCAAAGAAATCACGAAAATCATGGCAAAAGTTGGTAACTTGGTTTTCGTAAAAATTAAGGCGAAGCCTTGAATCTTCTTGCAATAAATCCCATTGACATTTTTCAAATTTTTCCTTGGCCTCAAATGAATTTTGTTGAAGTGCGGTATAGTGCTTTTCAAAACCTTTCAAGATTCTGCTAGAAATCTTTAGTGACTGATTTTTTAAATTTATAGGATTCATAATAACAAGAATTATAAGACCAAGAGTAAATTATGATTTAATTATAAATATAAGTTACTCCTGGCTTGACAAATTATCAATGAATTAGAATTGCTCCTCTTCAGTTGATCCTGTTAGAGCGGTGACAGATGACTGACCCCCTTGTATAACTGTTGTAACATCATCAAAATATCCTGCACCAACCTCCTGTTGATGAGATGCAAAAGTATAGCCTTTTGATGAGGCTGCAAACTCTGGCTCCTGGACTTTGTTTACATAGTGCTTCATTCCATCGCCTTTAGCGTAATCATATGCCAGGTCAAACATGTTGTACCACATATTATGAATACCTGCCAAGGTAATAAATTGATATTTATAACCCATATCAGCAATCTCTTCCTGGAAAGTGGCTATCTGACTATCGCTAAGGTTTTTCTTCCAATTAAACGAAGGAGAGCAGTTGTATGCAAGTAACTGTTCTGGATTTTCAGCAATAACAGCTTGCGCAAATTCGCGAGCAAACCCTAAATCTGGCTTGCCTGTTTCACACCACACCAAGTCGGCATATGGAGCATATGCAACACCTCGAGATATAGACTGCTCAAGTCCATTCTTTACTCTATAAAACCCTTCAGCAGTTCGCTCACCAGTAACAAAAGGAGCATCATTAGGATCAACATCTGAAGTTAATAAATTTGCAGCTTCTGCATCAGTTCTTGCCAATACAACTGTAGGAACTCCCATAACATCAGAAGCTAAACGTGCAGCAACAAGCTTTTCAATTGCCTCTTGTGTAGGCACTAGAACTTTGCCTCCCATATGTCCACACTTTTTAACTGCCGCTAACTGGTCTTCAAAGTGAGCTCCAGCAGCTCCATTGGCAATCATATTTTTCATTAATTCAAATGCATTCAATACACCGCCAAATCCTGCCTCAGCATCAGCAACTATTGGCAAGAAATAGTCTATATGTCCATCATCACCCTTATCAATTCCTCTAGACCATTGAATCTCGTCAGCTCTTTTAAATGTGTTATTTATACGCCTAACCATAGTCGGTACTGAATCATACGCATATAGAGATTGGTCTGGGTACATTGTTTCGGATGTATTACCGTCAGCAGCAACCTGCCAACCAGAAAGATATATTGCTTCAATTCCTGCCTTTGCCTGCTGCATAGCTTGACCTGCAGTAATAGCACCCATACAGTTGACGTAACCTTTTTTAGAAGAGCCATTTACAAGCTCCCATAATTTTTCAGCGCCACGGCGGGCGTAAGTATACTCTGCTTGTACAGAGCCTCTCAAACGAACCACATCTTCAGCGCTATAGGTTCTTTTTACGTTTTTCCATCTAGGATTTTCTGCCCAATCTCTCTCTAATTGTTCTATCTGATCTTTTCTACTCATAATATATACCTGATTAATGTTTATTACTTTTTAATGTTTATTTATTCTTGTTAACTGTATATAAATTACCAGCTAACAAATTTTTATCATCAATTAATTGTGTTTTCTTTTGTATTGATGGCAGAATGTTACATTAATATTTAATTAATTCTCATTATTTTCTCATGATATAAATTTAATATTTATATTATGAAAGTGTGTCTATAGCAAAACTTGCATGTATAACTAAGTTTGTATATATAAAATATTAGTTCATAGGGCATTAATTCACTATATAATTATATGCTTTATATTATGGAGTATATTGTGAGTAGTTTTAACAATAATCCAAAATTTAATGCAATAGAGAAAACTTTACACATTTTGTCCATTTTTTCAATGGACAACCCTTCTATGAGCCTTGTTGAGATTTGTGCCAAAACGCAATTCAATCAGTCAACAACCTACAGAATATTACAAACATTAATACAATACGGTTATATCATTCGCACGTCAGATAAAAATTACTGTATCGGAACACAGCCTGTCTATTTGAGTGCTGTATATGAGCATGAACATCATCTCACCCAAATTAGACCCATTGTTGACTCTATTAGAGACGAATGCAATGAAACATCCTCTTTTCAAATTGAAGAAAATAATAGTAGGATTTGTATATATCGTGCCCATTCAAAAGACAGAATAAGACACCACATTGAGCAAGGGGCTCGACTTGAACTTAATCGTGGAGCAGCCGGAAGAATTATTCTTGCCTATGGTCAACGTAAAAATGATCATAGTGGCTTTTTTTATGAAATACGAAAAAAAGGCTTTTACATATCAATAAATGAGCACAACGCATCTTTGTTTGCAATAGCTATACCTGTAATAACTAAAAACCAACAGTTTGTTGGCGCATTAACAGTTTCTGGCCCTATAGACCGTTGGAGTGAGAAAAAAGGAGAGATTCTACTAAAACTTCTTTATAACAATAGAGAACAAATAGAAATTGTATAGTGTCAAAGTATTGCTGTCATATTTTTTTTGACAGCACATAAGTGTGATAAATTCACATTAACAAATCTATTATATCTTTGTGGCGAATATTTAGCATAAGGTCTAATATAATTAATTGAATTAATTGGTATAATTCATCAGTTTTATACCATTTAGTGGTTACCAATTGGATCTAAAACATTAATGGAAAAAACATACAGCCCAAACCTTATAGAAAGTAAATTCCGTATCCTTTGGGAAGAAAATCAGCTTTTCTCTTCTAGGCAAAACTCCAATAGTAAAGATTCATATTCAATAGTTCTGCCCCCTCCTAACGTTACTGGAAGCTTACATATGGGGCACGCTTTCCAGCACACAATAATGGATATATTGACTCGATATCACCGTTCTATTGGTGATCAAACACTCTGGCAACCAGGAACTGATCATGCAGGAATAGCTACTCAAATGGTAGTGGAGCGTCAACTATCTAGTGATGATATTACTAGGCATGATCTTGGTCGTGAAAAGTTTGTTGAAAAAATTTGGGAATGGAAAGAACATTCAGGAAACACTATAACTTCTCAAATGAGACGATTAGGAGCTTCAGTTGATTGGGAAAGGGAACGCTTTACTATGGATGAAGGATTATCAAATGCCGTACAAAAAGTATTCATCCAGCTATACAAAGAGGGTTTAATTTATAGAGGTAAAAGGCTTGTGAACTGGGACCCCGTCCTCCTTACTGCAGTTTCTGACCTTGAAGTTATTAGTTCCGAAGAGAAGGGATCGCTTTGGCATATTCGTTACCCAATCTCTGGCTCAAAAGAGTATCTCGTAGTTGCTACTACTAGACCTGAAACGATGTTAGGAGATACTGCTGTAGCAGTACATCCAGACGACAAACGTTACTCACATCTGGTTGGCAAATCTATCGAACTTCCACTTACAAATAGAAAAATAGAAATAATAACTGATGAATATGTGGATATGGAATTTGGGACTGGGTGTGTAAAGATTACACCAGCACATGACTTTAATGATTACGAGATGGGCCAACGTCACAACCTTGAAATTATTAATATATTCACTCCTGACGCTAAAATCAATGAAACGGTTGAATGCAAATACGTCGGTATGGACCGTTTTGAAGCAAGAAAACAAATTGTCAAGGATTTACAAGAGCTCGATTTAATGGAAAAAATCGATCCTCACACTTTGATGGTTCCTAGGGGCGATAGAACGAATGCTGTGATAGAGCCATACATGACAGATCAATGGTTCGTTAAAGCTGCGCCATTGGCTAAACCTGCAATTGATGCTGTAAAAAATGGTGATATTCGTTTTGTACCTGAAAACTGGTCAAAAACTTATTTTAATTGGATGGAGAATATCGAAGACTGGTGCATTTCTCGTCAAATATGGTGGGGCCATAGAATTCCTGCATGGTACGATGATGATGGCAATATTTATGTCGCTAACTCTCTAGAAGAAGCTCAATTAGAGGCTGGTAAAGATATACATTTAAAACAAGATGATGATGTACTTGATACATGGTTTTCATCTGCTTTATGGCCTTTTTCTACCTTGGGATGGCCTGAAAAAACAACAGAATTGTCACGCTTCTATCCTACTAACGTTCTAGTAACAGGTTTTGATATTATTTTCTTTTGGGTCGCCAGAATGATTATGTTTGGGCTTAAATTTATGGACGATGTTCCATTTAAAGATGTATATATAACTGGCCTAATTCGAGATGGGCATGGGCAAAAGATGTCTAAATCAAAAGGCAATGTGCTAGATCCTATTGATTTGATTGATGGTATTAGCCTTGAAGACCTTCTTAGTAAGAGGACTCAGGGAATGATGCAGCCAAAAATGGCTGAAAAAATTAAAAAACAAACAGTAAAAGAGTTTTCTGATGGGATACCCGCGTTTGGTACTGACGCACTAAGATTTACTTTTGCAGCGCTTGCATCTTTTGGTCGTGATATTAAGTTTGACCTTAAACGAGTTGAAGGATATAGAAACTTCTGCAATAAGCTATGGAACGCCTCTAGATTCGTTATTATGAAACTTGATGGTGAAAATATTAATCTAAATGCAACCACCTCTACAGCTGATAAATGGATATTGTCTAGATTACAAGCAACCAAAACCAATGTTGAAAAACATATAAACGACTACCGACTAGATTTAATGGCACAAGAGTTATATGAATTTGTATGGCATGACTATTGTGATTGGTATCTTGAGCTTACAAAACCATTATTAAACAATGAAAACACCAAAGCTGGATCACAATCAACTCTACTTAAAGTGTTAATTGAAATTCTCTCATTGCTCCACCCTGTAATACCTTTTATTACTGAAGAGATTTATCAGCACTGTAACAATATCTCCGCTAATATTAATGATAGTTTAATGAATAAGCCTTTTCCTAAGGCAAACGTTGACCTTATATCTTCTAGTGCTGAAGATGAAATTAAGTGGCTACAAAGTTTTATATTGGGTATTCGTCAAATCCGAGGCGAAATGAATATACCGCCATCAAAGCCTTTGCCATGTTTAGTGCAAAAATATAGCTCTAATGATGACAAATATCTAAATAATAATATAAAAATTCTTTGCACCATTGCGAAACTAGAAAATATTGAAAAATTAGCAGAAACCGTCAATGCTCCTGAATCGGCTACAGCTTTGGTTGGGAATATGAAAATATTTATCCCTTTGGAGGGGCTAATTGACAAACAACAAGAGGCCTTAAGACTCAAAAAAGAAATAGAAAAACTTGTAAAACTTGAATCTCAATTCGCAAATAAACTAGATAATAGTAATTTTGTTAATGGTGCACCTGAAGAAGTAGTAAATAAAGAAAAAGAAAAGCTAAGCTCAGTACAAAGTGCTATTATGGACCTTTCTATACAACTTAAAAGAATATCTTCACTATGAAAATCGTAAAGACATTTATTATTATTTTAACTTTATGGGTCTCTGCCGTAAGTGCCGAATCGTTTGTTTTTATTACTGACACAGTAGACCTACCTATGCGCTCACAGAGCAAAATAGCCAACAACCCAAGTAATATTATAAGGATGCTTCCTTCAGGCACTAAGCTTGAATTTCTGTCAACAACTGAAACGGGATGGACTCAAGTTAAATTTGAAAATGACACTGGGTGGATTATCTCTAGGTATCTTACAAACAAAGAGCCAGCTATGGTTCAATTAAAAAAACTAAAACGAACTCACACTGCTAATAAGTTACTAATTACAAAACAAAAATTAACTAACAAAAAGATGCAAGAAGAGATAAAAGAATTAAAGGTAAGCAACACAAAACTTTCAATTCAAAGTAGCAAATCTCAGGCAGAAAAAGAGCACATCGAACAGGTATACAAAGATGCTCTTAAAATTGAGCACCTGAACGAAAAATTAAACTCAGAAATAATGCAACTTAAAACTGAAATTCAGCTGTTAAGAAACAATGACACAGCTGCCAAAGAGGCCAGCTCAAGAAATTGGTTTATAGTTGGTGCAATTATTTTATTTATTGGAATTTTGATTGGAGTAATTTTTCCAAAATTAACCAATCAGAGGAGAATTTAATGAATTTACTAAAAAAAGCCTTGACCTTTGATGATGTATTACTAATACCTGCGCATTCAACAATAATGCCAAAAAAAGTTAGTCTTAAAACTAAATTAACTAAAAATATTAACCTAAATATTCCAATATTGTCTGCAGCAATGGATACAGTTACTGAATCCAAATTGGCAATTACTATTGCCCAAGAGGGTGGAATAGGAATCATTCATAAGAACATGTCTATAGAGGCTCAAGCCAAAGAAGTACGTACTGTAAAACGTTATGAATCTGGAGTAATAAGGGACCCAATAACTTTAACATCTAGCGCTACTATTGCTGAAGTATTTAAGATGCAAGATAAGTACAAAATTTCTGCACTACCGGTTGTTGAAAATAACACTATATTGGGACTTGTTACTGGAAGAGATGTTAGATTTGAAACGCATCTAGATGATTCAGTAAAAAATGTTATGACGCCTCAAGATAGACTGATTACTGTTTCCGAGGGAACTGATATTGATACAGTTAAAGCTTTACTTCATAAACATCGCATTGAACGAGTAATAATAACTGATAAAAAATTTCAACTAAAAGGCATGATAACGGTTCGTGATATTCAAAAATCTTCAGACTACCCTGATGCATGTAAAGATTCTCAGGAAAGACTAAGAGTGGGTGCGGCTGTTGGAGTTGCAAAAGGCACTGGAGATAGAATAAAAGCATTAGTTGATGCTGGTGTTGACGTTATTGTGATAGATACAGCTCATGGACATTCCCAAGGGGTTATTGATAGAGTTGCAAAGACAAAAAAGTTATATCCAAAACTTGATGTAATCGCAGGAAATATCGCCACAGCTGAAGCAGCACTTGATTTGGTAAAGGCTGGTGCTGATTGCGTTAAGGTCGGTATTGGTCCAGGAAGTATTTGCACTACAAGAATAATTGCAGGTGTTGGTGTGCCACAGATAACAGCTATATCAGATGTTGCTCAAGCCTTAGAAGGTACAGGCATCCCTCTTATCGCTGATGGTGGTATTAGATTTTCAGGTGACATTTCGAAAGCTTTTGCTGCTGGAGCTTATAGTGTAATGCTTGGATCTATGCTGGCTGGAACTGAGGAGTCACCTGGTGAGGTTGAACTATACAAAGGACGTTCATACAAATCTTATCGTGGTATGGGGTCTATTGGTGCTATGAATCAAGCGCATGGCTCATCTGATAGGTATTTTCAGTCTGAGTCCAAAGCTGATAAACTTGTCCCAGAGGGCATTGAAGGCAGAGTTCCATTCAAAGGATCTATAAGACCTATTCTGGATCAAATGATTGGAGGTGTCCGCTCATCAATGGGATATACTGGCTGTGAAAATCTTAAAAAGATGAGGGCAGATGCAAACTTTGTACAGGTTACCTCTGCCGGGATGGTCGAATCTCATGTTCATGATGTTTCTATAACTAAAGAGGCGCCTAATTATCACCAATAATTGTTCATAATTACAAATGATTAATTATGATATGGGTTCATGATTAATGATTATATTTAATGAAATTTCTAAAGAAGAATTTTTAACTTACTATTGGCAAAAAAAGCCTCTACTATTAAAACAAGCTCTACCAAATTTTATATCTCCTATAAATCCAAATGAACTAGCTGGACTATCGCTTGAAGATGAAATCGAATCGAGGATAGTTAAAGGTTCAATCGATGGCCATGAGTGGGCATTAAACTACGGTCCTTTTATAGAAAAAACTTATTCAACTTTGCCAAAAAAGAACTGGACATTACTTGTACAGGGAGTAGATAGATTTGTTGATGAAGTATATCAAATGATTGAGCATTTTGATTTTGTTCCTCGTTGGAGGTTTGATGATGTTATGGCGTCTTATGCGGTAACTGGAGGTAGTGTAGGGCCGCATTTTGATTATTATGACGTATTTTTGTTACAAGGAGAAGGTAGGCGTCGTTGGCATTTAAGCACAAAGAATTGCTGTGATAATAATTATTTAGACAACGTTCCTCTCAAAATTATGAGAACTTTTGAGCCAGAATATGTATTTGAAGTTGGCCCGGGCGATATATTGTATATCCCACCAAAAGTAGCTCATCACGGTGTCAGCCTTGATGATAAATGCACAACATTCTCATTTGGTTATAGGTCATATACAAATCAAGAATTGCTCGAATCAACAGAAAAATATAATAGTATTGTTAGTACAATTCAATACTATGAAGATCCTACTATTGAGCTAAACGAGTATCCAGCCTTAATAACCCAATCAGCAATTAATAAAGCTAAAAAACTAGTGCATATAAGCACTAATCAATTTGCATGTTGCGTAACTAAAATTGACAGTTTTGACTTGAATATATTACAAAACTTTCAATTTCAAATTCAAAATAAAGGGTTCGATTATTATGCAAAATATTTTCTTCATGCTAGTTGCAAGGTTGCATACACTATAAATAATGAATCGGTAAAAATGTACATCAATGGTGAATATATTGACATTAATGATTCTAAACCTGAAGCTATTACTAATTTCTGCAATAGCAGAAAAATTGACTGTAAAAATGATGATGTTTTTTCAGTTAATATCGCTAAAAAGCTTTTTAGGTTAGGTTTGCTAGATAAAGCAATATAATTCTTTTGGGATGCAATGTATCAGTAGTTATGTATAATGACCCTCTTTCTATGGCTTCTATCTATTTTAAGTTTTATCTAAAGCGTACCTCTAGTGGGTATGTTTCAAATAAAGCTTATACGATGAATCCGTAGATTTCCTTTTTATTTTATTTATGGAGAATTTCATGGAAATGAATATCGTTAAAAAAAGCTTTGCCATGGGCAAACAAACAATTACATTAGAGACAGGCCGTATTGCAAGGCAGGCTCATGGAGCTGTACTTGCAAGTATGGATGATACGCAAGTATTGGTATCTGTTGTTGGCTCTAAAGAAATGAGACCTGGACAAGATTTCTTCCCACTGTCTGTAGACTATATTGAAAAAACATACGCCGCAGGAAAGATCCCTGGAGGGTTCCTTAAACGTGAAGGACGTCCAAGTGAAAAAGAGACACTAACTTCACGCCTAATAGACCGCCCTATCCGACCGTTATTTCCTAATGGTTTTATGAATGAAGTGCAGGTACTAATTACTGTAATATCAGCAAATAAAAATGTTGACCCTGACATTATTGCTATGATTGGAACTTCAGCTGCACTCAGCATATCTGGTGTTCCTTTTAGCGGTCCTATTGGTGGCGCTCGTGTAGGCTACTCTGATGGTGAATATATACTTAACCCAACTTACTCTGAGCTCGAAACATCTGATTTAGATATGGTGGTAGCTGGAACTAATGATGCAGTACTTATGGTTGAATCAGAAGCAAAAGAGTTGTCTGAGGAGGTTATGCTAGGAGCAGTAATGTTTGCTCACAAAGGTTTCCAAACCGTTATCGAAAATATTTCTGACTTTGCTAAAGAAGTTGGCAACGAAAAATGGGATTGGGATGCCCCTGAAACTGATGAATCATTATTAAATGAAATTAAATCTCAGTTTGGCGAACAGATTAATGAAGCATATCAAATAAGAGAAAAATTAGATCGCTATGAAAAGGTAGGAGAAATCAAACAGGCTGCTATAGAGGCATTATCAAATGATGATGAGGATGGAGCTTCCGCTGATGATGTTTCAAAGTATTTCAAAAAAATTGAAAAGTCTACTGTTCGTGAGAGGATTCTGAATAATGAACCTCGTATCGATGGGCGTGACTCAAAGACAGTGAGAGATCTGAGAATTGAAACTGGATTGATAGATAATACACATGGATCTGCGTTATTTACTCGTGGCGAAACTCAGGCATTGGTTGCTACCACTTTGGGATCTAAGCGTGATGCTCAGTTAATTGAAAAGCTTGAAGCTTCTGAACGTCTAAGTGACTACTTCTTATTGCACTATAATTTCCCGCCTTACTGTGTTGGCGAAACTGGTAGAGTTGGCATAACAAAGCGTCGAGAAATTGGTCACGGTCGTCTAGCTCGTCGCGGTATTGCAGCGTGCTTACCTTCAATTGAGGAATACCCATATACTATTCGTGTAGTGTCTGAGATTACAGAGTCAAATGGTTCTAGCTCTATGGCTAGTGTTTGTGGCTCGTCTTTGTCATTAATGGATGCTGGAGTGCCGCTAAAAGCACCTGTAGCTGGTATAGCTATGGGTTTAGTTAAGGAGGGTGATAGATTTACTGTGTTAACTGATATATTGGGTGACGAGGACCATTTAGGAGATATGGACTTTAAAGTTGCCGGTACATCTCGAGGCATTAATGCGCTACAGATGGATATTAAAATACAAGGAATAACGCAAGAAATCATGGATATAGCTCTTGCACAAGCTAAAGATGCAAGACTTAACATATTAGGGCAAATGAATCAGGTTATTTGTGAACCTAATCAGTCAAGCAAAAATGCCCCTAAAACTGCTGTTATTCAAATTGAAAAAGATAAAATTCGTGACCTAATAGGTAAGGGTGGTGAAACTATTAAAGGAATTATCTCTTCTTCTGGTGCAAGTGTTGACGTTGATGATGATGGAAGTGTAAATGTATTCGCAAATGACCAAGATAGCTTTGAAAAAGCAGTAGAAATGGTTAAGAGTGTTACTGCAGTTCCTGAGGTAAACAAGGTCTACACAGGAAAGGTAGCCAAGATTGTCGAATTTGGTGCTTTTGTTACAATACTACCTAACCAAGATGGGCTTCTTCATGTCTCAGAGATTGCTAATGAGAGAGTTGAAAAAGTTGAAGATTACCTTAAAGAAGGTGAAGAAATTGAGGTTAAGGTGCTTGGAGTTGATAGAGGTAGAATAAAGCTATCACGCAAAGTTTTGTTAAATAAATAATGTTTAGATATGTTAGTAAAAAAGCCGCCTTTATGGTGGCTTTTTTTATTTATATCTATTAATACCTAGGAAACAATCACTATGGAAAAATCTATCGTTGAATTGGAAGAAAAATTTGCACACCTTGATCGCATAATTGATGAGCTAAACAATGTTATCTATCGTCAATCAAATAGAATAGATGAGCTAGAACAAAAAATAAAAGATTTGAATGTAAGTATTACACAACTAAATGAAGACAATATTAATAGCGATAACGAGGTAAATAACGAAAAACCACCGCACTATTAAATTAGTGTTAAGTTTACTTACGCCTTAATACAATGCTATCAAACTTTAGGCCATTCCAGCCATACCTCATAAAGTTTCTGATATTTTGATGTGAATTTCCATCGGGCTCGTCTAAGACTGTCTTATAGTGCTCACCAAAGCATTGTAGGGTTTCAGCCTTGCTTAGTTTATGTATACCAGCAAAAGAAAATAACTTAGCGCTGCCTTGGTTTTCGTTCTTTTTATTGGCCAACCCCCCATTAACAAAAGGTGAAGCTATATAGGTATAGTTTTCATCAATTATAGACATTAAGTCGCTAAACTTTACTTCAACTCCTAGCTTTACATTTTCTAGAAATTTTTCTTCTCTCATAAAAAAACAATAACGCCTATACTGATAGAGGGTTTGGCTTATTATTGCTAATCTTATACTTCTTTAAAGCCTTTGTCACTTGAGATTTGTCTATTAAGCCTTCTTCTGAGAGTGATCTAAGTGATGTTACTACTATATAGTTAGCGTTTACTTCAAAAAATTCTCTAAGGGCAGCTCTAGAGTCAGACCTGCCAAAGCCATCAGTTCCAAGGACTTCATAACGACCTGGTATGTACTTCCTTACCTGTTCAGCATAATTTTTTATGTAGTCAGTAGCAGCGATTATTGGACCCTTTGACCCTTCTAAGCACTCAGTAATATAAGGCTTTTTAGGTTTACCTTTAGTCATGAAACGGTTTTCTCTTTCAACAGCTTGAGCCTCTTTTGTTAGCTCATTAAAGCTAGTTACACTCCAAACTTTAGAGCTAACGCCCCAATCATCATCCAATATTTGTGCAGCTAACTCTACCTCCCTTAAAATAGTTCCGCTTCCTAAAAGTTGAACTTCATTTTTGTGTTTTCCTATTGTTTTAAGGTGATATATTCCTTTAATTATTCCTTGTTCAGCGCCTTTTGGCATTTCGGGCTGTTGGTAGGTCTCGTTCATTACAGTTATATAATAAAAAACACTCTCCATATCTTTATACATTCTGCGCATACCATCTAGAATAATAACGGTTAATTCATAGGCATAAGTTGGATCATAAGTTACACAGTTCGGTATCGTATTTGCAGCAATAAGTGACTCTCCGTCCTGATGCTGTAGCCCTTCACCAGCAAGCGTTGTTCTTCCAGCTGTGCCTCCTAAAAGAAACCCTTTAGCCTGCATATCGCCTGCAGCCCAAGCTAAATCTCCAACACGCTGAAAACCAAACTTGGAATAGTATATATAAAATGGGATCATTGTCACGTTATGGGTTGCGTATGAGGTAGCTGCTGCAATCCAGTCAGAAATTGCCCCGGCCTCTGTTATACCTTCCTGCAAAACCTGCCCCTTGATATCTTCTTTATACCACATCACAGTTTCTGAGTCCTCTGGCTCATATAATTGCCCTGATGAGGAATATATTCCCATCTGCCTAAATAGACCCTCCATTCCAAATGTTCTTGCTTCGTCTGGCACTATTGGAACGATTCGATGGGTTAAATCTTTTTCTCTAATGAGTAGGGTTAGAAATCTCACAAATGCCATGGTGCTAGACATTTCTCTGTCTCCAGATGATTTCAGTAATACATCGAAAGTCTCAAGAGATGGAATATGTATTTTCTCTAAATCAAACTTTCTTACTGGTAAATAGCCACCCAGCTCTTCACGCCTCTTTCTAAGGTATTTTAATTCTTCACTGTTATGGTCTGGTTTATAAAAATTTAGTTCTTTGGCGTCCTTTTCGGTAACAGGAATCTGAAACCTTTTTGCAACTCTATTTAGTGCATCAAGACCCAACTTCTTTTGGCTATGGGTTGTGTTTTTCCCCTCTCCTGCTTCACCCATTCCATAACCCTTAACAGTTTTTGCTAGAATTACGGTTGGCTGACCAACGTGCTCTTTGGCTCTTTTGTATGCCTGATAAACTTTGTTTGGATCATGACCCCCTCTCTCTAATGCAAAAATCTCTTCATCACTCATATGCTCAACTAGTTTTAATAGTTCAGGATACTTACCAAAGAAATACTGACGAACGTATGCACCATCTTTAGCTTTGTATGCCTGATATTCTCCATCAACAACCTCTTCCATGCGTTTTTTTAGCATTCCAGATGTATCTTTAGCTAAAAGACTATCCCATCCCCTACCCCAGACTACCTTTATAACATTCCAACCGGCGCCACGGAACATAGCTTCAAGTTCTTGGATAATTTTGCCATTACCCCGAACCGGCCCATCTAGGCGTTGTAAGTTACAGTTAACAACAAATATTAGATTATCAAGTTTTTCTCTACCAGCTAGAGATATCGCTCCTAAGGACTCAGGTTCATCAGTTTCTCCATCTCCTAGATAAGCCCAAACTGTCCTTTTATCGGTTTGCTTTACCTCTCGGTGATGCAAATATTTCATAAATCTAGCTTGATAGATAGCCATAATTGGCCCTAGCCCCATTGAAACTGTAGGGAACTGCCAAAAATCAGGCATAAGCCATGGATGTGGGTATGATGATAGGCCATTTTTTTCTGTTTCTTGGCGAAAATTAACCATCTGTTCTTCTGTAATTCTGCCCTCAAGAAATGCTCTAGAGTATATTCCAGGTGCAATATGCCCTTGAAAAAATATTAGGTCTGCCCCCTGATCTGAATTTGGTCCACGATAAAAATGATTAAATCCTACTTCATATAAAGTTGCGCTTGATGCGAATGAAGCAATATGGCCACCCAATTCTGATGAAAATTGGTTGGCTTTTACAACCATAATCATTGCATTCCATCTAATTATTGATTTAATCCTGTGCTCTATTTCGTGCTGTACTACGAGTTCGGTCTCTTTTTCAACAGGAATAGAATTTAAATAGGCTGTATTGACACCTTCTGGCAAGTCCATACCTTCTTCGTGTGCCATGTCTACCAGTTGCTTAAGAATGTATTTAGCCCTATCTTCACCTTCAAATCTGGCGACTGATCTAAATGCCTCTAACCATTCTCTAGTTTCTATTGGATCTGGATCTCTAATTGACATATAAAATTACATTTTTTAGTTAATAATTTTGATTATACCCAAGCTGTAGTTGTAGCTCATTTTAATAGGTAGAAACTTAAGTAGAAAACTAGACGCTATGAAAATGGTAGGTCATAATAATACAAGGCATCACTATTTTGTTAAGTAGCAATATAGAAACAAAATGAGTTAATCTAATAGTATAGCTTTACCAATAATAGTGTAGAGATAAAACCAAAAAATCCAAATAATATTTGCAAAACCTCATTAAAAGGAAATAATAGCAATCCTAAATAACCCCCGAAGAATAGCATAATTAATGGCAAAATATATAGTACAAAGGCACGAAAAAATATCTCTCTTGAAGGAATCTCCAAGGTAACAAAATCGCCTACTAAAACATTATCTTTTGAAGGTCTTTCAAATACCGAATATTTATCAAAGTAGCTTGTCAATATTCCAGTGCCACATCCACCTTTAGCACTGCAGCTATGGCAAGTATCAGATCTATTTATCTTTAATGTCATAGTTTCACTATTGACATTAATTACTTCAAACTTTTCTTTCATTTGTTTTCTTTATATATAAAATATATCCCTATCTATCATCTCTTATTTTATATTGTGCTATATATAAAACTATGACTATTTCTCAATCAATATTTAAAGCTTACGACATTCGTGGTATTGTTGAACACGAATTAACCCCTGAAAATGTTAAATTAATAGGGCTAGCTATTGGCAGCGAATCGATTGAAAAAGGCGAAAGAGGTATTGTTGTAGGTCGTGATGGGAGACTTAGTGGATTTGAATTGATGGAATCACTAATAAGTGGCCTAAAACAAAGTGGCTGTCATGTTGTCGACATAGGTATGGTCCCTACCCCACTGGTTTACTATAGCACTTATACTAAGTCAGCCACTTCTGGTGTAATGATAACTGGCTCCCACAATCCTCCTGAATATAATGGCCTAAAAATAATGATTGCTGGAGAGACTCTTTCTGGGGAGAGAATTCAAGATATTTATAGAAGAATTAATAAAGCTGAGTTCTACTATGGTTCTGGTACTTCCACAAAAGCTGATATCGAGGACGACTATATTGGCAGGATATTGTCAGACATTAGTCTTGATAAAGAGATGCATATAGTGGTTGATTGCGGTAATGGTGTTGCAGGTAAAGTTGCCCCTAAACTTTTTGAAAAACTCGGAGCAAGAGTAACTAAATTGTTTTGTTTAATAGATGGAAATTTCCCAAATCACCATCCAGACCCTTCTAAATTAGAAAACTTAAAGGACGTCATAGATGAGGTAAAAAATAGCAATGCAGATATGGGATTTGCTTTTGATGGCGATGGTGATAGGCTAGGACTAGTCGACAATAAAGGTAACGTAATATGGGCCGATAGACAGATGATGCTATATTCTAGAGACATTCTTAAACGCAATAAAGGCGCTAAAATTGTTTTTGATGTTAAGTGCACTTCACTATTAACAAAAGACATTGTCGATAATTGTGGCGAGCCAATTATGTCTCGTACTGGGCATAGTTTTATTAAATCTAAAATCAAGGAAACTGGTGCTGCTCTAGGTGGAGAAATGAGTGGACATATATTCTTTAATGAGCGTTGGTATGGTTTTGATGATGCAATATATACCGGTGCAAGGTTATTAGAAATATTGTCGAAAACCAGCCAAACTTGCGAACAAGTTTTTGCAGACTTACCTAATAATATAAATACACCTGAAATCAATATTAACTTTGATGAGCAAGGTCAACAGTTTGATGCTATGAACAAGCTCCACTCAAATATTAATTTCTCTGGTGCAAAGATAACAACAATTGATGGTGTAAGAGTTGACTATGAAAATGGCTGGGGTCTAGTTCGCCCATCCAACACAACACCCTGCCTAGTACTTAGATTTGAGGCAGATAGCCAAAAGATTTTGAACAGTATTAAAGAAGAGTTCAGAATTTGGTTAGAAAATAACGGCATTGATACCGCCAGCCTTTTAAATTAGACCTAAAAGAAATATAATGTTGTCATTTTTATGACTGCAGCATACCTTCTGAAACAATAAAATCTATTATCTTTTCTTTACCAATATGTTTCTTTAAATTTGTAAATACAAATGGCTTGTCACCCCTCATTCTTTTTGTGTCACTCTCCATGACCTCTAATGAAGCGCCAACATAAGGTGCAAGATCAATTTTATTAATAACTAATAAATCTGAGCGAGTAATTCCTGGGCCGCCCTTTCGCGGAATTTTTTCACCCTCTGCTACATCAATTACATAAATAGTAATATCAGCTAACTCTGGACTGAATGTTGCGGAGAGATTATCTCCACCACTCTCAATAAAAATTACATCCAAATCTTCGAATCTATGAATTAAGTCTTCGATTGCGGACAAATTCATTGAAGCATCCTCTCGAATAGCCGTATGAGGACAACCGCCTGTTTCTACACCTATGATGCGTTGTGATTCTAACGCGTTACTTGCTGTAAGAAATTTTGCATCTTCTTGAGTATAAATATCGTTAGTAACAACTGCAATCTCATAGTTGTCACGCATTGACTTACAAAGAACATCTAACAAAGCTGTCTTTCCAGAGCCTACTGGTCCGCCAACACCTACTCTTAATGGTTGCTTGTTTTTCATATTTTTCCTTTTTATGATCTAAAAATTCGTGTGTATTGAGTCTCATGCAAACTACTAGCAATAGAAAATGCAGGCTGAGACCTTCCAATTTCATCCAAAGAAACTTCTTTAGATTTAACAATAGCTTCAGGAATTTGTTTGACTAATAGATGGAGCAACTGTTGCCCTTGAGTTTGGCCTAGAGGAATGATTTTCACTATAGCTGAAATCTGATTTTCAAGCCATGACCAGGAGTATCCCAAAAGTAGTTCGTTAATCGGTATTTGCCATAAATTGCAAATTAAAGCATAACCAGCCAAATGATTAGTGTTAGTAACCTCATCCCACCCTTTAATTGCTGATTTTTCAATACTTTCGATAACCTTAGTTAATGACCTACCGCGATTAATTTCCTCTTGCCTTAATTCACTGGTTTCTCGACAAGCTAATAAAATATCGCTCCATTCTTTTGCTTTGTCCTTATCTCCCAATGATATTGATTTATATAGTCTAATTAAAATTGGAAGATCAGTATAAATTAACCCTGAAAGCAGTTGGCTATTAAGCCACTGTTGTGCAGTATCAAAGTCTGAGACCCAATCAATTTCAATAGCTTTCTCAACCCCTTGTGAATAAGTAAACCCGCCAATTGGTAAGGTCGGGCTCATTAAATTCATTAATCTTAAAAGGCCTAGTTCGCTAATGCTCATGACTATGTAATTTAGTTGTGCCATGAGAATTGTAAGCACCCTTTTCTGGTTGAAAAGGTAATGATTCAATAATTACATCTAATCCAAAACTTTGAATCATCTTATCAAGAACATGGTCGTGTATATAGTGAACACTTGTCTCCTTAATCTGTAACTCTACATGGCGATTTCCCAAGTGATAACATGCTCGAGCTAATAATAATGGGTCATCAGAATATATTGAAGAAATGGTTTCCAGTGCGGCAACTACTTTAAGAACATAACCGTCTTTATCTATAATTAAATCGCCATGTTCAAGTACATTTCCACGCTCCATAAAAATACCTATTTTCTCGCCACTATCTGAACATGTTTTTAATCTGCTCTTAACTCTTTGCTGTAAATCTAACGTGACTGAACCATCAATATTTTGAGAAGAATTAATTTTTTCAACAAACTCTCTCACAACTAGAACAAGAAATACCTTTGCGCCAAAGCAACCTCACTAGCTGGCTCACAGGTTAGTAAAACACCATCAGCTTTAACCTCATAGGTTTGTGAATCAATCTCAATATTTGGTTGATAGTCATTATGAATCATTGATGATTTCGTAACTGATCTACAAGATTTTACAACCCCAACTAGAGACTTAAGTCCAAGCATATCAACAATACCGTTATTAACACTAGCTTGAGATAAGAATGTCATACTAGTATTAAATCTAGCTGCTCCCAAAGCGCCAAACATCTTTCTGTAGTGCACAGGTTGTGGTGTAGGTATTGAAGCATTTGGGTCTCCCATAGGCGCTGCTACAATCATGCCGCCCTTGATAATTAAACCAGGTTTTGCCCCAAAAAATTTTGGCTTCCATAACACTAAATCTGCTAATTTACCAATCTCAATAGATCCAACTTCATGTGATATTCCGTGAGTAATAGCAGGATTGATTGTGTATTTAGCGATGTATCTTTTCGCTCTATTATTGTCGTCGTTTGAGCTATCTCCTTCCAACAAACCTCTTTGAATTTTCATTTTATTAGCAGTCTGCCAGGTTCTTGTAATAACCTCTCCAACTCTACCCATCGCTTGAGAGTCTGATGAAATCATAGAAAATGC
>CESL01067015.1_pt1 | contig 29255 bp, 18 predicted proteins | sample 531221 | NCBI WGS metagenome assembly CESL01 (sample SAMEA2622197, study PRJEB7988) | marine metagenome | biome: marine biome (ENVO:00000447); feature: mesopelagic zone (ENVO:00000213) & marine oxygen minimum zone (ENVO:01000065); material: "saline water (ENVO:00002010), including plankton...
AAAACACCTTCTTTACTCACTTCAAAAACAACGGTGATTTCTCCCGTATAATTATTACTAATTACCTTTGGAGGGGTTTCAAAATGATCTGTGATAAACGTAACCAGGGCATTCTTAAAACAATCTTCTAAAGAATTGTATTTTACAGATTCACAATCAGGAAAAACAGGATAAACCTCTGCATTTTGTGCCTGTACTAGAAAAGAAGCTAATAAAATAACGGGAAGTAAAAAAAACTTCATATTAGAATTATAGATATTCGGCTAAAAAGATACACTTTTAAAATATATCCTAAAATAAAGAAATCCCGGTTTTTACCGGGATTTCCATAAATAATATAAGTAATATTTTTCCTTAATCTTGAATTTGGAAAGTAATCGGTAACGAATAAACAACACCTACCGGCTTACCTCTTTGCTTACCTGGTTGCATTTTAGGTAATTTATTTACTACTCTGGCAGCTTCCTGCTCTAACCTTGGGTGTGGAGCACGAGCTCTAACATCTGTAATCTTTCCTTGTTTATCGATCTTAAACTGTACAATTACACGAGTAATACCTGATAATCCAAGTTCAGATCCTAAATCTGTATCAAATTCTTTTTGTACAAATTTCATCACTTTTTCACTCATACAAGCTTTACGCTCTTCATTGTCTTTAAGATTTTCACATCCTGGGAAAATTGGCACGTCCTCGATAACTGCAAAAGGAACATCAGCTACCTCTTCTTCTACTGGTGCTTCTACCACTTCTTCCACTTCAACGATGTCTTCAAGACTGGTTTCAGTAGATTCGATTTCATCTTCTTCTACTTCTTCCTCATCCTCCACAACTTCGATAACCTCTGGTGCCGGTGGTGGTGGCGGAGGTGGTGGTGGCGTGTTTTGCATTTCTGTAATTGGAATTTCTTCGTCTTCTAATTGATCCATCTGCACCATTCCAGTATCAATATCAGACTTCTCATAAGTCTTCCATTCAATAGCCTGCCAGGTAACAAAAAGAACCAATATAAGACCTAATTGAAGAAACAATACGCTTCTTTTCGATAAATCAGCTTTAGGATTTTTCTTAGGTTCCATAATGGTTAATGATTAATAAGGTTTGCTAAAATAAATATTTTTTCCAAAAAATTAAATAAATATCAGTTTTTAACCTTTTTAAGTGGCCTTTCCAAAGTTAAAAAAAGAATTGATGCTATTAAAACACCTGTTGAATTCGCAATCACATCTAACCAATCGGGCTGTCTGTAACTGGTAAGTGTACCCTGTAAAACCTCAATTAACATACCAAAAGCAATACATAAAACACTTATTTTTAAAATTGTAGCTTTATACGTATAGTTATTCTTAGCCTTAAGAAAAAAAGAAAATTTCCAAACTAAAAATAAAACAAAATAAGCTGAAGCATGCAAAAGTTTATCTCCTACACTCAAATCGCCCATTGTAATTTCAGGGGTTATTTTATATAGGGAGAAAAAAATGAGCGTAGCCGTATATAGACCTGCCAGAAAGAAGGCAAGTTTAACCACCGATGATTTCTTTATATTCTTGCGCGGTAAGCAGATCCTCTAACTCGGCAATTTCAGCATATTTAATCTTAATCATCCACCCATCAGTATAAGGTGCATTATTTACTTTTTCCGGCTCATCCTCTAGACTATCGTTAAACTCAACAATCTCGCCAGTTAATGGCAAATAAAGGTCTGAAACTGTTTTAACGGCTTCTACCGTACCAAAAACATCTTCTCGGTTTAGGGACTCATCTACAGACTCTACCTCTACGTAAACAATATCTCCTAACTCACCCTGTGCAAAATCTGTAATTCCTACAGTTGCAATGTCGCCATCGATTTTAACCCATTCGTGGTCTCTGGTGTACTTTAAATCCTCTGGAATATTCATAGTTATGTTTTATATAGCGACAAAGTTAATTTTTTCGGTTAATTGTTCAAATAGGGCGGCATTAATTTCCAAAATTATATCTCAAAGTAATTCCCGACCTTATTGTGGTTTGTGGAAACGCTGTGGAAACCGCATATTCAGAGAAGGTATGCTCATAATAGAACAATGCAGTTAGGTTCTTAGTAATGGCATAATCGGTCACAAAATTAATCGACCAGATATCCTGACCGGCAATAACCTGATTATTTGATAAATCCAGATACCTTACGATGGTTTTATTTTTACGGTAAGAAACATCAGCTTTAAAGTTAAGATCACTACTTAATACCCTGCGACGCCCACCTAAAGCGGTAATAATCTTCATATCTTTTAAACGATAGCCCATCCCTAAGGTGTATTGATTTCCACTAATTTCAGTAAGGATATTATTATCGAAACTAAGGGAAAGCTGCCTGTCTTTCTCCAATCTGCCTAAAAACTGAATATTATTTGTGGTCTCTAAATCTACCTGCAGCAAGGGTGTAAACAACTCTGACAACACGATATTCGAGAATAATGTTGGATTTTTGTAATCTCCAGCCTGGTTGGTTTCAAAAGGTTTTTCTGCATCATAATCCAAATTGGTTTGAAATTGGTTAATCGTATAATTAGACTGATAACCATGAGACAGTGAAACCCTCCTAAAATTACGTTTAAAAAACGCCAATCTCATCAATCCGGTATATTTTATATTCCAGTTTGGCAAAGGAATACTTCTAAATGCTCCTAACTTAACATTATCTACAGAAGTTCCCGTGTATGCAGCAAGGAAAGCCGGCAATAATACTGCCTGATTGGTTCTGCCCAATCCTACAGGATATCCGCTTTCATCTACATTATCCGGATCTAAACCACGTTCTACTGCTAACCTTCTCGCTATTTCAATTCGATTTGCCCGAAACTGTTCAAAGGTTGCCGAAGACTGCTCGTTACTTTGACTAAAAGCGGTTTTAAGCAGCACCGTAGAAATATTATAATTCCCAAAAGTATAAGGTGTTAAAGCTTGATATTGCAGGTTTTGAGGATCTACCTTAAAGTTTTCAGAATAAGTTTCAGAATATAATTTCCTTCCAATAATATCAATCGTCAGATCAGGAAGCAAATCTACAGAAGCCTGAGCATTTAATTCTTCATTTTTATTGGTGGTAAATTGCTGATTAAAATTTTGATATAAAGTTAACCATCCTCTCCTTGCAGCCTCATATCTAATTTCATCCTGCATTCCAAAAGTAAATCCTGCAGAAGGTTTTAAGGTTCCCATAAAGCCTATACTACGAGTATAACCTGGTAAAAAGGTTCCCTGGGTATTTCTATAGTTTACCTGAAGCCTTTTTACAGCGGTCACCACATCAATAAGTGTATTTACCGCTTTATTGCCGGAAGCGGTATTTCTATTACGTACTGGCTTAGCCTGTGTTTCTTCTCCTGAGGGCTGTAGTGTTGGCACTCCCATACTACGCTCTGCTATCGAAGTTGCTCTCTGATTATCTTTTTTTCTAATTCCTACATAAGTATACAGCTTTTGCAAATCCATATTGGCTGTAATTTGATGGGTATTCGAATTCTGAACAGAATTTCCAATATTTGGGATACCTTCAAGATTTTGATAAATTCTTGAACCTCGTTGCCACTGGAAATCCCCGGTATATGAATAAGAAGCTTTTAAAAATTCAAAAACCGGCAACTTATTTAATGGCAATTCATAATTTACCTGGATACTTTGATAATGATTATTGGGCTCGCCTACATTAAAATAGTCATCAAAAACGCCAATAGCATTATTCGCGTTTCCATCTTCATCGATATAATTTCTTACAATTCGATTATTTGAAGCATTAAAACTAAAATTCAAAGCACTGGTAAGATTATAGTTTATTCCATACTCCCAATCAAAAAGGAAATTTCTTTGATACAAAGTAGGAATTCCTATATCATTATCGCTCAATTCTAAGGACCTGAATTGTTGCTGAGTAAACTGCCTGAAATAATTTGCACTGGCATTGATATTGGAAGGCAATAAATTAAGGTTGAAATCTTTAATAATTGAGAAATACTGACTACTATCCAGAGCAGCTGTATTTTTAAACGGCTCTAATTTTTTAGGCGCGAAATTAAATTCATACGTTGCTCCTGTTCTTACATTTTGATCTAAGGATTCCTCGATTTCAAAATCACGATAATCCACCTGATTATAAGAACCTGAAAAAGCAAAGTTTTCAATATCATAAGGCTGTGGTTTTGCTTCGCCAGTTCTTTCCTTCCTTAACCCTATAAGATTTATACTTTCTCGTTTCGTATAGGTTTGTGATTGCTTTTTAACCCGGTCTCTCTCTTGTGGATCGGTAATACCGGCTAAACGCGTATCTAATTCGATATCTAAAAATTCCTGATCGTATTTTGGGGTAATTACTTCTTCGCCACGACTATAATTCACAGGAATTTTAAGCCCCCATTTTTGTGGAAGCAGTTGCCCCATATTAATATTGGTTACAAAATCATACTGTTCTGCATCCTCCCTGCTACGTTGATTTGGTCCCTGATCCAAAGTACCGAATCCTACAGTACTTTTTCTTCCTGTTGCAGAAAAAGTTGCGAAATCGGCTAAATTGGTATCTATGTTTAGGACGCCTGCCCATCCTCCCTCGTTATCAAGATCTGAAAGTCGAAGCTCATTAAACCAAACTTCCCCACAAACTTCCTGCAAACCAGCTCTGGGCATTCCGTTTTTAACCCCTAGCATAATCAGTCTAACATTTCCAAAACTTGGATTCCCCTTTACACCAATCCTTAATCTTCCAGGCTCATAGGCATCTTGAGGGTTACGCGGCTCCAAATTTTCGTCAAAGAAATTTAAACGAGTTGTATTATAGGACGGATCTCCTAAAACCGTTGTTTTCACCCGCTGAAGCAACTCTAGTGGCAAATTTAAACGGTTAAGCTCTGGCCAGATATCTGTGGGATTCACACTACCGGCAGCGGTGATAGAAAGCGGAATTTCAATCTGATAAAAGTTATCAGTAAAATCGGTCCCTATTCTTATAAAGGCAACCATATCGCCATCATCAGGATCGGCCTGTCCCTGAAACCCTTCAGCATGCAGAAACATTTCTAGATTTTTATACTGCCGCATATCTACCTGAAAATTTTTATACACTGCACGTGCATCCTGCGGCTCTAAGCCGCAAACACGCATCGCCAGAGATTGCTCGTTTTGCCTGATATTGGTGTTGTTTTGATATAATTCTTCCCTAATCACTCCCGGCGGAAGTACGTAAGGAATAGGCTCCCTGTTTTCGTTTTCTTCGATATTTACCGCAGTAACTTCAAAGAGTACATCAGAGCTTTCCGGCAAATTACTTTCTTCATCCAAATTACCATTATAGCGACGATAATCTCCCCTAACCAATTCCATCGTTCCAAACCTCAACAAGGTAGGATTCTGGAAGTCGGTTAAAAACATCCTCATAAAACGAATCGAACGATAATCCGCAATTCCACCAATAGCATCGGTAGGTTCAAAAATAGGCACTTTAAACTGCACCCAACGCACCCGCTGTGTTTGCCCATTTTTAAGGGTTACATTTAACTCTTTTGTATCTGAAACGTACTCGTTATTTTCGCTATTCATCCCTTCAAAAAACGGAACTTCATACTGAAAATAGCTATTAATCGTATTCATGGTATTATCCCGGTTCACATCCTCTGTGGTAGGCAGGGTTGTGTTTCCACGGTTATTGTTTCCCGAATTATCCGGGGAGTTCCCCTCTACTCCGTTATAATTTCTATAACGCTCTTTAATCCCCCCCTCGGCATTTAGAAAATACTCATAATTATCTGCAGAAGGATCAGGTAAATTCCCAAATTGCGGAAATTTCTGCGCCTCCTCAGCATCGTTTAGCCCATCGTAACCCACATCTTGATTAAGCCTGGCCTGCCCTTCTGAACTAAAAGCATACACCAATGATTGGTCTGTGGGTACTTTACCAAAAGCAGTCTCGGTAGTATTAAGATCAGATCCATCCTCCGGGAGTCCGTTTTCATATTGCTTTCTACCATCTTTGAGTACATCTTCGCTAATATTCCCTAAGTTAAAAACAATCTTTCCATCATTATTCACATTATTAGGATCATCCTGATAAATAAACGGATCCATCACCCAAAACTGAATATACTCTACATTAGACTGTTCAAAATTTGTCGTATTTATTCCACGCATCATCCCTCCAAAATTACCGGCAGGATTAGGTAAAGTATTACCGCCAGCTGCGGCAGAATTGTAATTATAAGGCCCTCGCTCCCCAGGGTAATAAGCTACATCCATGGTGTAAATTACCTGCGCCTGCCCCTGGATCACATCTACATTTGGAAAAATTTCGTCTACAGTCACTCTTCTTGCGGCATAACTGCTAAGATCTGAATCTGTTATCCCATCGGGACGGCTATTACTGTAAAAAACAGGGTCGATAGTATACCAGGCCAGCTTAGCCCTTCTATCCCCAACGCTTAAATCGCCGTTTGCCAGTTCTCCTCCAAAGCCAATAGGCACACTGGAAAGCTCCCAACTAAGCGGAGTACTAATATCTATCGAAGTTTGCGCAGATTCAAAATCATCGATATAAGAAGTTGCCTTTCCATCAAAATCATTTACTGCGGGTGCCCCGGGAATCAAATACGCAAATTCCCCCCTTACCGAAACATTTGATTTTACATCGGTATCCACATTAGGCAATTTATTAACCAGTCTGGTTAAAAAAGGCACCTCTTTTGTGTAATTAAAATTAAAACCTAAAATGGTATTATTTATAGGTTCATAACTATAATTTGCTTTTTGGGTAAGAGGGCGCTCTCTTAGATTTAGAAAAGTACCTGCTACAATTAGATCTTCATTAAACTGATGCTCTACATTAATCCCTGTAAAACGTTTAGATTGCTGCCCAAATAATGCATTACTTTCCGTATTCACCTGAATAGGGGTATCAGAAGCTAAAAGAGCTTCATCCAGGATCTGCACCCTACCTAAATCATAATTCACCACATAATCTACCCCTTCCTGAAGTGTTCTTCCTCCGGCCGTTACTGTAACCGATCCCTGCGGAACATTAAAACCGATAGGAATCCCTTCAAAATTGGATGATTTGTAGCGTCCTTTTAGTTGAAACTTATTTTTATCAGCATCTTCTTGCTCTGCCTGAGTTTTAGTGGTTCGATATAAGGATCGAAACACATATTTCTCCTGGTTGTCATTCCAGGTTGAAGGTTCAGAATAAATCTCCTGATTGTTATTAGGTGTATTATCTAATTTTTCAAACAAATATTCTCCAAAAGGCTCAACTGAAGTAAAGATAACCAGTCCGTTTTGTACATCGATTGTAAAACCAGGTACAAAATCAAAGAATCCGTCGCCTCCATTAATAGGATCATTATTATTATTCAGGTTATCCAGGTTAAAAACACGCAAAAGCGGAGTTTCCGCAACATCAGCGGGTAGGGGTAAGGAAGAATTTTCAGCGGGACGAATATAATTAAGCGGTTGGGGATCTGTATAAAGAATGTTCAATCTAAAATCATTAGGGTCTAAATCGTAAGCTCCTAAACTATAGATATTTTTCATCATTAAATCCCACACCGGCTCATTTACATTAGTAACAGTACTTTTAAGCATTTTAACCACCAGATTCTGACTTATCCTTGCATCAGTCTGTCCCTGTTGCTGCTGAAATTCATCTCCGGTAGCATTAACACCATCGTTTGCAAATTCACCAACCTGATACACCTGCCCATTTACCGTGTACTGAAATGCTACGGCAAGTACCTCATCATTGCTCAACCGTTGGTTAAGAGTAATATATCCCAGATCCTGGTTGAGTCTGTACTCATTTGGACTAAGCTGGCGTGCATTTTCCAGCTTTACATAATCAATACCCTCTGAAACGCGCACATTCCCAAATCCACTTTCTACAGTTGAGATATCTCGAATAGCGGGAGTTAAAATAGATTGTTCATTTCCTGTTATCCCTACCGGGTTAAAATCATTATTTTCGTTATCTGGGTAAGCTCCTGCAGGCTGATTAAAAAATCCAGGTGGCACATTATCCAACCCAATATTTCCTTCTACCGGACTTTCCCCAATATCCTGAATAGCGACAATATTTCTGGTATCGGTTAGATTTTGAACATTATTGGTCCTGTTAGTAATCCAAACCTGTATACGTTTAATCTGTATACCGCTTCTTACAAAAGGGTAATCGGCTATAAATTCGTTATAATTATCCCTAAAATAATGAGCTAAGAAAAAGTGACGATCCTGATCATAATCCAGTGCAAATTTTTCATAATCTTCTACCGCAGCACCTCCTTCTACATTTACAGTTCTACGCTCTGAATTTTGTTCTGAGAAAACTCCTGTAATTCTTGTTTTACCAAACTGAAGCTGTGTTTTAAATCCAAATAGGCTTTGTGCTCCCTGAATTAAAGTATTATTCAGCGGCATATTTACATTACCCACTTCTATTTTCTGTATAATGTCGTCTTCGCTGGGGGTATATTCTAATTTTAACTGATTTTGAAAATCAAAAGTAGATTCGGTATCATAATTGGCGGTAATTCCCAGACGTGTTCCTACCTGTCCCAATAAAGACAACTGAATTCTCTGATCAAAATCAAAAGTGAAATTAGAACGGTTTCTTGGGGAATAAGCCGGGTTATCCTGCTTGGTATATAAAATACCAAGATCCATAGCTACTGAACCTTGCGGAGCAATATCGATATTGGTTCCGCCAAAAATACTTTGAAAGAAATCTGAATTCACATAAAAATCCGGGAGCAAATCCTGTTGCAGAGCATCTGCATCATCGGATCTACCGGCAAGCGCCTGATTTTTTAATAAGAAATAGCGCTGCATTTCTTCTTTAACAACCAGCTCCTCATACTCTTTTGGAGAAAGAACTAAAGGAAGACCAATATTGGTCTCACCCAGACTCTTTTTATAGAAATATAAATCTAAGACAGGATCATATTCATATTTAGACTGTATGGAACCAGGATCGGGCATAGAAATCCTACCAAACGAAAAGGTTTGGGTCGTATCCTGCTCCTGCTGCGTTTCTTCTTCCTCTTCCTCCTGTGCAGATAAATTAAAAGAAATTAACAGCAACAGCACTAATGATGAAGGAAAACGCATCGATGTTAACAACCTCAGGTAATTGTTTCTCAATGTAACTACAAATTTTTTAGCGCCAATTTAATGAGAGTCTCTACAGTAGGATCTTCTATCTCTTTTATTAGCTTATTTAGAACTTTATCTGCCTGTTTACGGGCGTAGCCCAACGTCTCTAATGCAGATAACGCTTCTTCTTTAATTGTATTGCTCTGTTCTACAAAAACCTCGTCTATACCAAAGATTTTAACAATCTTATCTTTTAAGTCTAAAATAACACGCTGTGCCGTTTTTGCTCCTATCCCTTTTATGCTTTGTATCGTTGCCACGTCTCCAGATGCAATAGCGTCCCTAATTTGAGCAGGATCTAAAGACGAAAGCATTGTTCTGGCGGTACTGGCCCCTATACCACTTACGGAAATAAGAAGTCTAAAGATTTCCCTTTCAGATTTTTCCTGAAATCCAAAAAGGGTATGAGAATCTTCCTTTACCTGCAAATGGGTGAATATAGCAATCTGCTCTTCGTCCTTTATCTTTGAAAAAGTATTAAGCGAAATATGGACAAAATAACCCACGCCATTACAATCTACAACAACATAGGTAGGATTCTTCTCTACCAGTTTGCCCTTTAAGTGATGAATCATACGTTAACCAAAAGTTAAGGCTCAAATGTACTAAAATAAAATAAGGGGAAAAACACTAGTTCTCCCCCTTAAAATCAAGTAAGCGTTAAATTTATTTTTTAGCCTTTTTAGCTTTTTCCTTTTCTTGCGCATCTACAACTGCTACGGCTGCCATATTTACCATTTCTTCAACACTTGCTCCTAACTGAAGAATATGAACAGGCTTGTTCATCCCCATCATAATTGGGCCAATAGAATCGGTATCATTAAGCTCTTTTATAAGTTTATACGCACTGTTTGCTGAATCCAGATTTGGATAAATTAAAGTATTTACTTTTTTTCCTGCTAATTTTGAAAAAGGAAACTTCTTCTGAAGCATTTCTTTATTTAAAGCAAAATCAGACTGAAGTTCTCCATCCACTAATAAATTGGGATGGTAACGATGTAAATAAGAAACGGCATCTTTAACTTTTCTAGCCTGCGGATGATCAGAAGATCCAAAATTGGCGTACGATAACATAGCCATTACCGGTTCTAAACCAAAAAGCCTCACCACACCAGCAGTTAACTGCGCTATTTTTGCCAAATCTTTTGCAGAAGGATCTATATTTATAGAGGTATCACTAATAAAAATTGGCCCCCGACTGGTATTCATAACATTAGTTGCCGCCACTCTCGAAATCCCTTTTGCCATACCTATAAGCTGTAGCATTGGTTTAACAACAGTAGGATAGGCACGGGAATAACCTGAAAGTAAAGCATCGGCGTCCCCTTCATTTACCATCATGGCTGCAAAATAATTACGCTCACGCATTAAACGTTCTGCATCGTACAGGGTTACCCCTTTTCTATTACGAGAATCAAAGTAAGCTTCAGCGTATTTTTGAAGTTTACCCCGCTCTTCATCAGATTTCGGATCGATAATTTCTACATCGGCATCAAAATCGATTTCCCCCATCAGTTCTTTAATCACTTCTCTGCGCCCCAAAAGAATAGGAGTACCAATACCTTCATCGTAAACAATCTGTGCTGCTTTTAGTACATCCAGATGATCTGCTTCAGCAAAGATCACACGCTTTGGATTGTTTTTAGCGCGTTGCATTAGCAAACGGGTAATTTTATTGTCACTGCCCATTCGTTCTAAAAGCTCATCTTCATACTTCTGCCAGTCGGTAATTTCGGTTCTGGCCACACCACTTTCCATTGCCGCTTTGGCAACCGCAGGTGGGACTTTAGCAATAAGCCTTGGATCGAATGGCTTAGGGATTATATAATCTGAGCCAAAATTAAGTCTTGTTTCTCCGTAAGCAATATTCACCTGTTCTGGCACAGGTTCTTTAGCCAGTTCAGCCAGCGCCTTTACAGCGGCCATTTTCATATCCTCATTAATCTTGGTTGCCCTAACGTCTAAGGCCCCACGAAAGATAAAAGGAAATCCAAGTACATTATTTACCTGATTAGGATGATCGCTACGCCCTGTAGCCATAATAACATCTTTACGGGTATCCATCGCCAATTGGTAATCGATCTCTGGATTAGGATTGGCCATAGCAAAAACAATAGGTCGCTTTGCCATACTCTTAAGCATCGCTGGAGAAACGATATCTGCTATGGAAAGACCGATAAAAACATCAGCATCTTTCATAGCATCATCCAGGGTATTTAAATCCCTATCGGTTGCAAATTCCAGTTTTTCCTCTGAAAGATTAGGACGATCTTTTCGTATCACCCCTTTACTATCCAACATCACAATATTTTCAGCCTTTGCACCAAAAGCTTTGTAAAGTTTAGTACAGGAAACAGCTGCCGCACCGGCACCACTCACTACAATCTTAACCTTACTCATTTTCTTTTTTGCCAGCTCCACAGCGTTTAAAAGTGCTGCAGCAGAAATAATAGCAGTCCCGTGCTGATCATCGTGCATTACCGGGATATCCAATTCTTCTTTTAACCTTCGTTCAATTTCAAAAGCTTCCGGAGCTTTGATATCTTCCAGATTAATCCCACCAAAAGTAGGAGCGATATTTTTTACAGTTTCTACAAATGCATCTACATTTTTGGTATCTACTTCGATATCAAAAACATCTATATCTGCAAAAATTTTAAAAAGAAGACCTTTACCTTCCATTACCGGTTTAGAAGCTTCAGGACCTATATCACCAAGTCCCAGAACAGCCGTACCATTACTAATTACGGCCACTAAATTTCCTTTCGTTGTATATTTATAAGCGTTTTCTTTATCTTTTTCGATTTCTAAACAAGGTTCTGCTACACCAGGAGAGTACGCTAAAGAAAGATCTCGTTGTGAAGCATATTTTTTTGTTGGAACGATCTGGATTTTACCGGGCTTCGGCTTCGCATGGTACACCAAGGCTTCCCGTCTTTTTCTTGAGTTGTTGCTCATAACTTTTGGTTTTAGCTATTACAAAGTTAGCAAGGTAGATGACATTAACTACTTAAAAATTTTAAAATAATGGTAAGATTTTAACCTGTTTTAGTCAAATATGACGTTTAAGGTTACGATTTTTTAGAGCATAAATTAAAATTCGAATCACTTAGGAATCCAAAAACTTAATATTACGCTTTAAACCTTCGAATTTAGTTCTTTTAACTGCAGATTTTCGAAAGATTTCATTGAAAGTTTCCCTGGTAATTTCCTGCCAGTCTTTTTTATCGAATTTCAACAAATCCGGATGAGGATCAAAAAGTGGCTCATTATGCGGTTTTGAAAATCGATTCCAGGGACACACATCCTGGCAAATATCGCAACCAAACATCCAGTCTTCGAAAGTGTTTTTAAAACTGTTGGGCAACTCGTCCTTTAACTCTATCGTAAAATAGGAAATGCACTTACTACCATCTACTTTATACGGTTCTACAATCGCATTGGTAGGACAGGCATCTATACACGCAGTACAGGTACCGCAATGATCGGTAACCGGAGTATCCTCCTCTAATTCTAAATCAACAATTAACTCGGCTATAAAGAAAAAGGATCCTGCTTTTTTAGATAATAAATTCGAGTTTTTACCAATCCATCCTAAACCACTTTTTGCCGCCCAGGCTTTATCTAAAACCGGTGCCGAATCTACAAAAGCACGTCCTGCTACTTCCCCTATTTCACTTTGTATAAATTGAAGCAAAGATTTCAGCTTATCCTTAATGACAAAATGATAATCTTTACCATAGGCGTATTTACTGATTTTATAGGATTCGGGATTCTGAACTTTATCTGGATAATAATTCAACAATAAGGAGATGACACTTTTAGAACCATCTACCAGCTTTGTAGGATCAAGTCGTTTATCAAAATGGTTTTCCATATAGGACATTTTTCCATTTCGATTTTTATTCAGCCACTCTTCAAGTCTTGGCGCTTCTTCTTCTAAAAAACCAGCCTTACTAATTCCACAGGACATAAACCCCAGTCGTATTGCTTCCTCTTTAATAAGATTTGTATATTTTGCTTTATTTCCTACGATCATCAAGCTCTTTTCTCAAATTCTACGTAAGCATTTTTGGGTTTCAGGGTGATTAGAGGCAAGATTTCGATATCTTCTTTTACCGATAAAATTTTAAAGTTTAAAATTAATTCTGAAACCGCCAAAATCATCTCGTACATCGCAAAATTGCTACCAATACATTTTCTTGGGCCTGCTCCAAAAGGAAAATAGGCCATTGGGTTCTTTTCTGAAGTAAAACGATCTGGATTAAATTCTAAGGGCTGCTCCCAGTGTTTCTCACTGCGATGAATCTCATAAAATGAAAATAAAAGATCTGAACCTTTATCGAGTTTTATTCCATTAAACTCATCTTCTTCCAAATTCACCCTATCCATAAAATAAGCTGGCGGATACAAGCGCATACTCTCTAAAATTACATTTTGCGTGTAGGGGCAGCTTTGAACAAACTCCATTAAACTAGTTGTAGCTTCTGAAGCGACCTTTACTTCACTGTAAATTTTATCCTGAATTTGTGGATTTTGAGCCAGAAGTTGTGTGGTAAAACTCAGTGAATTTGAAGTCGTTTCATGCCCTGCTACAAAAAGTATAAGAATTTCGTCGATTAACTGCTCTTCACGCATAGGCTGTCCATCTTCATATCTTGCATCCAGTAGCATATCCAAAAGATCATCATAACGCTTAGGATTTTGCTTTCTTTTATGGACAATATTCCTTAAAATTAGTCTGGATTCCTCACTAAGCTTAAGATGGTATTTTAGTTTTCCACTTAAACTAAACCATAGACGTTTATAGGGCTGCCGCAATTCTTTCACCAGCATTTTCTGATTCTCTTCGGTCACATACTGAAGTCGATTGATTTCTTCCTGACTTGCAGCGCTACTAAAGAGGGACTTCACCACAGTTTGAAAGGCCAGATCATTAAAAACTGGAAAGATATCCATTGTTTTCCCCGGCCGAATCTTCACATATTCTACCCGAATAGCCTCTAAAACCGTATCAAGTAAATTTGCAATATGCTTTTTATGAAATGCAGGTTGAATAAGTTTTCGCTGTTTCTGCCAGTGTTCCCCGTTAGAGGTCAAAAGGCCATTCCCAACATATTTTACCAGATCTTTGGTTTGAATTTCAGATTTGATGTAGTTCTTTTGATTTTTCTGGAGCACATATTGCGCAAATTCGGCATCCCTACAAAAAAAAACAGATTTTTTAGGACCGATATTTAACCTGAAAATATCACCATGTTTTTGGAAATTCTCATGATGAAAGGGTAGCGGATTTTTTACAATCCTGGCTGCATTTTTTAAAAATGTTAATGTGGAAACCTCTGGAATTTCTCTCCTCATATTCAAAATCGTCAAAATTAAAACCGCATTTCTTCCTCACTTAAAACAAACCTCCCTGACTAGGACCACGAGATTTCCCTAAATGTTTATAAGCAGCCTCGGTTACTTCTCTCCCTCTTGGTGTACGATAAATAAAGCCCTGCTGTATTAAAAAAGGCTCATAAACTTCCTCGATAGTCTCTGCACTCTCACTAACCGCCGTAGCCAGCGTAGTGATCCCTACAGGACCACCTTTAAATTTATCGATAATTGTTTCTAAGATCCTATTATCCATTTCGTCCAAACCATGGGCATCCACATTTAACGCCTTAAGACCATATTTGGCAATACCGATATCTATTTTTCCATCACCTTTGATTTGTGCAAAATCGCGCACCCTTCTTAAAAGCGCATTGGCAATACGTGGGGTACCGCGACTACGCCCAGCAATCTCTATTGCTGCTTCCATAGTGATAGGGACTTTTAAAATCTGAGCACTACGCTGTACAATATCAGAAAGCAATTCAGTAGAATAATATTGCAATCGGCTGGAAATACCAAATCGAGCACGCATTGGTGCTGTAAGCAATCCTGATCTGGTGGTAGCGCCTATCAGGGTAAACGGACTCAGATTAAGCTGTACACTACGTGCATTTGGACCAGATTCAATCATAATATCGATACGATAATCTTCCATCGCTGAATACAGGTACTCCTCAACAATCGGACTTAATCTGTGGATCTCGTCTATAAAAAGAATGTCCCGTTCATCCAGATTCGTTAACAGCCCTGCTAAATCTCCGGGCTTATCCAAAACGGGACCGGAGGTAATTTTTAACCCCACACCAAGCTCATTAGCTAAAATATGCGCCAGTGTTGTCTTCCCCAGGCCGGGTGGGCCATGCAAAAGGGTGTGATCTAAAGCCTCACTTCTTAAATTCGCCGCCGCCACAAAAACCTTCAGATTATCCAAAACCTGTTCCTGACCGGCAAAATCATCAAAACTAAGGGGTCTTAGCGCTCTTTCTATATCAAATTCTTCCGGAGAAAAATTTTCACCAGTGGCATCCAGGTTTTCATTCATAACAGATCAATTAATTTTCACCTAAGTATAGGCAAAACAAAGATAAAATAAAAAAGCCTCTTCAATTAAGAAAAGGCTTTGGTGTATTTTAATATTCTTTTTACTAATGATGTAAATCTTCTTCATTTTCCTGCATCGGAACCGTTTGTGGCACGTAATCCTGCCCTTTTATCACATACTCTCCATCCGCATTCGTCTTACTGTAATCATAAGCCCAACGATAAACCACAGGAAGTTCTCCTGGCCAGTTACCGTGGATATGCTCTACCGGCGTTGTCCATTCCAGTGTATTCGATTTCCAAGGGTTCATTGTAGCTTTCTTACCGTAGAACATGGAACTAAAGAAATTATAGATAAACACTATTTGCACCAGTGCAGTTACGATAGCACATACTGTTACGATCACGTTGATATCTGCAAGATCATCAAAATATGGGAATGCTGTATTTGTATAATAACGTCTTGGAAGACCTGCCATACCAAGGAAATGCATAGGGAAGAAAACTCCGTAAGCTCCTACGGCTGTCACCCAAAAGTGGATATACCCAAGATTTTTATTCATCATACGACCAAACATCTTTGGGAACCAGTGATAAACACCGGCAAAAAGCCCATACAATGCAGATATACCCATTACCAAGTGGAAGTGAGCCACCACAAAATACGTATCATGAACGTTAATATCTAATGTTGAATCCCCAAGAATAATACCGGTTAAACCACCAGTAATAAATGTTGATACTAAACCTATAGAGAATAGCATACCAGGGTTCATTTGGAGGTTACCCTTCCATAATGTTGTGATATAGTTGAAAGCTTTTACCGCAGAAGGGATGGCAATCAATAATGTAGTAAATGTAAATACCGATCCTAAGAATGGGTTCATACCAGACACGAACATATGGTGTCCCCATACTATGGTTGAAAGGAAACCAATCGCCAATATCGAAGCGATCATTGCACGGTATCCAAAGATTGGTTTACGAGAGTTGGTAGCCACCACCTCTGAAGTAATACCAAGTGCCGGAAGGATTACAATGTATACCTCTGGGTGACCCAGGAACCAGAATAAATGCTCAAAAAGAACTGGTGAACCACCGTGATGACTAAGTACTTCCCCATCTAAGAAAATATCACTTAAAAAGAAAGAAGTACCAAAACTTCTATCCATAATAAGTAATAAGGCAGCAGATAATAATACCGGGAACGAAACCAAACCTAAGATAGCAGTTACAAAGAACGCCCAAATAGTTAATGGCAGTCTGGTCATAGACATTCCTTTAGTCCTAAGGTTAATAACAGTAACAATATAGTTAATACCACCCAGTAACTGAGAAGCGATAAACAGTGCCATAGAAACTAACCAAAGCGTCATCCCCATTCCAGAACCTCCAATAGCTTGTGGAAGGGCACTTAATGGTGGATAAATAGTCCAACCTGAAGAGGCCGGTCCGGCTTCTACAAATAGTGAACAAAGCATTATCACACAAGCTATGAAAAACAACCAGTACGATAACATGTTCATAAATCCTGAAGCCATATCGCGCGCACCGATTTGCAGTGGAATAAGGAGGTTACTAAACGTACCACTTAATCCTGCAGTAAGCACAAAGAATACCATGATGGTACCGTGAATAGTTACCAATGCTAGATAAATATTGGGTGTCATCACACCGTCTGGCGCCCATTTACCCAGTAAAGCTTCAAATATAGCGAAAGACTGCTCTGGCCAAGCTAATTGAATTCTAAACAAGATAGACATTCCAATTCCTACAATTCCCATCAATAAACCTGTAATAAGGAACTGCTTAGCAACCATTTTATGATCAAAGCTAAAAATATACTTTGATATAAACGTTTGCTTATGATGATGTCCGTGATCCTCGTGGTGATCGTGAGCTGGTGCGTTTACTACTGCTGACATATCTTTATTATAATACTTTAAATTCTTTAATATTTTTATTCCTCAGACATTGATTCCCCAAAAGTAGATTGTTCGGCTAACCATGCTTCATAATCGGCTTCAGACTCTACTATTACCTTCATCTGCATATTGTAATGCGCCTGTCCACAAATTTTGTTACATAGCAAGAAATAATCAAACTCGTAAGAATCATCTCCATTATCCTTTCTGATATCATTGATACGTTCTACCTTATCAACCATATCATCACTATTCCTCATTTCTTCTGTAGTTACCGTTGGTGTAAATCCAAACTGAGTAATCATCCCAGGAACCACATTCATTTGCGCTCTAAAATGTGGAAAATAAGCGGAGTGTAAAACGTCCTGTGATCTTAATTTAAACAACACTGGTCTATTTACCGGTAAGTGTAACTCTCTCACAATCTTATCATCCTGTGCATAAGAATCTTCTTTATCCACACCCAAAGCATTTACTCCTTCAATGAATCTAACATTTGCTTTACCCAATGTATTATCCTCACCGGCATATCTTGCCGTCCAGCTAAACTGCTGTGCATAAAGCTCGATAACCAATGGGTCCTCATCTTCATTAACACTCATTATATCATTCCATGTAAATAAACCATAGATAATTAAACCTGCTAAAACAATTACAGGAATAATGGTCCAGATAAATTCCAGCTTATCATTATCTGCATAGAACAATGCTCTTTTACCTTTAGCGCCTCTATACTTATAAGCAAAATAATGCAATAAAGCCTGAGTAACAATCTGAACAAACATGATCAATAACATTGAGATCAACATTAGATTGTCATATTTCCCTCCATGCTCTGAAGCTGCATCCGGAAGAGTTACATTCGTAAAAGTCCAAAAACAGTAAAACATTAAAAGATATAGGAAAACGGCAAACCCCATCATTAATTTACCCTGGTTCTCGTTATCCTTGTTGTTAGCTACCTGAGAGGTATCTGCATCAGGCGATTTTGACAATTCAAATATTTTTGAAATCTGCCATCCCGTTACAGCAAGAAGTGCTAATACTATGATTACTAAAAATACGGTCATTTTATAAAGTCTTCTTTAAACAATCAATCTTTAATTAGTAATGGTAATTTTCACTTTCCTTAAGGAAAGGATTACCTTTTGGATATAAGGATTCTTTCGCCAGGCCTGTCCCAACACAGAATATAAACAATCCAAGGAAAAATAATATTCCAGCAATTTCAGTGATACCGAAAGACCAATGAGGACCAACAGTAGAAGGCATGATCAATAAGAAAATATCGATATAATGCCCCACAAGAATTACCACTCCTGCCATAATCACAAACCAAGGAATACGTTTGTAATCACTGTTGATTAACATCAGGATTGGGAATATGAAGTTCAGCACCAACATTCCAAAGAAAAGCAGATTGTATTCTTCTATTCTGATAATAAAATAAGTTACTTCTTCCGGAATATTTGCATACCATATTAACAGGAACTGACCAAACCAAAGGTACGTCCAGAATACACTAAAGGCAAACATAAATTTAGCCAAATCATGTAAATGACTATCATTTACAAATTTAAGATGACCAATTTTCTTAAGGAACATGGTAACTAAAGCTATAACAGTAATTGCTGATACAAACATACTTGCAAAAACATACCAAGCAAAAAGCGTACTGTACCAGTGAGGCGTCATACTCATAAACCAGTCCCATGCCATTGTAGTTTCAGTTATTACAAAGAACAACAAGAAAAATACTGAAGCTTTAAAATTCTTTTTATAAGGAGTAAGTGTAGTTGCAGTAGCCTGCGCCAAAGAGTTTCTTCTGGCTACAAATCGATATAAATTCCAACCGATTAAGTATATAATCGCTCTTATCACGAAGAATGGAAAATTAAGATATCCCGATTTTCCTTGAAGAATAACATCTTCTTCAACCAATTCGTGATTCTGCCAGGGATAAAAATGAGTTCCTGCAAAAATAACGATTAATACCACGATAATAGATCCTGGCAACAAGTAATTTGTAACACCTTCTATCACTCGAAATAATACCGGAGACCAACCTGCCTGGGCAACGTACTGAATGGCGTAAAACACTAGAGCTCCTAATGCAATCATAAAGAAAAAGAAAGCTGAAACAAACATTGCCGACCAAGGTTTTGTTTGAAACTGGTGTAACAAGTGCTCCATATGAGAGTCACCATGCTCTCCTTCTGCATGAGCACTTTCCCCATGTCCTTCAGAGGCTTTTGCATGACCTTCATCCATGGCCATACCATGTTCCTCTGTTGCTACTGAAGCCTCATCGTGTTCAGCACCATGTTCTCCGTGAGCATCTGCCGCCAATAATTCCTTCAATTCTTCTTCGTTCGATGGTGTAGAAATAAATCCATAAACCAAACCTATGGCACCAACAATTACTAGAATAATTGCAGTTAATTTTAATTTACTAGAAAGCGTATACATATTACTAGATCTAAAAGCTATATTCCTATTTAATTATTCTTCAGATTGCGTTTGGTCTTTTTCACTAAGATCTTCAGCAGGTTCTGCAGGATTAAGATTATCTGAATTCTCCTGAGTTACAGTATTTGTTTGAAAAGATCTTTCGGGATTACCTTCCAGTTTATCTTTTAAACTCATTACATAATGATCGATCTGCCAACGTTCTTTAATACTTGTTTGTACCGCATAAGACCCCATATTATTAAGACCATAATACATGGCATGATAAACACTACCCTCTGTAATACTACGTCCTGGATCATCATAAGAAGGCACACCAAGAATTTTCTCTCTTTCTACTAAAGTACCCTGGCCATCACCTTTATCTCCATGACAAACCGCACAATAAACGGTATACAAAGCTTTACCTTTTGTTAAGTTCTCTTCGGTGTAAGGAAGTGGATTTTTAAGGTTTGCTTTGGCATCAGCTCTTCCCTCAGGAGTATCTTCATAATCATAAGGCATCCATCCTCTTGGTATTGTTCCATCAACAGGTAATTTAGCTTCCTGTTGATTGGCAAAAATATCATAAGCGCCGTAAGGTTCGTAAGGTACCGGACGGTACATATCTGGGAAATATTGATAATTACGATCCCTGTCACCCGCACAAGAATTTAAGAAACCTGCGATTATAACAAAGACTAAAGATTTATGAAATAAACTTCTCATCTGGTCTATTTATTGTCAATTAATTTAATTTCTGCAGCACCTGTATCGTATAAAAATTTCGTCAGGTCTTCTACATTATGATTCGTTGCGTCTATCTCCATTAAGAACATATCATCTGTAGTTCTAGGATCTGGATTTTCAGCTTTTTTAAAAGGCGCCAGTCTACTTCTCATATAAAAAGTAATAACCATTAAGTGAGCTGCAAAAAACACGGTAAGCTCAAACATGATCGGAATAAAAGAAGGCATATTCGTTAAGAATGAAAAACTTGGCTTTCCACCAATATCCTGAGGCCAATCCTGAACCATCATAAAATTCATCATCAAAACAGCAACTGATAATCCAGTTATACCGTACAAAAATGAAGTTATCGCTAATCGTGTTGGTGCTTCTCCTACTGCTTTATCAAGGCCGTGTACGGGAAAAGGCGTATAAACCTCACCAATATGATAGCGCGCTTCACGCACCTGCTTTACCGCATGTAAAAGCAGATCATCATCGTTATAAATAGCGTGTATTGTTTTTGATGCCATCTTGATTATTTATTTTTTAATTCAGTTGCCTGAGCATTCCAATCACCTCTGTTCTCGATAATAGGGAAGTTTTCAATAACTTCATCAAGCAATTTGTAATCATCCTTGGTTAAATTAGCTACCTGGTCGTATTTATAAATACCTACCTGATGTAAATGCTGCTCTAAAAGCGGACCTACACCGTTTAGCTTTTGTAGCTCATCTGCACTTTCTACTTTAGGATTATATGTACCTATTCTGGCTAGCATAGCATCCAATCGATCTTTCTGAGCTTCAGTAACTCCCAGAGCATCCGCATTAACAGTAGATTCATGACCTGAACCGGGTTCTTTCTCTGTTGATGTATCACCAAAAAAGTCCTTTTTGTCATCAATATTAGCAGAAGGTTCTTTTGCCGTTGGATCGTTATCCACATGGTGCGCTACATCATCACCATGCTTAGCTCTTAAATTCTTATAATATTCCCCTGAAGATTTCAATATTGTCTTTACTTCGGCCTGTGCGATCACAGGGAAAGTTCTTGCATAAAGAAGGAACAATACAAAAAAGAAACCTATCGTACCGATAAAAACACCAATATCAACAAACGTAGGAGAGAACATTGCCCAAGAAGAAGGAGTTCTGCCTTTACTTAAATCGATCACAATAATATCAAAACGCTCAAACCACATCCCAATATTTATGACAAGGGCCACTATAAAAGTCCAAAGAATATTTCTTCTCAATTTCTTAACCCATAATGTTAACGGCACTACAAAATTACATACTATTAAGGCCCAAAATGCCCATGCATAAGGTCCTGTTGCAGCACCAAAAGAAAGATAAGTATAATTCTCATAACTGGTACCGGAATACCATCCTATAAAGAATTCAGTAATATAAGCCACGGATACGATTCCTCCGGTCAACAATATTACCTTGTTCATATATTCAATGTGCAGTAGCGTAATATAATCCTGAAGATTAACCACTTTTCTCATAATAATAAGCAAGGTTTGCACCATTGCAAATCCTGAGAAAATCGCACCGGCAACGAAATAAGGAGGGAAAATCGTACTGTGCCAACCAGGAACTACTGATGTAGCAAAGTCAAAAGATACAATCGTGTGTACCGAAAGTACCAAAGGTGTTGCTAAACCGGCAAGTACTAAAGATACTTCTTCAAAACGTTGCCAGTCTTTTACACGTCCACTCCATCCAAAACTAAGTATACCGTATATTTTCTTTTGAAATTCATTTGTTGTTCTATCACGAAGCATTGCAAAATCAGGAAGTAAACCAGTCCACCAGAAAACAAGTGACACCGATAAATACGTTGAAATTGCAAAAACGTCCCATAACAACGGTGAGTTAAAGTTTACCCATAAAGAACCAAACTGGTTAGGAATAGGTAAAACCCAATATGCTAACCAGGGACGTCCCATGTGAATAATAGGGAACAAACCAGCCTGAACTACAGCGAAAATTGTCATGGCTTCTGCAGAACGGTTTACTGCCATTCTCCATTTCTGGCGGAATAACAATAATACTGCAGATATCAATGTTCCGGCGTGACCAATACCTACCCACCAAACGAAGTTGGTAATATCCCATGCCCATCCAATGGTTTTGTTCAATCCCCAAACTCCGATTCCTGTAGAAACGGTGTAAATGATACAACCTAATCCCCACAAAAATGCAATTAAGGCAATAGTAAATACAATGTACCAGGATTTATTTGCTCTCCCAAGTACAGGCGCTCCTACTTCAACACTTATATCATGATAAGTTTTCTCTCCGGTAACAAGAGGTTCTCTTATAGGTGCTTCGTAATGTGACGACATATTTCTTTAAAATTGATTCTTATTACTTAATTATTATGCTTCAGCAGTATTGGTAATTTTAGCCTGATACATTACGTTTGGCCTTGTACCTAAACTTTCCATCATACGGTAAGTTCTATCATCCTCTTGTAATTTAGAAACTTTAGACTCTTCGTCATTAATGTCTCCAAACACAATTGCTCCGGTATCACAAGCCGCTGAACAAGCTGTACGGAATTCTCCATCTTTCACTGGTCTACCTTCACGCTTGGCATCAAGAATCGTTTTCTGTGTCATTTGAATACACATAGAACATTTTTCCATAACTCCACGTGAACGAACTACAACATCAGGGTTTAACACCATACGACCTAAGTCGTTATTCATGTGATAGTCAAATTCTTCGTTTTGAGCGTAATTAAACCAGTTAAACCTTCTTACTTTATAAGGACAGTTGTTTGCACAATATCTTGTACCCACACATCTGTTGTAAATCATTTGATTTTGACCCTGGCGACCATGAGACGTTGCCGCAACCGGACAAACTGTTTCACAAGGAGCGTGGTTACAGTGTTGGCACATTACTGGCTGAAAAGCAACCTGAGGATTATCATACGAAGGATTTTCGATAACATCATAAGTCTCGAATGCTCCTAGATTATTCAGTTTCTCCTGCTCTTCTACAAAAGTATCCCCGGCCGAATAATATCTGTCAATTCGTAACCAGTGCATATCCCTGAACTTTCTAACTTCATCCTTTCCAACAACTGGAACGTTATTTTCAGAATGACAAGCAATAACACATGCTCCACAACCTGTACACGCATTAAGATCGATAGACAGATTAAAGTGATGCCCAATACTACGGTCAAAAGATCTCCAGATATCAGCTTTTTGATCACTAACAGGAATCTCCTGATGATTATAGTCTACCTCAGGAACAGCGTTCCATTCATGCTTGCTATTTGATGTTAAAACAGAAAGAGTAGTCTCTTTAAGAATATCATCACGCCCCGCTAAGGTACTTTGCATTTGCACACTTGCAAATTCGTGTACACCTGCAGCTTTTTCTATACTAACATTTTGAAATGCACTAAAGTTCTTATACAAAGGGTAAGCATTTACACCTACTTGCATTTCCTTCTGCATTCCTTCTTTCTTACCATACCCCAAAGCTAAGGCTACAGAACCTTTAGCCTGACCTGGCTGAACAATAACAGGAACATTTTTTACAGTAGTATCACCAACACTAATATTCACATAACTACCATTTAAAGCTCCATTGGAAACAATTTCGTTTTCAAGCTCCAGCTTATCAGCATCTGCTTGCGAAATCATTAGATAATTATCCCAAGTTGTTCTGGTAATAGGGTCTGGAAGCTCTTGTAACCAAGGGTTATTAGCCTGATTCCCATCACCCATTGAAACTTTGGTATAAAGTGTAAGTTCAAACTCACTTTCTTCCTGAGCAGAAGCATTCATCTTTCTTAAAGAAGAAGCATCATTCGCTGAGGAAGCAAAACCTTCAAGCACTGTTGTCCCTACAGGACTAGTACCCTCAAATACTCCATCATGAAGTGCCTGATTCCATCCACCTGTTAAATTACCAGACCATGTTTCTTTGATATAATCATGATAAGACTGGCTATTTCCTGACCACTTTAATAAACAGTCCTGAAATTGACGGGTATCAAATAATGGTCTAATTGTTGGTTGCATTAGGCTAAACTGGTTATCAGTAAACTGAATATCTCCCCAGCTTTCCAAATAATGAGGAGTAGCCGCAATATATTTACAAAGTTTAGCAGTTTCATCCTCTTTCATTGTAAATGAAACTGACAATTCTACATTTTTCAATCCTTCAATAAACTCCGATGCATTAGGCAAACTATAAGCCGGATTCACTCCAACTACCATAAGTGCACCTACACTACCAGCATTCATATCTTTAACTAACTCGGCTACCTGAGCACTATTACCCTGGCGAGTCATTCGTGCATTATTGGTATCCATAATTGAACTACCTAATGCTTCATTTATAGCCAGAACCAGTGATTGAGCATCTGCATCTGGAATACCAGAAACCACAACTCCTTTACTACCAGCTTTTCTTAACTGACTTGCTGCTTTCACTACAGCATCATCAATTTTAGAGGGAAGTTCGCTTGTAGAACCTCCTCCTACAATATACTCATACAAAGAAGCAAGAATTGCCTTTTGTTGAGACGGTTTTACAGGAACACGCTTATCGGCCTTCGCACCTGCCAAAGACAGGTTTGATTCGAATTGCACGTGCCTTGACATTTTTCCATTTTTTGGGATACGGCTTTGTGCATAACTAATATCATATCCTCCGCCTTGCCAGTCACCAAGAAAATCTGCCCCTATAGAAACTATAGTTTCAGCTTCGGTAAAATCATAATTTGGCAATGCTCTTCTTCCATATCTAGATTCAAAAGCTGAAAGCGCTGCATCTTCAGAAACCGCGTCATAAGCCACATGCTTTACATTTGGATATTTAGCGCTAAAATCCTGAATTAATTTAGTCGTACTAGGGCTGGCAAATGTCTGTGTTAACAGAACAATATCTCCTGAAACACCATTAAGTGCTGAACCCACCTGACGGTCAAATTCTTCCCAAGAAACATTTTTCCCATCGATCATTGGGCGCTTCACCCTCTTTTTATCATACAAAGAAAGCACTGAAGCATGAACACGGGCACCCCCACCAGCTTTTACCTTAGCAAGATCATTATTTTCAATCTTTATAGGTCTCCCTTCACGAGTTTTAACCAATACACTTTGAAAATCAAAACCATTGGCAATAGTAGAAGCGTAATAGTTAGCCACACCAGGAACGATTCTATCTGGCTGTACTACATAAGGTATGGATTTTACAACCGGTCCCTCACAAGCAGCTAAAGAAGCTGCCGCTGTACTAAATCCAACATACTTCAGAAAATCCCTTCTAGACGTTTTTGAATTACTTAAGGACTCTTTATCCCCAAGAAATTCATCCACAGGAATTTCTTCAGCAAACTCTTTTTGTTTTAGCGTCTCAACAATAGAACTACCTTTTAGCTCTTCAACACTTGTCCAGTATTTTTTGTTTGATGACATATATATCTAGATATTAACTTCTTAATTTATATCTGCAATCGCAGTTATTATATTAATAGTGGCATTTTCCACATTCAAGACCTCCCATTTCTGCAATGGTAAGTTCTTCTACACCGTATTTCTTAGAAAGTTCTTCGTGAATCTTTTCATAATACTCATTACCTTCCATCTGAACACCAGTTTCCCGGTGACAGTTAATACACCATCCCATAGTAAGCGGAGCTTCCTGATGCACAACTTCCATTTCCTGAATAGGACCATGACAATGCTGACATTGAACTCCTGCTACAGAAACGTGTTGTGAGTGATTAAAGTAAACAAAGTCTGGAAGGTTATGAATTCTAACCCATTTTACTGGCTTCTGATCTCCTGAATAGGTTCTGGTTGAAGGATCCCAACCAACCGCATCGTATAGTTTAGCAATCTCGCCATCGTAAAATTCTTTTGAATGGTCTGCAGTCGCAGTCTCCGGAGCTACTTCTGAAATAGCTTTATGACAGTTCATACATACATTCAAAGATGGAATTCCCGAGGTCTTAGATACCCTTGCAGAAGAGTGACAGTACTTACACTCAATTCCATTATCCCCAGCATGAATTCTGTGAGAGTAATGAATTGGCTGTATAGGCTGATATCCCTGATCTACTCCTACTTGCATCAAAAATCCATATGCAAAATACCCTACGCCAAGCAGCACTACTATAGAAAACACCAATACTAAAAACTGGTTTTCAACGAACGCCTGCCAGATTGGTTTTCTTGAAGGCTTCTCAGGTAATTTTACTCCACTAGCCGTTGCAAAGTTTTTAAGTGTTTTGTTTACTAAAAACAAAACAACCAGCAACATTACTAACACGAAAATAAGAATCCCAAGAATGATATTAACAGATACACCCCCTCCAGATGCACCTTGACCATCTGTACCAGCTCCTGCTGTTGCAGCGGCAGTGGGCTCAGGTTTAGGTTGCTCTACATAAGCAAGGATATTATCGATATCTTCATTAGACAATTGAGGAAAAGCTGGCATCGCAGTACCATTATATTCCTGATAAATTGCTTCTGCATCTGCATCCCCTGAAGCTCTTAGCTCAGCATTGTTTTTAATCCATGAATAAAGCCATTCTTTATCATGTCTTAAAGTAACCCCGTTTAAAGCCGGACCAATACTAGCTGAATACGGCTTATGACAAGCCGCACATAAGGAATTAAACAAACCTTTACCGGCAGCGGGATCACCTAATTCCGCAGAGGCCGAAGCATCTGCTTTATCAGCTGCGGTCTCTGGAGTCCCAGCTTCCACAGCAGTAGAATCCTGAGCAAAACCCGTTACAGTAAACGAAAGAAAAAGTGCTACAATTAAGAGCAGTCGCGAAGTTGAGTGGCGGTATTTCACCTTTTTCATATTATAAGTTGAATTAACGTCTAAACTTTGGTACGGTTTTTTAAGATTAAAATCTGTACGTAAAAACTTTAGAAACGCACCATTAAATTCAGGCACAAAAGTAATACTTAAGTTGGATTTTGTTTATGTTAGAGAAGCGTTAATGGGTAATTTATATTAGTTCTAAATAATAATTTCTATAGAATATGAGTTATTTAATTTTACTTTTGTCTATAAAATCATAACTATGAATATTTTAAGCTTTAAAAACCTTTTATTCGGCACCTCTCTTTGCTTATCCTGTGTTGCTTTTGGTCAAGAGGAGACCCAAAAAATTAACATTTCCCAGAGCGATATGATTAATGAATTATCCTTAACCAAAACAAAATTACAAAAGTCACATAATATAGGGGATCGCTATGTAATACAACTATTTAGCGGGCCTAATGGGGATGCCAGCAATAAAATAAAGGATTATGAAGCACTATATGACTATCCGGCACGAATTAAATACGAAGCGCCAAATTACAAAGTTTGGATAGGCAATTTCAGAAATCGATTAGAAGCCGACAGAGCGCTTTTAGTTATCAAAGAGACCTACCCATCTGCCTTTATTCCAAAACCAGAAAGAAAGTAATCTAAACTATCCATTCCCTTACATAGTAAGACTTGCGACGATAAGGTAAAAAAGGAACAAATACATACAATGCCCATCTGATTTTTAGATGGGATTTTTAAAATAAGTTCATAAAAAAAGGCTGCAAATTGCAGCCTTTTTTGGCATTATCGTTTATATAGCTATATCACTATCTATTTAAGTGTTTTCTTCACTTCCACTTCTCTAAATGCTTCGATAACATCTCCTTCTCTGATATCATTATAGTTTTTAACCTGCATACCACAGTCATAACCTTTGGATACCTCTTTAACATCATCTTTAAAGCGTTTTAGCGAAGCTAATTCACCTGTGTAGATCACAACACCATCTCTAATTAAGCGCACTCCAGCAGTCCTGTAAATCTTACCAGAAGTTACCATACAACCGGCAATAGTACCGATCTTAGAGATTTTGAACGTTTCCCTGATTTCAGCAGTACCAGTAATCTCTTCTTTAACCTCTGGAGAAAGCATTCCCTCCATGGCATCTTTAAGATCATTTATCGCATCATAAATAATAGAGTAGGTTCTGATATCGATCTCTTCCTTATCAGCAACCTGTCTTGCATTACCGGCAGGACGAACATTAAAGCCGATTATAATCGCATCTGATGCCGAAGCCAAGAGCACATCACTTTCAGTAATAGCTCCAACCCCCTTATGGATGATATTCACCTGAATTTCCTCAGTAGAAAGTTTCTGGAAACTATCTGTTAATGCTTCTACAGAACCATCAACGTCCCCTTTCAGGATAATATTAAGCTCTTTAAATTCGCCTAATGCGATACGGCGTCCAATCTCATCCAAGGTAATATGACGCTGCGTTCTAACATTTTGTTCTCGTTGTAACTGTGTACGCTTGGCAGCTATATCTTTAGCTTCACGCTCATCTAGCATCACTTTAAACTTATCACCGGCCTGTGGCGCACCATCAAGACCTAAGATAGAAACCGGAGTTGATGGCCCGGCTTCCTTAATTTCGTGACCTCGTTCATCGTGCATAGCTTTAATCTTACCACTATGACGACCTGCCAGTACATAATCACCAATTTTAAGCGTACCCGCCTGTACCAG
>CESL01075171.1_pt1 | contig 29092 bp, 27 predicted proteins | sample 531221 | NCBI WGS metagenome assembly CESL01 (sample SAMEA2622197, study PRJEB7988) | marine metagenome | biome: marine biome (ENVO:00000447); feature: mesopelagic zone (ENVO:00000213) & marine oxygen minimum zone (ENVO:01000065); material: "saline water (ENVO:00002010), including plankton...
AATTTTGAATGACTGTATGCTGTAGGCCGTAAACTGTATAATGTATATCGAAAACATACTGCTCGATAGAACAACTTTTTGAACCTTGAACTTTCTAATTCTCTAACTTAAATTGTTGATTGAGATTTCTCTGCTTCATTTCATTGCGCTCGAAATGACAGCGGAATTGAAGCAGGAATATTAATTTTGAATGACTTTATAATGTATAATGTATATTGAAAACAGACTACTCGATAAAACAATTTTTTGAACCTTGAACTTTGAACTTTGAACTTTTAAACTTTCTTACTTTCTCACTCTAAACCGTAAACTAATTCTTATCTTCCAAAAGAGGTACAAAACGAAATTCTCCAAACTCGGTTTTATCGAATTCGGTTGGAGATTTTCGCACAAAGAGCGTCATAATCTGCACATCTTCCCCCACGGGAATCACTAACCTGCCTCCTACTTTTAACTGGCCCAACAAATCTTTTGGTACAAAAGGCGCACCGGCAGTAACAATAATCTTATCGAAAGGAGCGTACGCAGGTAAACCTTTATAGCCATCACCAAAACTAAGATGTTTAGGACGATAGCCGATTTTGTTTAAAAATGCTTTTGTTTTTTTATATAACTCCCTTTGGCGTTCGATGCTATATACCCTTGCGCCTAGCTCACATAAAACCGCGGTTTGATATCCGCTACCCGTCCCTATTTCAAGGACGTTTTCCCCTTCTTTAATTTCTAAAAGTTCACTCTGAAAAGCCACGGTATATGGCTGAGAGATAGTTTGATCGGCTGCAATAGGAAACGCTTTATCCTGGTAGGCATGATCTTCAAAACTACTGTCCATAAAAAGATGGCGCGGAATTTTACCTATCGCATGTAAAACCCTGCGATCCTGTATTCCTTTTTTGATAATGACCTCAACCAGTTGTTGTCTTTTTCCTTTATGTCGAAAAGTATCTTTATACAATTTCCAGCAGTTTTTTTTAAATATTTATGTAATCGAATAAGGCTTCAGAAGCTACGTATTTATTTCTGAAATTTCACTTTTAAATGCCAGTATTCTTAATCCAAAAAACAGGTTTTAAATCCCAATTATCGAACAAAAATAGGGAAACAAAACCCATTGCTCCAAGCAAAACCGGGCATGATATTAAGATAAAAATATAATCTGTTTACAATCAAAATAGTATTTTTGTGAAAAATCGAAGCTTATGCTTAAAGTTGGGGTACTGGGTGCCGGTCACCTGGGTAAAATCCATTTAAAATTACTCAATCAATCTTCAAAATATAATCTTGTTGGCTTTTACGATGCTGATAAGGAAAATTCAGAAAAAGTTGCGGCCGAATTTGGGTATACGGCTTACAATGATCTGGACCAACTCATTGCCGATGTAGAGGTGGTAGACGTGGTTACCCCTACGCTTGCGCATTTTGATGTGGCCAAAAAGGTGATTTCGGCAAAAAAACACCTGTTTATCGAAAAACCGATCACCAATACTTTTGAAGAAGCCGAAGTGCTTATAAAAATGGCAGCAGAGAATGGTGTAAAAGGGCAGGTGGGCCATGTAGAACGTTTTAATCCGGCATTCAGATCGGTGGTAGATCGTATCGAAAACCCGATGTTTATTGAAGCGCATCGCCTGGCGGAATTTAATCCTCGGGGTACCGATGTGCCGGTAGTCCTGGATTTGATGATTCATGATATCGATGCTATTTTAAGTGTTGTAAAATCTGAAGTAAAAAGCATTAATGCCAGTGGGGTTTCGGTAATAAGTGATACCCCAGATATTGCGAATGCTCGTATCGAATTTGAAAATGGATGCGTTGCCAATCTCACCGCAAGCCGAATTTCGATGAAAAACATGCGTAAATCAAGATTTTTCCAGAGAGATGCGTATATATCTGTCGATTTCCTGGAGAAAAAATGCGAGGTGGTAAAAATGAAAGACGCGCCGGCACAACCCGATGAATTTGCCATGATCTTGCAAAATGCTGAAGGCATAAAAAAACAAATTTATTACGATAATCCATCGGTTTCCCCAAATAATGCCATCCTGGATGAGCTTGAAACTTTTGCCGATGCGATAACCAACGATACTACCCCGATCGTGACTTTAGAACAGGGCGCAAAAGCGCTTAAGATCGCCAAAGAGGTGATCGCTAATTTTTAAACCACACAAAACGGAATATAGTATGAAAACAATTGCTGTTATTGGAGCAGGAACAATGGGAAACGGAATTGCCCATACTTTTGCCCAATTTGGATTTCAAGTAAACTTAATTGATATTTCTAAAGAAAATCTTCAAAAAGGAGTGGATACGATTACCAAAAACCTGGATCGTATGCTAGCTAAAGAGAAGATTTCTGAGAAAGATAAGCAACACACTTTAGACAACATTTCAGGGTTTATCGATATCCCTTCGGGAGTTAAAGGTGTTGATCTTGTGGTTGAAGCCGCTACCGAAAATGAAAATTTAAAGCTAAAGATCTTTAGTCAGTTAAATGATATTTGCGACGAAAATGTGATTTTAGCTTCGAACACCTCTTCGATTTCGATCACAAAAATTGCTTCCGTAGTAAAAAATCAGGAGCGTGTAATTGGAATGCATTTTATGAATCCGGTGCCAATCATGAAATTGGTTGAAATTATTAGAGGATATAATACTTCTGATGATGTGACAGAAAGCATCATGAAACTTTCAGAAAAACTAAATAAAGTTCCGGTGGAAGTAAATGACTATCCCGGTTTTGTAGCAAACCGAATTCTAATGCCGATGATCAACGAAGCCATCGAAACACTTTACAATGGTGTTGCCGGTGTTTACGAAATCGATACGGTGATGAAACTGGGAATGGCACATCCTATGGGCCCTTTGCAGTTAGCCGATTTTATTGGTTTAGATGTATGCCTTTCGATTTTAGAGGTGATGTATAACGGATTCAAAAATCCCAAATACGCGCCGTGCCCATTACTGGTAAATATGGTGCAGGCCGGCAAAATGGGAGTAAAATCCGGAGAAGGATTTTATGACTATTCTGAAAATAAAAAAGCTGAAAAAGTTTCAGCGCAGTTTGTATAATATTGATTCTATTTTTTTTTCAGACGTCCTGGATATAAATACAATGTCATTTTGAGCGTCCCGATTGCTATTGGGAGAAATATAGCTGAAAAATCTAATATTAATTAGAGCTAAGCTTTCTCTATTCCGCTTCGCTCTATTTGAAATGACAGCAAAAATTGACTAAAAACCCCAGAAGAATTGGTAAAAATAACTCCATTTAAAGCGGTACGCCCACAGCGAGCACGAGCAGGACTTGTAGCTTCCCGTCCCTATGGCGAATACAACGAGGCTGAAATGCGGGCGCGCCTGGATTATAATCCCTATTCATTTCTTCATATTCTTAATCCGGCCTATAAATTTCAGCATACGATTTCCGGAACCCAGAAGTTTCAACTGATCAAAAACCGCTATCTGGAATTTAAAGAGGAAGACACCTTTATTCAGGACAAAAATCCGTGTTTTTACGTCTATAAAATGGAAACCCGTGATTTATACTGCTGCGGAATAATCGCCGCTGCCAGTGCTGAAGATTATAAAAATGATATTATTCGTAAACACGAAGAAACCATTGCCAGCCGTGAAGAGCTATTTAAAGAATACGTAAAAACAGTTGGATTTAATACCGAACCGGTGTTACTCACTTATGAAAATAAGCCTGAAATTCAGCAAATCTTAGAAAAAATAATGCTGCGGAATCCCGAATATGAATTTGCTACGCGGCAACGGGAAACGCATTATTTATGGAAAGTAGAAAATGAGGCTGAAATTGCGCAAATTCAACAGTTCTTTGCAAAGATGAATAGTATCTACATTGCCGATGGCCATCATCGCTGCGCCTCCTCTTTTTTATTATCTAAAGAATCGGCTGAAAATAATGAAAATCATACCGGAAAAGAGTCCTACAATCATTTTCTAAGCTATTTCATTCCTGAAGAGCATTTAAAAATCTATCAATTTCGCCGTTTAATCACCGATCTTAACGGATTTTCGAAGGAAGATTTTTTAATCAGGCTCGATGAACACTTTAGGATTGAAAACCGAAAGCTGGATGCTTATACGCCAGAACAGAAACACCAGTTTAAAATGTATCTGGACGGTGAATTTTATTCGCTGTTTTTACGAAAAACAAGTATGCATTTTACCAATACGCTTAGCCGATTGGATAGCCAGATTTTATATGAACGTGTTTTAGCACCAATTTTAGGCATTAAAGATTTACGTAAAGACAAGCGCATTAGTTACATCCCTGGAAAAAAAGATATTCTGGAAATGAAAAAACTGGTAGATAGCGGCGAGTTTGCCGTAGGATTTGGAATGATGCCGGTAAGCATTTCAGAAATAAAACAAATTGCAGACGAAGGCCTAACCATGCCCCCAAAAAGCACCTATATTGAACCTAAATTAAGAAGCGGACTTACCATTTACGAGTTTTAAGCACTAAAACTTTATTTAATTCTATTAATTATTATCTTGCAGTGGTTAAAGGATACGCTACTTAAAAAGAAATAATGCAGAATGAATATTGCTGAAAACATCAAAAAATACAGGGATCAAATTCCTGATAACGTAGATCTTGTGGCGATAAGCAAAACCAAGCCAAATGAGGATCTTATGGAAGCTTACGAAGTAGGACAGCGCATTTTCGGAGAAAATAAGATCCAGGAAATGACTGATAAATGGGAAGCTTTACCTAAGGATATCGAATGGCATATGGTGGGGCATGTTCAGCGAAATAAGGTAAAATACATGGCACCTTATGTTGGCCTGATTCATGCAGTAGACAGCTTAAAGCTCTTAAAAGAAATAAATAAACAGGCTAAAAAACACGATCGGGTAATTAGATGCCTGCTACAAATAAAAATAGCTGAAGAAGATTCCAAGTTTGGGATTTCTGCCGGCGAGGCTGAAGAGATTTTACAATCAGAGACCTATAAGACTTTTGAAAATGTAGCAGTAGTCGGATTAATGGGGATGGCTACCCATACCGATAATGATGAAAAAGTTGCTGAAGAATTTGATTACCTGCATTCGGTTTTTAAAGATTTCAGGGTAAAATATCCGGCAATTAAAGAGCTTTCTATGGGAATGAGCGGTGATTATAAAATTGCCGTAAAGCACGGAAGCACCATGGTAAGAATCGGAAGCTCGATTTTTGGAGCTCGTAATTACAATTAAACAGAGGACAATTTTTGTACGCAATTTTAGACATAGAAACTACTGGCGGAAAGTATAATGAGGAAGGAATTACCGAAATTGCTATCTATAAATTTGACGGAGAAAAAGTCGTAGATCAGTTTATAAGCCTTATTAACCCAGAACGTCCTATACAACCCTTTGTGGTTGGCCTTACCGGGATTAACAACGAAATGCTGCGCAACGCCCCCAAATTTTACGAGGTCGCCAAACGCATTGTAGAGATTACAACAGATTGTATTATCGTTGCCCATAATGCTAAATTTGATTACCGTATTTTAAGAACCGAATTTAAACGTCTTGGTTTTGAATTTCAACGAAAATCATTGTGTACGGTAGAACTTTCTAAAAAATTAATCCCTGATATGCCATCTTACAGTTTAGGTAAACTGGTAAGAGCTTTGGGAATTCCGTTAAGTGATCGCCATCGGGCCAATGGGGATGCACAAGCCACGGTTAAGCTTTTTAAAATGCTGTTGGCAAAAGATACCAAAAAAGACATTTTAAAGGATAACGTTAGGCAGGAACCCAAAAGACAATTAGATAGTAAATTAGTGTATATCCTGGATGATCTACCGGCAATTACCGGTATTTACTATTTACATGATGAGGATGGGGAGATTATTTATATTGGTAAAAGCAAGAATATTAAAAAACGAATCAATCAGCATTTTACCAACGATCACGCCAGGGCCCGGGAAATGCAAAAAGAAGTTGCTTCGGTTTCCTACGAATCTACCGGAAACGAACTTATCGCCCTGCTGCGGGAAAATCAGGAAATAAAAAATAATAAGCCCAAATATAACAGGGCGCTAAAAAAGCATATATTTACTCATGGTCTTTATCATTATACCGATAAAGACGGCTATATTAACCTTAAAATTAGTAAAGCACGAGCGACAAAAAACTGTATCACAACCTTTAGTAGTTTACGCTCGGCGAAAAACAGCTTAGCCCGGTGGATCGAAGAATACGAGCTTTGCGCAAGAATTTCAGGTGAACATATCGGCTCGGGTAGTTGTTTTAATTATACGATAAAAAGTTGTCATGGCGCTTGTATAGGCCATGAAAGTACTGAGGATTATAATGCAAGAGTAATGCAGTTAATTGAAAAATATTCGTACATCAATCAAAATATGCTGGTGATAGATCGCGGTCGTGATGTAGATGAAAAAAGTGCATTGCTCATTGAAGCTGGTAAATTTAAAGGAGTGGGATATTATAATCTAAATCATCAAATCAATAAGTTAGACATTATAAGATCTATCATCACCCCCATGACGAATGATAGAGATGCCCAACATATCATTCAAAGCTACTTAAGAAAAAATAAGAAGCTTAAAATCATTCAATTTTCATCAAATGAATAAATTTTTACTACTGCTATTATTACTTCTTTTAAGTAGCAGCATTTTCGCTCAGGAGAAAGATGAGTCATTCAATCAACAAAACTTTAATGTGTCAAGTACCAGGGTGACTAAAGATGAACTTTACGCCAATACGTATTTACCAGACACCACGGCTAACGCTTTTTATATATATGAAAGTGGTTTTAGTGAGATCGAAGATGGCCGGGAGTACCACCTTTTCACGAATTACGAGGCTAAAATTAAGATTTTAAACAAAGAAGGGTATAACGAGGCAAATATTACCATCCCGCTTTATAAAGGAAGCAACGGTACAGAAAGAATTCATGACCTTAAAGCTACCACGTATTATTTGGAAGGATCTACCATTCGATACAAAACACTATCTGAAAGTAAAATATTTAAAGAAGAAGACGAAAAGTATGACTATATAAAATTTACCTTTCCAGATTTACAACCCGGTGCCGTTTTGGTGTATTCCTATAGGCTGGAAACACCCTATCTTTTTAATTTTCATACCTGGTGGTTTCAGGAAGATATTCCTAAAGTGTATAGCCGTTACGAAACTGAGATCCCGGCTAATTATGAGTATAACATCGTAAAGATGGGAGAACTGGAATTAGATCAAAACGATGCAGATATTAAGAAAAACTGTTTTTATGGTGGCCAATCACAAAACGCCGGTGATTGTATTACCACTGTTTACGCTATGAAACAAGTCCCTGCATTTATAGAAGAAGACTACCTTACCTCTAAATATAATTACATTTCCAGAATAACATATGAGTTAAAACAAATTACCATGCTCAATGGTACGGTACGCAAATATACTAAGGAATGGAAAGACGTAGATCGCGAGTTTAGAACGGATAAAGGCATTGGAAGGCAGTTAAAAAAAGACCGACTCGTAAAAGAATTATTACCCGCTGAAATTGCAGGTAAAGATAATAATCTAGAAAAGGCGAAGGATATCTATAATTTCGTTAGAGATCATTATAAATGGAATGGCGAATACGGAATTTTTGATAAAATGAATCTTAAGGATCTTTTGAAAGATCATACCGGTAATGTTTCGTCTGTGAACGTACTACTTCATAACTTTTATATTAATGAAGGCTATCAGGTTTTTCCTATTATTAGTGCGACCCGTAATCGTGGATTTCCAAAGAAAATAGTTCCGGTACTTTCAGATTTTAATTACCTGTTTGTGTTATTAGAAGTTGATGGTAAAGAGTATATGTTAGATGCTACAGATGAATTTGTTGAGTTTGGTCAACTTCCCTTTAGGGCTTTAAATCAATATGGGAGAAAGCTGGATTTTGATAATGAAAGCAGCTGGATCGATATTATTCCAGAAGGTTTATCGAAAATAACTTATCGCGATAGTCTTATAGTACACGAAGATGGAACGTCTACTTTAAAATCCCAGCAGATTTTTGGCGGATATCACGCCTCTAATGCGCGTAGAAAAATCGAGAAATCATCTGAAGATGAAGCCATTTTACAGGCTCTTAATAACATTCGTGATTCCTACGAGATTATCCATCTGGATTACCAGAACGAAAAGAATATGGATAAAGAGCTTTTGGTCAATTATGAGATAAAAAATATTTCTCAAAAAATTAATGACAGGATCTACCTAAATCCTTTTACATTTTTGTTCTGGAAAGAGAACCCCTTTAAACTGGAAGAAAGAAAATATCCTATCGATTTTGGATACAAAGACGTATACAGTGCTAATATTCTGGTCAAAACTCCGGATAATTACGAAATAGTAGAAATTCCTGAACAACAGATTATTGGGTTACCAAATGCTTCCGGTAAAATTCAGTTTATCGCGCAACAGGCAGATGACCATCATCTATATATTCGACTACATGTTATTTTTTCTGAAACGATGTATGCTTCCGGTTATTATCCTTACCTAAAAGAATTTATAGATCAACTTGTCAAGATCCAAAAACAGTCTGTAATTGTTCTAAAAGAAAAAAAAGATACCTTAGCAGAAAATTAATAAGTCTTGAAAATAACAGATGACAGACCTGCATGGAAAAAGCGGCTTTACGAGATTATTTACGAAGCCGATACTCCTATGGGAAAACTATTTGATATTGTCCTTCTGGTTCTTATTGTTTTTAGTGTCGTTCTGGTGATGTTAGAAATTATCACCCATGTTCATGCCGAATATTACTGGGAGTTTTTTATTGCAGAATGGTGTATTACTATCTTTTTTACAATAGAGTACATTGCCAGAATTCTGGTCATCAAAAGGCCTAAAAGTTATATTTTTAGTTTTTACGGGATCGTTGATTTACTTTCCACCCTACCTAGTTATCTTGGTTTTTTTATCGGTGGCAAAAATCTATTTTTTGCAATAAGGGCGCTACGGCTACTCCGGGTATTTAGAGTCCTAAAAATAACACGCTATGTTGGGGAATCTAATAAACTGGTTATTGCCCTAAAAAATAGTAAAGCAAAAATTCTTGTTTTCTTATTTGCTGTTTTTATTATCTGTATTATCACCGGCACCCTTATGCACCTTATTGAAGGAAAAGGCGGCGGTTTTGATAATATTCCTATAAGCATCTACTGGTGTATTGTAACGCTCACCACGGTAGGCTTTGGCGATATTGCCCCCATTACCCCACTTGGCCGGTTATTAGCTTCGTTGCTTATGATTGTTGGATACGGAATCATCGCCGTACCTACGGGAATTGTAGGTGCAGAATACAGCAGGGCTACAGACAAAAGTATCGCAGATAACACCCAGGTTTGTCCTCATTGTAATGAAGGAAAACATTTATCTAAAGCCGAATTTTGCCATAACTGCGGAAATAAACTAAATGAATAACAACGTATTAATAAGTGTTGTAGGGCCTACTGCAATTGGTAAAACAGCATTGGGAGTCCATATTGCCAATTATTTTAATACCGAAATAATTTCTGCAGATTCACGGCAGTTTTTTAAGGAAATGAGCATTGGCACTGCTGTTCCCTCCCCTGAAGAACTAGCGGCGGCAAAACATCATTTTATTCAGCATATCTCTATAGAAGACCAATACTCTGTAGGCGATTTCGAAAAAGAAGCTACAGCAAAAATCAGTGAGCTCTTTAAAAAACATGAGATAGTGGTGATGGTAGGCGGTAGTGGAATGTATGTAAAAAGTATTCTTGAAGGTCTGGACGATTTTCCTGAAATCGATCCGCAAATAAGGGAACACCTAAATGAATCCCTGGCACAAAACGGTTTGCAAAGCTTACAGGAACAGTTAAAAAAATTAGATCCTGAATATTACGAAAAAGCTGATATGGAAAACCCTCACCGGGTAATTAGGGCACTAGAAATTTGTATAGGAACAGGTAAAAAGTTTTCGTCTTTTCTAAATAAGAAAAAGCAGCAGCGCAATTTCGATATCATAGAAATTGGCCTTACGGCAGATCGCCAGAAGATCTATGACCGCATCAATCTAAGAGTAGATCTAATGATGCAGGAAGGATTATTAGCTGAAGCTAAACAGCTTTATCCTAAAAGACAGCTAAACGCACTGAACACTGTAGGGTATAAGGAACTTTTCAGATATTTTGATCAAGAAATCGAACTGGAGTTCGCCATCTCAGAGATCAAAAAAAACACACGCCGATTCGCAAAAAGGCAATTAACCTGGTTCAGAAAAAATGATAATATCCATTGGTTTGACTATACCACCAAACCAGAACAGATTATGATGTTTCTTTCCGAAGAAATAAATGCTTTAAATAAATAGCAGAACTTCTATACTTTTCAGTAAAGGTAATGGAATATCCTGCTCTATTAGAACAGAATATTCCTTCCTTTGAAACTGAAATTGTTATTTTTCGTTTTTGATTGATTATGCTTTTTCCTCTTCTTTGTTTTTTACAACAAGTCTAAATCCTTCTCCATGAATGTTTAAAATCTCTACGTTTTCATCCTTTTTAAGGTATTTACGTAACTTGGCGATATACACGTCCATACTTCTGGAAGTAAAGTAGTTATCATCTCTCCAGATTTTAGTTAAGGCCAATTCTCTAGGCATTAGATCATTCTCATGTAAGGCTAGTAAACGCAACAATTCGTTTTCTTTAGGAGATAATTTTTGAGGTTCCTCGTCTCCAAAAGTTAAAAATCTAAGTTTAGAATTCAGATGGAAATTACCAATTTCAAACTCGAATTGCTTACTATCGGCTACGCTATCAGTAGCTTTGCGCTGCATAATAGCCTTAATTTTCATAAGCAAAACTTCGCTATCAAAAGGCTTATTCAGGTAATCGTCTGCCCCTACTTTGTAGCCTTTTAATACATCTTCTTTCATAGCTTTGGCCGTTAAGAAGATAATTGGAATTTCTTCGTTTTTTTCGCGAATTTCTTTCGCAAGGGTAAATCCGTCTTTGTACGGCATCATCACATCAAGAATACAAAGATCGTAATCATCTTTTTTAAATTTTTCGAATCCTTCCATTCCGTTTTTAGCGTGGGTTACCTCGTACTCATTCATTGCAAGGTAATCTTTAAGTACCGTTCCAAAATTAGGATCGTCCTCTACTAGTAAAATTTTCTTGTTTTCAGTTTCCATATATTAAGATATTAGTGGTAATTTAATTATAAATGTGCTTCCTTTTCCTTTTTCACTATTTACGGTGATCTGCCCGTGATGATCGTCCAGAATTTGCTTTACATAAGCCAATCCTAAACCATGACCTTTCACATTATGAATATCACCGGTATGTTCTCTATAAAATTTTTCAAATATTTTTTTCTGAACGCCTCTGGTCATTCCCGCCCCCTGATCCCTGATCTTTACGATAATGTAATGCTTAACATTTTCTGTATAGATATCGATCCTTGGTTCTTCTTCACTATATTTTATGGCGTTATCTAAAATATTCACTATAACATTAGTAAAATGATCCTGATTCGCCAAAATTGAAGATTTTAAAGCTCCAAAATGAGTCTGAATATATCCTCCGCGATCTTCAACAATCAACTCTACATGAGTTATGGCATCCAAAATAATATCATGCAACTGCAGGCGCTCTTTATTTAAATCGAGCTCATTTTTCTCTAATTTTGAGATCCGTAAAACATTTTCTACCTGGGCATGCATCCTTTTATTCTCATCCCTAATCATTTGCAGATACCTAAAAACTTTGGTTTGATCTGAAATTATCTTAGGATTCTTTATTGCATCTAATGCCAGATTTATCGTAGCGATAGGAGTTTTAAACTCATGCGTCATGTTATTGATAAAATCAGTCTTTATCTGCGATATCTGCCGTTGTCTAATTAGCTGTGATAAAGCACTGGAATAGGCAATAACGATGATTAATGTAAAAACGATCGATAACACGGCCATTAAGGTTACCGAAGATAATACCACCCCTTTTTTTCCATTAAAATTTACGAGTAGCTGATAGCTACTATTCCCTTCTCTATCCACAAAAAGCGGAACCCCGTAAGTTGCAGGATGGGAAACATCAAAATTCTCTGAATGCACCCCGGTTTCTATAGAGTTGCTATATACAGCGTACTCAAATTTAGTATTAAGGTGACGACTTGCTAAGCCCCTTGTTAGCAGGTTCTCTATCGTCTTTTCTGAAACTCGTTTTCTTAATGGTTGTCTAGCAGCAGCTTCAGAAATCACATCACGTAAAATTTCCTTTTCATAGTCCTCTAAACGCATCACCCTTTTCATGACATCTGAAGCAGATTTCACAGCACCAGAATCTTCTCCTTTATCCTTTACTATTTGGGTAACCTTACGGTTAATAAGTTTTTTTATCTGAATGCTATCGTTTTGTTTTTCGGCACCAAGAAAGTCTGAAGATATTTTATAATCTGCCTCCTGTATCGTTCCGAAATTAAAAACGTCTTCATTCTTAAATTCATCCCTCGTAGCAATCAAATACTCGGTAAGGGTTATTCGATCAATCTTTTGTTCTGAATTTCGCAACTGAGCTTCATATTCAAAAATATAACGCTCAAACTCACTACTCTGAATTTGTTCAGAAACCTCGATTAAAACCTGTTTTGCGTTGTATGAAAACTGCTCCTCCCTGTCCTCAACTGTACTTTTAATCCAGTAGCCCTGTACGAAAATAATACCAATAAGGGACAAACTCATTAAGACAACGAGTAGTACAAACAACTTCCTATTCATGCTCCCAAAAGTAATATTTTAACATTTAGAGCCTCTCCGGTTTAACCAAATGTTAACAGAGATATTAAGAATTTTTAGCCGACTTTAAGATAATCTCGTTTATATACATAACTTGTTGCCTGGAATCCTCGATTTCTTTATTTTTTATTATAAAATCGGCCAGGTGTTTTTTCTTGTCGTCACCCCACTGATTATTCATTCGAGCCTCGATTTGCTCGCGAGAGGTATGATCGCGTTTTAACACCCGTTGAATCCGGGTTTCTTTTGGCGCAGTAACCAAAATGGTATAGTCAAAGTTTTTATGGGATCCTTTTTCAAATAAAATAGCGGCCTCATAAATAATATAAACTGCAGATTGCTTAGCAAGCCATTGCTCATAATGCCGGGCCACGGCTGGATGAATGATGCCATTTAGTTCCTCAAGTAATTTTTTATCCTGAAAAACTTTTGAAGCGATAAAAGAACGATTGGGGAGGTTATCCTGATAAGATTCCTCGCCTAATAAGCGAATGATTTGATGGCGGATTTCAGCTGAAGTATCCATCAACTCCTTCCCTGCATCGTCTGCGATATAAACAGGCACTTCCAATTCTCTAAACATTTTAGAAATAGTCGTCTTTCCACTTCCTATTCCTCCGGTAAGGCCTACTTTAATCATTTTTGGATTATCGTTTAATGATAAATTGTATTTTACGTTCATTTAAACGAACGTTATTTACAAAACGGGGTTGTTCGCTAATTTGTGCGAGCATATAGTCCACGCCATCCTGAATTTCATCAAAATCACAAACCACTTTAAATTGATCAGCTTTTACAAACTCATAGTTCTTAAGGTTTACCTGATAATATATCATTACTTTTTTTGGAAAAATAGTAAGGTTTGTGCCACGCGGTACATTGATTACTTCCACGGGTATTTCAACATTCCCTTCTGTGAACTTTGCTACTTTCTGGGTATAATTTACGGTGTTTCTGTAAAAATTAAGCATGCCCAGATTAGTAGTATCAATTGCTATAGTACCAGAAATATCTTTACTTATATTGCTAAGGCTTATCAGGTTTGTAGACACACTGCTTAGTGTATCTATTATGTTTTTGGCTCCGCTAACGGTAATACTATCCGGTGATAACTGCACCCTATTTACCGCTGAAAAACCTACATCATAGTTAAGTTTTGTCTTTGGGATTACAAGTACTCTTTTTTCTTTACGGGGCTGAAAATCGATCACTATATCATCTTTTAAAAAATTGGTATCTTCAAAATCGATATTCAATTGATTTTCGATCGAACTTCGATGATCCCTAATATTGTACACCAGTTGTGCCCCGTTTTCTTTGGTGTTTTTTAAATCGATCGTTAGTACAGGTTTAAAGAACTCGTATTTCCAAATCAGTAAAAAGCCTTTGGCATCTAAATTAAAACGCAGTGTTTTAGGGGCATCCTGCAAGGTTTTATCCATAGGCGTGTTAATATACGTAAGCGGAATTTCCACTGTACGATTATATTCTTTAGAAAGTTGTACCAATACCCAAAGAATAGCAGAAAATATTAAGAAAAAACCAAACACCTGTACGTTAGCCTTTTTAATTTTTTTTCCACCTATGTTACCGTAACTACGCATCCTTAAAAAATAATCCCGGATAAGCTTCTTCCGGATTTGCTTTTAAAATTAACATTGTCCAAGAGGATTTTAGAAAACCATATCCATACCCAAAAAATTGAATAAGGGTGGCTATTATTGCCAAAAAACCAATCCTGGAACTTTTTGTTTTAACTACCGCCAATAAAAACAAGACTAGAAAGTATACTATAAATAATCCCAGCATCCACCAGATCCCTATACGAATAGCGAGAACCGAAATTACAAAAGCTATTATAAAAAGAGAGGGAAACCAATACGTAATCTTTCCACTTCCTTTATGCCATTTGTTTAAAATTGGCCTTGTAAGCCCAAATTTATGTACCTGATCATAAAATTTCTCCCAATCGATCCTTCTTTTATGAAATACGATCGCTTTAGAAATTAAACATGTTTTAAAATTTAGCTTTTCCAAACGTAAGGAAAGATCCGGGTCTTCACCAGGATGGATATTTCCAAATCCTCCTGTTGCTTGAAAAGCTTCTTTAGAAAGTCCCATATTAAAACTTCTGGGCTGAAATTTACTTACCGCATTTTTACCCCCACGAATTCCTCCGGTAGTTAAAAATGAGGTCATGCTAAAATCGATAGCCTTTTGAATATCGCTAAAGGTTTTATGTGCACCATCGGGGCCGCCAAAACAATCGCAATATTCGTTATCTAAAGATTTATCTACCTGTTGCAAATAATCTGCCGGTAGAATCACATCACTGTCTAAAATTAAAAAATAATTTCCTTTAGCCCTTTGCATCCCATAATTACGGGATTTCCCGGGACCCGAATTATCTTTAAAATAATAACTTATTTGTAATTGCTCACTAAATTCTTTTACTACATCTTCTGAAGTGCGGCTAGAACCATCTTCTATAATCACCACCTCAAATTTTCGGCTAAATTTTAAAGCTACCATACTTTGTAGCAGTTCCCGGGTCTCTTCAGGACGATTATAAACAGGAACAATAAAGGAATATGCTCTATTCATTTTAAGAAGAATAACAGCTTTGCTATCGCTATTTAGAAGTGAATTTAAAAAAGAAAAACTGAATTTACCCTAAATTAAGTTAAGCTTAACGATCTGCCAGCCATACTTTTTAGAAGATAAATTCAGTTTTTAAGTTCAGCAAAAATTATTTTTCGCTTTCTTTCGCAACAAATGCTTCCATAACTTCCTGGCTAACGCCTACGTTAGAGAACCCTCCGTCGTGATATAAGTTTTGTAAGGTAACTTTTTTAGTAAGATCAGAGAACAGTGTGATGGTATAATCGGCACAATCCTGAGCGGTAGCATTACCCAGTGGAGACATTTTATCTGCATACGCAATAAAACCGTCAAAACCTTTTACCCCCTGCCCGGCAGTAGTTGGTGTTGGGGATTGAGAAATGGTATTAACTCGAACCTTTTTTTCTTTCCCGAAGAAATAACCAAAACTACGTGCTATACTTTCCAAATACGCCTTATTATCAGCCATATCGTTATAATCTGGGAATACACGTTGCGCTGCCATATACGAAAGTGCTACAATACTCCCCCATTCACTCATGGCATCTTTTTGGTAAAGTGCCTGCATGGTTTTATGGAAAGAAACCGCAGATACATCCCAACCTTTTGCTGTCCAGTCATAATTTTGATCGGTATAGTGCTTTCCTTTTCTTACATTTACAGACATCCCGATAGAGTGAAGTACAAAATCGATCTTGCCTCCAAGGATTTCTGTAGCTTTGTCTACAAGATTTTCTAAATCTTCAACTTTTGTAGCATCTGCAGGAACAATTTCAGCACCAATTTGCTCGGCTAAAGTTTTAATACTTCCCATTCTCATGGCGATTGGCGCGTTGGTAAGTACAATTTCAGCACCTTCTTCGTGCGCTTTCACAGCGGTTTTCCATGCAATAGAATTCTCATCTAATGCCCCGAAAATGATTCCTTTTTTTCCTTTTAAAAGGTTATATGACATGTCGAAATTTGTTTTTAGATTCTTTTCAGCCGGTAAAGATAGTAAAATTCAATACAGCCGTAGATTTTTTAAAATCTATTAATTCTCGAGCAGGGATACGGCATGTGCCCTGGCCGACTCGCTAATGGTGTTTCCACCAAGCATCATCGCCAATTCATCTATACGTTCTTCCCGCTCTAATTGTTTAATTTTTGTACTGGTAACCGCCCCCGTATCTTCTTTAAATATCTTAAAGTGGGCAGTTCCCTTCCCGGCAATTTGCGGTAAATGGGTAATGGCAAGCACCTGCATGCTATGCCCCATTTTCTGCAAAATCTCTCCCATTTTTTGTGCAATATCACCTGAAACACCGGTATCGATCTCATCAAAAATGATCGTTGGCAGGTTACTTTGAGCGGCCAAAATACTTTTTACCGCCAACATAATTCGGGATAATTCACCTCCAGAGGCTGCTTTACGTATTTCTTTAAAGCTTCCTCCTTTATTAGCCGCTAAATACCAGCCTAAAGTATCGTTACCGTTAGCAAAAAACTTCTCTCCCTGTTCTAAACTAATCTTTAACCGCGCATTTGGCATTCCCAATCCGCTTAAAATAGCTTCTGTTTCTTTGACGAATGAAGGAATGATCTTTTCACGCCGGGTGTGGAGCTTTTTAGCGATAGTCCGTAATTTTTCACGTTGTTTTTCTATTGCCGAGGCAATTTCAGCTAAAGCTTCGTCTGCATTCTCACTCACCGCAACCTGCTTCCTTAAATCTTCACCAATAGCAAGTAATTCTTCGATTTCCAGCACATTATGCTTTTTCTGAAGATTATAGATTTGCTGAAGCTTGTCGTTAGTCTTTTCAAGCTCCTGAGGATCGGCTTCTGTATTTTCCAGTGCGGCTTCCAGCTCTGTATGAATATCATCCAGTTCGATAATCACACTTTGTACACGTTCGTGTAAACTTTCATAGGTAGCTGAAAATCGGGAAATTTTAGATAAATTATTTCGAACCTCTTTTAAGGTACTTAGACTGCCAATTTCTTCCTGAGAAATATAATTGATGGCCGAATTTAATTGCTCGGTAAGTTCTTCAACATTATTAAGCTCTTCATAGCGTGTCTCCAGGTCTTCGAGCATTCCGGGTTGCAATTTTGCTTCATTAAGCTCATTCAGCAAAAATACGTTATAGTCATACTCTTTCGTTGCCTGTGCCTGCTCTTCTTTTAAAACCTCTTCTCTTTTTTGTAAGCTCCTCAGCGCTTTTAAAGCTTCACGATATTCTAAATTCAGCGACTCATTATCGGCAATGGTATCGATTACCTGAAACTGATAATCATTATTTCCCAAACTTAAGGTTTCATGTTGGCTGTGAATATCGATTAAATAATTACCAAGATTATTTAAACTAGCCAGGGTAACGGGAGTGTCATTTACAAATGCACGGGATTTTCCCGAAGCTAAAATCTCTCTTCTTATAATGGTTTTTGGCTCATAATCCAGATCTTCTCTTTCAAAAAAATTGGTAAGACCATAGTTCGAAATATCAAAAACACCTTCTATCACACATTTTTTATCCGGATTTTTAATCGAACTATAATCGGCTCGATTTCCCAAAAGCAAACCTAAGGCACCAAGCATAATAGACTTACCTGCCCCGGTTTCTCCGGTAATAATGGTGAACCCAGGCTTTAAACTCATGTTGATATCTTCGATCAACGCGTAATTTTTAATAGATAAAGATGTAAGCAATTTTTCTTAGAATTTAAGGCTAAATATAAGGGAGAATTTGGCGCAAATCAACTACCTGAAAAAAGAATTATAATTACTGGATTTGTCGCCACTTGCGTGCGTAACCAGGCGCCATACTATTCAGTTTTTGAGTAAGGCCACGTGTACCAACATCGGGACCACCGGTAAACACATCGATAATTTCATCGGATTTAGCATCAAAAAATACCCGTAATAACAGTGAATTCCTTCTAACCGAATTCATTTCCCGCAATTTTTCAAGTGCTACTGCTATCGCTTGTTTTCCGTCTGAAACATTATCATGCATCACATCCAGGCCTTTGCGATGATAGGTATACAACGCATCACGGTATCCCTGGAAGGAGTTAGAAAGTAAATCGGCATTAAGCCTAAACCTTGATCTTGTATTACCACTGGGCTGCCATCCCGCACTGTTACTTTGCTGGGCTACCGTTACAATTTGCTTGGCTTCTTCAAAAAAAGGCGTTCCCCCGTTTTGCTGAAAGGAATCGGCGTCCAGTCCTAAGATAGTATATACATAAAAGCTAACTACCGAAACCAGGTTAGAACTGTACGAATTCTGATTATAATTTAAGGGTTGATATTCGCGGTACGAGAAATTAAAATCCTCGTCATTATAATTAAAAACCGGTGTGACCATATCAGATCCAAATACGGGCCGCGAAGATTGCACCTGAATAGTGGCAGCAAAATTTTCACCATCCAGGGCGCTAACCGTAATAAACATACTACAATTAATACGCTGCTCTGGCGGCAATTCCCTACCCGTCCAGCTATTGCTGTTAATAAATTCCTGAAGCGAGTTTTTTAAAGTTTTAAAAACGCTAAGATTGGTCTGTCCGGTTTGCTCGGCATTAATCTGTACATCGCAATTAAGCTCCTGTGCTTTCGTATGAAAGCAAAAAAGAAGCACTACTATAACGATTATTCTATTCATCAAACAGATTAATTATTTCGTTTAGGATATCAACAGCTACTTCTGATTTTGGTTTTAAGCCAAAAGATTTCACTTCATCCTGAAAAACAAAACTTACTTTGTTGGTATCGTTTTGAAATCCGGCTCCTTTATCCTGAAGAGAATTTAGTACTACAAAATCAAGATTCTTTTTTTGGAGCTTCACCCTGGCATTTTCCAGTTCATTATTGGTCTCTAATGCAAAACCAATCAATTTTTGCTGCCGCTTGCGCTCCCCTAAAGAACGCAAAATATCCTGGGTTTTGGTTAGACGGATTGTTAAAGTCTCATCGTCTTTTTTAATTTTTTGATCGGCTATGGTTTCAGGTTTATAATCGGCTACCGCTGCTGCAGCGATTACCACATCCGCTTTTTCAAAATGAGCCATGGCGGCATCGTACATCTCCTGAGCACTTACCACCTTGATAAGATGGATATGATCTTCAGAAATCTGCAAATGCGTGGGACCAGAAATTAAAATGACATTAGCACCTAAGTTGGCTGCCGCCCGGGCAATCTCATAGCCCATTTTACCACTACTGTGATTACCGATAAAACGCACGGGGTCTATCGCCTCATAGGTAGGTCCTGCAGTGATCATTATCTGTTTTCCTTTTAGCGGTAAAAACGCAGACAGATGATCTTCTAAAAACTGAAAAATTTCTTCGGGCTCGGCCATTCTTCCTTCCCCGCTTAAGCCACTGGCAAGTTCTCCGGTGCCGGCGGGAATCATAAAATTTCCGAAGCTCTTTAAAGTTTCAAAGTTATTTTTTGTGGAGGGATGCTTATACATGTCCAGATCCATTGCCGGAGCAAAATAAACCGGACATTTAGCTGAAACATAAGTAGCCAGCAAGAAGTTATCGCTATTACCGGCCGCCATTTTAGAAAGTGTATTGGCCGTAGCCGGGGCTATAAGCATAATATCTGCCCATAAACCCAGTTCTACATGATTGTTCCATAATTCGCCTTCCTCCTCGGTAAAAGAAGAATAGACTTCGTTTTTGGATAATGTAGAAAGGGTAAGTGGAGTGATAAAATCTTTTGCAGCCGGCGTCATCACCACACGGACTTGGGCGCCGGCCTTAATGAAAAGTCGAACTAACGAGGCGGTTTTATAGGCGGCAATACCGCCGGTAATACCCAAAAGTATTTTTTTACCCCGTAGTACAGACATATTCTTTAGAATCTATTAAATCGCTTATAAAACGCTTAGATGGTCTCCTCAGATTCTTTGGTGTTACGATAATAGATCTTATCGCTTAACCACTCTTCTACTGCTAACGCATGTGGTTTAGGTAATCTTTCGTAAAACTTGGAAACTTCGATCTGTTCTTTGTTTTCAAAAATCTCATCTAAACTATCGTTGTAAGTTGCAAACTCATCCAGTTTTTCAAGTAGCTCCTTCTTGATCTCAGTATTGATCTGGTTAGCTCTTTTAGCGATAATCGAAATTGCCTCGTAAATATTATCGGTAGGCGCATCAATCTGGTTCTTGTCGAGCGTAGTGGTGTTAACCGCTGCTTCCGTTTTTTTAATATCCATTTTCCTTAAACTAATTAAAAGTTTTCAACCTTGCTTGTATATCCTGATAGGATTCGTCTACATTAGCCATATACTCTCCTTCAGGGTAACTTTTCTTGTACGCCTGGTAGTATTCAAGGGCCGACTGTAAACGTTCCTGCATTAAATTTCTATAACTGTTTATCGCATAAGAATAAGCTGCATCAAATCTTAGGTAAAACGCTTCCTCACGATAAGGTGTTCCCGGATAATCTGCTATAAAATTGTTGAAAGAGGTAATTGCTGCGGTAAAGTTTCCTTCACGATAATTCCCCCCAATTCTCCAATATTGCTTTGCTATCTCAAATGCTTTTTTCTCTAATTTTAATCGTAATTCTGTCGCCATTAAGTTGGCTTCCTCGGCATACTCTCCCTCAGGATAGCGGTTAAGGTAACTTTGTAAGGCTTCGATCGCTTTATTCGTATCTGTTTGATCTAAATCGAAACGAGGTGATTCTTCGTAATAACTTTTAGCCGATTTAAAAGAGGCTTCCTCTACTTTATCACTATTAGGGTATGATTGCACAAAGCGCTCAAACTCAAAACTGGATAAATAATAATCTCCTACCTGGTAATACGAATCTGCAAAAAGATAACTTAGCTTTTCTCCCTGGGGCTTGCCGCGATACTGCGGTAAAATTTGTTCGAAGAGACGAATCGCCTTTCTATATTTTCGTTTACTATCTTCAGCTTTAGCTTCGTTATACAGATTTTCCGCAAAGGTGTATTTGTCACCCGCGTTGTCGCTTTTTAACACCTTTTGGTAGTCACCACAGGACTGAAGTACAAAAAGTAAACCTAATAGAAGTAATCCTTTTTTCATCATTTGTAAAAACATCTTGCAAAAGTACAGTTTTTGGAATTATAAAAAAAACTTTCCGCTTGTACAACAATAACAGTAAAAGCCTTTATTTATTATACCTAAGCGAGGTTTATTTTTCTTCGGAAAAAATTTTATCCCTGTAAAACGTAAAAAAGCTGCTCGTAAGCAGCTTATCCTAATCAAAATTTTAATTTATAAAGTTTTAGTTACACTACCTCAGCATGAAAATCATTTACAAAATCGCCGATCTTCGACTGTAATACTTCTGAGGCATTCACTAAGGGAAGTCTTACGTTCTTAGAACAGATTCCTTTTTTCTCCAATAAGGATTTGATCCCTACCGGATTTCCTTCGGCAAAAATTAAATCGATTGAAGGTGCTATTTTATAATGAAATTGATAGGCTTCTTTAGCCTTTCCTTCTAATCCCAGTTTCACCATTTGCGAGAATGCTGCGGGGAAGCCCTGCCCAATTACAGAGATCACACCAGCCCCACCGGCGAGGGTCATTGGTAAGGTAATCATATCGTCGCCAGAAATCACCTTAAAATCTTTAGGCACCAAGCTCATTAATTTCATGGCCTGCACGATATCTCCTGCAGCTTCTTTTACGCCAATTACGTTATCACATTCCCTGGCAATCCTGGCTATCGTTTCCGGTAAAATATTAGAACTTGTTCTCCCGGGAACATTGTATAAAATAATAGGAAGCGGTGAAGCCTCTGCTACTAATTTAAAATGCTGAAAAATCCCTTCCTGAGAGGGTTTATTATAATATGGAGAAACCGATAATACGGCTTGAAAAGCGGAAAGATCTGTAGTTTTCACCTGCTCTACTACTGCCATGGTATTATTCCCTCCAATCCCTAAGACCAAAGGAAGACGATTATTATTAGCCTTTACGATACAATCGATCACCTGCTCTTTCTCCTGCTTATTAAGCGTAGAATATTCTCCTGTAGTTCCTAAAACCACAAGATAATCAATGCCATTAACGATTTGATCTTCTACCAATCGTTCTAAAGCTTCAAAATCTATGCTTAAATCATCTTTAAACGGAGTCACCAAAGCTACTCCCGTGCCTACAAACGCGCTCATTTATCGTATTTGTTTTAGTTTTTTTAAGTATTTCAGGATTTCCTGTTGGTATGCATGTACATCTGCTGTTTCGATCATAAGGTCGGCTTCTTGACTTTCTCTTTTATGATCGATCTTTATAACTGATTTTGCACATTTAAAGACCAGATTTTTTAGTCGGTTTTCGTTTCTGGAAAAAGCGATAAACACATTGAATTTCAATTTAAAAAAATCCTGAACAGCTTCATTTTCGATGTTTCCACCTGCTTTTATTTCTGAAGGCGCGAAAAAAATCGCTCGTTCATCTTCCACAGCAGCTGGTTTTGCAGTACAAACAAGAACTTTAAAATCGCCTTTCGCAATTTTTAACTCTTGCTGAAGTTTTAAAAGCGGTTTGACGGTTTCAAAAGCTTCAGCGGTGGTTACCAACCCCACTTTCGTAATGAATTTCTCATTTTTTTCAACTGAAACTTCCGAATTCTTTTTCAAAAGCTTTTTTTCAGCTAATAAATATTTAAAATTCTTAAACACTGTGGTGATATTGGCCAGCAAATGTAAATAATTTCACATAGAAATTTACTAGCTCCAAGCCACCAATCTTAAGCTGAGTTTTCATATTTAACAGGTTTGTTTTTTTTGTTACAATAATTACACAATATTGAATTCGACCTCAATTTATTCCGAAGAAATTAAGCCTACTTTTTTTATCTGCGTACCTTTGCACTGCAATTTATGTATTATGAAAAAACTGATTCAACAGCTTCCTCTCCTCTTTTGCTTTTTAAGTCTTACTTCCTGCAAATTGGATACTGAAGTTTCCCGAAAAACTGTTGAAGGAAAAGAAATAGCGATCGATAGTACCATTAACGGGGATCCGGAAATTGAAGAGTTTATCGCTCCTTTTAAGGAACATCTAAATAAAACACTGGATAGTACTTTAGCGTATAATCCGCATGTTTTAAGCAAAGGTGAAAAAGGTATGAATACCGGAATTGGTAATTTAATGGCTGATATCGTGATGGAACAGGCGAATCCGGTGTTTAAAAGCCGGACCGGAAACAATATCGATTTTGTGTTACTGAATTACGGCGGAATACGATCTGAATTAAACAAAGGACCGGTGACCACTCGCGATGCCTATAATATGATGCCTTTTGAAAATCAAATCGTCATTGCTGAATTAAGCGGAGCGAAAGTAGCACAATTACTTCACTACCTTGAAAAAAGTAAATCGGCACATCCTGTAAGTGGCATCCAGATAAAAATGGATAAAAGTTTTAAAGTGATTAGTGCCAGGATCAACGGAAAACCGATACAGCCCGACCAAAATTATTTTGTAGCCACATCAGACTATTTACAACAGGGGGGTGATAGCATGAACTTTTTCAACAACCCGGTAAATTTATATGATATCGATTATAAACTTAGGAATGCGATTATCGATTATTTCCAAAAAACCGATACTATAAAGTCGCAACAAGACGATAGATTTATTAAAGAATAGCGGTATCTCCTATGGAGGGATTTAAAAAAGGGAATGAATATGTACCAAAGGAACAACGCCAGTCGGTTTCTTTACAGCACCTTTAAAAGATTAAAAAACAAATTCTTAACCTGAATTTATTCGAATGAAAAGAAGAAACTTTATTCAGCAAAGCTCGGCAGCCTCAGCATTTGTAGGATTAGGCGGATTATCTTCCCTTGGTTTTTCTGAAGCTCCAAAACATATTACGATCTTGCATACTAACGATGTGCACAGCCATATTGAAGCTTTTGGCCCAGACCATTACAAAAATCCAAATATGGGTGGGGTGGCTAAAAGAGCAGTACTTATTGAAAAGATCAGAAAAGAAAATCCTAATACACTTTTACTGGATGCGGGAGATATTTTTCAGGGTACTCCTTATTTTAATTTTTATGGTGGAGAGTTGGAATTTAAATTAATGAGCAAGCTCAAGTATGATGCTTCAACTTTAGGGAATCACGATTTTGATAATGGCATCGATGGCCTGTATGCGCAACTTCCTCATGCCGATTTCGATTTTTTGATTTCTAATTACGATTTCAGCAATACCATTATGGATGGCCACACCAAACCTTATAAGGTTTTTACTAAAAACGGAGTTAGAATTGGAGTGTTTGGCATTGGAATCGAATTAAAAGGTTTGGTTAACGATAAACTTTATAAAGAAACAAGATATCTGGATCCTGTTGAAAGGGCCACAGATATGAGTCATGCTTTAAAGCATGAAGAGAACTGTGACCTGGTCATTTGTCTTTCTCATTTAGGGTATCAATACGATAGCGAAAAAGTAGACGATCATAAATTAGCGGCAAAAACCGAGAATATCGACCTTATTATTGGCGGGCATACGCATACTTTTTTAGACGAACCTACAATCGTAAAAAACAAAGCAGATAAAAATGTAATGATTAACCAGGTTGGATGCTACGGACTTTATCTTGGTCGAATTGATTTTTACTTAAACGGAGGAAAACCGGCGTCTGGGAACGGCCAAAGTGTAGAAATTTAGGCATAAATTTTGTTTCGGTTTTTCTATCAATCAAAAAGCGAACATGAAACATCATCTCTACGCCTTCCTATTTCTTTGTTTTCTCGTCTTCCCACGATCTGCGTGCGCGCAACAAGTTGGCGCGGTATTGCAATTAGACGGTAGTATTCTTTTTCAGGTAGATCACATCATTCTTAATCCTAAAGGAAAAATCGCTTATTTGGAACTTATAAAAGATATTCCTATTACCGTAGGTTTAAACCATGAGCCGGTACTTTTGCTTGAGGAAAAATGCAGCTATCTTAAGCTACAGGAAAGCTTACCGAAAAGCCTTCACAATAATTTTGAATTGAACGCAAATAGTGAAATCTCTTATTTTAACGGCTATACGATCAATTATAACTTTAAAGATCAAATAGATAAAATTGGTACTGCTCCTGTGGAGTATAATTTTAAAAACAAGATCGATAAGATAGGCACTTATGAAATTTCCTATAATCTTAAAGGCAAAATCGATCGGGTAGGAAACTTAAAAATCGAATATAATTTACGAAACCAAATAGATAAAATCGGCAACCAAAACATTTCCTATAATTTCCGAAATCAAATAGATAAAATTGGGGAAACCGCTATTGAATATGATTTACACTACCGTGTTGAAAAAATTGGAAAATTGCGTATCGATTACAATCTAAGTAATAGGATAGAGCAGATTGGTGATTTAAGTATTGCTTATGATGCCCGGGGAAGAATTTATCAAATAGGTCACCAAAAATTCTTAAAGTAGTATTTAGCATCTCCCTGAAAATCCCAAACCTGATTTTTAAAAATAAAAATCTAGAACCCCGGGGAAATAACCCCTCAATGAGGGATTAAAATCACGCCAATTTGGGAATAACCGGCAACACCTGGACGCTCTAAAAGTGCTGGGATAAACCACTCAAATCCTGGAATTCGAATGGCTTTTATTGTTTTTGGGATACCGAAAATTAAAATGTAATAAGCCCTGGGGCATTTTTAATAAACACATCCAAAACCCCATCAGCTATTTTTATTTTTCCATCGAATCTTGTGGCTCCGGGAATACTTTTAATTTCGGTTGCTCTTTCTGCGAATTCTGCGGCCTTTTCAAAAAGATTTTTAGCTTTTGTATTACTATTCATTGCTACCTGTAGTCCTTCTGCAGTTAGCAATAACGATTCTCCCCACAATTCCATGGCCTCTAGCCAGGGCTTAGTTTCTTCTATAAAAACAGGATCTACCGCCGAGCGGATAATTGCCGGGGCATTTTTAAATTCCTCTGCATAAGTTTTCAATTCGGTAATCACTTTTTTCCTGGAAGCGGTATCGCCAAAGGCAATTTCTTTTTTTACTTTATCAAGTAAAGCTTTTAACCGGGGGGCCTGTTCCTGCCAGGGCTGGCTACCAAAAGTAGGCGCTAAATGTTGGGTATCAAAGAACTTTATTAATGCCTGGGTTGCTTTTTTATCTCCATTCGCCAGATTTCTGGCTGCCATATACCAGATCAAATCTGGGTCGTAAGCCCTATCATTCCATGCAAAAGAGGCTACGCCAGTAACCGCAATCCTACTCGGCATTTCCTGATTCATAGGATTCGATAAAATTCCTGATAGTTCCTTAGATAATCCGGCCTCCCGATAACGATAAGGCGCCATTAATAACCTTCCTTTTGTTTGCCCGTAATCGTTTACCGGATAATTATCCCACAACAAGGTTTTTCTACCAAATGCCTTAGCAGCCTTACCAGCATCGTTATTGGAAATGGAGGGAGGCACCACATCGGTTCCCGTCCATTGCACAACAATCTTAGGATCTAAATTTTCAATTAACGCATTTTTATAGTCACTTTCTTTGGCATCATAATATTCTGTAGGCACCATGATTAACGGACTCATATTAGGATCCAGTTCGTCTAAAATCGCCTGTAATTTATTAAGAAGTTCAGATTGCGCAATTCCCGCGGCCTTTTTTCCTGATTCACCATAATGAGCTTCATCTTTATCACAATTCCATTGGGTATATTCAATATCATCAAGGGCTACATAAAAATTCTTAACTCCAATGGTATATAATTCTTCAAACTTTCGCTTTAAAGCGTCAAGATCTGCGGGATCAGAGAAGCAAATTGTGGGGCCCGGAGAGATTGCATAAACAAAATTCACATGATTATTTTTGGCAACTTCAACCAGTGCAGACAATTCCTTTAGGGTCTCTTTTGGATAGTCTTCTCGCCATTCTGCCCTGGCATAAGGATCATCTTTTGGGCTGTAGACATAAGTATTTGCTTTTACACTGCCTAGAAATTTTAAATGTGCCTGCCTGCTTTCCATCGACCAGGGTTTCCCATAAAAACCTTCGATAGTTCCTCGAATTGGCATTGCCGGATAATCCTGAATGACAAAATTTGAAACCGACTCCTGTTTGGTGAGCTGAATAAAGGTTTGTGCAGCATAGAACAGGCCATCGTTATCCTTCCCGGCTAAAGTAATAAGTTCTCCATCCCCTGTGGAAATTCCGGAAACGGCATAGGCTTCTTTTTTATCTGGCACTACCGCATTACTTCTTTCTAAAGCCTGCTGAATTAATTTCGAATCTTTTAAGCCAAATACGATATAGGTATGATTTAATTCCTTAGGAATTTCCTGTACTGATTTTACAGACTGAACTCCTGATTTTTTTAAAGCAGCTTTAAGCAATTCTTCAATTTCCAAACTTACATTCTTTGAGGGGGCTACCAAAGTGACTGAAGGAGTAATTACAAAGGCTCCCCGGGTTACTTGAAGGGATACCGGTTCCGGAAAAATAAGCGGTTTATAGAATGGTTTTGATTGATGGTGCTGAGCGAAACAGCAATTAAAGCTTACAATAATCCAGATCAAGCTGTTTAACAGGCTGCGCATGTGTTTTGGAAATTAGTGGTTATTAAAATAACTTTTTATACTGCTGGATTCTTTAGAAATCTTAAAAAACAGTAGCGCTAACAAGGTATTTAATTTAAGCATCATTACAAACCTTTCATTTCTTACCATTACAAAAAATCTTATATAAATAAATTTACTCAAGAACCCTATACCACGGGTTATTACCCAGCTATGGTAGGCATAGGGAAGCTTGTAACATTATGATTATAAAAATAGAAAAATCTAATCATTGTATAGAAAACAGATTTCAACTACTTTTAAATATTAGTGATCATAGCGTATTAGTATTTTTCCATTTATAAAGATGAGCAATAAAAAACCAGAACAATTAGAAGATTATTTAGCGCCACATTACATACATCGAAGCAACTGGCTTAGGGCTGCTGTACTTGGAGCAAACGATGGTATTTTATCTACCGCAAGTATTGCCATAGGAATTACGGCTGCCAGTGCTACCCGCGAACCAATTATCCTGGCAACACTTGCGGGACTTGTTGCAGGAGCACTGTCTATGGCCGCCGGTGAATATGTTTCTGTAAGTTCACAAACAGATATTGAAAATGCCGATATAGAGCGTGAAAAAAGAGAACTGATAGAAACTCCCAACCTGGAATTAGAAATGCTAACAGCGATTTATATTAAAAGAGGATTAAAGAAAGCTACCGCGCTCCAGGTGGCTAAAGAATTAACCGAATATGATGCTCTTGGAACACATGTTCGAGATGAACTGGGCATCACCGAAGTAAGCAAAGCTAACCCACTACAAGCGGCCTTGGCATCGGGAGCTGCTTTTACAGTTGGCGGTCTTCTTCCTTTTTTGGTGGTTCTTTTTCTGCCTTTAAAAAACATGGAATATTCACTGTATGGTTTCTCGATTATTTTCCTGATTATTTTGGGCAGTGTCTCGGCTAAAACAGGAGGCTCTAAGATCACAAAAGCTATTGCCCGTATTACCTTATGGGGCACTATTGCCATGGGCATTACGGCGCTTATAGGACATTTATTTAACATCAATATTGCTTAAAATTGAATGCCCTTTTAAGGTAAGCTTCAGTGTTCAGAAAAAATTCTAATTACTATAAA
>CESL01069287.1_pt1 | contig 28391 bp, 29 predicted proteins | sample 531221 | NCBI WGS metagenome assembly CESL01 (sample SAMEA2622197, study PRJEB7988) | marine metagenome | biome: marine biome (ENVO:00000447); feature: mesopelagic zone (ENVO:00000213) & marine oxygen minimum zone (ENVO:01000065); material: "saline water (ENVO:00002010), including plankton...
TCCAGATCAATACCAATGTGCTTCAGATTGAAAACGAGTACTACAGCGCGGTACGTCCCAAGCGTACCACTGAGCGGGGAGAAAAGCCGATCCAGGCTCTGGATGCCCGGGGTGTGGAATACATTGAGGTGCGTTGTCTGGACCTGGATCCGTTCTCGCCGGTGGGCGTGAACCGCGAGCAGATCGACTTCCTCGATCTGTTCCTGCTGGATTGCCTGCTTACCGATTCTCCCCGTATTGAAGACGATGAGTGCGAACGGCTTGATGACAACTACAAGGACGTGGTCGCCAGCGGTCGCTTGCATTCACTCAGTCTGTGCCGGGGAGGGCAGCGAGTGCCTGTGGGCGAGGCCGCCGTTGAATGGCTGGAGCGCTTGCAGCCCCTGGCAGAGCTGCTGGATGGCTGGAATGATAGCGATACTTACAGGTCGGCTCTGACGGCTCAACGGTCGAAGCTGGAGGGCAATGATTGGGCGGTGCCTTCTGCTCGAGTGCTTGAGGCCATGGGGCAGACAGGCCTGGGCCACCGCGACTGGGTGCAGGCGATATCCCGTGAACACCAGCAAACTCTGAAGTCGGAGCCACTGGCACCCGAGGTGTTGGCGGACTTCCGTGCCATGAGTGCGCAGTCCCTGGTCGAGCAGAAAGAGCAGGAAGCTGCGGACAGCCAGTCATTTCCGGAGTTTCTGGAAGCCTACCTGAAATCCTGACGCCGCTTGCGTCACGTCCGGAAAGGGACGTGACGCACAGAACCGGTTGTCCGGTTTGCTGGATCTGTTACCTGCTGTTACTTTCTATTACATCAGGTAAGGAGGTGGCCCATGGCAACGGATATCAAGCTCGGCTGGGATGTAGAAGCGTTGAACAAGGCCTACCGGCAGGGATACATGGCTGGCGAGATGGGCATGGACAAAACCCGCTGCCCATACCGCGGTGAGGTCATTATTGCCGCCTGGGAAGCCGGTTGGGACGATGCCGGTCAGGTCCGGAAACAGCGCCCGCAACAGGATGACGATCTGTTCTCACGCATCGCCTGATCCCCTGCCACCGCCCGGTGAGCGCCGCAACTAGCGCTGAACTACAAACTCGGTAAACAGCACTCCGGTAATGGTTTCTCCGGTTTGCTGCTCCTCCAGCACCCCGTTTATCCGTTTGGTTGCTTCTTCCCGCAGCGCCTGCTGGCCGTCCATGGAAGATAATTGGTCAAGATCCGTCTGCTCACCAAACAGCATCACCAGTTCGTGCCGTAACCTCGGCATGTGCGCTTCTACCGCCGGCCGGGTGGTTTCGCGGGAGGCCCGGATGGTTACAGAGGCCTTGAGATAGGCCACTTTCGCATCCGGTTTGCCGACATGAGTGACGAACGCCGGTTCCATGGCGATATAGTCGGTAACCCCCTTCACTTCGGTTTCGTCATCAGCTTCCTCTGCCATGGCGGGCAGGGGTGGCATCAGTGCGCACAGGGTCAGTAACAGGGCCGGCGTCAGTTTTCTGAGAATGGTCATAGGCTTGGCGTTAGTCATGGGTTAGGATTGGTTCAGTGTTTCATGGCACGCTGGTTTTTCTCTGAGAATATCAGGCCATGGAAGCTTGTGCAGTCCACATCATGATTCCGGGGTAGCGTTTTGACAAGCAGATGGATATTCGGGTTGGTATTTCTGGTGTGCGCCGGGTTGCTGGCGGTGGCCTTTTACATGGAGCACGTGATGGGTCTGGAGCCATGCCCGTTGTGCTGGTTGCAGCGTTTCGGATTTATGGGTGCAGGGCTGGTGAGTCTGTTGGCGTTTCTGCACGGACCCCGCGGGTTCGGCAACCGGGTCTACGGGCTGTTACTGATTGTTGCCGCCGGCGCTGGTCTCGCGGTGGCGGGGCGTCAGCTATGGTTACAGAGTCTGCCGGCGGACCAGGTGCCTGCCTGTGGTCCCTCGGTTGATTACATGCTCGAGGTACTACCCTGGTTTGAAGTGCTGCAAACCGCTTTGAAAGGCACGGGTGATTGCGCCGAAGTGGTCTGGCGTTTTCTCGGTTTGAGTATCCCCGGATGGACCGCGGTCTTTTTTAGCCTGCTGATTGTACTGGGGCTGTTTGTGATGCTGCGACGCTATTCTCCCCGGGACTGGTTGCAGAGCTGAAACAGTTGCGGCTGACCATGACCATGGGGTAACTTGAATGCCACATAATAATTATCAAGACTAGATCCAGAGAACGGGCGGATTGACCGAGGGGAGACAGGCGTCATGTTGGAAAATTGCCGGAATGCCAGGGAGCGTTGGGGTGGTGTCAGCGAGCTGATTGATCGCTGGCTGAAGGAGCGCCAGGAGCTTCTGGTTCAGTATTGCGAGTTGTCTGGAGAAAGTGATTTTTCCCAGACCGATGCCCTCCGCGAAAAATTCGTCCGCCTGTGCGAAGTGCTGGTGGATTATGTTTCGGCCGGCCACTTTGAAGTCTACGAACAGCTGATTCAGGAGGCCCGTGAGTTCAACGATGGCGGTCTCGAACTGGCAGCAAAGCTCTATCCCCGGATCGAGCAGACCACGGAAGTGGCATTGAACTTCAATGATCGTCTGGATGGCCGGGAGCTGTCCGAGGTCGACGTCAAGGAATTGTTCAACGAGCTGTCACGGCTTGGAGAAGTGCTGGAGTCACGCTTCGAGATGGAAGATTTCCTGATTGAGAATCTGCATAACGCCCATGCGGGTAAGGTTGCGTCGGCCTGAGTGCCTCCACCCGAAACCGCATTACCCGCAATAAAAAAACCGGCCCCAGAAATGGCGCCGGTTTTTTATTGCCTGCCGGAGTGCTGGCCAGAGCTTATTCGTCTGAACCAGCGTCGTCCTGCCCCGGATTTACGGCGATCAGCTCGACATCAAATACCAGGGTCTCGTTGGGGCCAATAGCCTGGTTGCCGCCCGGGCCGTAGGCCAGGTCAGACGGGATATAAAGCTTGTAACGAGCACCTTCGCTCATCAGCTGCAGGCCTTCTGTCCAGCCAGGAATCACCTGGTTCAGGCCAAAGGTCACGGTTTGCCCGCGCTCACGGGAGCTGTCGAATACCTCACCGTTGATCAGTTCGCCGGTGTAGTGGACTTCCACCTGATCCTCGGCGGTTGGGCGCTCACCGTTACCTTCTTCAATCACTTCGTATTGGAGACCGGATTCTGTGGTCTCAACGCCTTCACGCTCGGCATTTTCGGCCAGGAAAGCCTCGCCGGCATCCTTGTTCTTCTGCGCGAGTTCTTCCAGTTGCTGCTCCTGCTTTTGCTGGAGCTCCTGCTGGTAGGCCATCAGCGCTTCCTGGATCTGCTCGCGGGTCAGTCGCTTGCTGTCTTCATCACCGGCATGGCCATGCTGGATGCCCTGAAGGAACTGGTCCATCTGGAGATCCGGCAAGTCGTTGCTCATGCGCTCACCCAGCACCAATCCCATGCCATAGCTGACTTTCTCTGGCGTGGTTTCAAGGGCTGGATCGTTTGCCGGTTCCTGGGCAGTTGAGCAACCGGCAATCAGGCCGGTAACGGCGATAGCCAAAAGCGTTTTCTTCATCATTTCATCCTTTCCACGTGTTTCTGGGCTCTCTGGCCCTGGATTCTGAAAGTCAACAAGGTAACGGGTTCAGCAGCAGGATGCCACTGAACATGTGTTAATCAGAGACTCATTTCGCGGCAATGACCAACCCGTGTCAGGAGCCGCTGGCGGGTGAGCCATTAAGCGAATAGGGGGCCTGGTAGGGGGACTGCCAGTCATCTTCCGGGCTGATGGTCTGCGGCTTCCGGGGCACGGGGTCTGGGCGCTCAATGGCCAGGGCATTCCAGGGGCCCTGGGCCGGGGGCTGATCGGCATAGTGCCAGTTGCCATCGGTGTCCTGCCACTTGAAAACGATATCCGGGCCTTCGGTGGGAATCGGCGATGGCAGCAACCCCTCAAAGGAGGGAATCGTCGTCGCCTGCTCGGTTTTCACCGGTTCCGAGACCTGGTCGGGATCGCCGAGGCCGAAGAAAATCAGCAGCAGCAGAAGGCCGAGCGCCGGAAACGAAAGCCGGATCAGCCATTTCATGAACATGATGGGCCGCCTCTGGTGGTCTGGCCTGCAAGCCGGCTGGCCAGAAGTTCAAGATGAGGTTTTACCCGCGTGGGTATGTTGTCGGACGGCGCGGCAGCGACAAGATTCTGCCCGATGATGGTGCCTGATTCCTGCATGATTCCGCGCTCCGCTTCGGATTCTTTCAACGTTTGCCAGGCCAGAGCCAGCTCCAGCTGTTCGGCCAGCAGTTCTGCCCTCGCCAGAGTATCCCGCAACTCCACGCCATGATCATTGGCTCGGGGAACAGACTTGCGGGCGGAGCGAAGGCAACCGGTTACACGGCTTCGCCACTCTGTTACCTTAGCGTCCTCAACGCCAGAGAACGACTGACCCTGCGTGGCGAGCCAGCCGGCACAGAGGATGCGACTTACGCTCCATCCCTCGGATTGCAGCTCAAGACAGGCCTCAGCCACCTGCGGATCCTGCCATTGGGCGAGGGCATAACGCCATAACGGATTGTCTGGTTCCATGTGTTCTGGAAGTTCCAGCGGCTCCGCTTGTTGAACGGTCATGTTGGCGCTTCCCTGGCAGTAATCCATGGATAGATTAAATCTATGTTAACGATAACCGATCTCAGTTTACAACGGGGCGGCGTCTGGTTGCTAGAAAACGTGAACCTGACCGTGCAACCGGGGCAGCGCGTTGCCATTGTTGGTGCTAACGGTGCCGGCAAATCCAGTCTTTTCCAGCTTTTGCTGGGGCAGCTTGCTCCCGAGCAAGGCAGCGTGGGGTTGCCCGGTGGCTGCCGGATTGCCCATATGGCTCAGGAAGTCGCGGCTTCGTCCAGGTCCGCCCGGGATTTTGTGCTGGATGGCGACACCGAGTTGCGGCGAATGGAGCGGGCGCTGGCCGAAGCGGAAGCGGGTGGTGACGACCATGCCATTGCCCGCCTGCACGGGGAGCTGGATATTCACGAAGCCTGGTCCGCACCGCGTCGGGCCGAGACTCTGCTCAGGGGCCTGGGCTTCGCCGACAGCGATGCCGAGCGCCCGGTTTCGGCATTTTCCGGTGGCTGGCGTATTCGACTGAATCTGGCCCAGGCACTGATGCGTCCCTCCGATCTGCTGTTGCTGGATGAGCCCACCAACCACCTGGATCTGGATGCCTGTCTGTGGCTGGAGAACTGGCTCAGAAAGTATCCTGGTACCTTGCTGTTTATTTCTCACGACCGTGACTTCATGGACCGTGTGGCTACGCATCTGGTGCATTTTGATCAGAAGCAGTTGGTGCTTTATACGGGAAATTACTCAGCCTTCGAGCGTCAGCGCTCCGAGCGCCTGGCCCAGCAGCAGGCCAGTTTCGAGCGTCAGCAAGCGAGAATTGCGGAGATCCAGCGTTTTATTGATCGCTTCAAGGCCAAGGCCACCAAAGCCCGGCAGGCCCAGAGCCGCGTCAAGGCACTGGAGCGGATGGAAAAGATTGCGCCCGCGCACGTGGACTCACCCTTCAGTTTCGAGTTCCCGGTCGCGGACAAGGTCTCCAATCCATTGCTGTCCATTCGCCACGGGGTCGCGGGCCATGGGGATGTGCCCATTCTGAAGAACATCAATGTCACCCTGTTGCCCGGCACCCGGGTTGGTTTGCTGGGGCCGAACGGGGCCGGTAAGTCCACCTTTATGGATGCCCTTCGCGGCACCGGAACCCTGCTCAGTGGTGAGCGCACCTGTGGCGAACACCTGGCCATCGGCTATTTCGCCCAGCATCAGCTGGAGTCCCTGGATCTCGACGCCAGTCCGTTCCTGCACCTGCAGCGTCTTGCGCCAACCGCATCGGAGCAGAAAGTCCGGGACTTCCTGGGCGGCTTCGATTTTCACGGCGACGAAGCACTTGCGCCCATTCGCTCGTTTTCGGGCGGTGAGAAGGCCCGGGTAGCGCTTGCCGTTATCGCTTGGCAGAAACCCAATCTGCTGTTGCTGGATGAGCCCACGAACCATCTGGACCTGGAAATGCGACAGGCCCTGACCATGGCGCTCCAGAACTTCGAGGGCGCCATCGTGGTGGTATCCCACGACCGCCACTTGCTGCGCAACACGGTGGATGAGTTCTGGTTGGTATGCGATGGCGCTGTTGGCGAGTACGAGGGCGACCTGGAGGATTACGAACGCTGGTTGGCGGAACGTCGGAAAGATGAGGAATCGCCACCCCGGCGTGAAGTGGCCGAGGGTCAGGAAAAGTCAGTGAATACCGCCGGACCCGCGACCCTGACGGCGGATGAACGCAAGGCCCGCAAGCGCCAGGAAGCCGAACTGCGACAGAAACTCAGCCCGTGGCGGAAAAAACAGGGAACGCTTGAGGCCCGTATGGAACAGTTGCAGCAACAGCTAGCCACCGTGGAGCAGAATCTTGCCGACCCAGGTCTTTACGATGACCAGCAAAAGGTTCGGCTCAAGGGACTGCTGGCGGAGCAGGCAGAGCTCAAGCGCGAGCTGGAAGGCATTGAAGCCGAGTGGCTGGAGGTGAGCGAAACTGTGGAGAGCCTGGAGGCGGAACTGGCTGGCTGAGGCCGGCCAGTGTTACCGGCCCGAGATCTCCAGGGTAAAGTCCTGGCGTGCCAGATAGTCCCGTTCGTTCTCCAGGTCTGCGAGGGTCAGCGGGCGGTTGTCCAGCCAGCCCTCGGGGAACTCGACTACCAGGCGGTTATCGTGGCCGTGAAGGGTGAAGGCGGGGGGTTCTTCCAGGTTGCGTGGGTGTTGGATCAGCACCGCCAGTCGCACCAGCACGCAAAGGTAGGTCAGGCGGGGTTTGTCCTCGGGCTCGATACCCTCGAAAACCGCCGACGAGAACTTCCGGCGATGGCCTCGGACCAGAGTGGCCAGATCCTTCTGGAACGGCTGACTGAAGCCGGGTAAATCGGAATAACGCAACAGGTAGGCGCCGTGCTTGTGGTACTGGCTGTGGGAAATGGTCAGGCCGATCTCGTGCAGCCGGCAGGCCCAGCGCAGCACGTCTTCATCGGCGGCGGTGCGCAGGCCCCATTGCCCCGCCACCTGTTCCCAAGCGGCAATCGCGGTGTTCTCGACCGCTGCGCCGTGAGCCTGGTCTACGTGGTAACGCTCCTGCAGCGCCGCAATCGTGCGTTCACGAACGTCCTCGTGCTGGATGCGTCCGACAATGTCGTACAGCAGGCCTTCACGCAGGGCGCCGTCGGCAAAGGTCATGGTCTGGATGTCGAGTGAACGGAACGCGGCCATCAGAATGGCAAAGCCGGCGGGGAAAATGCTCTGGCGATCTTCCCTTACCCCCAGTTCGGCCAGTTTCTCCACCTTGCCCATGCTCACCAGGCGCTTGCGCAGCTCTTCCATGCCGTCGCGGTTAATGGAGCCGTCGGTAATCTTCAGGGTTGCCAGCACGTTGGCAATCGCCTTGATCGAGCCGGAAGAGCCCACCGCGCTCTGCCACCCCACTGAACGATAGTGCTGACGGATATTCAGCAGTTCCTGCTCGGCGTGGGTAATGGCCTTGTCCATCTGGCGCCGGGTAATCTTGCCATCGGGAAAGTAGCGGTTGCGGAACGAGACGCACCCCATGTGCAGACTTTCCAGCTCCTGGGGTTCGAAACGCTGTCCGATGATGAATTCCGTGCTGCCGCCGCCAATATCAATCACCAGCCGCCGACCGGAATCGTCCGACAGGGTATGGGAGACACCGAGATAGATTAACCGCGCTTCCTCACGCCCGGCGATGATCTCTACCGGATAACCCAGCACCTCCTCGGCACGGGCAATGAAATCGTGAGCATTGCGGGCGACCCGGAGGGCATTGGTGCCGACGATCTGGACTGCTTCCCGGGGCATGCCCTGAAGGCGCTGGGCAAACCGGCTCAGACATTCGAGGGCCCGCTGCTGAGTTTCTTCGGTCAGCCGATTATACTGATCCAGCCCCGCGCCAAGCTGGACTTTCTCGCCCATCTTCTCAACCGTGCGTATTTCGCCATGCACCAGACGGGCGACGACCATATGAAAACTGTTGGAGCCCATATCGATGGCTGCCAGCATGTCCGGGGAGGTTTCAGGCTTCTCGGCAGGGGATGCGGCCGTCACGTTGATAGGCGTCCTGTGTGATATGAACTTGGCCGTACTATAAGTGAAACTTCCCGGCCGTGTCAGTAACTCGCTGCGGACATTACTGACACGGATCAACCCGAGGGTAGATACAACCGGCTTCACATCAGGGCCGGCAATCGCGTAAAGTAATAGTCTGTCTTAATCCGGGTGGGCGGCCGGTCCGTAAAGAGAACACCGTCCACTACAGTCAACAGCGACTCCCGAAGGGCCGGAATCCAAGCCCCGGAGCGCCTGAATCAGGAAAAGGTAATGAGCGGAAATATCGTTAATGTCACCGACGCTTCCTTCGAGCAGGATGTACTGAAGTCCGACGTTCCGGTACTGGTAGACTACTGGGCCGAGTGGTGTGGCCCGTGCAAAATGATTGCTCCGGTTCTGGAAGAAATCGCTGACGAATACGAAGGCAAGCTTAAGGTCTGCAAACTCAACATCGACGAAAACGAACAGACCCCGCCCAAGTTCAACATCCGTGGTATCCCGACCCTGATGCTGTTCAAGAACGGCAACGTGGATGCCACCAAAGTAGGCGCGCTGTCCAAATCGCAGCTGGCTGCCTTCCTCGACAGCAACCTCTGATCCGCTGTTGAAGGAAACCGCCCCTGAACAACGCTTCACGGGCGGTTTTTTTATGCCATGACCCGACCCGACAGAATCATCGGCCTGCTCCTGGCAGGCGGCAAAGGCACCCGCATGGGCGGCCAGGACAAAGGCCTCGTACCCTGGCAAGGCAAAGCCATGGCCGAATGGGTGCTGCAGGCCCTTAGGACCATCACCCCGGCCGTCTTCGTCAGCGCCAACCGCTCGCTGCCGGACTACGAACGCCTGGCTCCCGGCCGTATCCTTGAGGATCCTCCTGAACTACGCGACCAGGGCCCTCTGGCGGGCCTGCTCACGGGCCTGAAAGCCGCGGAAGTCCAGGGCGCCGAAGCCGTGCTGGTTTGCCCCTGTGACACCCCGGGAATCACCCCGGCAACCCTCAGCGCCCTGGTCACCGCCTGGCAAACCCAACCCGACCGCCCGGCTATTGCCGAACATAACGGCCGCCTGCACCCGTTGCACGGTGTGTATCCGGTAAATGTAATGGTGGAGCTGGACCGCTGGCTGGCGTTGGACAACCGCCGGGTGATGGGATTTGCCGAATCGGTGGGGGCGGTGGCGGTAGATTGTCCGGAAGCTGACGAAGTGTTCAAGAATCGCAACAATTTTAGGGATTTGGAACGCTAATCCGATCGCTGCAGGATCAACTGACTGCATACGTAGGGCGCTGGTCTGGTGGGGCCTCCGAAAATGCTCGGAGCCATGGATGGCGGAGAGCAAGCGTACAGGGACGTATTCACAGCGGTTTTCGGAGGCCCCACCAGACCAGTGGCCGGGCGGCAAACTCCAATAAGCGCCTCACTCCCAGTTCCGACTCCGGGCAACATCAGACTCTTTCTGCTCCACCCAATGCTCACCCTCGCGGGTAATCTCCTTCTTCCAGAACGGCGCCGACGTCTTCAAGGCGTCCATAATGAACTCACAGGCCGCAAACGCATCGCCCCGGTGGGCACTGCAAACCCCTACAAACACAATCTGGTCAGCCAGTGCCAAGCGTCCGACCCGGTGAATCACCCGGGCCCGCTGCACATCCCAGCGCCGGCCCGCCTCATCAATCAGCCCCTGAATCACCTGCTCGGTCATCCCCGGATAATGCTCGAGAAACAGCCCCGTCACCCCGGACAGATCCCCGGAATCCCTCACCAGACCCGAGAAGGTCACAATGGCCCCGGTGCCCGGTCCGGTCCCGCGAAGCGCCTCATATTCTGCACCCGCATCGAAATCGTCGGTCTGGATTGAAATCATCTCAACCTCCGGTGACCGGTGGGAAAAAGGCTACCTCATCCCCTGGCTGTACCGGGCTGGACGGCTTTGCCATGGACTGATTGATGGCCACCATCACCGGTTGGCCACCGGTCAGCTGGGCCCAGGCACCGCCCCGGCTGGCCAGGTGGGTAAGCAGGTCCGCGACCGTCTGGTGCTCTGATGCCGGCAGGGTCAGGCTTTCGGTACCCAGCTCTTCTCTTAGTCGGGCGAAAAAACGCACGGTCAGTGTTGGTTCTGTCATCGTTAACTCAGTAATTCGGTGAACGGATAGTATGTAATCAAATCGCCGGCGCGGATGGCCGTGTGTTCCGGCACCACAGCCAGGCCGTCGCCCCAGCAGGCGGAACTCAGGACGCCGGAGCTCTGGTTGGGGTAGGCGACAACCTCCAGACCCGCTGCTGAACCCTGCTTCCGGGCCCGTACAAACTCGCGGCGGACAGATGTGGAGGTTACGTCAAACCCAGCGGGCAGAGATTCGCCCACGGGAAGGAGGTCCTGCCGGCCCTGGCGTTTGCGAATGTAAGGCATCGCCACCACCAGAAAAGTGACCAGGACCGCTGCCGGATTGCCCGGCAAACCGAGTACCGGTATGCCTGCCACTTCGCCAAACGCCAGTGGTTTGCCGGGCTTGATTGCCATGCGCCAAAGTGACAGCTTGCCGGATTTCTCCAGTACCGCGCGAACGTGGTCCTCCTCACCGACCGATACGCCGCCGCTGGTGATGATCAGGTCGGCCTTGGCAGCAGCAGACTCGAGCGTGCTGCGGGTAGCTTCCCGGGTATCTTCAAGGGTTTCGCACAGAACCAGCTCGCAGCCAGCCTCGGCCAACAGGCCCATGAGGGTAAATCGGTTGGTGTTGTATATCTGGCCAGAATCAAGTGGCTGGCCCGGCTCCACCAGTTCATCACCGGTGGTCAATACCGCGACTCTTAGCCGGCCCATGACCGGAACCTGGCTGATTCCCATGGAGGCCAGCAGGCCCATTTCCTGGGGGCGAATGCGCTTGCCCTTCGCCAGCGCCAGATCGCCCCGGGCAAGATCCTGGCCCTGCCTGCGAATGTTCTGGCCCTCTGAAACCTCGGCCTGGATCAGAATCATGTCGTCGGTGCGTTCCACCCGTTCCTGCATCACGACCGCATCGGCCCCTTCGGGAATCTCGGAGCCGGTAAAAATCCGTGCCGCTGTGCCGGGTGCCAGTGTTCCGGGGGCAACGCCGGCCGGGATTCTGGCGGATACGGACATCGGTTTGCCGGCGGCGACATCGGCCAGACATACCGCATAGCCGTCCACGGCGCTGTTATCCGCTGGCGGCACATCCGCGGGAACATACTGGTTCTCCGCCAGAACCCGGCCGAGGCTGTCCGTTAAGGCAACGGCTTCGGTCCGGGTGATGGCCGGCGCCCGGTCAAGAATATGTTGCAGTGCATCGTCAACCGATGTCAGATCGTTAGCCACCATGTGTCCTCCTGTTTATCGCTCGGCACGCTTGCCAATCACTTCCTGAACCCGCTGGTAGGGGCGGTCCGGCTTGCGCAGGGCCAGAGCAGAGAAGTTACAGGGGCCATGGCGACTGTCCAGTTGGGTTGCCAGAATGCCGTTCCAGCCGGTTCGGCAAGCCCCGGTTGAGCCGGGCAGGCAGAAAATAACCGTATGGTTGGCCAGGCCGCCAAAGGCCCGGGACTGGATGGTGGAGGTGCCGATTTCAGACGCGGACAGTCGCCGGAACTCCTCACCAAATCCGTCGATGGTTTTATCCAGCAGGGGCGCTACCGCCTCCGGCGTACTGTCACGTTCGTGGAAGCCGGTGCCGCCGGTAATAATGGCGGCGTGAATCTCCGGATCAGCAATCCATTGTGACATCAGGGCCCGGACCAGGTAGATGTCATCCGGCAGGATGCGGCGGGCGACCAGCCGGTGACCGGCCTCGACAACACTGTCCTCAAGAAACTGGCCAGACGTGTCTTCATCCGGGCCTCGGGTGTCCGAGACGGTCAGAAGGGCGATGTTCAGGGGCTTCAGTTCGCTGGTGCGATCACTGCTCATGGGGTAGGCTCCGGAAGTCTGTCATCAATCATAGGCTCAGTATCCTGATCTGCTGCGTGGTTGGGAAGGGAGTAACCCATCAGAGGGAGCCCCAGAACGAGTGAACCCCATGCCAAAAACCGGCTTAATTTTGTTCAGGGGCTTGACATTCGCGCTAAAGGTGGCCGATGATGCCGTTGCCCGGCGAACAGTTGTTCCCACTCTCTGGCTTCGGCATTTAATATCCGGCTTCCATCTACACCGGTTGCTCCATCTGCCAGCACCTTTGTTTCATTTTTGATTCGATCAACACGTTCAGGGGCGCCCCTGTCATTCCAACAGTCGTTTACTTCCATTCCTGAAAATCCAACAAACTATGAATCTTACTGAACTCAAGCAGAAATCCGTGCCCGAATTGCTCGATATCGCGCAAGAAATGGGCCTCGACAACCTGGCTCGTTCGCGCAAACAGGATGTGATCTTCACCATCCTGAAAAAACACGCCAAAAGCGGCGAAGACATATACGGTGACGGTGTACTGGAGATTCTGCAGGATGGTTTCGGCTTCCTCCGCTCCGCCGATGCCTCATACCTGGCCGGGCCGGACGATATTTACGTTTCCCCCAGCCAGATCCGCCGGTTCAACCTGCGCACCGGTGACACCATCTCGGGCAAGATCCGGCCCCCGAAAGACGGTGAGCGTTACTTTGCCCTGCTGAAAGTCAACGAGATCAACTTTGACAAGCCGGATAACGCCCGCAACAAGATTCTGTTCGAGAACCTGACGCCGCTGTTCCCGGATGAGCGTCTGACGCTTGAAGCTGGTAACGGCAGCACTGAGGATCTCTCCTCACGGGTTCTGGACCTGGTGGCGCCCATTGGTAAGGGGCAGCGAGGCCTGATCGTATCCCCGCCCAAGGCCGGTAAGACGCTGCTGATGCAGAGCATTGCCCAGTCCATCACCCGTAACAATCCAGAGTGCCATGTAATGGTTCTGCTGATTGACGAGCGGCCAGAGGAAGTGACCGAGATGCAGCGCACTGTGCGCGGCGAAGTCATCGCCTCCACTTTTGACGAGCCGCCGGCCCGTCACGTGCAGGTGGCCGAGATGGTGATCGAAAAGGCCAAGCGCCTGGTCGAGCACAAGAAAGATGTGGTTATTCTGCTGGACTCCATAACCCGTCTGGCCCGTGCCTACAATACGGTCATTCCTTCCTCCGGTAAGGTGTTGACCGGTGGTGTTGATGCCCACGCCCTGGAAAAGCCCAAGCGTTTCTTCGGTGCTGCCCGTAATGTGGAAGAAGGTGGCAGCCTGACCATTCTTGCGACCGCGCTGGTGAATACCGGTTCCAAGATGGACGAGGTGATCTACGAGGAGTTCAAGGGCACCGGCAACATGGAGATCCATCTGGATCGCAAGATTGCCGAAAAACGGACATACCCGGCCATCAACATCCGCAGCTCCGGCACTCGCCGCGAAGACCTGTTGATGTCCGAAGCCGACATCCAGCGTGTGTGGATTCTGCGCAAACTACTGCACTCCATGGACGACGATACCGCCGCCATCGAGTTCCTGCTGGATAAACTCAGGGACACCAAGACCAACGACGAGTTCTTCCAGTCCATGAAGCGTCGGTGATACTGACTCCGATTTCCGACCGGCGGGCATTCTTATGGAATGTCCGGCTGGTCGGGGCGGATTCCCTCCCCAGCATTCAAGCTGCTCAGGCCAATACCTGAACTCAGGTCTGAATCCAGACCAGAAAAAACTCCGTAGTACCGTAGACCAGAAACGGAGCACACCATGAAATACAACGACCTTCGGGACTTTGTCAGCCAGCTGGAAAAGCTGGGTGAGCTCAAGCGCATTACTGCCGAAGTTGACCCCCACCTGGAAATGACCGAAATCTGCGACCGCACCCTGCGTGCCGGTGGTCCGGCGTTGTTGTTCGAGAATCCGAAAGGCTACGATATGCCGGTGTTGGCCAACCTGTTCGGAACACCGAAACGGGTGGCACTGGGCATGGGGCAGGACGATGTGGCAGCGTTGCGGGAGATTGGCAAGCTGCTGGCGTTTCTGAAAGAGCCGGATCCCCCCAAGGGCTTCAAGGACGCCATTGAAAAACTGCCATTATTCCGGCAGGTCATGCGCATGAGCCCCAAGGTGTTGCGCTCGGCACCCTGCCAGGATGTAGTGATTGAAAAAGACAAGGTGGATCTGTACCAGATACCGGTCCAGCACTGCTGGCCGGGTGACGCCGGTCCTCTGGTGACCTGGCCGCTGGTGATTACCCGTGGCCCCAACAAGGAACGTCAGAACCTGGGTATCTACCGGCAGCAGGTGATTGGTCGTAACCGTCTGATTATGCGCTGGCTCAGCCATCGGGGGGGCGCCCTGGATTACCAGGAGTTCCGTAAGGCCAACCCGGACAAGCCCTATCCGGTTGCGGTCGCACTGGGTGCTGATCCGGCCACCATTCTGGGTGCCGTTACCCCGGTGCCGGATACGCTGTCTGAATATGCTTTTGCAGGATTGCTGCGAGGGAGTCGAACGGAACTGGTGAATGCGGGCCTGAGCGATCTTCAGGTACCGGCCAGTGCCGAGATTGTACTGGAAGGCTTTATCTACCCGGACGATATGGCGCCGGAAGGGCCGTTTGGTGATCACACCGGGTATTACAACGAAGTGGATCAGTTCCCGGTGTTTACCGTGGAACGCATTACCCACCGCCGGGATCCGATCTATCACAGCACCTATACTGGCCGGCCACCGGACGAGCCGGCGATTCTCGGAGTGGCGCTGAACGAGGTGTTCATTCCAATCCTGCAGAAGCAGTTTCCGGAAATTGTCGATTTCTATCTGCCGCCGGAAGGCTGTTCCTACCGGCTTGCCGTCGTCACCATGAAGAAGCAGTATCCCGGCCATGCCAAACGGGTGATGATGGGGGTATGGTCATTTCTGCGGCAATTCATGTACACCAAGTTTGTGATTGTCACCGATGACGACGTCAATGCCCGTAACTGGGAAGACGTGATCTGGGCCATTACTACGCGGATGGATCCGGCCCGGGACACCACCCTGGTGGAAAACACCCCGATTGACTATCTGGACTTTGCCTCGCCGGTGTCTGGGCTCGGCTCGAAGATGGGGATGGACGCCACCAACAAGTGGCCCGGAGAGACCGACCGGGAGTGGGGCACTGCCATCGCCATGACCGATGAGGTTAAACAGCGGGTGGATGACATCTGGGACAGCCTGGGGATTGAAATTCCCGGTGCCCGCCCCGACTGACAAGGGGGCAGAGAGTGTTTCGGATACGCCTGCAGCCATCGGGGCTTGGTTATGGTGCGGATCAGGCTGAAGACCTGTTGTCTGCAGCGACCGCAGCCGGAATACGGGTGCCGGCAGCCTGCCGAAACGGCGTGTGCGAAATCTGTGAGGCCCGGTTGCTGAAAGGTCGGGCGCTGAATACCCGAAATCAACATTCTATCGCGGTTGGCGAGCCACTGATGATGTGTCGGACACGGTCGCTCGCCGACCTTGAACTGGAGATACCCGCCGTTATGGCATCAGGAAATTACCAGCCCCGCCAGTACCAGGCGAAGGTAATCGACGTACGTTCCATCAGTCACGATGTGTACCGGGTGGCCTTGCAGCTTCCCCGGCGGAGGGATGTGGCTTTCCATGCCGGGCAGTATCTGTCGGTGATTCTGCCCGGAGCTGACCCCTGCTATTTCTCGATTGCCAGCAGCCCCTCAGCAGAGCAGATCGAACTGCACATCCAGGCGTCGCCCGACTGGATCTCGGCCCAGAAAGTCATCGATGCGCTGACTTCCGGCCAGGATGTGACGGTGGAACTGCCCCATGGCAAGGCCTGCCTGGCCAGTATGCCGGACAAACCCCTGCTGCTGGTGGCGGCAGGTACCGGTTTTGCCCAGATGAAAAGCCTGGTGGATTACCTGCGGGAAACCCGTTACCAGAAGCCAGTCAAACTGTTCTGGGGCGTGCGCAAGCACGAGGACATGTACCTGCGTTCTCTCGCGCAGCAGTGGCAGGAGGAGTGGGCGCCGTTCAGCTTTTTGCCGGTGGTGGGAGACGATGAAGACAATGACTGGGGCGGTCACCACGACCAACTGGTCAGGGCTGTGCTGGCTTCAGGGTTCGATTGGCAGGACGTGGAAGTTCATGCCAGTGGCTCGCCCACCATGGTGTATACCCTGATGGATGCGCTGGTGGAGGCTGGCCTTCCGGAGCAGGCCTTTTTCTCGGATGTTCTGGAGTATGCTCCCCGCAGCTGACAGTTTCAGTGGGCGCTATCAACAAGGGCCGGCAATTTGCCGGCCCTTGTTGATTGTCTGAATCAAAGACTGCGAAGTCTCAGGCCCGGGGCATGGGCAGGTCGGGCAGGCCATGGTCGGTTTCCAGCCCCTGCATCAGAAGCTTGATGCTGGCTTCTTCCTCGCCCATATGGGCATTCAGCCGGCTCAGCTCCGCGAGGGTTTCACGATTACGGCGTAATTTCAGACTGGTTTCAAAGTACTCCCGTGCTTTTCCCCACAGCTCATTACGCAGGCTGAGCCGGCCCAGTGCCAGCAACAGCTCGGGGTTGTTGGTGCGATGTTTCAGCCACTGTTCGGCAATCAATAGCTGTTCCTCCGGATCCTGACCCTGAATCCGGCCATACAGGTTGATCAGCTCGTCGCTCCAGTGGTTACGCAGTACCTTTCTCAGCAGCGTTTCTGCCTGGGCCTCATCACCCAGTCCCGCCAGCAGTCGGGCGTAGTCGCGGATGGTGTACTCATCCCGGCGCACAAAGCCCGGCAGTTCGTCCCACAGGCGAGTCAGCGGTTCCAGGCTGGCTTCGGGGTTTTCCTTGCGGCTGCGTTGGCATTCCTCGGCGGCCTGTTCCAGCAGGTTTTGCCAGACCTGACGTTCCAGTTCGTTCAGTTCGCTCTCTGGCACCACACTGCGCTTGCGCAGTTCCGGAATAAGACGGGACAGCTCGCGCCAGTCCTCCAGACGCAGATAGGCGTTCTTCAGCAGCTTGAGGACAAACGGGTGATGTGGAGATTCCTTGCGTAGGCGCAGCAGGGTCGCCAAAGCCTGCTCGGGCCGGTTGCCGGCCAGTTGCAGCTGGGCCTGGGTCAACCCCACCGCCATGCTGGAGCCAGGTGTGCTTTCAAAGGCCTTGCGCAGCAGTTCATCGACCGCTTCATGGTCGCCGGACTCGAACGCGGCCTGGGCCGCCGCGAGATAGTTGATCAGGGGGGTGTCGGCATGGCTGGCAGAGCTGGACAGTAGCTTACGGGCGCGGGGCCAGTTGCCTTCGGCCAGAGCCAGGAGGCCTCGTGTGGTCCGGCGCCGGGCCCGGCGCTCATTACCGCGGGCAATCCAACCCGCCATCACACCGGTGCCCTGGCGGAAGCGGCGCACCGTGTTGATGAGGGTGACGGTCAGCAGGATGATCACCAGAATCAGCCCCAACCCGACCCAGAAATTGGTTTCAATCAGGTAGTTGCCCAGGCTGATGCGGATATAGCCCAGGTCGTAGGTCAACCCCAGGGAAAGCCCGGTGCCCACCAGAAGGGCAAGCAGCAGGATCAGCAATACGCGGATCATGACTCATCGCCCCCGTTGGCCGCCTTGCTGTCGGCATCGTTGTCGCCTGTGGCCAGGCGCCCCGCCAACCGCTCCTTCAGCAGGCTCAGGGACTGGCTGATATCCGGCAGTTCGGGGTCTACGTTGCGCTCGGCCAGTTCGTTCAGGGTCTCGTTGAGCCCGCGAATGGCCGGGTTGGTGCCGTCATACCAGTCGTTGATGGTGGTGATGGCCTTGTTCAGAGCGCGTTCATACAGTGGCTGATTGCCCCGCAAGACCGCCATTTCAGCTTCTTCCAGCATCAGTTGCAGGTTGAGACGGGCCCAGGCGCTCTGGTCCGGAGACAACAGGGGTTTTACCGGTTCGTCCATCCGGCGGATCACAACGACTTCCTTGAGGGTGCCCAGGAACCGGTTCCAGCCTCTGGTGAACATGTTGCTGCCGTCAGACGGCGCATTCTGGTCTTCGACCATGTCGAATCCCGGCGCCTGATCACTGATCAGGGCCTGGTCGGTGAGATCGTTGACGCTGGCGATGGCAGCCTCCAGTCTCAGGTATAGCCCGGTGCGGTCGACACCCTGAATGCCTCTCAAGGACTGGATTTCCCGTGCCAGTTGCTGGCGTACCGGATAAACCCCGATATCGTCGGATTCCCGCAACACCTCGTCGGCCGATTCCAAGGCGGACAGTGAACCGCGGATGTCTTTTTCAATCAGCAGGCGCTGGTTGGCAATACGCAGCAGATATTCGGCTTCCGCCAGCAGCCAGTCGGTGCGGGTGCGGTTGCCGGCTTCCAGCAATTCGCGGGCGGTGTGATCGATCTGGCGTTGCTGGGTGGCAATCAGCTCCCGCTGTTCCGCCACGCGGTTTTCCAGTGCCTGAAGCCGCTCGCTCTGTTCGCTGCCGCGGTTGCCGTAAAGGCTTTCCAGCTGGTTGGTATCCTGCCGGAGGTCCTGAACCACCTGCAGGGTGGCCTGGTGCTTCTGCCACTGTTGCCAGTTCCAGAGCCCAAGGGCAATCGCCAGAATCAGCGCGAGAACCGCCACAATCCACACTGGCCACAAGCGTGGGCGTTCTGGCCTGGCGGGTTGTACGGGAGCGGGGAGTTGTTTTGTTGTTTCAGTCACGGGCATCCTTACTTGGTTATCCGTTGTCACCGGCCTCCTGCGACAGGCAGGAAGCAACACTGATGACCAGGTCGTCATCGTTCAGGCTACCGGGCACCAGTGGCTTGCGGAAGCCCAGCGCGCGCGCCTGTTCCGCTACACGCTCCGCAGGTACTACGATTATGTCGGGCGTCAGAGCCAATTGGTATCTGTGGCCCAGCTTCACCAGATTGTTCAGGGTTTCGCCGGAAAGCGCAATCACCACCTCGGGGTGGAAGTCGGCAACCAGAGCCTTCACCTGTTTTGCAGAATAGTACGGCAGCACGCGCCGGTACAGGGGCAGGGTGGTAATCCGTGCGCCCCGTTGCGCCAGGCTCTCACGAATCAGTTCCCGGCCATGCTCGCCCCGAGCCAGCAGAACTTTCTCTCCGTCAACGCGCTGCAGTGATGGCAGCGCCAGCAACGCTTCGCTGGTCCAGCCTTCGGCGGGCATTCTCGGTTTCAGGCCATGTTCGCGAAAGACCGCGGCGGTGCCGGCGCCCACTCCGTACCATTGCAGGCCGGCGGGAAGTTGAGGCCACCAGTGGTCGATTTCCTCCATCAGCCGGCGGGCGGCATAGGGGCTGACCGCGATGATGTGGGAAAAGTTGTCCAGCTGCTGCAGGATGCCGCGCTGCTCCGGGGTTTCCGGTAAAGGCTCGCGCGCCATCATCGGCATCACCCGGGCATCGGCACCGGCCTTACGAAAGGCCTCGGCGAGGCGGCTGGCTTCGGGCTCGGGCCGGCAGATCAATACACGCCGGCCCTGGAGTTCAGACGGTTGCTGAAACTCAGCGTGGGGTGTGGCCATAGATTTCAGCCAGCACCTTGTCGGCCCCCATGGACAGCAGCTGTTCTGCCAGTTCACGGCCCAGGCGTTCACCTTCGGCGCGCGGGGCACGGCCTTCCACCCGGAAAATCTGGGTACCATCGACTGCGCCAACCAGGCCCCGCAGCCACAGGGTGTTATCGTCTTCCAGCAGGGCATAGGCGGCAATGGGCACCTGGCAACCGCCTTCAAGGCGACGGTTCAGCGCCCGCTCAGCGCTGACGCGGTCCCAGGTGTCGGTGTGATTGAGCGGGTCAATCAGCTCCAGAAGTTCCGTGTCACCGACCCGGCATTCGATGCCCAAAGCACCCTGGCCAACGGCTGGCAGGGAAAACGTGTCTGGCAGACAGTAACGGATACGGTCGTGGAAGCCGAGACGCTTCAGGCCGGAGCTGGCCAGTACAATGGCGTCGTATTCACCGGCATCGAGTTTCGCCAACCGGGTATTCACGTTGCCACGCAGTACCTTGATCTGAAGATCCGGGCGGTTGGCCCGCAGTTGGGCTTCCCGACGCAGGCTGGCGGTGCCTACTACCGCGCCCTCAGGCAGCTGGTCGATGTGTTCATACTGATTGCTGACGAAGGCATCGGTGGGGTCTTCACGCTCGCAAATGGCGACCAGCCCCAGGCCCTCGGGGAATTCCATGGGCACGTCTTTCATGGAATGCACGGCCAGATCGGCACGGCCGTCCAGCATGGCTTCTTCGAGCTCCTTCACGAACAGGCCCTTGCCGCCGATCTTGGCCAGGGGGACGTCCAGGATCTTGTCGCCCTGGGTCTTGATCTTGATCAGTTCAACGTCAACGTTGTCATGCAGCCTTTCCAGCTCGGCCTTGATGAATTCCGCCTGCCACAGCGCCAGTGCGCTGCTGCGGGTTGCAATGCGAAGGGTACGTTTGGACATGTCACTCACTGTCGTTCGGGAAAATGTGCCCCAAGGTTACCTTGTGGCAGAAAAAAAGTCCCGCGGTGAACCCCCGCCTACCCCCTCAGGGGGAGGGTTGGTGTTCGTGTAACCATTGGCGGACCGTACTGGCATGGCGGCGGCTGACCGGCAGCAGGGTGGCATTGCCTTTCAGTGCCAGCTGATTCTGTCCATCGGACGACCGCCGCAGCCCCTGGATAAAGCGCACGCCAACCAGTGTGTGTCGGTGGACGCGCAGAAGGTGATCCGGGTAAGCCTGCTCCAGTTCTTTCAGGGTGTAGTCGCACACCGTCTCGCCGTGGCGGTGGTGCAGAGTCACGTACTTCTGGTCGGCCTCACAGTAGTACAGATCTGACAGGTCGATCAGTTCGGTGCCTCGGTGCGTGCGCACCGCCAGTTGGTCGTTACCGGCATCGGTACTTTGCGCCAGGGCTTGCCTCTGTACCCGGTTCAGCTTGCCGGCCCGGGCCAGAGCATCGGCCAGCGCCTCACGCCGGACCGGTTTGAGCAGATAGGCGACGGCGCGAACCTCGAACGCCTGGATGGCATAGTGGTCATAGGCGGTACAAAAAATCACTGCGGGCGGATTGTGGAGCTTGCTGAGCTGGTCGGCTGCCTCCATGCCATCCATGCCGGGCATACGGATGTCCAGCAGCAGGATATCCGGTTCCAGTTCGGCCACTTTGCGCAAGGTGTCGTTGCCATCCACCGCTTCGCCACAAACCCGGTAATCCGGCAGGGCTTCCAGCAGGCGCTGAATGCGCTGGCGGGCGAGGGGTTCGTCATCGGCAATCAGTACGCGTTTGCTGTCTTCGGTATTCATGGCCTGTTTCGTGACTGACGGTTGCTGGTGTTGATGCTGCGCCGGGGCAGGCGAAGGGTGACGGTGTAGGTATTGCCCTGGCGACTGTGTTTGAGCACGGCCGGTTCGCCAAACAGTGCCTGTAGTCTGGCCTGGGTGTTACTCAGGGCGACCCGGTTGCCCTGATGCTGGCGTTCCGTAGATTCCGGCGCGGGATTCTGCACCAGAAGGTAGACAAAGTGATCCTTGGCCGATACTTCGACCCGGACGACACCGCCTTCCGGCCGCGGCTGAATGCCGTGATAGATGGCATTTTCCACCAGCGGCTGCAGTGTCAGGGGTGGTATTACCTGTTGCCCGAGCCCGGGTTGAATATCCCACTCCAGTTGCAGGCGTTCCCCCAGTCTCAGAGACTCAATCGCCAGGTAGCGCTGGCACAGTTCCAGCTCACGGTTCAGGGGAATGAGCTGGTCGTCGGTGCGCAGGCTGGCCCGGAACAGTTCCGACAGATCCAGCACTGCTTCTTCCGCCTGCTCCGGATTGGTGGCAATCAGGCTGGCAATGGTGTTCATGCTGTTAAACAGAAAGTGTGGCTGGATCCGGGCCTGCAAGGAGGTCAGCCGGGCCTGCATTTCCGCCTCACGCTGTTGCTGCCACTGGTGCTGAAGGTAAAAATAACGCAGCACCATCAGGACAATCAGCAGTGCCAGTAACAGCTTCTTGGCAATGCCCTGCCAGAGCGCCACGCCCGGCTGCGGGTGCAATACGCTGTCGGCAAACAGGCTGAACGCCAGTACGTCCAGCAAGACAATGGCGGCGATGGTCATCGTGGCGCGGCTGTTGCTCATGCGGGCCAGGCGGGGGCGCAACAGACAGATCAGTGCGGCGCTGGTGAGGGTGGTCCATTGCACGAACAGGGACAGCAGACCGAAGTAGTTCCAGTCGATCCAGCTGTTCTGTGCCTGCACGATGGCCAGCACCAGAACCAGCAGTTCGCTGGTAATCAACAGCATGAACACGGCCCGCACACGACACAGATCGGGCACGTAGAAGCTGTCGGTGTCCTTGTGGTTCATGCCTTTGTCGGGTTTCAGGGGAGTCTCCTTAACCGGGGCCGGAATGCTATACTGCCGCAACTTTTAACTTATCCATTGCCGGCATGATGATGCCGGGCTGTCAGCAGGAAAGATAGACCATGTTTTGTACCACAAATAATGTAACTCTCCTGTTGCAGTCTTAAACCACCCCTTTATACTGAACAAAAATACAGTATTGGAGATCCGAGGGTGGAGTTCCTTCTTGCTACACCAGAGTTTGGAATCAGGGGCCACTCCTATGAAGGGTTCCCGATTCTTCTCAAATCCAATCATGATGTGTTTGTCGAAGGAATGGAATTTCTCGTTCATCACTGCTTAAAACGTGGAAGTGTGCAAAGCCGACGTAGTTGGGAAACGTTTGGAAGGGATCTGTGTGATTATTTCGAGTTCATTGAAGCCAATGGGTTTGATTGGAGAGAGCTTGATCACCGAAATCACGAAACCCTGTTAGCCCTGTATCGCGACGTTTCTTTTGATCGATTTAACCTTAGCGCCTCCACGGTAAACCGACGACTTCACCTGGTGATCAAGTTTTATCAGTTTGCCCTCAAACAAGGTTGGGTAAGCACGTTGCCGTATGACCTTGAAACGGTGAGAGTCAGACAGACAAAGGGTTTCCTGGCACACACAGACACGTCCGGGGGGTATGCCGTAAAGCCTGATGTACTGCTGAAAACCATCAAGAACAAAACTCTCCGATTGATCGTTCGGTTGGCGTTGCTAACGGGTTTGCGTAAAGAAGAGCTGCTGACAATTCCAGTTCACTACATATCTGCACCCCGGTCGATCTCGGCTCGAAGTCATGTGGTGGTTGAGCTTGATCCCCAAGAGATGAGCACCAAGGGAGACAAACCACGGACGATCCATGTGCCGATATCATTGATGACGGATCTCTGGGATTACGTGATCCACGAGCGTCACGAAACGATCCGCAAACACGGGACAGACCCAAAAGCCCTCTTTGTAACCGCCAAGGGCAACCCCTGGAGCATTCGAACCTCGCTCAACAATCAACTGAACCGATTGAAGCTGTCGTTCGCCTGCCATCCCCACATCCTTCGTCATACATACGCGACGCACACGTTGAAATCACTGATGTCACGGAAGAGCACCACGTTCAATCCGTTGATCTATGTCCGAGATCGCCTCGGCCACAGCAGCATCACGACTACGGAAAAATACCTGCATTTCCTCGACGACATCGAAGACGATTTGCGCACAAGCTATCAGAGAGAAATTGAAGAAACGGCGAAGGAGGCGGCCTGCGCATGAAAAAGGATTTCACGCTAGAGAGGCATGAGGTTGGTGTTCAGGAGTGTGGCGAGACTGCAATCGAGGGGACAATCACCACCGTTGATCAGGCGCGTGTTTCAAAACCGGCGAACACCGTCGTTGCGTTTCCCGAAAACGCAACAAGCGCCAGAAATGCGGACTTCGGGCCATTTTACGGCCAGGGCTATGACAACATCACCGCTGCCTGCCAACGCACAATCGAAAGGCTGGTCGCAGAAAGCGTCAAAACCAATGGAAAGTCTCTCAGCCCGAGCACGATTGCGAGTTACTGGAAAGATGGCTTTCGTAACTTTGCGCCCTTCCTGTCGTTACTCCACGCCGCTAGTGGTGAGCGCCTTACCATGGCCGATCTCGACGCCGACAGCATCAAACAATTCCTCCAGTACTTGAGAAACGAGCCCCTCAAATACGGCGCGCAGAAAAACTACTTCTCTCATACCAAATCTCTGCTTGTGGCATGCCATCGGTTCGGGTTCTGGCCAGAAGTGGATATGAAAACGGTCTGGCCTGCCAGTCCGTTTCCGAGTTCTAACAGGCGAACTAAGGGCCAGAGGGCGCTTAGCAAGAATGAAAAGCGGTTTTTGATCAAAGCGCTGCGAAAAGACATGGAGCGTATTGTGGCTCACTCGGAGCCACTGGGTCGCTATGACTTGGCCGTATGCGTCTTGTCCATTGCGCTGTCGACCGGAATGAACCTGACGCCCATCCTGGAGCTGACCACAGACTGCGTACAGCCTCACCCGCTCAAATCCAACCTGCGGCTGTTAGTGAGCTTTAAACGTCGTGGTAACGCCACGCAAGTTGTCGCACTGAGAAAGTCTGAGGAAGTGTCAGAGATGGCCAGTATCCATCTCTATGCCGCTGATGCCATTGATCTGATCGTTGCGAGGAACGCTACGACACGCGCCCAGTTCGATGACTCAAATCGGCTGCTGGTCTACGAGGGAACTCGTAGCAAGTTCGTGGGCAAAGCATGCCGACTGACGAACTCCATATTGAATTACAGCATCAACGCATTTGTTGACCAGCACCAGCTTAAAACGGACGATGGTAAACCGCTCACATTGAATGTCAGCCGGCTGCGCCAGACGCTCTTGAATCGTGTGTGGGAAATGTCGGGGCAGGACCCCTTGGTGGCGGCCAGAACAGGCCGACATGCCGTCTCAACGGGCAATGCCCACTACTGGGAAGCACCACCGGAAGCGGAAACCGACATGCGGTTTTTAGGCGAGGCGCGTGTTCAGGAGCTTCTTAGCCAGCCGAATATTATCGCCAGTGACCGAACACCCGTTTCGTCGTGCAAGGATGTCCGTCGCGGGCAGCGCGCCCCGAAAAACGGCGAGCCCTGTCAGGACTACCTCGGCTGCTTCCGATGTAAGAGCTTCGTGGTGACCGGCGATGACCTCTATCGCCTGTTCAGCTTCTACTGGGCCGCCCTGCGCAATTACGACACCTTCGGCGGCAAACGCTGGACCAAGTACCTCAAGCAAGTGATTCGACTGATCGATGAAGAGATTGCGCCTCACTTTGGTCAAGCGCTCGTGAATGAACAGCGCGAGAGAGCGAAACACCAGCCGCACCCGTTCTGGCGAGACCTGAGCATGGCGAGGATGGCGGTATGAGCAAGATTACCGGCGCAGAGGTGCTGGCCGACCGTGAACGTTTGCTGCGGGCTTTGCCCCAGGGTGAAGGACTTCACGGTATCATCACCACGGACCGGGCCGATGGGGTGTTATATGCGCTTTCCCGGTATGAAGACCCGGAGTGGTGGTTGCCCAGAGCCAAGAGCACTGGAAACCGGAGGGATTGCGAGCGGAGGATGGATTTTACCCGGATCAAAGGCGATCAACTGAGATCCGAAGCCAAAATCCTCATGGGCCGAACAATCTGGGGCGAAAAGGCGCTGAGCAATGCCTCGGTCTTCACTATTTTCCAGAATCTGGTGCTCTGGCTGAACTGGTTGCACGACCAGGGGATCTCCGGTCTGGCGCAGGTCACGCCTCTCGTAGCGGTCCGCTACGTTCAATACGTCCAGCGTTTGACCCCGCCGCATAAGCCGGGGAAACAAATTAGCAGCATGACGAAGTGGAATCGCTTGTCGACTGTGGAACGAAGCTGGAAATTACTGCGCGATACCTCCCACGGATTTGAGCATCCATGGCCCGAAAGCTCGGCTATCGCGCTGTCCGGACATAAGAGATCAAACAAGGCCAAGACTGACATCATTCCTGATGACATTCTTCGGCAACTGTTCCAGCACGCCGAATTTCTGCTCAATCGAGCCGACGACTTGTTGAAGCATCGGGATGCCCTAGCTGACTTCCAACCCTGTTCTAAAAACCATAACGATCAATGGGAGGAGCGGGTCGAGTTTTTGAAAACCCGAGGTTGGGATCAGGGGCTAGGTGCACTGGGTACGACACTGCGCGACCTGCGTGACGGTTGTTTCGTGATCATTCTGGCGACGACCGGTATCCGGGCCCATGAACTCGGAAACATCCGGAGGGATCAGTGGTACAGCGAAGTTCGAGATGGCGAGCGGTTCTACTTCCTCGGCTCACGTTCGGACAAAACTCATGCGGGCGAAACATCATGGCTGTGCCCGGAGATTGCGATTGAGGCGGTAAAGGTGCTGGAGCGGCTGGTAGAGCCCTTGCAGGCTGAACTTGAGCAGGCGCTGAAAGAAGCCAAAGTAGTGGGAGACCTGAACAAAGTGACTTGTCTTGAAAAGTGCTCAGGTTGCATCGGTCTGACCAAGTTAACGCAAAAGAGAAACAGTATTTCTCTGCTGAGTGGCCTCGCTCTGCACCGAAGGCTCGGGAAGTTTGCGAAGGACCTCGGGATAGATTGGAAGCTTGCTTCACACCAATTCCGGCGTACTTTTGCTAACTACGTGGTGCATCACAAGCTGGGTGACTTGCGGTATCTGCGAGATCACTTCAAGCACTGGAGCCTGGATATGACCATCCTGTATGCAATGAACGAGGCGCAGGATCTGGAGCTCTATGACGAAATCTACGCCGCTTTTGACGGCAAACGTCAGGCGATTGTCGGTCATTGGTTGGAGCCTGATACTCGGCTTTCCGGTGGCATGGCCGGCCATATCCGCCAAATGCGAAGCCGCTCGGAAGAAGTCCGTACCTATAAAGATCGGAAAGAGATGATTGAGGCCATCAGCGAGCTGGTGTACCTGCGGTCCACCGGCATCGCCTGGTGTACCAACGATACCGGCGTGGACTGTGCAGGCGGCCAATGCGAGGATTGCGAGCACGGTTGTATTGACGATAGCCAAAAGCCGTTCTGGGAAGGACTTTACCTGCAACAGATTGAGCTTCGACAGATCGATGATCTGGATGACTCGGGATCAAAGACGGTCGAGCGCACCATGGAACGCTGCGAGAGGGTGTTGACCGATCTCGGCGTGGACATCAACCGTCTCAAGGAGCAACTGACCGATGTCGACGTCATCTGAATCCGAGACCCACAAGCGTATTCGGCTGGCCATTGTTCGATTGGAAAAAGGCCAGCCTAAGGTCGTTGAGAAGGGCAGGAAAGTCTCGGTGGCCGCTGTTGCCGAAGAGGCCGGAGTCAGTCGTGCCTTGATCCACAAAGACTACCCAGACATGCTGGAACGCATCCGGGGCAATTCCAACAAGGCGATCCAGAGACAGCGTGACGAGAAGCACGAGAAACTCAAGGAAGAGCGTTTCAAGAATCGTCAGTTACGGGAAAAAATCGTAGATTTGACCGAGCAGCGCAACGAACTTGCTTCGAAAAACGCGACTCTTGAACTCGAAAATCGCCGGCTCTCGGCAATCTTGGAAAGTAAAAACGTTAGAGTTTTTAGGGGGAAATCGGGTGAGTAGCGCTACGCAGATTTTGGCCAGAACCTTTTTCTCCCGCTTCTAAACAAAAGCGAACATTCGCTCTGCTTTAAAGCTGACCTTCTTTACTGTGCCCCGACTGACCTTTCGAACAGAAAAGCAGACATTCAGGTTGAGCGATCAGCCTAAATAAAATGGCCTCCGTTTGGGGCTGGGACTTTCCATACGTTTCTGGGCAAGTCCACCGCCGTTTTAAAACCGTCCGTGGGAACGGGATAGAACTCCCCTTGTAAGCCATTGTTTTGGAGTAGCATTCTTTTAGCCGAAGCTCGTCTGGAATCCAGTCGAGATTTGCTGTGTGAGTCACTTTATGCTGAATTTCGCGGTAGAGATCAAAAGCTTCTTTGAGCGGTTTGGGGTTAGCCATAGATGTTCCTTGAGGCCTCGAAATCCTTTAACTGCTTTGAAAGTTGTATTTTGCGACACTGATCGCAGTTTGTTGTGAAATGTGACTTGAATCAATGGGGGTACGTGCCTTTACTGTAAAATCGTGCAAAACTCATATATCCTCTTGTCCTTTCGATATTCCGCAAAGCGATTCGAGGCGGTAGGCAGACGCTCCGTCTGTTTCTTTGCCTCACAAATACAACCATCAACAGCAACAAGGCGTTAGCCGATTCGTTGTGGCCTGTTTTCTTTCGTAATAGTCGAACTTTGGAGTTAGGTGGGTTGGGATTGTGGACAACGCGAAATTACAAGATCATTTCACGTTAGGTCGGCTAAGCCCGCTATCACGTGAGAGTTGTCAATGGCCATTTATTTTGACCCACCTTTGGCCAATAAAATT
>CESL01013329.1_pt1 | contig 26879 bp, 32 predicted proteins | sample 531221 | NCBI WGS metagenome assembly CESL01 (sample SAMEA2622197, study PRJEB7988) | marine metagenome | biome: marine biome (ENVO:00000447); feature: mesopelagic zone (ENVO:00000213) & marine oxygen minimum zone (ENVO:01000065); material: "saline water (ENVO:00002010), including plankton...
GGTATGGATGATGGCGGATTTGATATTGATATAGGATTCTAAAAAATGATGTACACATCGTTTGATAATATAGGATTACTAAAAGTACTATCATTTCTAAAGTCTCATAAAGCAGAATATTTATCTGGTCAAGACTTAAGCGATATTTTAAAAATTAGTCGAGTTGCTGTATGGAAGCATATAAAAAAAATTCGTGTGCTAGGTTATCAAATCGAATCAAAACAGAAACGTGGATATAGATTTGTCAAAACCACTAATCAATTACTTCCGTGGGAAATATCCCCAAAGATTAAAACTGATTATATTGGTAAGCGCATATACTATCTAGAAGAAGTTGATTCAACACAAAACTTTGCATCACAGATAGCGCAAAACAAAATAGAACATGGCACAATCATAATTGCTCAAAAACAAACAGATGGTAAAGGACGATTAAATAGAAAATGGGTTTCTCCAAATGGTGGAATCTCATGTTCAATTATTTTGCATCCAACATTTACAATAGAGGATTCTATGCTACTACCGATAGTCACGTCAATAGCATTGTCAAGTGCAATTCGTAAAAGTACAAATTTGAAAACTAATGTAAAATGGCCAAATGACATAACCTTGAATGGTAAAAAAGTGGCGGGTATGTTAATTGACGCCTCATTCCAATCAAATACAATTGAAAGTATTATCATTGGAATAGGTATAAACTATAAAATAAATCCAAAAGATGTAGAAAAAAAACTAAAAAAGACACCAAATTTTTATGGTGTTGCAACACTTCTTAATAAATCAGAAACTGATAATGCAGTAATTCTGATAAAGAATTTCATCAATGAATTAGAAAAAAAAATTGAAGCGTTGACAGATGGTAAAAAACTAAAAATTATCAGTGAATGGACAAAAAACTCAGAAACTATAAACAAAAAGGTGGTTATAAATTCTTCAAACAGAAAGATTTCAGGGATAGCCAAAAAAATTGATAGTGATGGTGCTCTGATAATAGAAACAAAACATGGAACAGAAAGGATTCTTACTGGAGATATTATAAAAAAATCAGTTTAACGTCTTCTTGCTTTCTTTTTTGGCTTTCTTGCAGTACTTCTTACTATATTTTTTGTAGGTGATCGTTTTCTAGTATTTTTGTTGATAATGGAGTTTCTGGTTTTTTTTGGTCGTTTTTTGGTGATTGGTTTGGATACATCAAGTAATTGTTCTAAAATATCAACATATGATAGATATGCATCTAAAAGATAAGATTTTTTCTCATTAATTTTTTTTAAAACCTCATTTTCTCGTAAGAGGTTTGCTTTGTCTATTAACTGGGGAATGTTTTTTGATAGTTCTGAACTACTCACTTCTGATTCTAATTCTTTTAATTGGTTTTTTATTAGATCAAAATTAGAAATTTTATACATACATTTCATTATGTTAAGCATTGATAAATTTTCATGTAGAAATTTGTAGATAGGCTTAATTTAGAAATTTTTTACTGGTTATAAGTGCAGAAAACAAACTGGGGTTTACTTTTATCTGGATTTTTAATAAGCTCAATATTCTTTTCGGCGATTTGTCATTCAGCTCTTGGAAACGTAGATGTAGACATCTCCATCTTGTATGAGCAAGCAAATAAACATCTACAAAATGGTGAACTTCGAGAAGCAGTGAATGTCTATGATGAAATATTATTGATTTCACCAGAAAATATTGATGCATTACTAATGAAAGGTATTGCATTGAGCAATTTAGATAGACACCCGCAGTCAATGAAAGAACTTTACAAAGTTCTGGAACGTGAACCACAAAATGTTTCAGCACTTCTTGGAATGGGTGTCGGTTTCGGAAATTTTGGTGAGTATAAAGAAGCACAAAAATATTTTGATACTGCATATTCAATTGTACCAGAAAATCATGTTGTCATTAACTACAAAAATTTTGCCGAAAGTATCATAAAAAAATATCCATATAACGAAGTAGAAAAACCAGAATTTTTTCAAGTGAATATAATTGATGAAGTTCCAGCATGGGTAAAGAACAATGCGGGATGGTGGGCGAATGGTCAGATTCCAGATTCTACTTTTATTGACGGAATTGAGTTTTTAATAAAAAAGAAAATAATAGTTATTCCAGATTTGGCTAATACATCTTCTGAGAAAACAGAATCAATTCCTACGTGGGTAAAAAATACTGCTGGATGGTGGGCTGATGATAGGATTGCGGATTCTGAATTTCTAGCAGGAATTTATTTTCTTGTAGAAAATGGATTACTAATAGTTGACATATTAGAAATTGCTGAAATGACAGAGGAGGAAAAAAAAATTGCTGATAGAAATCGCTGGCAATTTGCCAGATATTTAGACAGAATTGAAAAAACTGTTAGTGATGATAAGCGTTACATTGAATATCCAAATCCAAGTGGTGATGTAATTAAGAAATTTCTAAGAGACTATATTAAATGGAATTTTGAGCAACAGATTGAAATTGGGAATAAAAGTTTTCCAAACCCAACTTATACACTGGCTGATGGGATTTACCACATGGAATACAAAATCTACATAAATAAGCAGCCTATTGGTCTTCCATTAGATCATGTTAGTACACTTGTCAATTCATTCAAGTATTGGGAAGGACAAGAATTACAAGCAAATGATGGAACCCCAGTGAAAATACATTTTGTTGTGACAGAATCAAAAATTGATGCAAATCTATGGGTCACATGGGTAGTACGTGATATTGGTGAAAATGTCTTAGGTCATGCTAATCTTGGAAAAGGCGTTATAGAAGTTGGATTGGGTGGATATGCATGCGATGGAAACTTTCAATTATTTCAAGTTGAAACTGTTGAAACTATCATGACGCATGAATTAGGACATGGTATTGGACTTAAACATACCACTGAATCAGATAGTATAATGTATCCAACAATTAAAGAAACAAATTATGCATATTGCTTGCTTGATGTTAAGTAATGGTTCAAAAGTTATTAAATAATAATAAATAAACTATCTAAAAATAAATACTCATCCAAGCGCTCTTGAATGCTTTTGTGTATGAGGTCTCTCTCCTGAATATTTTCTACGCATATGACCTGATGGTCTTCCATAAAGTAATTCTAAGAACCAACTTTCATGCTCAATCTCTTCCATAAGTATATCTTTTGCAATATCATATGTTGCAGGATCCTTGTTTTGTGTCATTTTACACACTTTAGCCCAATTTACAATCGCTCCTTGTTCTGCCTTAAGGCATTTTTCTAAAATTGCTTTTAGATCCGTAGGATTTGGTGGTAATTGTAAAAATTCACATCCTGACATTTTGATGAATGCTTGAGCGTCATTTGGTATACTACCACCTAATTGATAGATGCGCTCAAGACATGATTCGAAGTGACTTAAATCTTCTAACCGTGCATCTTCTATCACGCCTTTAATTCCCTCACCTTCTAATCCAGTGCAATGCATTCTTAGATTTGTAAAATAATAATATGCTGTAAACTCTACTGATGCGTTTGTCACTAGAAGTTTGATAAGTTTATCGACATCAATGCCGTTTTTCTTAATAATTTCCAAGCCTACTACTTTTGGCTGTTTCTGCTTGACCAAGGATTATTCTAAAATATGCTTCGATAAAAATGGATATGAAATTTTACGCACATTTCATACTATTAACCAGTATAAATGATGTAAAGTGTTTTAAAGTCAAAAAGAAAATTAAACATAAAAATTGTCAAATTTAGAACGATGTCCTGCATGTAACAAATCATCTTTGGTTATAGATGAAAATACTGGTGAGAAGTTATGCAGCACGTGTGGGGTAGTAGTTTCTGAAAATAGAGAGTCTGGAGGTCCTGAATGGAGATCTTTTGCAAATGATAGCGGAAACAAAAGTAGAGTTGGTTCTGGCACATCAATTACCATACATGATATGGGGTTATCAACAATGATTAGTCCCATAAATATTGATGCGACGGGAAAGCCACTATCATCTACAATGAAAAAATCCATTGACAGATTAAGAACATGGAATACACGTTCACAGGTGAATTCATCGTCCGATAAAAATTTACGGCAGGCATTGAGTGAAATGGATAAACTCAAAGATAAATTATCATTAAGCGACGCTGTAATTGAAAAAGCTGCGTACACTTACCGAAAAGCAAATGAAAAGAAGCTAGTTAAAGGAAGATCAGTGAATGGACTTGTGGCAGCATGTGTGTATGCAGCATGCAGAGATGCAGAAACTCCAAGAACTCTTGACGATGTCGCTGATGGAATTAATGTTAGAAGAAAAGATGTTGCAAGATGTTATAGGTTAATTTTTAGAGAACTTGATCTCAAAATACCTATTGCAGATCCGGTTAATGGAGTTGCAAGAATTGCAAGTGAAGCTGGCTTAGGTGAAAGGACCAAACGAAAGGCTATTGCACTACTAAACAAGGCTAAGAAAATTGGAATGGCTGCCGGTAAAGATCCAATGGGATTGGCGGCTGCTGCATTATATCTTGCATGTATAACCGACGGTGGAAATACAACTCAAAGAAATATTTCAGATGCATCAGGTGTAACAGAAGTTACAATACGTAACAGATGTGTTGGATTAAGACCTTTACTATAGATTAAAAGTACATAATTTGTGTACAGTGAAAAATTTATTCAATTTGTTCTAATGAATCATCTACCCTCCGTCTCATTACTAAAAACATGCCGACTGTTAATCCACATTGATATATTGAATATAGAATTATTTGAAAAACAGTTGGAACATAATCAGTAAATTTACCAAGCAATGAAACAATTAATACAATCACACTAATTGTAAATATAAAATATCTTGCAATAGGTGGAATATCTGCAAATTTAAAGATCAGAATTAAAGATATTGTCACAAAAATTCCGATTACTGCTAATACTCCAGCGTTTAATCCAAGTAAATCAATTATTAATGTGAACGCACCTTCTGGAGTTTGAGGAATTGCAAATTCTGTCATTGAAACCTTTGAAGGATCTGCAAATTTGGATATATTACCAGATGCATTAATTGCAAATAATATTAATAAAGTGATAGATATTCCTTTTGCATATTTTTTTAATTTAGGAAATTTTCTTCTGATACCCCTTGCTAAAATTGCACCTTGTAATAATCCAATTCCAAAGACAATACTAAATGTAATGAGAAAATTTTCTTCTGCAATCTGTAAAAGATCCAAACTTATCATCATATCAAATAATCAATCTTTTTTAAAGACGAGGCTTACAAATTTCAAACAAATTGGGAAACTGTAAGTGTGTGCTTGGATTATCTGTGGATTATACCAAATAAAAATAATAATTATAATTAGATAGTGATCATGTATCTAACAAATTTTTTAATATACACTTGAAGGATTGAATATATGCGTGTTTTTTATTCACAGAAAACCGAATCGATAATCAAAAAATTTGAGCTGACCGACTGGAGGAAAAAAATCCAGGAATGCCTAAATGAAACACACCAGGAGCTTTCAGATAATTGGCTGCGATGTGCAATAGGTGAACGCATGAAGATTGAGGGTCGTTTTCTAGAAAATGTTAAAGATCTTACACCAGAAGCAATTAAGCTTGGATATGATTTTTCAGTTGCTATGTATGAAAGGGACAATGATGAGGCACTAAGGATAATTGAAAAAATCGAAAAGCTTCAAACTATTTGGCGAGATGAAGTATGATGCCAGGTCTGGTAGAACAGGACCCATATTTAAAAATCAAGAAACTTTTTGACGAAAAAAAAATTGATGAAATTATTAGTTATTGTCAAAAATTGCTATCAAAAGATCCTAAAAATAAAATTGCGCTCCAAAACATTAGTACGGCATATAATATGGTTGGAGGATATCATGATGCACTACGTAATTCTGAACAAATGCTAGAGATTGATAAAACTAATGAATTTGCACAAAAAAATAGAATGTTTGCGTATGAAAAACTAGAAAATCATGCTGAAGTTTTAAAATGTTGTGAACAAATACTAAAACAAAATAAGGATGATGTTGACGCACTCATTGGAAAAGGAATTGTCCTTAATAAAACAGGAAAACATAGTGATGCCATTTCTGTATACAAAAAAGTTCTAGATAATGACAAGAAAAATTTGGATGCGCTTATGAACATAGCAATAACATACAATTATCTTCAAAAATATGAGGATGCAATTACATACTATGATATGATTCAGAATATAACACAAAAATTTTCAAATATACCAATTGACAAATCAAAAGCGTTTAAAGCACTCGGAAAAACTGATGATGCATTCTTAGCAGCTCAAGGAATTACGTTGCATGAAGCTGAAAAAATAAAGATGAATGCAAAATTAAAGAATTATACCGTTCAGCATGCATTTGAATTAAAAAGATTTCACGATTCATCGCAAATGAAGTACAATGATACAAACTGATAAGATCTGGAATCAGGTAGTACATTATTACATTGATAAAAAAGGATATTCAAAAGAAGACGCAAATAAAATTGCACAGAGGATTGTCACTAGGGAGATAAATAGAAAGATTTGTCAAAATGTATCATGTAACCACTTGGTAGACGAACATATTGACAAAAAGGGGCATTGTCTAGTTTCTACATGTACATGCAAAGAATTTCTCGTCGGTGGCAAGTGATGCTACATACGCTCAGGTGTAGATATTCCCAACAATGAAAATGCATTTTTGAGTGTCCTTCTATAAGTATCCACTAAGCATAATCTGGAATTTTTCAGTTCTGTAGTTTCTGCCCCATTCACGTTTACATGTTCATAAAATGATGAAAATGTTGTTGAAAGTAAGTAACAATACTTGGCAATGATTTTTGGTGAAAAATTCTTGGCAGCATCACTTACATGGACATCATACATAGAAATCACTTTTACCAATTTGGTTTCATAAGGATCTTGTAGATTTGTAAAATCTGTATCAAAATTTGGTTCTGTAGTAGATTTCTCTAAAATTCTTGACGCCCTTGCGTAAGAGTATTGTATGTAGCTACATGTGTCTCCCTCTAACTTTAACGAGTTGTTAAGGTCAAATGTGATAATCTTATCAAGATCAGGTTTTATCATCTCATACCTGATGGTTCCAATTGCAACATCCCGTGCAATTTGTATTAGTTGAGATTCGTCCAAATCATCATTACGCTTTTGAGATTCTTTGAAAACTTTTGCTTTTAGATTCTCAATTACCAAATCTGCATTGATGTAAAGACCTTTTCTGCCAGACATTTGAGTGGATTTTCCATCTATATGTGAACCAAGTGTCTTTACAGTGTCAGAACTAAGTGTAACTGATTCATATCCAAGATGTATGTAAGCAGATTCATGTTTGAATCTTGACATTAATTCAGTGATAATATTTTGAAGACGTTTTTGTCTATTGTCTATTACAGTAATCACTCTATCTCCAAAGAAATCGATCTTATCCACAGATTGAGTAGATGCAGTTAGATCATCCAACGTTGTTTCATAAAGTGGTATTTCATTCGTGGAATCATCAGTGAGCAATGCATTTTGATTATTACTTTGCATGGAATGAATCTTGTAATTGAATGGATCATCAATTATGCCAAGTTTCCAGGCAGCATATGGAATGTCTTTTGCAATGTATGTTGCAACACCGTTACTACGAACAAGAACTTTATCGTCTTCACCATCTGTAGGAATCACCCAACATCCTGCGTTATCACCAGATGATTCAAGTCTAACCAAATTATCAGATTTGAGTTTTTCAAATATTGTATTCCAAAGTTTTGAATGAATGATCTGTGATTCGAAATTGAGACAATCATAAAACACACCTAATTCCCAAACAGTCTTTAGTTGTTCATCTAAAACTTTTCTAGTTATAGTTTTCGCATATTTCGAAATTTCACTATTTTCATCTTCTATTTCCTGTAATACTTGATGGCGTTTTTCTTCTAATGATTTATCAGATTTGTATGCCTCAGTAGTCTTAACATAAATGTCATCACCGCAATAATGATCAAATTTTTTGCCATTTGGTGGTATATCTGAAAGACCGGCAAATCTAAATCCGACAATGATGTCTGCCACTTGCAAGCCAGAATCATCAATATAGTTCAAAACTTTAACATCAAAATTCACTTTTTTTAGAATTCTAGCGACTATATCACCTAGTACTACATTACGAATATGACCTATGTGTAATGCCTTATTGGGATTAACAGATGTATGCTCTACAACTATCTTTTCCTTCTTTCCAATATCCAAGAAGGGATAGTCATCATGTAATACTTGAGAAATAACATGATTATTGAAAAATTCGTAATTTATTTCAAAATTAAGATTACCTGTAGGATGTGCAGTGACACTTTTGAATTCAGAGTTTGGCTTGATCACGTATAATGAAGAAATCATTTTAGAAATGTCGTATGGATTCTGCTTTAACCGCTTTGCCAGCAAGAACGCCACATTACATGTAATGTCACCAAAACCTGGCTTGGATGAATCTACTGAAAAATTTACACTGCCATATTCCTGATTTTTTATGATCTCATTGATATCATGCCTAACTTTGCTTAGTAGTTCAAGAAATGTCATCTTACACCTATAATTCAGATGAAATCATATCTAAGCCTTCTAACACACCTTCTCCTGACTCTTTAGTTGTAACAATTCTAGCAACTTTCTTCAGATCATCGATTGAATTATTTACTGCTATATTATTTGGGATCAGATTGAAAAGAGGGATGTCTGTTTCACTATCCCCAATTGCAATTGCATCCTTTACATCACATTGTAGCATTTTTAATGCCTCTAAGAATCCAGTTCCCTTATCAATTCCCCTTGAATTGATATGAAATGCATAACCACTGTCAAACAAACCAACATTAAGTCCTTCATCATCTAAAATCTTCTGGGCTTTATTGATGTCAAATGTTCGTTCGAGTACAATTTCTGTCATTCTAGGGAAAACAGGCTTCTCTTTTATTTCTCCATCAACTCTATTTTGTAAAAATGCTAGTGCATGAACACATTCACCCTTATTTCCAATAATTTTATGCTGCATGATATCACCATGGGTAATACACCCACCATTCTCACCTACTGCCAGATGTGTCAAGCCTCCAAAAATTGATAGAAGGTATCCTTCAACTGATGATCGACCTGTGACTAAGATTATTTTATGACCGTCGTCCTTTAACTGCCTTAGTTTTTTTAATACGTCTAAATGTATGGTTCCCCAACCATTCAACGTTATTGTACCATCAATGTCAATGGCAAGAATTTTTTTGCTCAATACTGTGCTTATACATATTGGCAATAATATATGAAGTGTATTAAATGAGATAAAAATAGGTGGAGTAATGGGGATTCCAGAAAAGATCAAAGCAATTCAAGATGAAATTCACAGAACACAGTTAAACAAAGCTACAGAGCATCACATAGGCATTCTTAAGGCAAAAATTGCCAAACTAAAACGAGAGCAAGAAGCTATTGCTATAAAAAAGAGTTCAAAAAAATCAGATGGGTTTGATGTTAAACGAACTGGAGATGCAACAGTTGTAATCATTGGTTTACCAAGTGTCGGAAAATCTACTTTGCTTAACAAATTAACAGGCTCAAAATCAACTGTTGGTGCATACCAGTTCACTACGTTAACTGTTGTGCCAGGAGTACTAGAACATCGAGGCGCAAGAATTCAGATGCTTGATTTGCCTGGAATTATCAAAGGTGCTTCAAGCGGTAAGGGTTTAGGAAGAAGAATTTTGTCAGTGGCAAGGAGTGCAGATATTGTATTACTTGTACTAGATGTGTTTCAACCATATCATGAGGATGTCTTGATTAATGAATTAAACAATATTGGGCTTAGACTTAATCAGGAGCCACCAAACATAGTGATTGAAAAATCCACAACTGGAGGCATCGCAGTGGCGCAGCAAGTAAAATTGAAAAAAATGTCAGAAAAACTTCTTAGAGACATTCTTAATGTGTACGGTTATACCAGTGCACGAGTTGTAATACGTGAAGATATTAATTCTGATCAACTTATTGACTTTATTGCAGGAAACAAAACGTATGCAAAAGCAATAACAATATTAAATAAGATTGATCTAGTTGATGATAAATTTCTCAAGAGTGTATCAAAGAAAATTAAAACAAAATTCATTCCAGTTTCTGCTGATACAGAGATTAATATTGCAAAACTGAGAGATCGAATTTATGATGAACTGAAATTTATCAGAATATATCTGCGGCCAAAAGGAGGAAAAACAGATTACAAAGAACCTCTAATAACTAGAAAAGATAACTCGGTGCTAGATGTTTGTAATCAATTACATAGAAATATGAGAAAAGATTTTAGATTTGCTCATGTTTGGGGTAAGAGTGTAAAATTTGGTGGACAGAGAGTTGGATTAAATCATATACTACAAGATGAAGATGTGTTAACAATAATTAAAAAGAAATAATCATTAAAAATAATGCTGTTAAAAAGAAAATTTTATGAAAGAGAGACAGTAATTGTTGCAAAACAATTACTTGGAAAAAAAGTGACACGACGAATTGGAACGAAAGATCTTTCAGGTATTATCACAGAAACTGAAGCCTATAGAGGAAACGATGATCCGGCAAGCCATGCTGCAATTAAGATGACTGAAAGGAATAAACTAATGTTTGGGCAAGTTGGTATATCCTATATTTATTTCACATATGGAATGTATTTCATGTTTAACATTGTAGCTAAAAGTAAAAAGCAGGATGCTGGCGCAGTGTTGATTCGTGGACTATATCCACAAAATGGAGTCAATATTATGAAAAAAAATAGGCAGATTGAAGATGTCAAAAAACTTGCAAATGGACCTGGTAAACTCACACAAGCCTTTGATATCACCATGAATCATTATGATCATGATCTGACAAAAAAATCAGAATTGTATATCAGCGATGGAATAAAAATTAAAAAAACTACTCAAAAACCTAGAATTGGAATTTCAAAAGGGCTAGATAAACATTGGAATTTCAGCTTTAATACAAATGACTATTTCTGATCGTCGTCGTCATCTTCTAGTGTCCATGGAAGAAATCGTCCTAATACACGACTCCAATCTAAACGAAGCATGAGTAGAACTATAGCAGTCATTGCAACCCCAAATCCAATAATTCCAATCAATATAGGAGTTGGATCTTCAAGGTCATCAGTTGATGATATACCAAAACTCTCAAATATTGGATCTATCATTGTACCGCTCATATAATGTGATAGGATTACAATTACATAACATAAAACCAACTTACCAGTTAATGTAGCAACAAAGAATTTTCTAGGATTGTATTTTGCCAGACCTAATGGAACATAGACTAAATCATCAGGAATTGGTGTGGCTGCTGCAACAAATGCAGCACCTGCACCATACCGTTTTACTAATTTTTGAAAAGGAAGCATTCGTTGTTTTGTCTTTTCTGAAATAATTTTTCTGCCTCCATAACTTGCGTAAAAAATTATCTGCTTAGCAAGAGTAGATGTGACTGCTGCCACAATGGCAAGAATGTGAATGTTAAACTGATCTCCCACTGCCATTGTTATTAGTAAGATGAATGATGGGATTGGAACGAATGGAATGAGTGAACCAAAAAAGCTCACTATTGTGAGACCTATATACCCAACTTCAGAAGAAAAAAACGGAAAAAAATCCCAAATATCCAATAGAATAAGATTTCGTCATCACTATGAAAAGATATCTAATAATCACTAAAATAATCCAAAAACCAGATTCTAATAAATGGCTGAAAATGTAAATTATGAAATTGCTGATTTAATTTCAAAGATTAGTCCATATATCAGATTTGTAGGTGTTATCAGTAAAACTGGTCAACTACTAGCAAACCGTAGACGGGAAGATTTGGAGCCATTGCTAGACCAAAAAAGTACATTGTATCAATTTGCACAGATTGCTATCAAGACAGAATTGGAAGAACAATTCGATGAACAGTTAGGTGAAACTGAATTTGTTTGGGAAGAAAGGACTAAAGTACAGACTATTGCATTTTCTGTCGCTGGAAAAAGAGTATGGATTACAATTGATAAAAATGTAATACGAACTGAAATATTGCGAATAATTGATTCATGTTTGCCTGTTGTAAAGCGTTATTCATAAAGCCAACATAAAACATAACCACGCTTTGTCTTAATTTTAGGTGGATCTTTTTTACATTTCTCCATAGCGTCAGGACACCTATCATAGAATTTACATCCTTCTTCCGGATTTACCAAATTTGGAGGAATTCCGGGGATAAATTTTGGTTTTGTATCTTTTGTTAAGACAGGAATTGACTCTAACAGACCTTTTGTGTACGGATGTTTGGGTTCAAGAAAGATTTCAGAAGAATCTCCAAATTCAACCATTCTACCACCATACATAATTCCAATTTTTTCTGCAACTTCAGATAACACCGCTAAATCATGTGAAATGAGCATGAAGGTTATTCCATCTTTTTTCAGTTTTTTAAACAGATTGAGAATCTGTGCCTGTATCAAAACATCTAATGCTGTAGTTGGCTCATCTGCTATCACAAATTTTGGCTTTAGTAGTAATGCCATTGCAATAATTACACGCTGCTTCATTCCACCACTTAGTTCATGTGGATACTTTTGTAGAATATTTTTTTCTAAATTTACAGATTGAAGTGAATTAAGAATAGTCTTTTCAAAATTATCGTTAAAACCATGCTCTTTGAGAATTTCAACAAACTGTTCTTTTATAGTAAAAACTGGATCCAGTGAATTCATGGCGCCCTGAAACACCATAGTGATATCCTTCCATCGGTGTTTTTTATTAAACTCCGAATCTGAGATTTCTAAAAACGATGTTCCGTCGAAGATTATTTTACCAGAAACTATCTTTCCATTTGACACCATTCTGATTAATGACAAACCAAGTGTACTCTTTCCACACGCACTTTCCCCTGCAATTCCTATTGATTCACCTTTTTCTAATGAAAAACTAACATCCTCTAATGCATGAACACTTCCATTTGATGTATTATAGTGTGTAGTCAGATTCTCAATGGAGATGAATGTCATGATTGTTCTACTCTTGAGATATGTAGAAAATAACACTAACATCAGTTCTAATCTCTTCATCGCCTGACATTATTGGTGCAGATTTCATAGATTCAGTAAATCCATCAAATGATGCACGTATTGGACTATCATAATATGGCATCATGTTATCGTGTATGATCACAGATTTTACTCCAACAATTTTTTGTTTTAATGGAACAAGTGCTTTTTCTGCCTTTTGTGTTGCATCATTAATCGCATCAGCAATTAGACCATCAGCGATTTTTTGCAACTTATCTTCTGACAATTGAAATGAGACATTGTCAACACGATTTGCGCCAGAAGAAACTGCAATATCAATTATGTTTCCAGCAGAATCAATTTTGTCAGTTTGTATAGATAAAATGTTAGATACATGATACCCAATTAAAATTTGTTGATAGTTATCATTAGAATCCTTTATGCTATCGTACAACGGATAAATTCTAAAATTTGATGTTTGGATGTCATCTTCAGAGATTCCATAACTAGTTAATGAAGAAATAACAGAATTTAGCAAATTGGAATTGTTCAATAATGATTCATTTGCGGTTTGTGATTCAGATTCTACTCCAAGAACCACGATTAGTGTGTCAGGGTTTGAAGAAGCAGTTGCACTACCAGTGACAGAAATTGTTTGCTCTGAAGGATCATATTTTTCCAACCAATGCGTGATTAACTCATCCGATATTTCATAATCAGTATTTTGAGATACACCTTGGTTTTCAATCTGTGTTAATGTCACTGCGAACGCCAGAACTAAGATTACGCCAATGATTACCGCAAAATTAATTCTATTGTCCATGTCATACCTAAGAAAAATAGCATGTTATATCATCTTTGGTGCTAAGTTTTTACGTGAAACAATATCCAACAATACTATGGACATTACAAGGTCACATCTAATAGAAGATCTTAGTCCATCCATGGATGGACAAGATGTGATTTTTGGCGGATGGATAGTGGATCTTCGTAAGCTAGGGAAAATGGCATTTCTAACAATACGTGATGTCACAGGAATGTGTCAAGTGATAGTAAAGGGCGAATCGATGGATTTACTCGAGGGGCTAAATAGACAAAGTGTAGTAAGAGTTTCTGGTAGAGTTCAACCAAGCAAGGCAAATGACTTTGACTTTGAGATTGCAGCTCATACAATAGATATACTTGCAAAAGCAGAATATCCACTTCCAATAGACCCAATTGGAAGGCTTGAGAGTGATATAGACAATCGCCTAAATTCAAGAGCGCTTGATATGAGAAATCAAAAAACCGCATCAATATTCAAGTTAAGACACAGTGTGTTAGCATCCATCAGAGAAACATTAACTAAAAAAAAATTTATCGAAATTACAACACCAAAAATTATTGGTAGTGCAAGTGAGGGAGGAGCAAACCTTTTTGGATTAGAATATTTTGGAAAACAAGCATATCTTGCACAAAGCCCACAATTATACAAAGAACAAATGACGATAGGGCTAGAAAGGGTATTTGAAATTTCGTCATTTTATAGGGCAGAGAAGTCACATACTGGAAGGCATCTAAGCGAATTTACCAGTGTAGATATTGAAGCTGCGATGATGGACTATACTGATGTAATGGATATTTTAGAATCAATCGTACTGGATGTATTCAAAAATACATCAGAAAAATGTAAGATTGAGCAAGATGAGATTGGTCATAAAATTGAGATTCCAAATTCACCATTTGAAAGAGTGACATATACTCAAGCTTTAGATGAGCTAAATTCTGCAGACATAAAACTAGAATTTGGAGAAGACCTATTAGATTCCCACCTAAGAACATTAGGTGAGAAGCATTCTGGATTTTTCTTTTTAACGGACTGGCCAATGAAACTCAAACCATTTTACATTCATGAAAAAGATGGTGATCCAACTCTTTCACGCTCTTTTGACTTGCAATATGGATATTTGGAATTATCATCTGGTGGTAGACGTTTACATGATCCTGAGCAACTAAAAACCAGATTAAAAGATCAGGATCTGGATCCTACAAGTTTTGAAGAGCATCTCAAAACATTCGGTTGGGGAATGCCACCACATTCTGGTTGGGGAATGGGATTGGATCGACTAATGACAGTTCTAGTTGGAATTGATAATGTTCGAGAAGTGGTCCTATATCCAAGAGATCCTGACAGATTAAAACCCTAGATAATTGGCGTAGCAAACACAATTGGATATCCATCTGGATCACGTACTTGAAAATATCTCTCTCCCCAATCTGCATTTGTAGGCTTTGTCTCAAATTTTCCTAGTTTAGAAACAGTATCATCATTTTTCAGGTAGTAATATAATGCATCAACATCATCTGTATGAAAAATAATTCTGCATGAATCCTGGTTCCAGAACCTTGCGCTCAGCAGTTCATCTGCTTTTTGTTTGCTTGAGATTTTTTCTATATTCAAAAACATATCTGGTGATTCACTAATTTTGAAGGTGGTAAAATTTGAATTTGGTCCTCCATATGACAATTCAGATTTTGGTATACTAGAATAGAACATGCATGATTTTTTCATGTGTTTTGTAAATATTGTAATTGCAGAGATTTTTGTCACTTTCATGATATAGTAATTAGATTGAAATTATTTCAAGTTTTGAGTCACTATCAATACCAAATGTATCAACGAAACCTGATGTGACTTCAAGTACATATTTTGCATTATCAGCTGATATACCATCTGAAGTACAACTCATAATTTCTAGTGGCGTTTTACATGGTAATACATCTTTAAGAATTTCAACAACATTTCCGTTCTGATCAAACCAGATGATATCAAGATTAAATTGCATGTTGAGCATCCACATGGATCTTTCTCCGGGCTCATCAAAGACAAACAACATTCCTTGATCATATGATAAAGTATCTTGGAACATTAAACCACGTGTTTTACGTGGTTCAGTGTCTGCAATCTGAACTTCAAGAAATTTCTCATCCAGTTTTATTGTACCTAATGGAAAATTTACTTGTTCTAGTTTTACTTCCGATGGCATGGAAACAATTCCTGCAACACCAACAATAACAGCGGCAATTCCAATTGGAATTAGAACCTGAAGTCGTGTTGGCATGAATTATGATATCTCAAACATGATAAAAACTAAGATGCTCATGTAGTTCTAAAATTGTTAATTGAACTAATTGTCTCTTTTGTATGCTCGCCAATATCTTTCAATGTAGAACCATTGTATTTTTTATCTAGATAGCGTCCAGCCAATATCATTGGGGCTCCAACGACACATGTGACACCAGTTGGTTCCGGAATCCATAACATAATAAATCCAAGTTTTTGCATCTTCTTGCCAGGTGCTGATGCCCGATTCAGTGCACTAAGTGATGTTGCTGTTTTTTTATCATCTAAACTTGATATGCCAGAATAAAGGTTTGAACGACGTTTTGCAGATTCCCCCATTAGTCTAAGTCGTTTTATTCTTTCTTGTAATTTATCTACCATTTTATTCTGGTCATGAAAAAAATAGTTAAAATTCAGTGATCAAAATGAATTACATTCAAGTCAAGATTTGATAACAAAAATTTGAAATTTATATCAAAGAATGTTCTGGGCAAATAGATTGGCAAAAAAATCATCAAAGAGACTGGATTCAATAAAGGCTGCACACAAATTAGAAAAACCAGACTCCACCAGAATGGAGGACTATCTAGAAGTAATATCTGAATTAGTTGATATGAAAGGTTATGCTACAACACTTGATATTTCTAGATACATGAATGTTAGTGCACCAAGCGTCACAAAGATGCTAAAACGTTTAGATGAAAATGAATACTTAGAGTATGAAAAATATCATGGGATAAATCTAACAAAAAAGGGAACACAATTAGCTTCTACAATACGCCAAAAACATAGTATACTACTAGAATTTTTTGAAATTCTAGGCATTGGAAAAGATATTGCGAATCAAGATGCTGAAGGAATTGAACATCATTTGAATCCAAAGACAATTAAACAATTAAGAAAATTTATGACATTTTTAAAATCAAACCCAAAGTTTAGAAATGATTTTAACAGTTTTTAAGAAAAATCTCAATATCGTTTTTTGAATTTACGTCTCTTGAGAAAAGTTTACCATCTGATGACCGTTTTAGGATCTTTATGTGTCCCTTTCTATTTATTTTGGAAGAAAGTAAAAATTCACTATTGGAAAAAATTTCTGCAACATTTCCAGAATATTCTCTCCCAACATCTAATACCAGAGCAGTCCTAGACTCTGAGAAATCAAATGGTAGTGCATAACTGACTACTGAATCTGAATTTTTTTCTTCTACATCGATGTGTAAGTTTAATTCATTTTCAAGATCTTGGATTGTATTCCCATTTCTTCCAATTAAGGCTGGGATCGATTCTTTTGAAACAAAAACTCGGATTCTAGATTCGCTTAGAAACTCCACTGTTGGATTTGAATCAAACCTACGTATTATGTCAATAATTTTTTTTTCTGCCAGTAACTCCATTCCATTTTTTTTGTTTTTTTTGTTTTTTTTAGATACTGGCATAATGACGTTCTCTTCACCAAATGTGTAGATTTCATACTCTAATTCACCAGTTTCAAAATCACAGATATCAATTACTGGTCTTGCTAGGTCTTGTTCTACCATTCCTGATGGAACTTTTACTTGAAATTCTAATTCATACACCTTGGTAATTTCTCCATCTTTAACAAAGACGACAGTATCCAATATACTTGGAATTATCCCGAGTTCAATTTTTCCAATAAATCGTTGAATTGCATCTAATGGTGTGTTAGCATGAACCACACCAACCATTCCAACTCCTGTTAATCTTAGATCACTAAAAGTTCTGAAGTCTTCTCGTCTTCGTACTTCATCAAATATTGTATAATCTGGTCTAACCAAAAGCAGGACATCTGCAGAATTTTCAAAACTACCATCTAGCCTAGTATACTGAGTGATTCCAGAATCAACCTGTAGATCACGAGGAGACTCGAATGTTTTGACAATCTTTCCATTCCTATTGTAAAAATTTGCAATTCCAGATGCAAGTGTACTTTTTCCAGACCCTGGTGCACCTGATATCAGAATTCCTTCAGCCTGTTTTTCTAAACGAGACATTAGTTTTTCAGATATGCTATAGTCTTCCAATGACATATGCTTTATAGGGTGAACAATTGTGATCTCTAAAAGTTCAGAAAATGGGGGTCTTGTGATTGCAATACGATAATCTCTGTATTGTATTACCAGTGCACCAGGTTTTGATATCTCCGTATTTCCAAGTGTCTCATCATCTATTGAATTAAGAATTTGAGATACAATTATCTCAAGATAATCTCTATCAAGTGTCTTTTCTCCAACCTCAACTAGTTCAAAATTTCCAGGTTTGCCTTTCTTTCCAAGAGGTTTCTGATTTTCTTTTAGATGAATACTCATTGTTATAGGATCAAAGAATTTTAAAAATTCTAAATTCTGTGTGTCAGACATATGAAGATTTAGCCACAGGTTCTATTATGTGATTCTTTTGGTACTGCATATGAGATATCTAAGATTTTTAATCAAGGAACGAGATGGGTTTATGTTAGATTGCATCAATTAGAAAAAATTGCAGAGGCAGTGAGAAGTTGCACTAATTGCAAATTGTGTGAAACTAGAACTAATGCGGTTCCAGGAAAAGGTAATTTTGATGCGGATGTGATTTTTGTAGGCGAGGCTCCTGGCAGAAATGAAGATACCCATGGTGAACCATTTGTAGGTGCTGCTGGAAAAAGACTCGATGCAATTTTAGCAGACACTGGAATTGATAGAAAAGATGTCTATATTACAAACATTGTAAAATGCAGACCTCCAAGCAATAGACTCCCATCAAAAGTAGAGGAACTAGCTTGTATTGATTTTATTAACCAAGAAATTGAGATAATCAGTCCTAAGATCATCTGCGTTATGGGGAATACTGCATATGGTACACTTCTTGGAGGAAAAGAAATTACGAAAAATCATGGTAAAATTATTGAAAAAGGTGGAAAAAAGTTTTTCCTCACATTTCATCCTGCTGCAACAATTTACAATCAGAATCTTATTGATGAATTAAAGAAAGATTTCAAGAAATTAGCCGAGTTTTTGAGAGAGAACGGTGAGGAGAAACAGTATGAAGAAAGACGATGTGACTTTTGCATGACTAAGACAAAACACGAGGTTGTAGTCATGCCAAAAATCGTGACGAGGAAGAGAAAATGGTTATTCAAATGTACAGAATGCAATCATGAAAGATGGCTTCAACCATACAGAACTGTTGCAGAAAGTCTCTACTAGTATAAATGACTCTGAAGTTCTATTTGTTCCTCAGATGAAATAATTCCTTTTTTTGCAAGTATTTCTAACATATCTTTGAACAACTGTTTTTGTTCTTCTGACATACCACCTGTTGGTCCTTTATCACCTGGTGGACCTGGTGGACCGCGTGGACCTGCAGCACCAACTGGACCTTGAGAACCTCTTGGACCTGCTTCGCCTGATGGACCTGGAGAACCTTGTGGACCTTGTTCACCTTGTGGACCCTGAATTCCTTGTGGACCACGTGGACCTTTATCACCAGTTAGTCCTTGCGGACCTTGATCACCCTGTGGTCCCTGCGGACCTCTGTCTCCTGATGGGCCTGGTGGACCTGTAATTCCTTTGTCACCTGATGGACCTTGTGGACCACGTGGACCTTTATCACCACCTGGACCAGTAATTCCAAATTTTCCTTTCTCACCTTGCGGACCTTGTGGACCTGGAGCTCCTTTGTCACCTGGTGGACCTGTAATCCCTTTGTCACCTTTTTCTCCATGTCCACCTGGAACTCCTTTGTCACCTTGAATTCCTGGTGGTCCTGTTGAACCTTTATCGCCTTTATCACCACGTAAACCTGTTAATCCTTTATCGCCTGGTGGACCCTGTTGACCAGTTTCACCTTTTCCGCCTTTGAGTCCACGTTCACCTTGTTCACCTTTATCGCCTTTATCACCAGTTAATCCTTTGTCTCCTTTATCGCCTTTAATACCGATTGGACCTGGTGAACCCTTATCACCTTTGTCGCCTTTATCACCAGTGACACCTTTCTCCCCTTCTACACCTTTATCACCTGATGGACCTTTGTCTCCTTTATCACCAGAAATTCCTTTATCCCCTTTGTCACCTTGTTCACCGGGTGGACCTTTATCACCAGTTAATCCAATTCTTTTTGTAGTCTTTGGTTTGTGACTTGATTTGGTAGTTGACTGCGTTTCAGATTTCATTGATGGAGGAACCTCAAATTCAAACAATGAGCCAATAGGAACAAATTGATCTGTCACAACAATCCATAGATTAGTAAACGAAGTAATTGATTCAGGAAGTGGATTCATTTCAGAACCCAAAGTTTCAACAAAGAATCCATTTTTTACATTCAAATGAAAATTTCCTTTCCAAATAGATGAAAACGATTTATTCTCAATCTCAGATGATGATGGCTTTTTATCAGTGATAGCTATCTCTACCTCAAAAACTCCGCTTTTTTGTGGATATGGTGATTCACCAGTCACTTCAAAATGTAAAAAAGAACTCATAACCGAATTTGTTATAATCTTCTATTTATTTAGATTTTCGAATTATAGATACAGTCAGGCGTCGATTTTGGGAATACTATTTATCTAGAAAAATCTCAAAATAATCGTAATGAGTGAAGATAATTTCAAAAAAGAAGACACGTCACTGAAAACTAAAGGGGACACTTCGTTAACTAACGCTGATTATCAGCGTAACAAACTTTTCAGAAAAGGCATCTTATACATGGCTGATGAGAAACTAGAAGAGGCTTGTAGAAGTTTTGAGCTGATTCTGAGGGCTGATCCAAATGATGTTGATGCAATGTTAAAGTTGGGTTACTCAAGATTTCATTTAGAAGACTATACTGAAGCAATCCGAGTTTATGATAAAGTGTTAGATATAGATATCACAAATTCAGAAGCATGGAATTTAAAATCACTTGTTAACTATGAAAAGAAAAATTATGCTAAAGCATTAGACTGTGTAGAAAAAGCATTAGATTCTGATCCAACATATGCAATGGCATGGTACAACAAATCATGTTATCTTTCAATGCTGAATCAAGTTTCAGAATCGATTGATTCACTAAAGCGTTCTATTGAAATTGATGTTAAAAATGCAAGAAGGGCAGTAAAAGACAAAGATTTTGTTAATGTAAGAGCTGAAGAGGGATTCAAAAACATTATTGAAGTTGTTGTTATAGAATCTCTTAGGCAGGGTTATCATACAATCGGTGCAATTGTTTGGACTACATTTTTGAGTAAAGAAGATGCTTTAAAATCATTAAATGAATTAATAGTAAAAGGATTAGTTGTAAAGAATCAAAAAAGACAGGACTTAAGATCAATGATTGATGTGTATGATCTTATACCGGAAATGGCAAAGAAGCTTGGTCAAAAGAAACGTGGTTTGCTAGGAACAAAATCATCAAAAAAACTTACTGTACCAATAAAAAATTTAAAAGAAATTGGTATGGCAATACAAGTTGCAAAATCATCAATTGAACAAGAAGATGGCAATAAAACAATTAATGCGCTTGACACATTCATTGACACAGCAAAATGTGGTGAACAGATGATTGAGGAGTTTTTAGAAGAACATAGAGAAATCAGACTTTATAAAGTTCGCATAAATGACAAAGGAGTAGAATTCCTAATAGATAACAAGAAAAAAATGCTTGGGTTTTTTGAAGATTTAGAAATTAAAGTTACAAAAAAACTACGTACCAGTATTCCACAAAATTAATCTAGGTCCAGGACTCCTTGTCCTTCTTAAAAACACGAACACCGTCAATATATGCAACATCCTTTTCTTCAAACACAGTATGCCATTTTCCGTTATGTGGAAAGAGATTATTTAGATCATCAATTTTTTTATTTGATGGTTTTTTGTTTAAAAGTGCACCCCACTTCATATTTGGAATCTTTGGCATTATCTCATTGATGTCTTTCATGTTTCTGATTAATTGTAATCAGAAAAATTGTATATAAATTACTTATTCAGCTGAAAGATCCCAATAACTAGCATTTTCCTGCTTGTCAATTGGTTTTTCAAGATTCTTCCATTCCTTAAATGAATGGACATACAATTTTACATTTGGCACACCGATTGATTTTAGAGCATAATACGCAAGACCGGAAAGAGTTCCAACGCTTCCACAGTATGTGATTATTTCCGCATCTTCTGATATACCTCTATTTTTTAGTAGACTATGCATGCTTTCTTTTGTTCTGATAATCTGTCCATCAGTGGCTAATGTTCTATATGGAATGTTTATGGCACCCGGAATGTGTTGCTCTAAAAAGTTGAGCCTTTCTCTATTATCAATTATTACAACATTTTTCTTATCTTTGACTTTTTCAAGATAATCAGCGGTAGCCATTATATCTGATTGTATTTTTATGGAATGTGTGGATTTTTCAATTTTTGGAACTTTAGTAGTTATCTCTAAACCAAGTTCTTTCCATTGTGAAAATGTCACATTAAGTAATTTAACATCACTATGACCGATATACTGTAAAGCCCATACAACTCTAGATGATAATGCACCAAATGTATCATCATAGATGACAACAGGAGTACTATCACTGATTCCAAGTTCTCCTGCAATCTTTGCAATATTTTCTACACTATCATCATTGAGAAGTTTTGCTAGTGGGAGATTAACTGAATTTTTTATATGGCCTGCCTTATAGTCGTCTTCTCGTCGTACATCGATTATTCTAATATACTTGGAACTTTCTCTGATTAACTCATATTCAATTATTGGTGTATCAGTCATGCTGCACACTCACCCTTACCAGTCATTGTGTGATAACTAGTATCACTGCCATAATCCATGTAAAAATCAATGTCTTCTTCCTTTGTTGGAGGAATTAATAATGGATTGAGGATTTTTTTTATATCTTCAATGGATTTGATCTCAGATGATTCGTTTCCACTTATTATTCGATTTATCCATTTGTCCAACGTGTCGTCAGACTGTTTGTGTTGTTTAAACAATTCTATGATTTTTAGAATTACAGGGATTACTCTCTTTACAGGAACACGTGTAGTGTGATGGCCTAACATTGCGTCTTTATCAAATCTGCCACCAAGTGACATTGTATAATTTGGATACATGTCCCTTCCTAATCTACTTCCACCACCATAGAATCCTATTGTTGCAATCTGATGTTGACCACATGAATTTGGACAGCCACTAATCTTAATTGAAGAATCACGTAAATCTTCATCTGTGTCCAAATTTAATTCTAGGAATTTCCTTTGAACCTCTTTTGCAAGTCTGTGTGAGTTGGTTAATGCCAGATTACATGATGTTGTTCCAGAACATCCAATTGCTGATGCCATTGTCAATGAACCACTCTTTGCCAATCCAGATTCAATTAGTTTTGCGTACATTTTGACTAGATCATCATCATGAATATATCGTAAAACAATATTTTGTGTGAATCCATTACGTGCAGAACCTTCTTGTGAGAATTCACGAATTATCTCTGCAACAGCACGTAGTTGATTTGCGGTTATATCACCAGATTCTAATCCAATAAAGACTGAATTGTAGCCTTTTTGCTTTTGTTCTACAACGTTAGTTTGTTTCCATCTTGCAAATCCATCTGGAATTGAAGGTGATTCATTGTTAACAGCGATTTGTCGTTTAATTTCTGATTCGACATCATTAATCTTTAGTTTGACTACTACTGACTGTGTAGCTTTAACCAAAGCACGCTCTTTCAAGACTAAATTCTGGAATTTTTCCCATCCCATATCATTTACTAAATATCTCATTCTGTTTCGTGCCATATTTTTTCTGTCACCCATTCTATCAAATATTCGTAGAACAGCAATTGATGTATACAAGAGATCCTCTATTGGTGTGAAATCCTCTAACTGATGACCTACAAATGATCTGTTTCCTAAACCGCCCCCTAGAAATATTTTGAAGCCTTTCTGTTTTTTACCATCAACGTCTTGTATCTGTGGAAGTAAGCCAACATCAACTATTCTAATCATTCCATGTTTTTCACAACATGTGAAATTAAATTTGAATTTCCTAGGTAATGCTTGGTTTAGCGGGTTACGTAAAAGAAATTTTGCTACAGACAATGCATACGGTGTTGCATCAAACTCTTCTTTTTCACACACTCCTGATAATGGACTACACATAACATTCCTAACTGTGTTACCACATGCTTCACGTGATGTCAATCCAACATCTGCAAGTGCATGCATTATCTCTGATACATCTTCTAGTACAACCCAATGAAGTTGAATATTTTCACGTGTTGAGAAATGCGCGTTACCAATTGAATACATCTCACTTAATTGTGCAATCTTGTCTAATTGATGAGGATAAATTTGGCCAGCAGGAATTTTGATTCGAACCATTGCATAATCATCAGTCATTCTAGTGCCATATGCGCCATGCTGAAGTCTGAACCTACGAAATGTATCATGGTCAATCTTACCTTGCCTGTATAATTTTACAGTATTAGCAAAATTGTCTGCTTCCTCTCTTCTTGACCAATCAATCTTTGGTTTTTTAGAACCTCGTTTTGATGGTCTTAGTTGTTGCGCCATCTTGATACTTTTCTCTAAAGTTGGGATATAAATTATTAGAAAAAGGAAGTTTCAACTAGATTAATAGACAATTTGGATAAATTTGCCATTAGTTTGTCCTAATTTTTTTTGTTATGGTCACGCCTATTTTTTTTTCTGGCTTTTCGAATACGGAAATAATATGTAAGGCATACTGCAATACCAATTCCTGCAATTATTCCGATAGTAATTGGACTGAATGTATGATCATTTAGAATGCATCTTTGAATTTCGGAATTAAGTTGATAATAATCATCTAATGCCCAATCTTCAGATAATGGAATGCCTTTTTCTCTAAGGTAATGTAACCTTTCAAGTATCTGATTTTGTATTGATTCTAAGTCCTGTCGAACATTTGGGCCGCATTCATACATGACTCTAAGTAAAACTATTAATGACTTAAAACTGACTTTTTTTTGTGCAAGAATCAGTTAACGAACAAAGACCAGACAAAATTTTTGCTGATGTAAAAGAAGTTGAGATTACAAGAGCGATCTCGAAAGAATTCTTTGATGTCTTACAAGATCGTGCAGAATGTGATGTTATAGTAATAGGTGCTGGTCCAGCAGGACTAACTGCATCTCGTGAACTATCATTAATGGGTTACAAAGTTCTAGTCATTGAACAAAATAATTATCTTGGTGGTGGTTACTGGCTTGGCGGTTACATGATGAACCCAGTAACGGTGAGAGCCCCAGCACAAAAAATTTGGGATGAACTTGGTGTACCTTACAAAAAAGTTGGTGATGGGTTATATCTAACTCCAGGTCCGCATGCAGTTTCAAAACTTATTGCAGCTACATGTGATGCAGGTGTAAAATTTTTGAATTTGACAAAATTTGATGATTTAGTTTTACGCCATGGAAGAATTGCAGGAATTGTTGTAAATTGGATGCCTGTTTCAGCATTACCACGAAACATAACATGTGTTGATCCTGTAGCATTAGAAGCAAAAATGATCATAGATGCATCTGGTCATGATTCAGTAGCTGTAAAGCGACTAGTTGATCGAAGTCTTGTTGAATGGAAAGGAATGAATCCTATGTGGGTTGAAAGTGGAGAAGAACATGTTGTTGAAAAAACTGGAGAAGTATATCCAGGATTGGTTGCAGCTGGAATGTCAGTGACTGAAACACATGGATTGGCAAGAATGGGACCAACCTTTGGCTCTATGCTATACTCAGGTAAGAAAGCGGCTGAAATAACAGACCAAAAAATAAAAGAATTAGATAACACCATACCTAAAAAATCTGAGTGAAGATCAGAAAAATAGTCATTTATGATGAACCTGCAGTTTCAGAAATTAACATTCCTAACCTGGTAAATTTTTTGAAGCAAACTATACCAGTTGAAGTAATTGTTAAAGATAATTTTTTCAAGGAATTTTCTACACAGCAGATTCAGAAAATGTCAGAATCCAGAATATTTGAAATAAAAAAATCATTTCGTCGTTATGAACCTAATCAGACAGATCTAGAATTGGAAAAACAGTTTTGCAATAACTCAAAAACTATGGAGCGTACAAAAAAACCTGAAGATGCAATAAGCATATCTGAAGTTGTGATGTATGATGGATTTGAAATGCAAAAAATTATCAGGGATAACTTATTAGATTTTGACAATCAAATATTACATATAATTCTGACAAATAGGTTCACATGTACTTATGATGAATCTGATGCCAGATATCATGGTCGTGCGGTAATATGCTCAAATCCTGCAATCATTTCAACCACTGGGATGATTGAGGCACCAGCAAAATCAAGACAGTTCTACATGGAAGTAATGGCAAATAAGGCACAGAAACTTGGTATACAGTCTATTAAAGACAAACACCAAGGCGAGTTTTTGGAATATCATGATGAAAGATTATCAAAAGTAATTGAGGGATATTTACTCCAAGTGATCTTTTACATCTTAACTGGAGAATCATTTTGTGATTATTTGGATTGTAGATTGAATAATGCTCACTGGCAGAGGGATTTATTATATTCACAGATTGAGAGTAGAAAACTTTGCGATAGACATCAAAAAATTTTAGATGCCCAGATATGATTTAAATGTCAAAACCATTGAATTGAATCATGGTACATGATGTTATCATCATTGGAGCTGGGCCTGCAGGATATACATCTGGGATTTATTGCTCGAGGGCAAGACATGA
>CESL01019533.1_pt1 | contig 26757 bp, 24 predicted proteins | sample 531221 | NCBI WGS metagenome assembly CESL01 (sample SAMEA2622197, study PRJEB7988) | marine metagenome | biome: marine biome (ENVO:00000447); feature: mesopelagic zone (ENVO:00000213) & marine oxygen minimum zone (ENVO:01000065); material: "saline water (ENVO:00002010), including plankton...
TGCATCACCATGAGGGTGATATTGCATTGTATGACCAACTATGTTAGCAACTTTATTAAAACGTCCATCATCCAAATCCTTCATTGAATGAAGAATCCTTCTTTGAACAGGCTTAAAACCATCTTCAATTGAAGGCACTGCACGTTCCAAAATTACGTAGGAGGCATAATCTAAAAACCAGTCCTTATACATTCCAGATACTCTGGTTAATGAATCTCCGAATTCATCTCCATTTAAATTATCTGAATCTAAATACTCTTCCTCCATTTATGAATCTATTCTATCAAGTTCTACTTTAAGGTTTTCAATTATAAATTTCTGTCTATCAGGGGTGTTTTTTCCCATATAAAAAGACAATAAATCTTCTATACTAAAGTTTTCGTCAAGCATAACAGGATCTAATCTTATAGTATCCCCAATAAAATGCTTAAACTCATTTGGTGATATTTCACCTAAACCTTTAAATCTGGTTATTTCTGGGTTTTTTCCAAGTTTATTGATTGCTTTTACTCTTTCCTTTTCTGAATAACAATAAATAGTTTCTTTTTTATTTCTAACTCTAAATAGAGGTGTTTGAAGAATAAACAAATGCCCCTCTTTTATAAGCTCAGGAAAAAATTGTAAAAAGAAAGTGATTAACAACAATCTTATATGCATTCCATCTACGTCAGCATCTGTAGCAATTACAATATTATTATACCTCAAATATTCTATACTTTCTTCAATATTTAATGCAGCTTGAAGCAAATTAAACTCTTCATTTTCATATACTATTTTTTTAGTCATAGAATAACAGTTAAGAGGTTTTCCTCTTAAACTAAAAACAGCTTGTGTATTTACATCTCTAGACTTTGTTATAGATCCACTTGCAGAGTCACCTTCTGTAATAAAAAGAGTCGAATCTAATCGATTTTCCTTATTCATATCATTTAGATGTACCCTACAATCCCTCAATTTCTTATTATGAAGACTGGACTTTTTAGCACGTTCTCTTGCAAGTTTTCTAATACCCGAGAGTTCTTTTCTTTCCTTTTCAGCTTGAATAATTTTCTTTTGAATTATTTCTGCTGTTTCAGGGTTTTTATGTAAGAAATTATCTAAATATTTACTAACAAAATCATTAATATAAGATCTTACTGTAGGTAGTTTTCCTCCCATTTCACTTGATCCTAGTTTTGTTTTAGTTTGAGATTCAAAAACAGGTTCCATTACTTTAATACTAATTGCAGCAATTATAGATTTCCTTATATCTGTAGCATCATATGGTTTTCCATAAAAATCTCTAATCGTTCTAACTAAAGATTCTCTAAATGCAGATTGATGCGTTCCTCCTTGAGTGGTATGTTGACCATTTACAAAAGAATAGTATTCTTCACTATATTGAATCCTACTGTGTGTTAATGCTATTTCTATATCATCCCCTTTTAAATGAATTATAGGGTACAATAATTTTTCAATATCGCTATTGTCTTCTAACAAATCTTTAAGTCCGTTATCAGAAAAATATTTATCTCCATTAAAAACAATGGTTAAGCCTGGGTTTAGATAGACATAATATTTGAGCATTTTTGAGACATATTCAGCCCTATACTTATAATGTTTAAAAATAGAATCATCTGGTTTAAAAAAAACCTTTGTCCCCTTCCTTTTGGAAGTTTCTTCTACAGGTCCATCTTCAAGTAAGTTTCCAGTTTCAAAAGTAACAGCCTTTAATTTTCCATCTCTACACGATTCTACTTTAAAAACAGAAGAAAGTGCATTTACTGCCTTTGTACCAACTCCATTAAGACCAACTGCTTTTTTAAACGCTCTTGTATCATATTTTCCTCCAGTATTCATTTTTGAAACAACGTCTACAACTTTTCCAAGAGGAATCCCTCTTCCATAATCTCTTACAAAAACGCCAGAATCTGATATAGAAATTTCAATAGTTTTTCCAGCATCCATCACAAACTCATCTATAGAATTATCTAAAATTTCTTTAAGTAATATATATATACCGTCATCAGGTGATGAACCATCACCCAATTTGCCAATATACATTCCTGGACGCATTCTAATATGCTCTTTCCAGTCAAGTGATCTTATATTATCTTCAGTATAATTTGATGAAACTACCATTTAATGTGCTAAGTGGCTAAGATAGTACTTCAATAAAAATAATAAAATGGTGTAGAAATAAATTAATTAACAATAAGAGATGTAGGGTTGTTGAAATCTTTTTTAAACATTAAATCTAAAATTCATTATATCTCCATCCATTAAAACATAATCCTTACCCTCAACATTTAATTTGCCTGCTTCCCTGGCTTTTGACTCACTTCCATAATAAATGTAATTATTATATGAAATAACTTCTGCCCTTATAAAACCTTTCTCAAAATCAGAGTGTATAACACCAGCAGCTTTTGGAGCAGTCATTCCTTTTTTAATTGTCCAGGCTCTAACTTCTTTAATTCCAGCTGTAAAGTAAGTTTGAAGACTTAATAAGTTGTAGGCTTTTTTAATAAGTGTAGAGGATCCAGGTTCAGACAAACCAATATCTAATAAAAATGCTTTTCTATCTTCATAGCTGTCCAGTTCATTAATATCTGCTTCTGTAGCAATAGCTAGAATTATTAATTCAGCATTTTTATCATTTAATGAAAGTTTTAAATTTTCAACATATTTATTTCCATTTATAACAGATGATTCATCTACATTACATACATATAGTATAGGTTTACTTGTAATTAAATGAATTGAATCAGCAAATTTTTTTTCATCATCTGAAAAATATAAACTTCTAACAGAATTAAATGAACGCAAATGATCAATTATTTTATTTAAAACGATAGAATCTTTAAGAGCTTCTTTATTCCCTGTTCTTACAAGTCTATTTACCTTTTCCTGTTTTTTTTCTACTGTTTCTAAATCTTTTAATTGTAATTCTAGATCTATAATTTCTTTATCTCTTACAGGATCAACAGAACCTTCTACATGAACAATATTATCATCATCAAAACATCTTATAACATGAATGATTGCATCAGTTTCTCTTATATTGGCTAGAAATTGATTACCCAAACCTTCACCCTTGCTAGCATCTTTAACCAAACCTGCTATATCTACTATTTCAACAGTAGCTGGAATTACCTTTTCTGGATTAACAAGCTGTTCAAGTTTTTCAAGCCTTGAGTCTGGAACATTAATTATACCAATGTTGGGTTCAATAGTACAAAAAGGGAAATTTGCACTTTGTGCTTTAGCATTAGACAAACAATTAAATAAAGTAGATTTTCCTACGTTAGGAAGTCCAACAATTCCAGCTTTCATATATTAATTTTCAGGGTGCATAAATTTTTGTTTTCCTAGAAGAGTTTCTTCGCTTTCCTTGTTTTCTTCATCAGGAACACAACAGTCCACAGGGCAAACCGCTGCACATTGAGGTTCTTCATGAAAACCAACACACTCTGTACACTTGTTTGATGCTATAAAATAAAATTCATCTGAGACTGGTTCTTGTTCAAAATCTGCATTAGCAGAAGTTCCGTTAGTTAGAATAATGTCACCCGATAAACTAGTCCCATCAGAATATTTCCATTCGTAGGAAGCTTCATATATAGCAGTATTAGGGCATTCTGGTTCACAAGCACCACAATTTATACATTCATCTGTAATCTTTATAGCCATGGTTATTAAAAGATCTTTATATAGATTTGCATGCAAAAATAATTGAAAAAATATTCTTAACAAATTTAGTGAAAACAATAAATCAAAGAATAGATGCTTTTAATAAACTAGGAAAACTTTTTAGTGACATTTCCCATAAAAACAAAGACTCTATTTATAAACAATGGGTTACTGTTTTTGACAAAAAAATTAAAGAGGCTTATCAATATAATAACTGGTTCACAAAAGAGAATTGTTTACTGTCATTTAAAAATTGGAGCAAAGAATTAACTACAATAAAGCTTTCCAAATGGATAGATAATTATAATCTAAAAGATTGTTCAAATAAGAATATTGCTATTATCATGGCCGGAAATATTCCTTTAGTTGGATTTCATGATTTTATATGCGCAAACATTTTAAACTATAAATGTTTAATAAAGATGTCCTCTGACGACAAGATTTTAATGCCAATTATAGTTGATTTTTTAGAATTTATTTCACCTGGTTTTAAAAATAATATAAAATTTATAAATAAGCCACTAAAAAACTTTGAAGGGGTTATTGCAACTGGAAGTGATTCTTCATTCAAACATTTTGAATATTATTTTAAAAGATACCCTAAACTATTAAGGAAAAATCGTCATTCAATTGCTGTTTTAAATGGTAATGAAAGCAAAGAAAATTTGATTGATTTAGGCAATGACATCTTTAATTATTTTGGAATGGGATGTAGAAGTGTTTCAAAAATTTTTGTTCCTAAAAATTATCGTTTTGATTTGCTATTTGAATCATTATTTGAGTTCAAAGACATAATAAAACACAATAGATATGCGAATAATTACAACTATAACAAAGCAGTTTATTTAATGAGTGAGCAGAAATTTATCGAAAATGGTTTTCTTATTTTAAAGAAGGATAACAAGCTTGGCTCACCAATTGCATGCTTGTTTTATGAGACATACAATTCAATCAAAGAAATTGAAAAACACATTAAGATAAATTCTGATTCTTTACAGTGTATAGTTGCCAATTCTACGTTGTATAATTCCATTCCATTTGGTTCAAGTCAAAAGCCAAAAATTGATGATTATGCAGATAATATCGATACACTAAATTTTTTGTTACAAATCTGATGATATATTATTTAAAATTTAACATTTTTACAAATCATTTGATTAATTTGCAAGGCTTTTAAATATGAGAAAACATAATTTTAGTGCAGGCCCAAGTATACTTCGAAATGAAGTAATGAAAAAAGCTTCTGAAGCTATCAAAGAATTAAACAATTCAGGATTATCATTAATAGAAATTTCTCATAGAAGTAAAGATTTTGTTGAAATAATGAATAAAGCTCGATTATTAGCTTTAGAACTACTAAATTTAGAGAACAAAGGTTACAAAGCTTTATTTCTTCAAGGTGGAGCAAGCCTTCAATTCTTGATGACTGCATATAATCTACTTGATAAAAAAGCTGGTTATTTAAATACCGGTTCATGGTCAACAAAGGCAATTAAAGAAGCAAAATTATTTGGAGAGGTTATTGAAGTAGCATCTTCAAAAGATAAAAATTTTAATTATGTTCCTAAAGATTATATTGTTGATCCTCAGCTTGATTATTTACATATAACTACAAACAATACAATCTTTGGAACTCAAATTAAAAAACTTCCAGAAACAAATGTATCATTAGTAGCTGATATGAGTTCTGATATTTTGTCAAGAAATATTGATTTCTCCAAATTTGATTTAATTTATGCTGGAGCACAAAAAAATATTGGCCCAGCAGGAACTACTCTTGTTGTAGTTAAAGAAGATATCCTAGGAAAAGTTAATAGATATATACCTTCAATGCTTGACTATAGAATTCATATTGAAAAAGACAGTATGTTTAATACACCTCCTGTTTTTGCAGTATATACTTCTATGCTAACTCTAGAATGGATTAAAAATAGTGGTGGAATCAATTCTATTGAAGCAAACAATTCTAAAAAAGCTGATATGATATATAATGAAATTGACTCAAACGAATTATTTGAAGGTTTTGCTGCTGTTGAAGATAGAAGTTCAATGAATGCTACATTTAAACTTAAAGATGCTGGTCATAAGGATATTTTTGACAATATGTGTAAGGATGCAGATATTAGTGGAGTTAACGGTCACAGGTCTGTTGGTGGATATAGAGCATCTATATATAATGCATTAGATATTTCATCTGTAAATATACTAATAGATGTAATGAAGGAATTAAAAAATAAAGTTTAAAGGATTTAAAAATGGTAAATGTTTTAGCTAATGATGGTATTTCAAAAAGTGGAATAGATACTTTAACTAAGATGGGTTTTAATATTTCTACAACTACGGTTGCTCAAGAACAGCTTATAAACCATATCAATTCACAAAATATTTCAGTTCTTTTAGTAAGAAGTGCAACGACAGTAAGAAAAGATTTAATTGATAAATGTCCTTCACTAAAAATTATAGGCAGAGCTGGTGTTGGCATGGATAATATTGATGTAGAATATGCAAAAAGCAGAGGAATAAATGTAATAAACACTCCTACAGCTTCTTCTGCTTCTGTTGCAGAACTTGTATTTGCTCATTTATATAGTGGAGTTAGATTTCTTCATAAATCTAATAGAAATATGCCTCTTGAAGGTGATAGTAATTTTAAAGTATTAAAGAAAGCATATGCTAAAGGAGTTGAACTTAGAGGGAAAACAATTGGAATAATTGGTTTTGGAAGAATAGGTAAAGAAACAGCTAAAATTGCTCTTGGGGTTGGTATGAATGTGTTAGCATATGATAAGTTTATAAAAAAGACTGATATTAAACTAGATTTTGGAAATGGAAAAACTGTTGATTTTAATTTTAAAATTTCTTCTTTTTTAGATGTATTAAAAAAATCTGACTTTATAAGCCTACACGTTCCTGCTCAAAAAAAATATATTATCAATAAAAAAGAATTTAATTTGATGAAAGATGGTGTCGGAATTATAAATGCAGCTAGAGGTGGTGTTATTAATGAATTAGAGCTCCTTGCAGCTCTTGATTCTGGTAAAGTTTCTTTTGCTGGAATAGATACATTTGAAAATGAACCAAAACCTGCTATTAAGCTATTAATGCATCCAAAAATATCTTTAACTCCTCATATAGGAGCAGCAACAAATGAAGCTCAAGACAGAATTGGACTTGAACTTGCAGAGCAAATCATTAAAATATTGAATTAAAATGTTCGAAAAATTCAAAAAAAAATGGAAAATTGAAACCTCTTTTCAATTAATTATAATTTTTATTGTTTTTGCCATAACTGGATCTGTTGCAGCAAAAATGTCTGATCCAATTACTGCATATCTTAATTTAGACAATTTACCTGGATTATTTTACTGGCCCATAAGAATATTAATAGTTTTTCCACTATATCAAATTTTACTTGTTTGGTTTGGTTTTGTTTTTGGAGTTTTTGTAAGCATAATTACTTTTCAAAAAGACAAATTTATTTTTAATTTCTTTTTAAAAATGTCAATTGTGTTTTCTAAAAAAATGATCAAATTTCTATCGTTTGGACTATTTTTTAATAATTAGTTTATTTAAGTAAGGAACTTTTACTATGCATTAATGTTTTAACCTTCGGAGCAATTACTACAGAACAATAGGGTACATTTTTGTTTAAACTAAAATAATTATGATGATAATTTTCAGCAACATAAAAAGTGCTCTTTTTTTCAACGGTAGTTACAATTTTATTTTCAAACTCATTAGACTCTTCTAAATCACTAATAAAATTTAAAATTATTTTAATTTCATTTTGATCATTGTTAAATATTGATGATCTGTATTGTGTTCCAATATCATTTCCCTGTTTATTTAAAGTGGTTGGATCATGAGTTGAAAAAAAAATACTCAAAATATTTTCTAAAGAAACTATTTTAGAGTCATAATCAATACTGATTGCTTCCGCATGTCCAGTATTTCCAGCACAAATATCCTTATATGTTGGGTTTGGAGTATGTCCACCAATGTAACCAGGAAAAACACTTTTAACCCCTTTTATTCTTCTAAAAATTGCCTCAGTACACCAAAAACAACCTCCTGCTAATATTATGTTTTTAATCATAAATTATTTAAAATAAACTTTCAGTAATTATTGTTGTCTAAAATTAGTTAATTTCGCCTTAACTATTTAAAAGTTTTCTGCTGATTAGATGAAATACTTTATTACTTTTTTTTCATTATTGTTTTTTTCTATAAGCCTAGGTCAGGAGAGAAAAATTATTGAATTAAAAAGATTTAAATCCCCTCCAAAAATTGATGGAATTTTAGATGATGCTAATTGGAAAACATTAGTCCCTGCCACTAAATTTGAAAGATGGGAACCAAATAATGGTTCTTCTGAAAAAGAAGGTTATGAAAATTTTGTATATATAGGTTATGATGACAATGCAATTTATGTAGCTGGAAAATTTAATAATCCAAATCATATTCCTGTTGAATTTAGTCAGAGAGATGAAATATGGGAGGTAAATGCAGAGACCTTTTTTATATCTATCAATTCTTATGACGACAATATTAATGAACAAAGTTTTCAAGTTACAAGTGCAGGAACCTTAGGAGATTCATATACTTCTGGTGACATGTCTGAAGAGGATTGGGATTTTGATACAGTTTTTGAATCAAAAGTGTCTATTGGTGATAAAAGTTGGAGTATGGAAATGAGAATACCGTATAGTGCACTTCGTTTTCCCTCAAAAAAAATTCAAAAATGGGGAATCAATTTTGGAAGAAAAATCGCTGAATCTGGTGAAGTATATACCTGGAATTTTATTGACAAAAAAAATGCAAATTATGGTGAATCTATGGGAATAACTTCTGAGATTAAAGACATATCCCCTCCCCTAAGATTGTTTTTTTATCCATATGCTCAGTCTTCTATAGACTTTAAAAAAGGAAGTAGTCCTCTAAATGGATATTCTGCTGGAATGGATTTGAAATATGGAATTAATAATAGTTTTACATTAGATGCAACTCTTATTCCTGATTTTGGACAAATAACATTTGATGATAAAGAGCTAAATCTTAGTCCATTTGAACAACAGTTTGATGAAAATAGAGCTTTCTTTACTGAAGGCGCAACATTATTTAAAAAAGCTGATGGAATGAGCTTTAGAGGCGGTAATTTCTTTTATAGTAGGAGAATTGGTGAAGAAATTAATTTCAAAGAAAGTGATATTTTAAAAAACAATGAAGAAATAATCAATTATGATGTTAAACCCGACCTATTAAATTCCATAAAAGTTAGTGGAACTACAAATTCAGGATTAAGTATTGGATTTATAAATTCTATTACAAACAATGCTTATGCTCGAATTATTAATAAATCTACTGGAGAATTAAGGAGAGAGAAGATTGCTCCAGTAACTAATTACAATGTCTTATCATTTAGTCAACAAGTTTTAAATGAATACTCTACTTTATCTTTTTTAAACACAAATGTAAATAGATCTGGAAATTTTGAGAATTCCAATAACAGTGCTTTTGTTTTTGAATTATTTGACAACAAAAGAAAATATAATGTAAAGGGAACTGTATATCAAAGTGATTCTCCAACTTTCTCTGACACAAAAGGATTTAGGGGGACATTTAGGTTAAGTGATCTAACTGGTAATTTTAGATATGCTATAGGTTGGGCAGGCGTTGATGCAAATTACTATCAAAATGATCTTGGTTTTTACAGAACTAGAAATGACCAAAGATTTTTTGCAATGGTTAGATTTTTGACCTTCAAACCCTCTAAGATTTACAATAATATTCAAGGTTATCTTTATGTTAGTGAAAGAAGTAGGTTTTATCCTAAAATATTTAAGTCTAGAGGAATAAGATCAGGAGTTGATATTACAACATTACAGTTGCATAAAATTGAGTTTGATATTGATTATACCACAAAATATAAGAATTATGACGAACCTAGAATAAAAGACACTTTTATAATTGATCCTGCTGAATATGAGTTAGAATTGAAATTTAATTCTGATTCTAGAAAAAAAATTGAATATTCATTTGATTTAGGACATAAATTTGGTTTAAATGAAGATTTTAATGAGAACAAAAAAGATTATGATTTTGGTGTTGGAATTGGAATTAGAGCTAATAATAAATTGAATTTTGATTATAAAGTAAAAAAATCTTTAAACTATGATGATATTGGACATGTTTATAAGGATAAAGGAGAAGTTTTTTTTGGAAATAGAGATGTAAAAGCTATTGAAAATAATTTGTCACTTAATTATAACTTTGATTCTTACAAATCTATTAATATAAAATTACGTCAGTTTTGGAGTACTGCTAAGTATCTTAACTCCTTTTATTTACTTAAATCAGATGGAACAAGAGAGCTTTCTAATAAAAATATAAGTGATTATGATCCAAACACTAATTTTAACTTATGGAATTTTGATTTAGGTTTTAATTGGGAATTTGCTCCAGGAAGCAAAGCAACATTATTATATAGAAACAACCTGTTTAATGAAGATAATATGTCCGGAGTATCTTACTACACAAGTACTAAAGATCTATTTGACAAGCCTTTTAACCATCAAGTTTCTTTGAGAATAAATTATTTCATAGATTTCAATGTAATTAAAAAGAAAAAAAGCTAAACTCTTTAAAAATATTATTAAATGAAAAAAATATTATTAGTAATACTGATTATTTCTGTTACTAATAGTTGTGATGATTATACTCCGATTAGATTTATTGAAACTAATTATAGCAAGGAATCATCTGAACCAAATTTACATAGATCTAATTCTGGAGAAATTTATTTAAGTTTTATATCCTCTAATTTGGAAACTAATGAAAGTCAACTTCTTTACAGTTTGCTTAATTATTCTAAATTCTCTTGGAATGATTTTAATTTTATTACAAAATCTTCAGAAATGTTTGTCAATTGGGCTGATTTTCCGAAAATCACAACTAATAGCTCAAATGGAGTATCTGCTCACTATTTAGAAATGACCAGTGAGGAAAAATATTCATATGATATTAAAATTCTTAATTCTAAAAATGGGGGAATAACCTGGAATAAACCTATAAAACTTCATAATGACAATACTAAAACTGAGCATGGTTTTGTTTCAACAATTAATATCAAAGATCATTTTTTATCTACATATTTAGATGGCAGACAGAATGAGCTTTCGAATCATAACAGTTCAATAAAAGCTCAAATGACATTAAGAGGTACTAGCTATAATATTGAAGGCCAAATAATTGACGACAAATTGATAGATGATAGAGTATGTGATTGTTGCCAAACGGATTTAGGAATTACAGATCTTGAAATTCCAATAGTTGTATATAGAGACAGATCTGAAGATGAAACAAGGGATATATATTATTCTTATTTAGATATAAATAATACGTGGAGCAAACCCGCAACTGTCTATAATGATAATTGGATAATATCAGGATGTCCAGTAAATGGACCTGCAATTTCTACATTTAATAACAAAAGTGCCGTTGTATGGTATACTTATACAAATAATAAGAGTCTGATAAAAATTGCTTTTTCTAATGATATAGCTGAGGGATTTAACACTCCAATTGAAGTTAATGCTGATAATCCAATAGGAAGAGTTGATATTGAGCTAATAGACGGTGAGACAGCTTTAATAAGTTATATGGATAACATAGACGGAAATACTTTCGTTAAACTTCACATGGTAAATAGGTCAGGAAATCAAAACAAATTTTTATTAGTTGATGAGTCTTCTAAAGAAAGATCCTCTGGTTTTCCAAAAATTGTTTTAGATAAAAAAAGAAACCTTACAATTATTGCTTGGACTGAAGTTTCTAATAAATCTAAGATAAAAACTGCTTTAATAGATAATTCTTTTTTTTATGACTAATAGATGTAAAAAGAACAGTTATTTAGAGAGATTGTAAAAAAGAAGTTTTCATCTGTAAAAATAGAAATGGTTTTAGTATTTTTATCAAAATTTATTTCATTTAATCTTACATCAATATAAATGAATTCACTTATCAAATCAGCTACTATAATTGATAAAAAAAGTAAATTTCATAGATTTCAATGTAATTAAAAAGAAAAAAAGCTAAACTCTTTAATAATATGATATCAGCAGTAAATATTACTAAAACATTTGATAACAAAAAAGTGTTAGATAATGTAAGTCTTGATGTTAAGAAGGGAGAAATAGTTTCAATTGTAGGACCATCTGGAGCTGGAAAAACTACTTTGCTTCATATTTTAGGCACTTTAGATAAGGCTGATGATATGGACCAGTATAATTTATTTTTAAACGAAACAGAAATAATAAAACTCAATGAAAATGATATTTCTAAATTTAGAAACAAACAAATAGGTTTTGTATTTCAATTTCATGAACTATTACCTGAATTTACTGCAATAGAAAATGTTTGTATTCCTGGTATGATAAAAGGAGACAAAACGGATTTAATTAATAAGAAAGCAGAGAAACTATTCGAATCACTTGACATTCTTTATATTAAAGATCAAAAACCATCCGAACTCTCTGGTGGCGAACAACAAAGGGTAGCAGTAGCTAGAGCGCTAATAAATGAACCCTCTATTTTATTTGCAGATGAACCTAGCGGAAATCTAGATTCTAAATCTGCTAACAAATTACATGAACTGTTTTTTGAACTTAGAGATAGATTAAACCTAACAATTGTAATTGTAACTCATAATAAAAAATTAGCTGATATGGCCGATAGAAAACTTAATCTTGTAGATGGTAAATGGGTTAACTAATTGTGAAATAAAAGATTTTTTGGATGAAAAATCTTTTCAATACAATCAAAAAAGTTTTATAGATTCTGACCCTATTCAAGTTCCACACCAATTCAAAAAAAAACAAGACATTGAAATTTCTTCATTCTTAACATCAATAATTGCATGGGGCCAAAGAAAAACAATAATTAAAAATGCATTTAAAATGATGGAAATATTAGATAATTCACCATATGATTTTATTTTAAATGCTACAGAAAAAGAAATTGAAAAAACTAATATAATTCATAGAACATTTAATCCTATTGATTTTAGATACTTTATAAAAACATTAAAAAGAATTTATACTAAATATGATGATTTAGAAACTGTTTTTCATCCCAAAAGAAATGAATCAAATATGCATTCTAGTATTCATAATTTTAAAAAAATATTTTTTAAAAATAATTTTCCTAAAAGAACAACAAAACATATTAGTGATCCATATAAAGGTTCAGCTTGCAAAAGATTGAATATGTTTCTAAGATGGATGGTTAGAAAGGATAATAATGGAGTTGATTTTGGAATCTGGAAAAAAATATCTCCTTCAATTCTTTCCTGTCCATTAGATATTCATAGTGGAAATGTTGCTAGAAAATTAGGGCTTCTATCAAGAAAACAAAATGATCACAAAGCAGTTTTGGAACTAGACAATAAGTTAAGAGAATTTGACATTAAAGATCCTGTAAAATATGATTTTGCTCTATTTGGATTAGGTATTTTTGAAGGTTTTTAATTTTTTTTTTCATCAAATTCCAAAATCAATTCTTATATTTGCCCAGCATTATTTTGCAATGTTCTTACTGATAACTTGATTGCATGTCTATTATTCTTAAATCTGCAAAAGTTATAAATGCCGAGAGTAAATACCACGGTACAAAGCAAGATATTTTAATTGCCAAAGGAAAAATTTCTAAAATTAGCAAGTCTATTCCTTCAAAGGGATATAAAGAAATTAATATAGAAGGTTTACATGTCTCTAAAGGATGGTTTGATAGTAGTGTTTCTTTTGGTGAACCAGGTTATGAAGAGAGAGAAACAATTGATAACGGGGGAACTATTGCTGGAAAAAGTGGATTTACTGACATTCTTCTCAACCCCAATACTAAACCCGTTATAGATACCCAAGCTGATATATCTTTTATAAAATCAAAGTCAAGTCAACTTATTACAAATATTCATCCAATTGGAGCTTTTACTTTATCAAGTAAATCTCAAAAATTGGCTGAATTAAAAGACATGCAAGAAAGTGGAGCAGTCGGTTTTTATGATTATAAAAAACCTATTATAAATCCAAATTTGTTAAAAACTGCACTTCTCTACTCCCAAACTTTTAATGGATTATTAATGTCGTTTGCACAAGATAAATATCTCTCAAAAGGTGGAGTAATTAATGAGGGCATAGTAAGTACGTCATATGGTATAAAAGGAATACCCTCATTATCTGAAGAAACTCAATTAAATCGTGATATAAAAATTTTAGAATATACTGGAGGAAAGTTACATATTCCTACTATTTCTTGTAAAAGTTCGGTTGATCTTATTAGACAAGCTAAAAACAAAGGATTGAATATTTCATGTAGTGTAGCAATTCATAATTTAATTTTTAATGAAGAAAAATTACAAGATTTTGATACGCGTTACAAAGTATTACCTCCTTTGAGAACTGAATTAGATAGAAAAGCTCTTATTAAAGGTGTAGAAGATGGCACAATTGATATGGTAACAAGTGATCACTCGCCAATTGATATTGATAATAAAAAAATGGATATAGATAATGCTGAATATGGAACCATTGGTCTAGAATCATTTTTCGGAGCTCTATTAAACATATTTAATTTAGAAAAAACAATAGAAATTCTTACATCAGGTAAATCTAGATTTGGAATTAAAGATCATACAATAGAAGAAGGTTCAGTCTCAAATATTTCTCTATTTACAATAGATAAGCAGTACGCTTTTTCAAAATCAAACATTCTATCTAAATCAAAAAACAGTGCTTTTCTAGGAGCTAAAATGAAGGGAAGACCATTAGGTATAATTGTAGAAGAAAAGTGCCTAATCAATGAATAACTTGCCCTTCCATCACATTGTTAGAGAATCTAGTATAAAAAAGGAGGCCTCTCCCTTACTTTTAATGGTTCATGGTTTTGGAAGTAATGAACAGGATTTATTTTCCTTTTCAAGAGAACTTCCGGGTGAATTTACTATTGTTTCAATTAGAGGACCAATAAACACTCCTGGCATGGGTTATGCATGGTATGATATTTATTTTGATCTTAAAGGAAATAAAACATTTAATATTGAAATGGCTATAAAATCTAGAGACCTAATCCTTAAATGCATTGAGGATTGTAGCAAAAAATATAATACTGATATTAATAATACAACTCTAATGGGATTTAGTCAAGGTTCTGTACTAATAAATGCGGTTGCTCTAACCTATCCAAAAAATATTAAAAATATCATTTCATTAAGTGGAGGAATAGATCCTAGCATAATTACATTATCAAAAGAAGATTTAAATAATTTATCTTTTTACATTTCTCATGGAACAGATGATGAGGTTCTCCCTTTTATTCAAGCTAAAGAATCACTCAATTTTTTAGATCAAAATAATATTGTATATGATTTTGAGACATATCCTGTTGGACATGGTGTTTGTCCTGAGAATTTTAAATCAATGTTATCCTGGTTAAATAAAAAAATACTATAAACTAATTTTTAGCCCATCATAAGATAAGAAAACAGAATCAGGTAATTTTTTTTGAACATCATTGTGAAAACCCAATAGATAACTAATATGAGTTAAATAAGTTGTTTTTGGTCTAATTAACTCAATTAGTTTAAGAGCTTCATCTAGATTAAGATGTGAATAATGTGGCTCTATTCTTATACAGTTTAAAACTAATACTTTAAGATCTTTCAATTTATTAATTTCTTTATCATCAATCGTCTTTAAATCGGTTAAATAGGCAAAATCTCTAAATCTGTACCCATAAACTTGTAAATCAGCATGTAAATAACTAATTGGAGTTATGTTTAAATTAGAAATTAAAAAAATTTTATCTTCTACAACTTCAACAGGTTTTAATAAAGGCGCTCCTGGATATTTTTTTTCTTTATCAAATATGTAACTGAATCTATTTTTTAAATTATATATAACTCTTTTATGAGCATAAATTGGTATTTCACCTTGTTTAAAGCAAAAACCTCTTAAATCATCTATTCCTGATGTATGATCAGAATGTTCATGTGTATATAATACCCCATCAATTCTTTGACAATTTGATTTTAGCATTTGTTGTCTAAAATCTGGACCTGTATCAATTATAAAAGAAGATTTATCCCATTCTATTAAAACTGAAGATCTTAATCTTTTATCTTTCTTATTAGAACTTTGGCATACTGGATGATTGCTTCCAATAAGTGGAATACCTGTAGATGTACCCGTACCTAAAAAAGTTACCTTCAATTAATTCTTTTTATTATAAATATATCATTTACTTGACAAAATTCTTATAACTTAGCTACATAATAGTGTAACTAATGTCTGTTTCCCTAAAAGGAGATCAACCATTTGAAAACGTCCCTTCTGTTAAAGCAAAAGCTTTAAGGATAAATCTCAATGAACATATTTACGGTACTTTCGCAGAAATAGGTGCAGGTCAAGAAGTGGCTAGACATTTTTTCCGTTCTGGTGGAGCTTCTGGAACAATTGCAAAAACTATGAGTGCATATGATAAGGCATTTAGTGATGCTATATATGGACAAGAAACAGATAGTGGATATGTTTCAGAATCTAGACTTAATAAGATGCTAGATTATGAAACAAAGCTTTTGGAAGATAGGATGAGTAGAAAAAAATATCCAAATAAGATGTTTTTTACCTATGCAAATACAGTTGCTACAATTGATTTTGCAAAAAAATACAAAGGACATGGATGGATGGGTATAAAATTTCAGACTAATTCTAAAGAAACATATAGCGAAATTCATATACATGTAAGATTTCATTCTTTTGATGCTAAAGCTCAACAAGAAGCATTAGGTCTTATGGGACTTAATTTAATTTATGGTGCTTATTATAAGCATAATGAACCTAGGAAACTGTTAAGATACTTATTTGATCATATTGATCCTGATGCAATTGAAATAGATACAATAAATTTTTCTGGCTCCTTATTTACTGAAGTAGATAATAGATTAATGAGTCTTGATCTTGTTAAAAACGGAATGACAGAAGCAGTTATGTTTGGACCTGATGGAAACAATATTTTACCGGCTAGGGTACTATGGAATAAAGATATCTTAGCAATTAGAGGAAGTTTTAGACCTGTTACCTTAGTTAATGAGGACATGTACTTAAAATCTAAAGAGATAATTTCAAAAGAAGAAAATTTTAATGAAAAGAATCTTATTAATTTATTTGAAATTACTTTATCTAATTTAAGATCTACTAATGGAAAAGGTGATGTAAATGAAGAAGATTTTATGGATAGAGCAAAATTATTATGTGCTTTAGGCCACACAGTTATGATAACAAATTTTAAAGAATATTATAGACTTGCTGAATATTTCTCAAATTATACTCAGAATCAGGTTGTATTAACTATGGGAGTTAATAATTTAGTTGAAATATTTGATGAAAAATACTATGATGACCTTAGGGGTGGTATTTTAGAAGCTTTTGGAAAATTATTTGTTAAAAAATTAAGAATTTTCTTATATCCAATTAAAACAAAGGATGGAATAATTATTAATAGCAATAATATTCATGTAGCAAATAAAATGAAAAATCTATACAAATATTTTAAAAGCAATAAGATATTAATTGACATTAAGAAATATAATGAAAAACTTCTAAAAATATATTCTTTTAAAGTTCTCAAAAAAATAAAAAATGGAAAATCTGGATGGGAAAAAATGTTACCAGAAGAAGTAACTAATCAGATAAAATCTAAAAAACTTTTCGGATACAAGTAAAAATTATTCATCCAAAATTTGTCTTGTATGATCCTTTGTTTTAACTTTTTCAATAACTCTAGTAATTATTAAGTTTTCATCTACTATAAAGGTAGTTCTCAATATACCCTCATAATCTTTTCCCATAAATTTTTTCATTCCCCAAACACCAAAAGCATTTATTATTTTTTTTTCTGTATCTGCTAACAAAGGATAAGGAAAACCACCAAACTTACTTGAAAAGGAAGATTGAGATCTGACTTTATCTGCACTAACTCCAATAATAGAGAAACCTACTTTAGATAATTCAGAAAAATTCTCGGATAAGTTACAAGCCTGAGCTGTGCAACCTGGTGTATTAGCCCTTGGATAGAAAAAAATAATTGTTTTTTTACCTGTTAAATTTTTATTTGTTATTAAATTTTCTTTGTCATCAAAGCATGAAAAATCTGGAATTTTATCCCCTACTTTTAATAAACCCATATGATATATTTTTGTAGTAAATTTAAATAATTATAATGAATAAAAAAGATAGGGTAAGCTATATAATTGAAACACTGGAACTTTTGTTTCCAGAGGTTCCAATTCCTTTAGATCATAAAGATCCCTATACTCTTCTAATCGCAGTCTTATTATCCGCACAAAGTACTGATGTTGGAGTTAATAAAATAACCCCATTACTTTTTTCAAAAGCTGATAATCCATATGATATGATTAAATTATCAATTGATGAAATAAGAGAAATAATTAAGCCAGTAGGCTTATCTCCAATGAAGTCAAAAGGAATTTATGGATTATCTAAAATACTGATTGATAAACATAATGGAAAAGTTCCTAACAACTTTGAAGATCTTGAAGCTTTACCTTCTGTTGGACATAAAACAGCAAGTGTTGTAATGGCACAAGCATTTAGTATTCCTACATTTCCAGTGGACACTCATATTCATAGACTAATGTATCGTTGGGGAATGTCTAGTGGAAAAAATGTAAAAACTACTGAAAAAGATGCTAAAAGAATTTTTCCTAAGAACTTATGGAATAAACTTCATTTACAAATAATATGGTATGGAAGAAAATTTTCTCCTGCTAGAGGATGGAATATTAAAACAGATATAATTACTCAAAAAATTGGAAGAAGATCTTTTATTAAAAAGAATTCTATATAATTTTATACTAATTCCATTAATTCGGTTTTTAATAAAGACTTATCCATTGTTTTTCTTAGATTATTAATAGAATATCTCACTCTACCTAAAGCTGTATTAATTGAGATATTATTCATTTCAGCAATTTCTTTAAAACTTAAATTTTCAAAGAATCTTAATTTAACAATTTCTTTTTGTGATTCTGGAAGCTGATCTATCATTTTAGATAATGTTTTAGACAATGTTTTATCTGAAATTATTTTTTCTTTAAAAGCATCATCTGATGACTTAATATTTGAAAAAGTATAGTATAAATCTTTTTCATACACCATTTTAGAACGTTTCTTATATCTAAAATAATCCATTACCAAATTATGGGAAATTTTTAATATCCAGGGTAAAAACTTACCCTGTTCATTATAAGATCCTTTTCTGATTATTTTAAAGACCTTGATAAAAGTTTCTTGTAAAATATCATTAGAAATATCTACATCTAACACTTTTGAGTTTATATAATTAAAAATTCTTTTTTTATGTCTTAAAAAAAGTGAATGAAAAGAATTATTATTACCTGATTTAAATCTGTTAAGAAGGACAGAATCATCTATATAATTATTAACCATAACCTAAATTTTAAATTAAATTTCTATTTTTTCAATATAAAAAAGTAGGTTTCAGGTATAGGCAAATAATTTATGTTATACTCAAATTTAGTAAAATCATTTTAAATATTAAATTGTTTAACATTTAGTAGTTAAAAAAATCATTTAAAACCTATATTTATAGATTGATTTTTTATCATTTTGAAAAACACCCATCTAGATTCAAATTTTATTAAAATTAGAGGTGCAAAAATGCACAATCTTAAAAACATAGACTTAGATATACCAAAAAACAAATTAATTGTTTTAACAGGACTTTCTGGATCTGGTAAATCTAGTTTAGCTTTTGATACACTTTATGCCGAAGGACAAAGAAGGTACATTGAAAGCTTATCTTCTTATGCTCGTCAATTTTTAGGAAAATTAAACAAACCAAAAGTTGATAAGATTATAGGTATTTCTCCTGCTATTGCAATTGAGCAAAAAGTAAATAATTCAAACCCGAGATCTACTGTTGGTACAAGTTCTGAAGTTTACGATTATTTAAAATTGTTATTTGCAAGAATTGGAAAGACCTATTCACCTATTTCAAATAAAGAAGTTAAAAAAGATAATATTGAAACCGTTTTAAAAACTATTAAAAAATTTAAAGAAAAAGATAAGTTTTTAGTTCTATGTTCAAAAGAAATAAACAAAAAAGAAAAAAGTGATAAAACTCTTGAAATGTTAAAAAAACAAGGTTTTGCAAGGATTCAAATCAATGGAAATATTAAAAAGATTGATGATTTAGAAACAATTAATTCGAAAAAATTTTATTTAGTAATAGATCGCTCAATTTATAAAGATGATAAAGACTATATAAATAGATTATCTGATTCCATTGAATTAGGATTTTTTGAAGGAAATGGTGAGATGTTAATTGAAAACATTCGTACTAACAAAAAGTATTTTTTCAATAACAAATATGAAAGGGATGGTATAAAATTTTTAGAACCAAATGAATATCTATTTAGTTTTAACAATCCTGTTGGGGCATGTTCAAACTGTGGAGGATATGGAGATATTATAGGTATTGATCCCGAACTTGTAATACCAAATACTGGATTATCTATTTACGAGGATGCTATAGCACCATGGAGAGGTAAAAAATTGAAGAAATATAAAAATGATTTAATTAAAAATGCACAATATTTTAATTTTCCTATTCATAAACCATATTTTAAATTATCTGAAAATCATAAAAATATTTTATGGAATGGGAACAGTTTCTTTAAAGGCATAAACTCTTTTTTCAAAAAATTAGAATCTAAAAGTTATAAAATTCAAAACAGGGTGATGTTATCTAGATATAGAGGAAAAACCAAATGTGATAATTGTAATGGGACTAGATTAAATGAAGAGGCCTCTTTTGTAAAAATTAATGAAAAATCTATAATAGATCTTGTCGAGTTACCAATTGATCAGTTATTAGATTTTACGAGTAATTTAAAGCTATATGATTATCAAAAAAAACTTGCAAAAAGAATACTAAAAGAAATCAATAATAGATTAAAATTTATATGTAACGTAGGACTTGGTTATCTAACAATAAATAGAAAGTCTAATACTTTATCAGGAGGAGAATCTCAGAGAATTAACTTAGCAAATTCATTAGGAAGTTCTTTAGTAAGTTCATTGTATGTATTGGATGAGCCAAGCATTGGTCTTCATCCAAAAGATACCAAAAAACTAATTCAAATATTAATTGAATTAAAAAATATTGGCAATACTGTTTTAGTTGTAGAACATGATGAAGATATAATAAAATCTGCTGATCAAATTATTGACATAGGACCTGAAGCTGGATCAAATGGTGGGAAAATTGTTGCACAAGGAACAATAAAAGAAATTCTAAAATCAAAAAGTCTAACATCAAAATATTTAAATAATATAGAAGCTATACAAATTCCAATAAAAAGAAGATATTCATATGGAAAAATTTACATAAAAGGTGCCAGAGAAAATAATCTAAAAAATATATCTGTTGGTTTCCCATTAAATAATCTTACAGCTGTTACAGGGGTTTCAGGTAGTGGGAAAACAACTCTAGTAAAAAAAATATTGTACCCTGCTCTATTGAAAGAAAAGGGAATATTTAAGGCAAAACCTGGTCAGTTTGACAAATTAAGTGGTGATCTGAATAAAATTGAAGAAGTAGAATATGTTGATCAAAATCCCATTGGACTATCTTCAAGATCTAATCCAGTAACTTATTTAAAAGTATATGATGACATAAGAAATTTGTTTGCATCTCAAAGTCTATCAAAAGTAAATTATTATAAAGCTAAACACTTCTCCTTTAATGTTGATGGAGGAAGATGTGAAACATGTAAGGGTGAGGGTAGTGTTAAAATTGAAATGCAATTTATGGCTGACGTTAATCTAACATGTGAAATATGCAACGGAAAACGATTTAAAAGTGAAGTTTTGAGAGTAAAATTTGAAGAAAAAAATATTGATGATATTTTAAAAATGACTGTCGATCAAAGTATTGATTTTTTTTCAAAACATAATCAGAACAGAATAGTTAAAAAAATCAAACCTTTAAAAGATGTTGGGATGGGCTATGTTCAGCTTGGTCAATCCTCCTCTACTCTATCAGGTGGAGAAGCACAAAGAATAAAATTAGCAGCATTTTTATTAAAAGGTGCAAATAAAAATAAAACCCTATTTATTTTTGATGAACCTACTACAGGTTTACACTTTCATGATATTAAAAAGCTCTTGAAATCTTTTAATTCTCTATTAGATAATGGACACTCAATTATAGTTGTAGAACATAATGTAGACCTAATAAAAAGTGCAGATTACATAATAGATCTTGGATTAGATGGAGGAAACAAAGGTGGGCAAATAATTTTTGAAGGATCTCCTGAAGAACTGATAAAAGAAAATAAATCCAGAATTTCTCCTTTTCTTAAGGTAAAAATGACTATTTAATTATAGAAATAATTGTTCTGTTTATTGTTTTAGAAAGTTTTAAAAAATACACCAAACTTATATATGCAATTGAAATTAAAACACTTTTTATAGCTATATCTAGTAGTGGAGAAAATTTAAATGTTAAATAATTAAAGATTAAGTAAATCAATGATATAAGTAAAACAATTTTAATTGTATTAAAATCATAAGGATGAATCTTTAATTTGTAATTAATATACATAACTTTCAAAACTGTAAAAACAAATAAAACAATCAATGTAGAGATAGCTGCACCATTTATTCCATAAATATCAATTAAATAATCATTTAAAAAATAAACAGAAATAGCCATACATATTGAAAAGGGTAATGTAATCTTGTAAAAACTTGAAGTTGCTAAAATAGCAGGACCACATCCAAAACTCATCTGAATTAATTTAGCACAAGAAATAATCAAAACCACCCAAATAGCATCAGAGTAATATTCATTATTCATTAAATCATAAAAAGAATTGATGTTTAGATTAATTAACAGAAAGAAAAAACCACAAATTATTAAAAGATTTGTAGAGCTTTTTTTATACAAACTATCTAGGTGTTTAAAATTATTATTATTAATCGCTTTTGCAACCATTGGATTTAATATTTGAAACATAGCTCTTCCTGGAATTTCAACAACTGTTGCTATAAAAACAGCAACAGCATAATAAGCAGTTTGAGAAATAGCTTCTTTTTGTGGAATCATATATTTATCAATATCTATTAATAAACTTGCAGCTGAGCCTGCTAATAATATATAGATCGAATATGATATAATCTCTTTGAAATTTTCGGGAATTGTTAATGAAAATTTTGGAATATATAATGAAAAAGAATAGATAATCATTATTAAGAGTCTCAAATAATACAAACCCGTTAGCCACCATACAAAGTCTTCTTTATCTATTAAGTTTATAGAAACTAAAATAAGTAGAGTTAAAACCGAAAGTCTAGGATAAATTTCTTTTAAAGCATTTCCAAAAACAGATTTCAACTGAACTCTAGACCATGCATAAAAAACCTCAAAATAAGAAGTTGCAAATGCAACTAAAAAAATTACCCAAACATAAGATTCTATAATTGGGTTTTGCATTGATAAAAAATCACCTATAACATCATGTACTTCAATTACTAAAAATGTAATTGGAATAATAACAATTAAAGGAATAAAAATAATACTTGAAAGAAAGCTGTCTTTTGATTTTTTGTCTTTAAAAGAACTATAAAACTTAATTATTGTATGCTGGGCCCCTAGAGACATTAATGGTTGTAAAAGATTTGATGTAGCTAATAAAAATACAACTAGACCATAATACTTGTCTTTTAGAAATTCCGGGTAGAAATATAGAGTATTAACTGCTCCTATTAATAAAGCAATAGAAATTGTAAATACATTTCTAGAAGTTTGCTTAATTACTATCCCCATTAATTAATTGTCTTTTTTAATAAAACATCTATATTTTCAGATAAATTATTATAAGAATAAGATGCTATTCCTTTAGGATTAAAACTATTTTTTTTTGACTTATAGTCTGAATAAAGTTCTAAAATATGATTTTTTAAATCAACTTGATTTAAAAAATCAAATACTTTACCAGTCTTTGATTTACTTATAATATCAGAAATATCACTATTTAAATTAGAAAATGCAATAATTGGACGTTTAAAAGAAAAGTAATAAAACAACTTCCCAGGAATAATATTATTTACATCTTTCAAATTAACGCTAGTTAAAACCAAGATATTTGCCTTAGACATTTCAATATCAAGTTTTGATTTTTCTATATATTTTTCAAATTTAACTTTTGATTCAATTAACCTAATATCCTTATTTGTGATTATTTCATTATCAAAATCTCCTATAAACCTAACCATTAAATCATTAGAAAAATCTTTATTTTCAATACATATTTCTTTTAATATTTTCCATAAATTTTTTGGATTTTGAATTGACTTCATTACTCCAGAATACATGACTAAAAACTTGTCTGTTTTTATATTTTTTTTAAATGAGTTAAAACCATTAGTTATAGTATATGAATTATCATTAATTAATGAATACCTTTTAGTTAAAGAAGGAGAAGTTGTAATCACTGCATCTGAAAAACTCAAACATTTTTTTTCAAAATTGGAATGTTTAATTCTTTGATATGATGTCATTGGAAGAAGTTTAAACTGAAAAAAATCTGACCATGGATCTCTAAAATCTGAAATCCATTTTATATTGGTACTCCTCTTAATTTTTAAACCTATAATATGGGTGCTAAAAGGAGGTGCAGTAGTTACCAAACAATTGATATTATTTTGTTTTATATAATCAGATGCATGTTTGGTAACTTTTTTAATCCAAAACATTCTTGAATCTGGAAAGAAAAGATTTGCTCTAATCCATAAAAAAAATTTGTTGATAAAATTTGTTGAATTAATATTATCTGAATTGTTCTTTCTAAAAAAACTGGTTGGTTCTAAAATAGGTATTCTAAAAACTTTTATAGATTTATCTACAATTCTATTAAGTCCATTGTCAATAATTGGATAATTTGCATTTTTAGCAGTAAATACTGTAATATCCCAACCCTTTTTAATAAGGATATTGGAAAAATTTAGCCAACGCTGAACACCTGATCCACCTGATGGTGGCCAATAATATGAAATGATAAGTAATTTATTTTTACTCATAACACTTAACTAAATCTTTAGAAATAATATCATTATTTAAATGATTTTGAATAGCATTAATACAGTTCTCACTCATCTTATTTCTTAAACCTGAATTTAAATATAGTTTAAAAAGCTTTTCTGTTAAATCTGATGAGTCTTCTGCTTTAAATAATAAACCAACATTATAAGTCTCTAAAAGAGCTTTCTGGGCTTTAACATCACTACATAAAACAGGACATCCTAAAGACATATATTGAAAAAGTTTATTTGCATAGGTAGTGTCATGATGCAAATTAGAATGTAATGGTGAAATTCCTAATTCAGCTGCTTTAATATAAGAAGGAAATAAATCTTCTGATTTCCAACCCTCAAAATCCACAAATCTAGAAATGTTATGCTTCTTCACTGTTTTAATAAGCTCTTTATCAAAAGAACTTGAACCAACAATTACCAACTTAAAATTAGAAATAGATTTAACTATTTCTGGAATGGATTTTAAAACAGTTTCTAAGCCTCTTCTTTTTGATGTGTTACCTAAATAAAGCAAAACAAATGAATTTGAATATTTCTCAATGATTTGATTATTTAATTTAAAATCAGAATAAAAACTTTTTGAGACTGAATTAGAAAAAACAATAACTTTTTCTTTACTTATTTTAATCCTATTCAATAATTCCTTTTTTGCTAAATCAGTAACAACTACTACAGATTTTGACATTTTACAATATTTCTCTTCAGCTAATTTCCATTTAAATGGAGATATAAATATCTTTCCTATAAAACTATTTACATGTTTATAGGATTTCATTATTTCTGGTCTATTCTCGTGTAAATCTAAAGTAACATTTAAATTAAAGAACGAATTTGCATCAAAAACAGAACTAGCAATTTGTAAATCATGAATATGTAAAACCTCTACATTAGATTCTTTTATAAATCTTTTTATTTTTTTTGACATGATCCATTTGTAAAGGGGAAAGGTATAGGCAAGAGCAGACAGTTTATATGTTAACCAAGAACAATAAAATCTAAATACATTTATTCCATTTACAATCTCTTTTTTCTTAAAGTTTTTTTTATATGACAAACAAAATAAAAAAATTTCATTTCCGGATTTAATCAATGCATTTGCTTCATTAGTCACACGTGGATCTGTAGGATATATAGCGTCAAGAATCATTCCTATTTTCATAGCAATTTGATTAAAGGTTCAAGACTCCTTTATAATAATTAGTATATTCTGTTTTTGATCTTTCTGCATAAACTGCATAATATCTATTAGTAAAGTTTCTCAGTAAAGGTCTTATCCCAAATTTGTTTGATGGATTTTTCCAAAACTCCTTTTTAATTATTTTCCATTCAGATTTTTCCAATAACCAATCAAATTGCCATGGTTCAAACTCGTGATAATGACGGTCGAAAGAATCTGTTTTACTTCTGTAAGCTTTAGCAAACCACATTTTTAATGGAACGGTTAATAATATTCTTTTAGCTTTAATATTCTTTAATAAAGGGTAAGGAGAAACTAAATGTTCAAGTATTTCAAAACCAGTAACTATATCTACATCATTGGGAATTAAAATATTTGGATTTTCATCTAAATCTTCTCCTTTAGTATTATATACCTTATAATTGTTTTCTTTCATTATTTCAGAAAAAGGATTTACAACTCCTAAGTCAAAAACAACAGATGGAGGCGGACATACACTTTTAAGTATTTTCAAAGTGTTTTTATATCTATTTTTTGGAAAAACTTTATACATAAAACTTTTCTTTAATAAATTTTATTAAGACAAGAATAAGAATTAAATAAGCAAAAACAGAAATTACGGAACCTCTTTCTACAATTTTGGGCTTAAATTCAAATCTTATTTCATGCTTTCCCTTGGGTATTTCCATTCCACGTAATAGGTAATTTACTTTA